>Ga0209692_10000225_pt1 | contig 175845 bp, 188 predicted proteins | sample tdDd472_FD_187129 | JGI IMG/M metagenome (GOLD analysis project Ga0209692, IMG submission 187129) | Marine sediment microbial communities from the Atlantic coast under amendment with organic carbon and nitrate - tdDd47.2 (SPAdes)... | ecosystem: Environmental > Aquatic > Marine > Coastal >... | reverse complement strand
AAATCAACACCTACTCGACTAATATTATTCATTATGGGCTCCTTCTCTTGCCGTTAACTGAAACTCATAATCTCAGTTTGGCACATCGATGCCGATAGGGTGAGGAGGAGTCCATCCCATTGCTTTCTGAATAATTTAATGTTCATCGATAGTCCGCTACAGGGTGGTTGCTGCCCTTGATGAACCGAACACTGAACTACCGCTTCTGGCTAATGGAGGTCAGCTTATGCTTATATTGCATGGCCAGATTACGGTTTCTCTCACAGGTCTTGCCGTGGTTGGTACAGCAGATCCTGGCAGGGCAAATCCAGTGTAAGCGGTAGGAGGCTTTATGATGGGTCTGTTGCGTAATTTCTAGTGCGTATTTGCATTGACAGCTGCTATAATCGCTGTATGAAGAAAGTCAGAAACCTCTCCAGAACACCCCGTATCGGCCGCCTTGGTCGGATTGATGTGGATGATCAGGTGCGTCAAGCCATCGCCAACGTCACGCTTGAAGGCCTGCGTCCATCTGACCAGTCTGTCTCACTGGCACGCGCTGTCGCCACAGGTTCAATGTCAACAGAAGAGGCGCTTAATGCGCTGCGCGGCATGTATGCCGTATGCCCATAGAGCCAGACACCTACCCCAACACAACCCTCTTTGTTAATAAACTCGGGATAACTGATTCTACGCGCCTTCGACAAACAGAGGCCGATTTCAGCTTGATACGAACCGAGGAATACAGGACTGCCGGCGACCTTTGACCTGTCTCACCTGCGTGGCATTCATCGGCATCTATTCTGTGATCTCTACACATGGGCCGGGAAGATCCGCAGCTACAACATGGCTAAGGGCATTTGCCAATTTGCCGAGCACGACAGGATCGAATACTGTTCGGACCAGGTCTATGGCCAGCTGGCGGAGGAGAATTACCTCGATGGCCTGCCGCTCAATGAGGTGGTTAAACGCCTGGCCCATTACTACGACAAGACAAATCGCATACACCCCTTTCCTGAGGGCAACGGTCGTACACAGCGCCTGTTTATTGAGCATCTTGCCGCGGAGGCCGGTTATTTCGTCGACTGGAGTCGGGCACAGCCCTGGCAGATCGATGAAGTGGCCGAGCAGTCTTTCAAAGGCAACCTGGACCCCACATACCACATGTTTGAGACGATCACGACCCCCCCTTGTGACAGAGAGTTAAGCTGACAACAAACCCATGCCCGACAACTGTCACCTGTTTATAGGCAGGGGTAGAGGCCAATGGTGCCTCTCTCATTCAGAAAGACGGGGTGCTCATAGTCGATCTGCTAATCATCACAGCTCAGGCGCTGCGAGTCGGTATCTTCCGGGTCATAGGGCACCGGGGTATACAGGGGCACGGTCATATCCAGGGTTGGAAATAAGTGTGTCATGGGGCTGCTCTTCTGCATGCTTTCCCGCAGACTTAGTCTAAGTATAACTATACATTACTTTGACATATGTACAATTATAGTTATACTTTCAGGGAACTAAAGCATAAGTATAGTTATACACATGAAAAAGCTATTTACACAAATCGCCCGTGAGCAATACAGCCAGATCGTGGATTCGGCCAGAACAGTGCTGACTGTTCGGCAACCCAGAGAAGGCTGGATAAAAACAGTTAGAATGGCCCTCGGTATGTCAGGCGTTCAATTGGCCAAGCGACTGGACAGTAGTCGAGGTATCACGTCCTATTTAGAACGATCGGAACAAGATGGCGGTATTACCCTTCGTAAAATGCAGAACGTGGCAGAAGCCATGGGCTGTCGTTTTGTCTATGCTGTAGTTCCAGAAACTTCTATTGATGATATTATTGATAAACAGGCGCAAAAAAAAGCAGAGAAGTTAGCATCTGAGACATCTACGCACATGATGCTCGAAGCGCAGGCTCTGGATGATGAAAGCCTCGAAAAAGAAATAAAGCGTCTGAAAATGCAATTCATAAATGAATTACGGAAGGATTTGTGGAGTGATTAATGAAGGAGCCTGATGGCGCAACGCCGCTAGATCCTGATGAAAAAGATGGATTGCTCTACGCACATATCGATACCAGAGGCGAGCTGGATCAGATGGAGCAGGTAAATATCCAGCAGGGTTTGCAATGGTTGCATAGGAAAAAAATGACCCGCGAGGAGCTGTTATCTGATCACTTTGCACGTCAATTACACCACAAATTATTCAGTGATGTATGGAAATGGGCTGGAGAATACCGCCGTTCAGAGAAAAACATTGGCATAGCCCCTGAACAAATCGCGGAACAAACACGATTACTGATGGATGACGCTCGCTTCTGGATTGACTACGAAACCTACCCTGCAAAAGAACTGGCTCTACGTTTTCATCACAGATTAGTGAAAATCCATTTGTTTCCAAATGGTAACGGTCGGCATTCACGCATCATGGCGGATGCTATTATGACTAAACTGTTTTCGGTTTCACCCATTCAATGGGTAAGCTGTGATCTAACTCTACCGGGTGATATTAGAGCCAACTATATCAATGCATTAAAGGAAGCAGACAAAGGTGATTACAGCTTATTATTTGGCTTGTATGGGTAGGCTATATGAGAAGAGAAATCAATCAAACTGAGTTGAGCTTTATTTATCAGAAAATTGGTGAAGCAATTTGGCATTTACAGCACGTGGAAGATTTACTAATCAATTTTCATTTTATTAAGTTTCACGCAATTGAGCCAAATGGAATTGCAGAAGAAGAAGCAAATATGGTATTGAAAAATCTGCAGATGTTGCCACTGGGTAAGCTCATTGGTATAGCTGAAGATAAAAAGACTATCAGTACTGAATTTGCAGACTCGCTAAGAGAATTTAATAAAAAAAGAATTTGGGTAGTTCACCATTCTATGCGTGATAACGGAGAAGATCTCTATACTACAAAAGGTCTTAGAGATTTTATTAAAAATATATGTGAGTTTACGGATAACGCTCTAATTCTTCAAAGAGAAATAGAAAGTCAAGTGCTCGACCATTCAGACAAGCATGGTTTTTCGCGAGAAAAGGCTTACGAGATGGCAAACAATTATTTAAACAATTTAAAAGGACTCAGTTAGAGAAATGATAAAAAATAAAATGGTTTCAAGATATATAACATTGGTCGCACTAGGGCTGCTTTCAAATACTATTAATGCTGCAACTATATACACAGATCGTGATGTATTTAATAATAATTCAGGGCCTGTAATTGTAGATGGTTACGACAGCGAAACATATGGATGGAATCCTGACGATCCATACGGGTCAGTTAGGTTATCTGAGGAAGAGTTAAATGCATTGTCACCTGAAGTTACCTATCGGACTGAGTATGACATAAACTATGTCGGCTTTTCATATACATATCAGAGAGATCCAGGTGTATTTTGTTCTGGCTGCAATCTTGATTTCTCAATTGAATTAACAAACACGTCGATTGGTACATCATCAGGGGTTTATGCTACGGGCTTTGATATTATCTTTAATAGTGCATCAGATTTTTACCCTGATGATATCAGGCACGCTTTAGTTACCTTTGGAGATGGAAGCACAGTTGATTATGCGCTACCAAAGCATGGAATTGATTTGCCAAGTATATTTTGGGGGATCACGTCCGAGGAGCTTATTTCTTCAATTGCATTTTATGACCCTGATACGAATGTTGGGCGTACTTCATTGATAATTGACAATTTAACAATTGCACCCTCCCCTGTTCCAGTACCAGGTGCACTTTGGCTACTCATGTCAGGTTTGATTGGTTTAGCGTGTGCACGAAATTATAAACTGGCCAGATAATATATGGATAAGTTCGCCAGAGATTAAATAACAATAAAATCAATATCTTGTGGCTATGTTTATTATGGGCGAGGAATTAACAAACGTCTTTTAGTTACAAGAAACCATAACCAGAAGCAGACATATTAAGTCTTGCTAATTTAAGACTGATAGCACCACAAAGCTGACTGTTAGTGATTGCTAATATATCTTCCAGAATTTGCCAAAGCTGACTTATCAGCAAATATCATATAGCGTCAGTTAACGAACCAAAGCAGATGTTTCAGAAAATCTCATAGAGATTCCGTTCTTGAGCAAGGAGCAGCTATTAGTTGGAATCTAATAGCTAACAGGAAGGCTCAGGTAAGAATTCATGCACTATTCAAATGCAGCCATTTCTCTCTCAATATATGTTTGATGCGCATTACGACCCGCTAATGCATCAAAATCGGCCAAATTTTTCCAACGTGTTTGATCGAGACTTTCAATTGCAGCTTGTAAGTCGGTGCCGGAATCCAAAGCTTTATCCATATGTTCTTTTAATGTGACCAGGTAACTGTAAGTCGGGTTCTCGAATTCGGATAACTTCCCTTGAATTCCATGGCCGGGAATAAATAATGCTTCTTTATGTATCCTCAGTTTATCGATAGCGGAAATCCATTTATCTACATGGCTTACCGGAAGCACTGCCAATAATCGGCCACCATACAGAACATCACCTGCATAAATGACGTTGTGTTCGATTACTTTAACTATCATGCTTCCAGCCGTGTGTGCTGTACCGACAGGAATCACTTTTAGTGTAATACTGCCTAGATCAATATTTGTTGGCTCATTAATCCCTGTATCTGGTATAGAAGGCGCCTGTATGTTGCCCGGCGATAGCTGAAGAATCCTTGTGGCCGTGTCGGCCATGGCCTGACCTTCACCGATGATACGGGGTATAGCATCTTTAGCAACAACAATGCGGGCACCCTGATCACGGATTACACTATTACCCAGAATACGATGGGGCTGTGAGTTCGTATTAATGACATAGCGTACTGGACGATCCGTGATGCTTCGTATCTGCACAAGCATCGCCTTTGCCATGGCATCACTGTAGCCACTGTCTATTACAGCCACTGCTTTTGTGCCTACGACAAATCCAAGATTCATCCGAAATCCTTGATTTTCTTGTGTAGGTGGACCATATGGGCCAATCCATACGTAGCAGTTAGGGGCCACCTGTTTTGGTGGTGGCAATATGTCTGCAATCAGTTCGGCAGGCATAAAAGAACAAAATATCAACACGAATAAATGAATTAAGCGCATACGATTCTCCTATATATGTCTTTTGAACCAGGCTGTCTCTGATGCCGATAATGTCATGATTCAATAGTCCCGCCGGCATTTTTCCAGGCTTCTATGCCACCGTCGATAAAGCGTGCCTTGAGTCCTTTTTCCAGTAAAGCATCAAGCACCGAGTTACTCACGGAACCGCCACGCACGCAGTAAAGGATGATGTCCTGTGAGGGTTCAAGTTCGGCACACCAGTCTTCGACTTGAGCCGGATCGCACCGTTTAGCACCAGGGATAATCGCAGGTTCAGCGTCGCGGTCCTCGGCTCGGCGCACATCAAGCAGCGTGATGGCATCTTGTTTCTTTATTTTCGATTGAAGGTCGTTTGCAGTAATTGTACGTTGCACGGGTTTTCTCCTTAGTTGTTATATGAGTAGTGAATAAGTCAGGCCAGCGGCGGCAGAGGTGGCAATCACCTTGATGATGTCGATCTTGAACCGCCATAGCGCAACAAAAGCGCCCAGCGTGATCAGCAAAGAGAACCATTCAAAATTGCCGGAAAACGGTTCAGCTTCAGAAGCGGTGGGCCATAAAACGTGCCAGGCGAAAAACACCGCCAGATTGATTACTACGCCGACAACTGCGGCGGTAATGCCCGTCAGAGGTGCGGTAAATTTTATGTCGTGCCGTGTTGCTTCAACGGCGGGGGCTCCCACCAGAATAAACAGGAATGAAGGTAAAAAGGTAAAAATGGTGGCCACGGTAGCACCTGCCGCACCTGCAAGCACCAGACTCTCTGGGCCAAAAATCTCTTTGGTCCAGCCGCCGACAAATCCTACGAAAGCGACAACCATGATGAGTGGCCCAGGTGTGGTTTCTCCAAGCGCCAGGCCATCGATCATCTGGGTCCCTGTCAGCCATTGGTACTGATCAACGCCACCCTGATAGACATAGGGCAATACCGCGTAGGCGCCACCAAAGGTGACCAGTGCCGCCTTGGTGAAAAACCAGCCCATCTGTGTCAACGGACCTTGCCAGCCATAGGTAACATACAGTGCACCTTCAATCAGGCCCCAGATAACAAGCCCCACTGCGACGTGAACAATCGTTGATTTCCAGCTAAAACGTGCCCAGTGGGGTGCAGATGTATTATCATCGATCAGTGCTGGACCAAAGGATTTATCAGAAGCACCGTGGCCGCCACCCATCTTGAATTTTTCTGGCGCTATATGGCCACCAAAGTAACCGATGATGCCCGCCGCAAGGACGATATACGGGAAGGGAATGTTCATTCCAAAAATAGCGATAAAGGCAGCTGCCGCAAGCGACCAGAGTACACCGTTGCGTAAGGCTTTGGAGCCGATGCGATAAGCCGCAAACAACACGATAGCTGTCACCGCCGGCTTAATCCCATAGAGAATGCCAGCTACTGCGGGAACATCACCGAAGGCCAGGTAGATCCAGGTGAGGGCGATCAGAATGCCAAGCGAGGGTAATACAAACAGAACGCCGGCCATGATCCCGCCAACGGTGCCATGCATCAGCCAGCCGATGTAGGTCGCCAATTGTTGTGCCTCGGGTCCCGGCAACACCATGGTGTAGTTTAAAGCATGCAGAAAGCGGTGCTCACTGATCAAGCGCCGACGTTCAACCAGCTCGGTATGCATCATTGATATCTGCCCCGCAGGCCCGCCAAAACTGATAAAACCCAGTTTGAGCCAGTAAATAAAGGCTTCCATGAGAGAGACCGGTGGCGGTGGTGTGTTTTCCGTTGCCTGTTCGGAGGCTACTGCCGCCTTTGGATTTGTCATTTGTGACCCCTTGTAATGTTCAATAAATAATATTCAATAAATTCTAATTACGCTGTGATAGCCGAAAAGCGTTGGTACAGTGCATCAAGAACAGGTGAAGTGGCTGATAACAGTGCATCGTCATCGACTGCGCTTTCGCGCAATCCGGCCAACACGGCTTCGAAGCCGGCGGCCTCGGCAACGGGTATGCCGCCCACATCCAGGTAATGAATCAGTTGTGACAATTTTTGCAGACCGGGATCATCATCGATCGAGAAACTGGCTTGCAGCACTTCAAAGGTGACACGGTCATCAATGTGGGCAAACGATGCGCCATCAAAATCGAAACCCAGCGCATCCGTCGGGCAGTCGCCAGGTTTTTCCAGCCAGAGAAAGCGTGCGCCCTTATCGATAAATCGACGAATCAGCCAAGCGCTGGCTACCCTGTCTACCCATAGATGCTTCCGCGTTGCCCAAAGCCGCTCCTGGTACTCATTTCTATCCAGGCGTTCTATCTGACCGTTTGCCATTGAGGGTTCCTGGGGGGAGAACTGCCGATTCGTCAGCGCAGTCAATTCCTGTAAAGCCATTTGAGTGCGTACACCGTTTTCATCAGGGAAAAAATCAATCTGAATCAGCGCATCCAGATCACGTTCCAGTTGTCTTAATTTACGCCGGATACTGGCCTCATCGGAATGCTGTAACTCTGAGCGAGTCGCAGAAATCATGGTGTCCAGTTCGGTATACGCCTCTGACCGGTCAAACAGGATTGTCATTTTTTCCTCGGTAGGACGATCTTGCTTCGGTAGTTCAAATAACCAGGCAGTTCCCCCTTCTGATATGACGTGTTCAGCAATGAGTTTAAGACTTGAGTGATTGGCATCTGAAAATGGCAGAAGCGAGGCGCCATCGCGCAAAGTGCCTACACCTAATTCCTTCAATGTGCGCCATAAGCGCACTCTTGGCGTATTGGCGCTGCGTCCGGTCAAACTGGCGAGAAACAGCAGCCATTGTGGTTGGCCTTGAGTGATCATGTAATATAGTTTACATATATGCAAATATCATTACAAGTAATATATCGCCAAGTGAAGGATGCACGTCTGCTCATAGTGGAGTGTTGTAATAGTATATTTAAATTGAAGTCTGCTGATGGCCGATAAGAGAAGTCAGTTAGTTTGAAATCAGTAACGTTTTTTGAATTTGTAAATTTATAAATATTAGAAGTGCGAACGTCGGCTTCTGAGACATAGCTGCCGATTTTATCAAGTAGATCTTAGTTCCGCACCAGGGGAAAGCAGACTGCCGTGCATAATCTGTACATTTTAATAGTCTGGGTGGGTGTTAAAGGCTGTTGTTAGTTAAAATCGAAAAACTATGCTGCTAGAAGGAAGTTAGCCAGTTTATGCTTTCAAATAACCTTAAACTGGCAAAAACGGCCAAACTATGGTTTTGTGCACAGAGTGAATGCCCCAGCCAGCATTTTTAAGCGTCGGGGTGATGTATTTAGTGCAAATATCGCGCTCTGATAGGTCTTTTTTATTCATCCGTGATCCGGTTTGTTATAATTTTAACGGAATAAATCTCACACAAATCTTACCAGATAAAATGACAAAACTATCAGATTGCCAAATGATAGTTTTAAGTGTATGTTTTATATAGAAAAATATGCTAGATTGCTGTTGGTAAATACGCACATGGTGGGATAGGATGGGCTCTTAAACAAATTGGCTACCCCTATATATCAATAAATTACCAGCTGTTTTGAGTGCAAAACTTATGGTGCTTTGCCCTTATCTTTTATATTTCTGGCTTCATTGCTGACTTTTCTAAATATACTTTCAATAGATTCACCCTTTTCAACATATGTATAAGCCATTATAAGGATGGTAACAGGGTGCACATTTAACACTGATGCTATTTCATCGACTTTATCTAAAGTAGGGCTTTTTAATGCCCTCTCCAACGAACTCATGTACGTTCTACTCGATACTTCTGAAAAGTCTTCCTGGGTCAGACATTTTGCCTTTCTGGTTTCTTTTAGAGCAGTAGCAAATGCTTTTCTAATATTCATCGAAAATCTCAATTTAGAAAAGCACATCTAGCCAGTTTGACTCCTATAGAACTACAATCTATAGTGTTCATTTGGGGCGTTAATTTAGTTCATGTTTTCAATTAAGGGCATACAGAATGTTTGAAACCTATAGCCATGCAAAAGTAGAGATACCTGAGGTATTAAAAGAGCCAGATGAGCAAGCATGGTGGTATGTTAAATTAAACCTGCATATACCTTGGTTTTATGTCACATGTGATATTGATTATGGAAATGATGAAATATTGACTCAGATGCTGCTTATTACTCAGGTAAAACATCTTGCTGAAGCAAATAGATCTAAAACCATCACAATCAAGCATGTGGACCTAGTTATTCCAAGGAAAATGAATGGAGGGGATGAATGGAAGATGGCGCCACTTTCGGAAGTTTGGGTGGGAAGGGAGCCAGGGGTCGATCATTATCAAGAGGCATTTATATATATTTTAGGAGATGGTCAATGCTATGTGGATTCTGTATTGAATACTGATGAAAGTAACCTACTGGATATAAAGAAAGTTTTTTCTCACAATTGAGATACCAGTATTCATGCATATAGACTTAATTAAAAAGAGAGATGAAAGTCCATTTTGTATGAATTGTCATAGAGGAAACACTTAACTGCAACCTACTTATTTTACAAAAATGCTATACTTCATTTAATCAATAGATATTTTATGATTAAGAGGGCGTTGTGTAGTACATTAATTTATCACGGCTAGTCGTATACCTGCTTTTCTGCGTAATTGATAATAGAGGCGGAACATGATCATCAAACTGATACGACATGGTGAGTCTGAAGCAAATACAGGCAAGTTGGATCCGACTAAAGTGAAAGATGCAGCCATACCTCTTTCTGTTAAGGGCGTTAGTCAAGCACTTGATGCTGGAAAGGCTATTCAGGGCGAATTCTTCAATGGCGCACTGGTCTATTGTTCGCCTTATCAACGTACTCGTGAAACGATGCAGTACTTATTAAAAGGAGCTGGCTTCAAACAGGACACTATCAATATATACGAAGACCCACGTTTAAGAGAAATTGATGTAGGCTATGGTGATGCTGGAGAGCAATTATCATTACGTAAAATACACGGTTGGTTTTATTATCGTTTTGAAGGCGGCGAATCACCAGCTGACTGTTATGATCGAACATCGGCGTTCTTGGAGAGTTTAATGAGACAGGTGGAGCGCACAAACAAGAAAAACATAGTTATTGTATGCCATGGAATGACATTGAGATGTTTTGTCGCTAGATTTCTTCATTTGACAGTTGAACAATTCGAAGACCTGGATAATCCAGATAATTGTGACATTATAACAATCGGCCTCAAAGAAAGTATTGAGAGCCCTGTATTTCGTAATGGGCGTTGGGCGGTAGAAGGGATAAGGCTTAGAAAATGATGCTGATGTCATTGCTCGGGCTTGCTATGAAGCTATATATGATTATATTGAAACTATCTAAAGTCGCTATTACGCTCTTTTATCCGTTGCCTCAAATAATCGGCAGGTTTTCTATATCTGAACAGGTGAGGCAATGTGTGAAAAACGAACGCCAAGGTTAAACTGTAATATTTAGTCTGAAGACTTTTTTCTAAATTGTTAGATCAGGTTTGAGTTGTGACAATTTGAAGTGCGATGTGAAAATTTCATCCAGCAGCAGTTCCACTAGTCGTTTTTGATCTTATTCAGATAGGTACTAAGCATATTCAACCCGATGATACCATGCTGCTTCACCACCTCAACCGGTGTCAGACAGCTAAAATCGTCTATCCGTGCTGTCATCCAGCCGTAGGCCAGGTTTCTATTCTGGTGGAAGATGAGGCGTAACTGGGCATGGATATCGAACAGGTAAAAAACGCGGTCCAGCAAGTCCCTTGTATTCGACAAGGGCTTGCCATCCCGATAGCGGTTCAATGCTGAGCGGCTATTTTCGTTCAACCCCAATAGCGCAAGCTGATCTGTGTTTGACAACTGCCAGTGGGTAAATAGACGGGTCACCATTTTTGCATAAGAGGCTCGAGCCTTGCTGTCCAGAGGTGTGTTTGATTGAGAGTTGCGTTGTGTGGACATATCAATTTCACTCCCATGTATTAGTAATACATTTATAGCATTACTAATACAAAAAATCACAAACAACGAGACATCAATCAATATTACTCTACCTTTATAACGGTTGGTTTAGCTCATCATGTGTATGCTACTCATGTAACTGTCACAGCGGCTTTTATCCCGATATTATCTCATCATGTACATCACATAAATGATTACAATAGAGAAATACGATAAGCCATTTAATTTACTAAAAAAGGCATAATCAGGCACGATCACCTAGAATCAGTGTTCACGATCAGCAGAATATGCACTAATCGATGATCATGGTAATCAGGGCTGTATAATAAGTACAGACCCCTTGGCAATAGTAGGCTTAATAGTAAGACTACTATTTATAACTATATATAAAAACAATGTGTTATTGCGAATTAGTATAATTTAGTAGGTATTAACCGTGGCACCATTGACGGTGCCAGTGTGTATCCGCGGGAAGTGGTGAAAAAAGCATTGCAGCACAATGCGGCAGCACTGATCTTTGCGCATAATCACCCTTCCGGTGTGGCGGAACCCAGCCAGGCCGATGAACAGATTACCCGACGCCTGATTGATGCGCTGAAGCTGGTGGATGTGCGCGTGCTGGATCATTTTGTGGTGGGGGATGAAGTGGTGTCGTTTGCCGAGCGTGGTCTGCTCTGATCGTGCTATTGCGTATCGTTGTGCAACTCAGGGCTGCCGGCGGTGAATCACCTGACCCCAGCTGAATGACTCTATGCGCACAGCCCGGGTTTCCATCTGCGGTGCATAATGTGGCGGATTATTGGGCAGCCATAAACGCACACCGGCTTTGAGCCGGTTGGGTTTCTGCTTAATGAAGGCCGTGGGGTTTAAGCGCACAATATCCTGCATTAACTGCGTGCGCTGAGCCGGCCGGTTCGGTAACAGCTGCAGCACGATCTGCTGCAGTGTTTCTCCGGCTTCAACATCGTAAAAATTTTGACTCAGTGGATAAACTTCAATACGCTTCGCCTCGCCCGCCGGGCCAGAGTTGCTTGCATCAGTGCTGGCACAGGTCGCGCTGGACAGAGTCAGTAGCAGCAAGCAAACTGGGCTCAGTATCAGCTGGCGTACAGCGACAGCATATAAAACAGGGTGAGAAAAACGCAGCGTGATCATTTTCGAATTATAGCCATAATTGAGGCTGGCTGCGTTGGTCAGTGCCTTTGTGTCGGTTTTTTAAAGTCCTGTTTTTAATTGTCAGGGTGGATCAGTTAAGGTGAGTCAGTTTAAGTGGAATATCCAGGGCGTAATTTAAGCGAGTTTTTGAGTGAGTAGTTTGCATGTGCGCCAGTTGCAATACCTGCATTGCGGGCCGATGGCTTTGCAGATTGAGGCAGGTGAAATTATCGGTCTGTATGGCGCGTCGGGTTCCGGCAAGTCGCGCCTGTTGCGTGCGCTGGCGGATCTGGATGAGCATCAGGGCGAGGTCTTGCTAAATGGTAATGCCCAGCAGTCGATGAGCGCGCCGCAATGGCGTTGTCGGGTCGGGTTGTTGTCTGCAGAAACTTTCTGGTGGCTGGACGAGGTAGCCGCGCATTTTCAGCAGTTTGACCGGGTGCAGGCAGCACAGCTCGGGCTGCCCGAAGATGTGGGAAGCTGGCCGGTGTCGCGTCTGTCCAGTGGTGAGAACCAGCGTCTGGGTTTGATGCGGCTGCTGGAAAATCGCCCCGAGGTTCTGCTGCTGGATGAGCCCACCGCCAATCTCGATCCGCAAAGCACCGCGGCGTTTGAAGCGTTTGTGCTCGACTATGTGCAACAGCAGGGTGCCTGTGCCATCTGGGTCAGTCATGATCCACTGCAGTTAAAACGCACCGCGCAACGCTGTTACCAGATTGAAAACGGTATGCTGGCGGGTGACGGGGAGTGCGCTTGATATGTTGATTAATTTATCCTCATACGACCTGATACTGGCGGCGATACTGGTGCTGCTGCTGGGCATGCTTGGCTGGGCCATGCGCCTGGGTATTACCCGTTCGTTGTATATTGCCGCGCTGCGCACCACGGTGCAGTTATTGCTGGTTGGCCTGGTACTCAAGGCACTGTTTGCCAGCACCCAGCTATGGTTTGTGCTGCTGATTTCCTTTGTGATGATTTCGGTGGCGGGCTGGGAAATCCTTTCGCGGCAGAAGCGTAAACTCAGAGGCTGGTGGGGCTTTGGCGTCAGCACCGGCTCGCTGTTTGTGTCCTCGTTTCTGATTACCCTGCTGTGCCTGCTGGTGGTGATCGAGGCAGACCCCTGGTATCACCCGCAGTATGCCATTCCGTTGCTGGGCATGTTACTGGGCAACACCATGAACGGCATCGCGCTGGGCATGGATCGACTCACGCAAACTGCCTGGCAGCAGCGTCCGGTGATTGAACAGCGGCTAATGCTGGGGCAAAGCGCGCAGCGAGCGATTGCCGATATTCGTAGCGAAGCGATGCGTGCGGGGATGATTCCGATTATCAATTCAATGGCGGCGGCGGGGCTGGTCAGTCTGCCCGGTATGATGACCGGGCAGATACTGGCAGGCGCACCGCCGGTGGAAGCGGTAAAGTACCAGATACTGATTATGTTTATGATTTCCGCCGGCACAGGTTTCGGCGTGATTGCGGTACTCTGGCTGATTTCGCGACGCCTGTTCGATGAGCGGGATCGCCTGTCATTCAAACGCCTGCTGAAAAAAGCCTGAGGCAGGGCATCTGTGAGCAGCTACATATCATTCAGATAGGCACGGGCTTCTTCACCGGGATCCGGCAGGCCTGCGATCCGCCAGGCATTTAAACTGTTGTTAAACAGCTGCTTTACCCAGAACTCGTTTTGCTGGTGTTTATGGCAGATGCTGTGAATGGCAGGCGCCACCGCAAAGCGTTGATAATACTCACGCATGTCATTGATGACAGTCCAGTGTTCGTCACTCAGGGGGTCGAGATTCAGTTCCTCTGCCAGTTGCTGGGCAACCTGCGGTGTCCATTGTTGCGGGTGTTGCAGCAGGCCGTTTTCATCCAGTTGCAGTGAGCTTTGCCAGTGGCTGGCGCTTGTGTCATGGGGTGCTTGCTGGTCGTGCTGTTTAAACATGGCTGTCTTCTCGTGTTTTCTCATGGTGTTCACCGAGATTGATTGAGGTGAGTGGCTCAGGTTACAGTGAGTCTGGCTGATCATGCATTTGCTATGTTGTGTGCATACACTCAGTATAGAAGACTGGCCCGTGATGCAAAGGGCGGTCTGTCTGAAAACCGCTGATGCACCTGGGCAAACAGACAAACATCGACGCGGGAAACAATATGAATAAGGATTCCTATCAAAGCATGCTGGCCGAAGTGCAGGCCTTTCATGATAAACATGATTTTAAGAATACCGGCGGTGAAGAGCTGATGTATCGCATCGCCTTGATGGTGGAAGAGCTGGGCGAAATTTCTGCCTGTGCCAGCAAGGGGAAACCCCGTGAGGCGCTGGCGGAAGAGTGTGCCGATCTGCTGATTTTATTAATGGGTACGGCGATTGCCCAGGACTTCGACCTCAATCAGGCCTTCTGGGAGAAGATGCAGAAGATCATGCAGCGAGAATCAAAAATGGTGAATGGACGCATTCGGGTGTCAGAGTTTCGCGACTGACTGATACATTAATCAGGCGGCGTTTTGCAGTTTAGTCAGTGTGCTGCTGCATGTGTCCGAGCAGACTTTTTTCGCGGATAAACATCATTAACTCCGCTTCCATTTCTTTTTTGCTGATAAACGGGCCGATCTGTTTGCCGCCCCGGGCTTCAAAGTACCACACGCCATTTATACAGAAATAACGATCATTACGAAAAGGGATGGGTTGGCTTTCGCCCGCTCGATGTTGTTGCATAAAGTCCTCATTTTCATTTATGGGCCCTGGTCTAAAAGGTCTGCCCCTGTTCTCCACACAGCACCGCAGTGGATGCTGTTGCCAGCATATAATCTCGGCAGGACCTGTTTCAAGACCTGCGGCTTAAATTTTTATGTCTATTCGTCGAGTTTTTTCATGTGCTCGTGTAACAGGGTGAACTCATCCAGTGCAGCCTGCATTTCCTCTTCGCTGTCAAAGGGGCCTTTCTGTCCGCCGCCCCTGAGTTCAAAATACCACTGGCCATTGACCTCATAGCCCCGACTGCTGCGCACACCGGGTGCCTGCAGGGGAATGTTTTCTGTGTCGTTTTCGCGTCGCTTTTTCATACTCTGACTCTTTCAAAATGTCGTCCGTCGTGGTGGCTGTTAACTGCTTGACAGTCGATCTGGCTTGTCGAGAAAAATAAAGCGCGGTTTTACCAGCGCTTCGTAATCCTTATAGTTCATCTGAATCACTTCAAGGTGAGATCCGGCATTAAAGGCAATCTTTTCATCTTCAGACAGGCTTTCCGCAACATACACATCCATATCGTAGAGCACACCAAAAGGCGGCATGGCGCCCACTTCACAATCGGGAAAATGTTTGGCAAATTCAGCTTCATCCGCCAGCTCGATATTGCCGGTGTTGAGGGCTTCGCGCAGTATATCCAGCTTGACCAGGTAATTGGCGGGCACCACTGCCATTGCCAGCTCATTGTTCACCCTGATGATCACGGTTTTCGCCAGCTCGCGGCTGGGAATATGGATTGAGCGGGCAATGTCGATGGCGCGAAACGCCATCGAATGCTGAATCGATACATAGGGTGTATCGTTTTCGTCGAGATAGTTCTTAAGCAATCTGGATGGCATTTTAGGGTACCTCTGAATAATGATGACATATCTCTGGTTTACAGGTGTGCCCCGTCGGGCGAGCCCTGAAGCGCACATCTACGGTGTTGTGCTTCTTGCGAAGGACCGGGCCATTCACTGCGAAGCACGCCTTGTAGCTGCACGCTTCAGGGCTCGCAGAGACATATCAGCATTGTTCAGAGGCACCCTGGTATCCCTCATGGCCATGTCGTGTTGAATTGAGCCTGACTAAATGGCCTTTGAAAAGCGTTGCCCTGTCTGTGATGTTTTCAGGTATCGGTCAAACTGCATACAGATATTGCGAATCAACAGGCGGCCCTTGTCGCTGACACGGATGCCCTGCTGGTTTAATTCTAGCAGACCATCGTCATGCAGGCTGCGCAGACGCTGCAGTTCGTCGGCAAAATACTCACTGAACTGAATACCATGTTTAGCCTCGATGCTGGCAAATTGCAGATCAAACTGACAGATCAGCTGCATAATCACATCGCGACGAATCAGGTCGTCCTGGTCAATAATCACCCCGCGATAAATTGCCAGCTGGTTCTGGCCAATGCGTTGCTGGTACTCGTCCAGGGTTTTTACATTCTGCGAGAAGCTGTTGTCGAGAGTGCCGATCGAGGTGATGCCCAGACCAATCAGGTCACAGTCGGCATGGGTGGCGTAGCCCTGAAAATTTCGATACAGCTTGCCCTGTTGCTGGGCAATGCTCAGCTCGTCATCGGGTCTGGCGAAATGATCCATGCCGATATACACATAACCGGCGCCAGTGAGCTGCTCGATACTCTGTTGTAGAATTGCCAGTTTCTGTTCCGCGCCGGGCATCTCCGCTTCATTGATGCGGCGCTGCGGTTTAAACAGTTCGGGCATGTGCGCATAGTTAAACAGTGAAATCCGGTCCGGGCTGATGTCGATAATGCGCTGCAGGGTAGTAGAAAAGCTGTTTTCGCTCTGCAGCGGCAGGCCGTAAATCAGGTCGGTGCTGATGGATTTGAAACCACAGTCGCGTGCATTCTGCAGTGCATCCAGGGTTTGCTGTTCAGACTGTATCCGGTTCACCGCTTTCTGCACCGCAGGATCAAAATCCTGCACCCCCAGGCTCATGCGGTTAAAACCGATGTCGCGTAACAGGCGAATACTCTCACGGCTGACTTCCCGCGGGTCGATTTCAATCGAGTACTCGCCACTGTCGTCATCGTGCAGATTAAAATGCTGTCGCGTCACCTGCATCAGCTCGGCCATCTGTGCATGGCTGATAAAGGTGGGGGTGCCGCCACCCCAGTGCAGCTGATTCACCTTGCGCGAAGAATCAAACAGCTGGCTCTGTAATGCGATCTCCCTGTGCAGATTATGCAGATAGGGATCGGCCTTGCTGCGATCCTTGGTGATGACCTTGTTGCAGGCGCAGTAATAACAGATGGTGTCGCAGAAAGGCAGGTGAAAATACAACGACAGATCGCGCCCCGAGGCATTGGATTTTTCTGCCTGTGCGCGGTAATCCGCTTCGCTGAACTGTGTATTGAACTGCACCGCGGTGGGGTAGGAGGTGTATCTCGGCCCGGCGATGTCGTATTTCTTAATCAGTTCAATATCAAAATCTATGTCTGCCATGGGGTGGCTCGCCTGTGTGTATCATCCAGCGGCTATCATAAATCAGCCGCAGGTGGCTTTTATTGATATAAAACAGCTGCAACAGCTTTAGTTATCGCGGCTGTGGCGCGTTTTGGCGGGCTTATTTAGCAGGTTATGTCGGCGAAGCGATTCTGTTACTGATCGAGTAACTGTGCCAGTGCGTCCAGCAGGGCGGTCATGTCGCGCTGCTGATGATCCGCGCGCAGGGTGATGCGCAGGCGGGCGCTGTTGGCGGGCACCGTGGGCGGTCGAATCGCCGCCAGGTGAAAGCCCTGTGCAAACAGCGCTTCGCTGAGCCGGCTGGCGTGCTCAGCATCACCGATCAGTACCGGCTGAATCGCGGTGTCCGAAGGCATCAGGCCAATGCCACGGGCGGCGGCGAGCTGGCGGAACTCGGCGATATTCTGTGCCAGCTGCTGGCGCAGATGGGCTTCAGCTTCCAGCAGCCGCAGGCTGCACAGGGTGGCTGCCGCCACCGCAGCGGGCATCGCGGTGGTGTAGATGTAGCTGCGCGCATGCTGTATCAGGTATTCGACCAGATCCTCGGAACCAGCAATGAAGGCACCGGCGGTGCCCAGTGCCTTGCCCAGCGTGGCCATATAAATCGGCACATCGGTGCAGCTGATCTGCTGTCGGCTGAGGGAGCCGCGCCCGCCTTCACCCAGTACGCCAAAGCCATGGGCATCATCCAGCATCAGCCAGGCCTGATGTTGCTGGCTGAGTGACACCAGCCTGGCGATATCCGCTTCGTCGCCGTCCATACTGAACACCGCATCGGAGCAGAGCAGTCTTTTGCCCCGCTCACAGCGTTGCAGTTGTTTTTGCAGCTGTGCGTGGTTCTTGTGCGGGTAGCGCAGCAGGCGTCCACCGCTGAGCTGTGCTGCGTCCAGCAGGGAGGCGTGGTTGAGCTTGTCTTCAATGATGAAATCGCCACGGCCACACAGGCTCTGTGCCACCGCCAGATTGGCCATATAGCCAGTGGAAAACAGCAGTGCGCGGGGGTAGCCGGTGAACTCCGCCAGCGTCTGTTCCAGTCGATGGTGGATTTCGCTGTGGCCATTCACCAGATGGGCCGAGCCACTGCCCACGCCATAGTGTTGCGCGGCATCGACAAAGGCCTGTTTAACCGCCGGGTGGTTGCTCAGGCCGAGGTAGTCGTTGCTGGAGAAATTCAACTGGCGCTGACCATCCAGTACAATCTCACGCCCCTGGGGGCTTTGCAGGATTTTGCGCTGACGGTACAGGCCCTGTTGCCGTCGTTGTTGCAGTGCCTGCTGCAGATCTTTCATCAGGCCCCGTGATGGCAGGCTTCGGCCTTGAACAGGGTATCAGCGTCGGTTTCTGACGCGGTACTGCTGTGGTTGTCGGCCTGGCTGGGGGTAATGCCCAGACGCCTGAACAGCGCCAGGTCATCGTTGGCTTCGCAGTTTTCGGTGGTCAGTAGTTTGTCACCATAGAAAATCGAGTTGGCGCCGGCAAAGAAGCACATTGCCTGCATCTCGTCGCTCATTTCATGGCGACCCGCCGACAGGCGCACCTGTGAGGCGGGCATCAGAATGCGTGCGGCGGCGATGCTGCGGATAAATTCAATGCTGTCGATGCCGTCCGCGCCATACAGCGGGGTACCTTCGATCTGCACCAGCATATTAATCGGCACGCTTTGCGGGTGCTGTGGCATATTCGCCAGCTGCTGCAGCATCGAGGCGCGGTCGGTGGCATTCTCACCCATGCCCAGAATGCCGCCGCTGCACACATTGATGCCCTGTTCACGCACATGCTGCAGCGTGTCGAGGCGATCCTGGAAGGTGCGGGTGGTGATCACATTGCCGTAAAACTCCGGCGAGGTGTCGAGATTATGGTTGTAGTAATCCAGCCCGGCCTCTTTCAGGCGCTGGCTCTGCTGTGCCGATAACATACCCAGGGTGACGCAGGTTTCCATGCCCAGTGACTTCACCTCGGTGATCATTTCAATCACCTTTTCCAGGTTCCTGTCAGTGGGGTTACGCCAGGCCGCGCCCATACAGAAGCGGCTGGAACCATTGGATTTTGCGATTCTGGCCTTTTCAATCACCTCACTCAGCGGCAGTAGACGTTCCCGTTCCAGATCGGTGGCATGTTTGGCGCTTTGTGAGCAGTAGCCACAGTCTTCCGGACAGGCACCGGTTTTAATGCTCAGCAGGGTGCTGATCTGCACTTCATTGGCGGGATGAAACTGGCGATGCACGCTGTGAGCCTCGAGCAGCAGGTCGTTAAACGGCTTTGTCAGCAGGCCTTCGATTTCCGCCAGGGTCCAGTCATGTCGGCTGCTGGTTGCGGGAGGGGTCACTTGAGTCATGGCGTCCGAATCTATATATTGCAGGAACCGCTATGATACCTGTTTTTGCGGTAAATTTTCACAAGCCCTCCTGAATTAATCAGGTGGATTGTTCAGAGTCATCCTGGATAAAGGATTATCATGAATAGAGCAGGCTGCCATGGCTGGCTGACGTTGCTGTTTCCTCCCGCCTGCGTGTTGTGTGGCGAGTCATTGCGGGGCGATCACCGGCATGCTCGACAGGCCGCGTACAGTGTCGGGCAACGCCTGTGTGCCGGCTGTTACGGCGATTTACCCTTCAATCACCATGCCTGCAGCCGTTGCGCGATTCCACTACCCGTGGACTATGCCGCGGGTAGCCCGCGGCACCGGGTGTGCGCCGACTGTCTGCAACAGCCGCCGCCATTCCAGCGCAGCCTGAGTGCATTTGTCTATGGGCAGCCACTGGAATGGATGATCCAGCAGTTCAAATTCAATGCACAGTTGATGTATGCGCCGCTGTTTGCCGGGCTGTGGCTGGATTATCTGCGGAGGCAGCCCGAGCAATGTGATGCGCAGGGTGAATTGCCCGAGGCGCTGTTGCCTATGCCGCTGCACCCGGCGCGTCTCCGGCAGCGCGGTTTTAATCAGTCGCTTATGCTGGCGGCCGGTTTATCGAAAACGCTGCAGATTCCACTGAACACGCAACACTGCCAGCGCATCCGCGATACACCTCACCAGACGGGTAAAACGGCCCGGCAGCGACGGCACAATATCAAAGGTGCGTTCCAGTTTGTGAACACCGCGCACTACCGGCATCTGGCGATTGTGGATGATGTGGTCACCACCGGCAGCAGCGTGAGCGAGCTGGCACGGCAGCTAAAACGTGGCGGTGTGCAGCGTGTGGATGTATGGAGTCTGGCGCGGGCCGGGAAAAATCGCTGAGAGTAAATGATTAGGCGCATAATTAGCCGGAGACCCAGCTGAGTTTTTTCGGCTGGATCTTGCCGACTTAATTACCCAGCGTAATATCCCCATCATAACTTCCCCATCTTAATTTTTATGGGCAAAGCGCGGGTGTTCGCCGTTAAGCAGCATTAAAAGTTATCAAAAAATGCCTTTTCCATTTCACGGTAAACGAAGTTGGCATTGGCGCGCTGGTTCTGTTCATACAGGCGGGCATCCTGCCAGTCTGGAAACTCCACCCGCTGCACCGCATCCGGCAGGCTGACACCATCTTCCACTGCCTTGCGCATGGCCGTCCGCATGCGGCTGACATAATCATGTGTCTGTTTTAGCATGGGGAAAGGGGGTGTTTGCGCACTGCCGTGGCCGGGCACCATTAACTCGATATCGGCAAAGGTTTTTAATAACCAGTCCTGTGCCTTGAGGATTTGCGCGCTATCACCATCGCCCATGTAGGTGGTGCGCTGATTGAAGACCAGGTCGGATACCCAGAGTATCTTCTGCTCAGGCTGGTGAATGATGAGATCACCATAAGAATGGTGTGTGCCGGTGTTGTAGATATCAAATCGGTTGCCGCCCAGTTCAATCTGCTGGTGTTTGAAGGGCGGTGGCTTGATATAGATGTCCGCTTTTACCGGCTCGAAGCCTTGCATGTCCCTGGCTAACATCTGCTCGCGATAGTCCACCGAGCTTTGCAGTGTCGCCGAGTGATTGTACTCGATGCTGCCCTGGTGGGCGATGATGGTGATATCGTCCAGTTGCCGGAACGCGCTGGCACCATAGGCATGGTCGGGATGGTTATGGGTGATGATCAGGTATTTGATGGGTTGCTCGGTGATCGAGCGGATGGTGGCGATCAGCCGCTGTCCCAGCAACGGTGTGCCCAGACTGTCGATCACCACAACACCGGCATCGGTCACCACAAAACCCGCATTGCCATTCCAGCCGCGGTTGTGCTTATCCAGCGTGGCGATACTACCGAACAGAAAATAGCTGTTGTCGCGCAGGCGGTAGACCGGCAGTGGGCGGGTGTCTGCTGCATCGGTGGCAAGTTTGAATTGGGGAATCTGCTGGCTATCAATGGCGCGTTCAGGCAGCGTCCAGTGTTCAGCCACACTACCCGGATTAACTAATTCACCATCCGCAGCGAGCAGCGTCTGGCTCTGGCTGATGGCGCAGAGTATTAATAGATTCAACAGCGGTTGGCGAATGTTTCGGGAACGGCTGGTGATGAATAGCGGGGTTCTGCTGTGCTCAGTCATAATGATACTCCTGGGGTAGCCTGGTACATCATATGTCTGCCACGACTGGTGAAGGCGGTGCTTATCCAGCGGTGGGTAGATTAATTCTAACCCTCGCAGGGGATATGTAACAGTACTGTGTGTCGAGTAATTGAGATGGTGTGTGGGATTGGGAATCTGACTGTGCAGCTGCGCTAGCAGCCGTTGATCGACAGGTTAGCGAGGGTGGGGCGGTCTACTCTGAGCTGTGCGGAACTGAAAGTAAGACGTTGCTATTAATCCCGCATCAGTTCGCGGAAGCGTTTTATGTCCGCATCAAACGAATCAATAATTTTCTGGCGTTCGGTTTTTCTGTCTTCAATAAACTTATTGTTATTTTCTAACTGACGGCTTAACGAGATGACTTCCTTGTGCAGGTTTTCAGGTGCTTCGCGCTCTGATGCTTCAATGGATTTTATCCGGTTCTGTACATCGCTTAGCCGTTGTTTGTCATGGGCAATCAGGGTTCTGGTGAGCGAGATCTGAGAATCCACTGCGTCTACCCGCGCATCCCGTGCAATGACCAGGTCATTTTCAGTGGTGAAGGTGTCGGTGAGCACGCGGTCTCGTAATGCCTGTTTGCGCTCCTCGATCTGGCGCTTACGTTCTTCCGATTGTTTGTGTTTCTGCAACTCGGCTTCTCTTTTCAGCTCGGCCTCGGTTTTCATTGCCTGGTTCTTGCGAACCTCGATGCCCTGTTCGTTAATTATGCTGTGCTCGCCGCGCAGGTATTCAGGGGGGACGCGATCGCCATAGTGAACCTGGCCATCTTCGTCGACCCATTTTTTCATGCCCGCCGCCTGCAACGGAGATACACATAAAACAGACACGGAAAGGGTGGCAATAAAACAGCTGTGGTAGAGCGTGCGCGTGATGGACATGAATTTGATACTTAATGCAACGTTGCTGATTGAACAGAATAATGTGTTGAGTATATACAGCAATTCAGGGTTTTGCCGCAGTCGTTCACGGAATATGGCAAAATAGTCCGGCTTTTGCGCAACGCTGGGTAACTAAATGATCCCGTTTAACCTGTTCAGGTGAGTTCAATGAGTGTGTCAACTAATGTCCGTTACTGAGCAGTTACTGCTGTTTATTATCTCACTGGCAGCGAATTTTTTCTCTGCACTGGCGGGGGGTGGCGCCGGGCTGATTCAGTTGCCGGCGCTGATTTTTCTTGGCCTGCCGTTTGCGCTGGCACTGGCCACACATAAGGTGGCCAGCGTTGCACTGGGGGTGGGCGCGACCCTGCGTCATCTGCGTTCGAGCCGACTGGAGCGGCGCTTTGCGCTGTATATTCTGGCAAGCGGGGTACCCGGTGTGTTGCTGGGGGCCAGCGTGATTCTGCAGGTGCCGGATCGCAGTGCCGAAATTGCACTGGGCATCCTGACCATGGGGCTGGGGCTGTATTCCGCCCTGTCACCGAATATGGGGCAGGTGCTGGCCGCCACCAATCGCCATCAGCGGGGCATGTTGATCGGCGGCGCGGTGATCTTTTTTATCGGCGTGCTGAATGGTTCGCTCACCTCGGGCACCGGGCTGTTTGTCACTCTGTGGCTGGTACGCTGGTTTGGCCTGGACTACAAAACCGCGGTGGCCTACACCCTGATTCTGGTGGGGATTTTCTGGAACGCTGCGGGCGCACTGACCCTGGGGCTGATTGCACAGATTCACTGGGCGTGGATTCCGGCACTGATTCTGGGCTCGCTGATTGGCGGCTATCTGGGCGCGCATATGGCAATTGTGAAGGGTAACCGGCTGATCAAACGCAGCTATGAAGTGATTACCCTGCTGGTGGGATTGAAGCTGGTGATCGGCTAGCCGTCCTCGGTGCATCAAGGACGGTTGTAAGACCTCTTTACCTCAGCGGCTGGCTTCTAGCTGCACGCCGTAATCGGCGCGATAGCTTTGCATCGCATCCAGCATGGCCTGTTCGCCCTGCTCGCTGAGGTACTGAATCAGGTTGTCCATGCCGATAATGTTCAGCACCTGCAGGCCTTCGTCCTGTTGCAGCTCCTGCACCGCGGAGCGCTCACCCTGGCCTTTTTCCTCACGATCCAGCGCGATCATCACCGCCACCGGGGTCGCCTGGCCGGCTTTGATCATCGCAATCGCTTCACGAATCGCAGTGCCGGCAGTGATTACGTCATCCAGAATCAGCACCCGACCCTGCAGTGGTGCACCTACCATGGAGCCACCTTCGCCATGGTCCTTGGCTTCCTTGCGGTTAAAGGCATAGGGCAGATCCAGGCCATGATCAATCTGCAACGCCATCGCGGTTACTGCCACCAGAGGAATGCCCTTGTAGGCCGGGCCGAATAACATATCGTATTCAACCCCGCTGTCGACGATGGCCTGAGCATAGCAACGACCCATTTCCGCCAGTGCCCGGCCACTGTTAAACAGCCCGGCATTGAAAAAGTAGGGGCTGTTACGACCGGATTTCAGTTTGAATTCGCCAAAGCGCAGCACCTCGTATTGCAGTGCCAGTTCAATAAATTGTTTCTGATAATCTTTCATGGTCTACCCTGGGTGCGCGGCTGCATGTAGAATGCAGAGCCAAAATTAATGATTGAGTTGTATGCGCATTATATCAGTTAACACCAACGGAATCCGTGCCGCCGCCAGAAAAGGTTTTTTCGACTGGCTGCAGAAACAGGATGCCGACGTGGTGTGTATTCAGGAAACCAGGGCCCAGCTTCACCAGCTGGAAGACCCCGTGTTCCATCCCGCAGGCTATCACTGCTATTACCATGATGCAGAAAAAAAAGGCTACAGCGGGGTGGCCATCTACAGCAAACAGAAACCGAAAAAAGTGCAGTCGGGTATCGGTATGCATGACATTGATATCGAGGGCCGCTATATCGAAGTGCAGTTTGAAAAACTCAGTGTGATTTCGCTGTATATGCACTCCGGCTCCTCATCGGAAGAACGTCAGGCGCTGAAGTTTGATTTTATGGATCGCTTTATGCCGCACTTGCACAAGTTGCGACGCAAGCGCCGTGAGTTCGTGATCTGTGGCGACTGGAATATTGCACATAAAAAAATTGATATTAAAAACTGGCAGGGCAATCAGAAAAATTCCGGCTTCCTGCCCGAAGAACGCGACTGGATGACAAAACTGTTTGATGACGTGGGCTATGTGGATGCGTTTCGTGTGGTGAATCAGAACCCCTATGAGTACACCTGGTGGAGTAACCGCGGTCAGGCCTGGGCAAACAACACCGGATGGCGCATTGATTACCAGATTATCACGCCTAAACTGAAAGACACGGTTAAAGCCAGCCAGATTTATAGAGACGAGCGCTTTTCCGATCATGCGCCCTTAATCATCGATTACGATTACACCCTGGAATAAATATCATCGAAGCATTGCCACCGACAGCCAGACGCAGCTGGAAAACCGCACTTAGCTACTACACTCATCCCAGGGTGCTGGCGATGCTGTTTCTCGGTTTCTCTGCCGGCCTGCCACTGTTGCTGGTGTTTGGTACTTTGTCTGCCTGGCTGGCACGCAGCGGTATCGATAAAACCACCATCGGCTTTATCAGCTGGGTAGCTTTATTGTATGGGCTGAAAGTGCTGTGGTCGCCACTGGTGGATCGCTTTCGTATTCCATTGATGTATCGCCTGCTGGGGCAGAGGCGTAGCTGGATGTTGCTGGCGCAATGCGGCGTCGCCGGTGGCCTGTTATTAATGTCCGGCAGTAACCCGTTGAGTGAATTGCAGCTGCTGGTGACTGCCGCCCTGCTGGTGGCGTTTGCCTCGGCCACGCAGGATATTGCGATTGATGCCTGGCGCATCGAAGCCATGCCCACCGAAACCCAGGGCGCGATGGCCGGCACCTATCAGCTGGGCTATCGGCTGGGCATGCTGGTGGCCGGTGGCGGTGCCTTTAGCATTGCGCATTATTACTCCTGGCCGGCGGCCTATTCGGCAATGGCGCTGTTTATGCTGATCGGCGTGATGACCACCCTGCTGATTCCCGAACCGCAACACACCATCAGCAGCGATACCTGGAAAGATGAACAGCGGGTGGTGAAGTTTCTACAGGATTCACATCACTGGCCAGAAAAACTGCGCCAGATGGTTGCCTGGATAATCGGTGCGGTGGTCTGTCCGTTTACCGAGTTCTTTAAACGCAACGGCCACTTTGCTCTGATGATTCTGCTGTTTATCGGTCTGTTCAGAATCAGTGATATTTCCATGGGGATCATGGCCAACCCGCTGTATGTGGATGTGGGTTACAGTGATTTGCAGATTGGCCTGGTGACCAAAACCATCGGTCCGATTGTGACCATTGTGGGCGCTCTGCTGGGCGGTGCGCTGGTGGTGCGTTACGGCATTGTGCCAATTCTGATGCTGGGTGCAATTCTGGTGGTGGCGACCAATCTGCTGTTTGTACTGGTGGCGTTAAATCCACCCGGCACGCTTTTTCTTTCACTGGTGATTGGCGCGGATAATCTGAGTGCGGGTATTGCCGGTTCGGCGTTTATCGCTTATCTGTCCGGCATGACCAATAAAGCCTACACCGCGACACAGTATGCGTTGTTCAGCTCACTGATGTTACTGCCGGCAAAATTTATCGGCGGCTTTTCCGGCTCGATTGTGGATGCCTATGGCTATGTCAGCTTTTTCTTTTACAGTGCAGCGCTGGGTATACCGGCGATTATTCTGATTCGGATTCTGGCGCGACATGAGCGGCTGAAAAAAGCGGATTAAACAGAAACAGGTTCGCGTTTTCTTTTGCCCCTGGTTTTGCAGTAAATTAATTAAATTTCCAGCACCTTGTATTCACCGGGCTGTAAGTCACCCAGCTGCCAGTCACCAATGCGGTAACGAATCAGGCGCAGGGTGGGGAAGCCCACCGCGGCGGTCATGCGGCGCACCTGGCGGTTGCGGCCTTCACTGATGGTGAGTTCCAGCCAGCTGGTGGGAATCTGCTTGCGAAAACGTACCGGCGGATTACGTGGCCATAGCTTGTCCGGTTGCTGAATCATGCGTGCGCGGGCCGGGCGGGTTAAGCCGTCTTTTAATTGCACGCCTTTCTGTAAGGCGTCAATCGCCTGTTGGGTTATCTCGCCATCCAGCTGTGCGCAATAGGTTTTGCGCATCTTGTTCTTCGGATCGGAAATTTTATGCTGCAGTTTGCCATCATCGGTGAGCAGTAACAGCCCTTCCGAATCATGGTCCAGTCGTCCGGCCGGATAGACATCTTTAATATCAATATACTCCGCCAGGCACGGGTGTTTTTCGTGCGGGCTGAACTGGCAGATCACGCCATAGGGTTTATTGAATAAAACAAGTTTCGCCATCGTTATTAGTATGGATTTATGCGTATGGATTAACAACAGGAATTACAGGCTTAGCCATTTCTGCCGGCGCTGCTGGCTGACATTTAGCTGATCAAACAGTGCATGGAAGGCATCTTCATCGGGAATGCCCTGCCAGCGAATGTGATTTTCGTGATTGTCGAACACTGCATCGGTGACAATTTCGGTGAGGCGTTTATTGATGGGCAATAAATGCTGATGCTCTTCCAGCAAATTCTGGATGCGCGCCGCGCCACGGAATTTCATTTTTGAAATCTGCTCGATGTTTTGCAGAATCGCTTCGATGCCGTGGAATTTTTTCAGAACATTCGAGGCCATTTTATAGCCCACGCCGGGAATGCCGGGAATGTTATCCACCTTGTCACCGGACAGAGCCAGCATATCGGCAATCAACGCCGGCATGACGCCGAAATGTTTTTCTATGCCCTTGTGATTTAACACATTGCCGCGAGCAAAATCCCACCAGGCATCCCGTTCGCCCAGCACCAGCTGGGTCAGATCCTTGTCGGCACTGACAATGGTGATATCAAAACCTTCGTTGCGCAGGCGGTTAGCCAGGGTGCCGATAATGTCATCCGCCTCGAAGCGGTTGCTGGCAAATTCCGCAATGCCCAGCGTGCGACAGAATTCGCGGCAGTAACGAAACTGGGTAATCAGTTCTTGCGGTGCCGGTGGACGATTCGCCTTGTACTCGGGGTAGATTTCGCAACGGTAGGAATTGGTCTGGTGCGCATCAAAGGCACAGGCAATGTACTCCGGCTGTTTCTCGCGGAACAGCTGGTAGAGAAACTCAGTGAAACCATACACCGCGTTGGTGGGGTTGCCGTGAATGTCGGCAATGCTGTCGTCGTAGACATGCCAGGCGCGAAAAATATAGATACTGGAGTCGATCAGGTAGGCGCGTTTACTCATCGAGCTATTTTAACCCAGCATGATCCACAGCGGGGCAGTTTTTGCCCGCGCTTTTCCCTCGGGTTTTTAGGCGGGCGCTTACAGGTTTTTCAGGGTTTGCAGGTCTTTCTGCACTGCGGCCACCGAGGCGCGGAAGTTCTGCAGTTCGCCATCATCCAGCTGCAGACTGAGCACCTGTTCCATGCCATCCTTGCCCAGTACGCAGGGCACGCCGATGGCGAGATCGTCACAGTCGTATTCGTTTTGCAGAATGGCTACGGTGGGCAGAATGCGTTTGCGGTCGTTGACCACCGCATCCACCATAATTGCAATCGCCGCCGCGGGGGCATCATAGGCACTGCTGTTCTGGCGCAGCGCAAGAATTTCCGCACCGCCGTTGCGGGTGCGAGTGACGATGTCATCGATCTGTTGCGGGTTGAGAAACTGGCTGAGCGGAATACCGGAGATGGTGGTGTAGCGCATCATCGGCACCATTGCGTCACCGTGGCCGCCCATTACCATGGCATCTATGTCGAGTGAGGAATAGCCGGTTTCCATGGCAATAAAGCTGGCCATGCGGGTCGAGTCGAGTACGCCTGCCTGACCCATAATGCGGTTGCGCGACCAGCCGGTTTTCTGCCAGGCGCGGTAGGTGAGAATGTCCACCGGGTTGGAGACAAACAGCATCTTGCAATGGGGGGCATACAGCAGTGCATTCTGTACGATCTGGTCGGTGACCTGCACATTAATCTCCAGCACATCGGAGCGTGACATGCCCGGTTTGCGGGGCACACCGGCGGTGATAATGAGCAGATCGGAATCCGCCATCAGCGCGTAATCGGTGCCGCCGGTGAGTCGGGTATCAAAGCGAAAGATGGGTGCATTTTGCTGGATGTCCAACGCCGCACCTTCTGCCGCGCCTTCACGGATATCAATCAGGCACAGTTCGCGGCATAGATCCCGGGAGGCGATAAACTGGGCGGTGGATTCCCCCACGCGTCCTGCGCCAATCACTGTGATTTTGTTCATTCCGCACCTCGCTCAGTGGCGCTGTTTATAAAGTGGCTGATTAAAGTCTAGCAGTAATTGAGGCGCTTATTGACGTGCTTATTAACAAGTCTATTACGGGCCTATTCGGCGCGATGTTTGGCCACGCCACTGTCTATGGCTGCCTGGGCTACCGCGGCGGGTACACGTTCAATCAGGCGCGGATCAACCGGTTTGGGGATAATGTAATCCGCGCCGAATTCCATCTTGTCCAGCCCATAGGCATGCATCACCGATTTGGGTACCGGGTCTTTGGCCAGATTACGAATTTCATGCACCGCGGCGATGTGCATTTCCTGGGTGATGGTGGTGGCACCGGCATCCAGTGCGCCGCGGAAAATATAGGGGAAGCCGAGTACGTTATTCACCTGGTTGGGATAATCGCTGCGCCCGGTGGCCATAATCAGGTCGCTGCGGGTCTGCATCGCCAGCTCCGGTTTGATTTCCGGGTTGGGATTGGACAGCGCAAACACAATCGGCCTGTCCGCCATCGCGGCAATCATTTCGGCGCTCACCAGATCCGGGCCGGAAACACCGATAAACACATCGGCATCCTGCATCGCATCCAGTGCGGTGCGACGCTCGGTGTGTACTGCAAATTCCGCCTTGTAGATATTCAGGTCGTCACGTTCACTGTGAATCACGCCGTTGCGATCCAGCAGCAGCATGTTCTCCTTATGTGCCCCCAGCCCCTGCAGCAGGCGCATCGAGGCGATACCGGCGGCACCGGCCCCCATGCAGACAATGCGTGCATCCTGCAGTTGCTTGCCCTGCAGTTCCAGTGCATTGAGCAGGCCGGCGGCAATAATAATCGCGGTGCCGTGCTGGTCATCATGGAACACCGGTATGTCCAGCATGCTGTCCAGGGTGCGTTCAATTTCAAAACACTGCGGCGCCTTGATATCTTCCAGATTAATCCCGCCAAAGGTGGGCGCGATGCGTGCCACCGTGTCGATAAAATCTTTTGGGATGTCGGCATTCACCTCAATATCGAACACATCGATATTGGCGAAGCGCTTGAACAGCACGGCCTTGCCTTCCATTACCGGCTTGCCAGCCAGCGCGCCCACATCACCCAGGCCGAGCACCGCGCTGCCGTTGGTAATTACCCCCACCAGATTGCCCTTGGTGGTGTAGCTGTAGGCCGCTTCGGGGTTTTCCACAATGGCTTTAACCGGCTCGGCCACGCCCGGAGTGTAGGCCAGCGACAGGTCATCCTGGGTGTTACAGGGTTTGGTAATGTCAGTGGCAATTTTGCCCGGTGAGGGCAGGCGGTGGTAATCCAGTGCGCGTTGTTTATCTACTTCATTCATTGTCTGGCTCTTTAAAGTTGGGCAAGCTCTGGATAATTCATCCATGAATTATCCAGAGCAAAAACAAATCAAAATTCGATTTCGATTTGTTTTTCATTTTTAATAACTTAGCAGTTATTTAAAATGGCGGCACATCCCTGTGCCGCGCAACCTCTGAGTTTTTCAGAGGTTTCTTAAGCTGCGAAAATCTGCTGCGCTGAATCAGTCAGCGCATTATTTAAGCCTGGGCTGAGTGTATCACTTTGTCGACACATCTTCTGTCAATGCATCGCGGTGGCGCAGGGTGAGGCGATAACGAGGTGGGGTATCGGTGGTTTTGTTGCTGTGTTTGATCGGCTTCACCCAGCCGCGTACACGCACGGTTTTGCCCTGTAGATTGAGCAGCTGGTGCAGGCTGAAATTGAGCCAGTCATTTTTATAGATATTGACTTCAATCTGTGGCCCCAGCTGCAGGCGGATGCGGCTTTTGCTTTGCGTCACTTCGGTGACCTGACCCTGCAGGCGATGGAAACCACCGAGGTGGCCAATGGTTTGCCGGGTATATCTAATCCGGTATTGCGGCAGCTGCCAGATACCCAGTTGTTGCTGCCGTGCGTGTTGTTCCTGCGCGCGGTAGCAGTCGCTCATGCGGTCATTGGGCGGGGTGGTAAAGGCAATGCCGTGGCCACGGGCAATCAGTTCGGCCTGCAGGTTGCTGCCATCGGGCAGAAACACATGGGCCAGTGCCCGGCCATAGCGATCCTGAGCCTGCTGGCCATAGGCCAGTTGCACCTGGCGTGACGACTGGTTGAGTAAGGCCTGTAATGCATCGCGGGCGGCTAATCCCTGTGCCTTGATGTCGGCGGGAATGTGATGTTTGCGGCTGAACACTTCCGGGGTGTCGATGCCAATCAGGCGAATCTTGCGGCCGCTTTCCAGCTGCAATGTGTCACCGTCATACACATAATTGACCCGCGCGGTCTGCTCGATACGTTGCGGCGGGCAGAGAACTGCAGCGTCGGAGTCTGGCCAGGTGGGGCTGATCGATTCGGCGAAGGCCGGGGCGGTGACCAGCACATAAAAAAAGACGCTGCAAAGCAGCGCCTTTTTTAGCCGTGCGGTCAGTGGAACAGGAGAGTTACTTCTTACCACCGAAACGCTTGCGGAATTTCTCAACCTGACCGGCAGAATCCATAATCTTCTGCTTACCAGTGAAGAAAGGATGACATTGTGAGCACACCTCAACAGACAGCGAATCATTGCTGATGGTTGAGCGAGTTTCAAACGAGTTGCCGCAACTGCAGGTAACCGCGATGTCATGATAATTTGGATGTATATCTGGCTTCATTTCCGAGCCCTCAAAGCCTTGCTGCCGTAAAGAGCCGCGTATAATACGCGTTTAGCTACGCCACGGCAAGGGGTATGGTCGAGATTTTCGTGCTAACATGCGCACAGGCCGCAGCCACTGGATGGCATAGCCATGGCCAGGCATCATGGCGCGGGGTTTCGGTCGCTTATTTAACCACAGTTTGCAGGAGATATCCGATGAAAATGCTGATCAGCATGGTGCTGACACTGGGTGTAGTGTTATTCGCCAGCCAGTATATGCTCAAGGGCATGGGCGGGATTCCCGGTTTTGGCGGTGCATCCGAGCCGGCCAGTAGCGGCCTGAATAACCTGGGCAATGCGCTGCGCGATGAAAATGTTACGGTGTATCAGTGGACCGATGCACAGGGTGTGACCCATTATGGCAGCACCCCGCCCACCGGGCAGGGCAGTTACCAGGTCAAGCAGATTCAGGCCAATGCCAATCTGATGCAGGCGCACAGGTCGCCAGCAGAAGAGGAAGAAGTCGACAGCCAGGGGCCGAAGGTGGCTAAAGTCGGTAGTCTGTACACACCGGAAGGAGTCAAGGGGATGATGGACGATGCCAGTCAGTTGCAGGAACAGATGAATAAGCGTGTAGAGGAACAGGAAAAAATGATGCAGGAAATAATGCGTCCAGCGAGCAAGAAATAAATCGCCCGCGCCCCGCACATTTAGATTTAGTTTTAAACCGGCTGGCTATTCTGCGAAGCGATTAATCAGATCATTTAAAAACAGATAACCCCGGGGTGAAGCGGCGTATTGCTCGCCCTGTTGCTGTAGCAGGCCATCGACGATGGCCTGCTTACACACTGCACTAATTCGTGTGGCCGGTAAACCGGTATGCTGTGTAAACTGACTCAGGCTGAAGCCCTGTTTCAGGCGCAGCGCATTCAGCATAAATTCAAACGCAAGCTGTGATGTAGCCACTATCTCACTGTCGGATGTTTTACTGGCGGCGCTGGCCTGCATGTAATCCGTCGGCTGGCGTCGTTGCCAGTAGCGGATAACCTCTCCCGTGTCGGCGCGTGTCAGCTTGCCATGGGCGCCGGCGCCCAGTGCCAGATAATCACCGAACTGCCAGTAATTCAAATTGTGACGGCACTGCTGCCCGGGCTGTGCATAGGCTGAGACTTCATACTGGGTATAGCCATGGGACGCCAGCAATGATTGCCCCTGCTGCTGCAGTTGCCAGATGTCTTCATCATCGGGCACGACCGGTGGCTGGCTGTAAAACAGCGTGTTGGGTTCGATAGTGAGCTGATACCAGGAAATATGTTGTGGGCTCAGATCAATCGCCTGCTGTAAATCATCAAGTCCCTGCTGTGGCGTCTGTCCCGGCAGACCAAACATCAAATCCAGATTAATGTTTTCAAAACCTGCCTGCCGTGCAACTTCAAGCGCATGCTTTGCTTCACTGGCATTATGGATGCGCCCCAGTGCCTGCAGTTTTTCATCATCAAAACTCTGCACGCCGATCGACAGGCGATTAATCCCGGCGGCATAAAACTCATTGAATTTTTGCTGTTCTACCGTGCCCGGGTTGGCTTCCATGGTGACCTCCATGGTCGGCAGGCAATTCAGATGGGTTTTAATCATACTGATCAGTTGCTGTATGGCCTCGGCGGAAAACAGGCTGGGGGTGCCGCCGCCGATAAATACCGAGATAATACGTCGCCCCCAGATCTGTGGCAGCTGCTGTTGCAGGTCCGCGCGCAGTGCATCCAGGTATGCCTGTTCCGGCAGGCCCGCAGCAAAGGTGTGTGAATTAAAATCACAATAGGGGCATTTTTTTACGCACCAGGGAAGATGAATATATAATGACAGTGGTGGTAATAAAGTGAAATCTGACATGGTTCCATTTTACGCTAATTAATTCAGAGGCGCGCAGAATACGTATGCAGGATTCCCGTTTATTTTTACGCGTTGCCAGCAAGCTGATGCTGGGCTTTGCCCTGCTGTGGTTGCTGTATGTTTTTACGCGAGGCCTGTTTGAATTGCCGGCAACAACCGCTAACTCAACGGGTGATAATGCCTATGAGTTTGATTTAAGTGCCTTGCATCAAGTACCGCAAGCGATCGCATCAGGCTATTTCAATGTCGGTTCACGTGAACTGCTGGTGATTCGGCTGCAGGATGATTACCGGGTGTACTGGGCCAACGACCCGATCTACGGCTGTCGTTTAGAGTACCGGCAAGCGGTGATCAGGCCGGTGTGTATTGATATTGAATATACCCTGCAGGGATACAGCCAGGAAGCAAAACAGCAACTCAAATCACCGCAGTATGAAATCAGCGAGCAGCAGTTGCGGATTTATCTGCGCTGAGAACAGTGAGCGATGTGCAAAACAGCACAGGTTCTAGCTCACCCAGTAATCAATAAAAATGCCCACAAACACACTCATGCCGAACCAGTTGTTATTTAAAAATGCCTGAAAGCATTTTGTGCGTTCGCGGTCTTTAATCAGGTATTGCTGGTAAATCGCAAAGCCGCTGGCGGCGAGCAGTCCCAGATAATAATACAGCCCCAGTTCGGCACGCTGGCCGATCAGTATCAGGTTAAGCATCAGCAGCCCCTGAATCAGGCCAATGATTAAACGGTCGGCGTCACCGAATAAAATCGCCGTGGATTTAACGCCGATTTTAAGATCATCTTCACGATCCGCCATGGCATACATGGTGTCATAGGCGGTGGTCCATAACACCGTGGCCATAAAAATCAGCCAGGTCATGGCGGTGATTTCATTGGCCTGTGCGGTGTAGGCCATGGGCACGGCCCAGCCGAATGCGGCACCCAGATGCACCTGCGGCATATAGTGATAGCGTTTCATAAACGGGTAGCTGGCCGCGAGCAGCACACCCACCAGGCTCATATAGATGGTGAGCCGGTTCATAAACAGCACCAGGATAAATGCGCAGATCGCCAGACTGGTGAACACCAGCAGTGCTTCCCGGCTGCTCACCTTGCCGGTGGCCATGGGGCGTTGCCGGGTACGTTGCACATGGCCGTCGATATTGCGGTCGGCAAAATCATTGATCGCACAGCCGGCAGCGCGCATCAGAATGACCCCCAGCACAAACACCATCAACACCGAACTGTGAGGCCAGCCTTCGGCGGCAATCCACAGCGCCCATAAGGTGGGCCAGAGCAGCAACAGTGTGCCGATGGGGCGGTCGAGCCGGGTCAGTAAACTGTACTGTTCCAGTCGATCGACCAGCTGCTGATAGCGGGGCGATGGATTAAGTGTTTTTAATTTATCAAATAACAACATGGCTCTGTGTGGGTGTTCCGCTTGTCTGTGTGCTGGTATATTACCTGACCTCAGGTTCTCACTACAGGGTTTATCATGTCAAAAAAATACGATTACGATTTAATAGCAATTGGCGGTGGCAGTGGCGGGCTTTCCGTGGCTGAGCGGGCGGCGGCCTACGGTGCCCGATGTGCGGTGGTCGAAAGCGGCAAGATTGGTGGAACCTGTGTGAATGTTGGTTGTGTGCCGAAAAAAGTGATGTGGTTCGGTGCTAATCTGGCGCATGCGCTGGAAGACGCAAAAGACTATGGTTTCGATTTACAGAACAACGGCTTTGACTGGAACCATCTGGTGACAAAACGGGAAAATTATATCGCCGGGATTAACAGCTGGTATCACAATTATCTGGCGGATTCGAATATCGATGAACTGCAGGGCTTTGCCTCTTTTGTCGACAGCCACACCATTGATGTTGACGGCAAGCAGGTCAGCGCAAAGCACATTGTGATCTCCCCCGGTACCACGCCCACGGTGCCGGATATTCCCGGTGCAGAGCACGGTATTACCTCGGATGGTTTTTTTGCACTACAGCAGTGTCCGAAAAAAGTCGCGATTGTGGGCTCTGGTTATATTGCGGTCGAGCTGGCCGGTGTGCTGAATGCACTGGGCAGTGATGTCACCATGTTTCTGCGCAAGCAGCATGTGCTGCGCGAGTTTGATGCGATGCTGCGTGAAACCCTGCTGGAGCAGATGATGGATCAGGGTATCGATATACTGGCGCGCACACAGATTTGTGAAATTATTAAACAGAAAGATGGCAGCCTGAGCATTATTGATGACAAGGGCAATACCACTGACGGTTACAATGAACTTATCTGGGCGATTGGTCGTGATCCGAATACTGACGGCATGAATCTGGAGGCGATCAACCTGCAGCGAGATGAAGAGGGTTACATACCGACCGATCTGTTTCAGAACACCAATGTCGAGGGTGTGTTTGCGCTGGGGGATGTCACCGGTCGCGCACCCCTGACACCAGTGGCGATTGCCGCCGGCCGTCGACTGGGTGATCGTCTGTACAATAACCAGAAAGATCGTCATCTTGATTATAAAATGATTGCCACCGCAGTGTTCAGTCATCCGCCGATTGGTACAGTGGGATTAACCGAAGATGAAGCGCGCAAGGAACACGGCGATGCGGTAAAAACTTACCAGACCCGATTCACTGCCATGTATAACTCGATGACGCGACATGAAGTACCGACAGCAATGAAGCTGGTCTGCATCGGCGCACAGGAAAAAGTGGTGGGTTGTCACATTATTGGCCCCGGTGCCGATGAAATGTTGCAGGGCTTTGCGGTGGCGATGCGCATGGGGGCAACCAAAAAAGATTTCGACGACACAGTGGCGATTCACCCCACCAGTGCGGAAGAGCTGGTGACCATGCGTTAAGCGATCGCTAAAAATCTGGCGTTATAAAAAAGCCTCGTCACAGTCTGATGAGGCTTTTTTACGGCTGGTGTAATGAGTGTGCTGAATGCAGACAGATTATTCCTTGAAACGGAATTTGGGCAACACGATGTTATAGCGCAGTGCCAGCATGCGTGAAATAAAAATTGCAAAGCCCGCAATCAGCGCGGATGCGGTGATGCTGATATCCAGATGCATCAGGCCAATAAACAGCAGCGAACCGGCCCAGGATACCGTGGCATAGAGCGGACTCTGAAATACAATTGGCTGTTCATTGCACAGTATGTCGCGAAAGATGCCACCCATGGTGCCGGTCATGACCCCCATGAAACTGGCGACCAGCCAGGGCGCGCCCCACATCAGTGACACCAGCGTGCCGGCCACGGCGAATGCCGCCAGACCAGCCGCATCGGGTATTAAAAAGAAGCGGGGTGGCATCGCAATCAGGCGCGCAGTAATGAAAATAAAAATCGCACTCAACAGTGATGCAATAAAAAAGGTTTGATTAGCAATCCAGAACACATCGCGATCCAGCAGCATATCGCGCAAGGAGCCGCCGCCCAGGCCGGTGGCGATGGCGATCATGATTACCCCGAACAGATCGAGTCTTTTAAAGCCGGCCTTAAGCACGCCGGAAGCCGAGGACACAATCACCGCCACCAGGGTAATTAAATAGAGTACATGCAGCAGTTCGGGATCAGGGTTTGGGTACATAATAAAACTCGCGAACCAGGTTATTGTTCGTCATCTGCCTGAGTGGCAATGGCCATAATCAGTAAGCCAGTGTCCTGGGCCCAGATCAATACCCGGTTGCTGTTACGACGCAGTTTATTCATGGTGTGTTTTATTTAGATCAGGCCCTGTGTGGATTTAAGGTAGCATTGTTAATCAGGGATGGAAACAGAAATTTTATACAAGTCAGTTTGTGTAAATGATACCGAAGAGTTGCGGCGGGTATATGGATATGCTGCATTCATTCTTTGACGATGAGATTGCAGCGACTGAATGTCGTGGTAAAAAATCCACTATGACGGATTGAATATATTGCTCCTGCATGGGAAAGTCGTGGAGCGAAGGCATTTAACAATTCACAGTCTATTGCAGGGTATGAAAGCGTGGTTCAATCCAGGAGGTAGAATGGTCAGGAGTTATTGTTATTCGGCTATGGCTTAGTCAGGTCAGGCTAGATGTCATCCAGCAGGCGTTTTTTCAGGTACTCCGGCATCTGCAGGGTGTGCAGATCCCAGCCTTCCAGTTTCAGGATATCGGTCAGGCAGTTTTCCAGTTCATCATGGGCCTTCTGCGCCGATTGCTTGATGCGCTTGTGCACGGCATCATCGGCGTCGCTTTGATTAAGGCACTTCTGTTGTTGCTCATGCAGGGTGCGTATCGCATCGATGACCACTGTGATATGGGCCGGGCAGGCACACTGGTAAACCAGCGCCTGGTCGCGAATATGGGTGAGTTGTTCATTGCTGTAGCGTGTGTTCATTGAGACTCCGATTCTGCTCAGTCTGCAGCCAGGTGGATTAATTCAGGTTCAGGGCAGCACGAAAAATAAAATAGCTGCTTTGTATCGGTGTACAGGCTAATATGACGTCCGTCAGCTTGTGTGAGTGCACCATTAATCGTCACTGCATTCCGCCAGACCGACACCTGATTGTAGTAATTAAGTGTGTAAATGAAAAGTGCGATCTGGCTGGGGCGATGCGCCCAGCCCAGCTTATATAATGCCGAACACCTCGCGCAGGATATGCCCTGTGGCATAGGCCAGTGCGGCGGCGCTGCCGCCGGTGAGCAGGGTGCTGAAACCGGCAGTCAGGCGTGGCCTGTTGATGCCCGGGCTTTTAAACATGCCAATACAGAAAAATACTACAGCGGCAATTCCGCTGCTCAGCATAAACTGTTGAGGCATCTGTAATGCGGAAAACAGGAACGGTATCAATGGCAACGCGCCCAGCAGAGTGAAAGCGGTAAAGGTAATGCTTGCCGGTAACAGTGCATTATTCGCGCCGGGTTGCAGGCCATGTTCTTCGCGTAACATGGTATCGATCCACAGGCGCTTGTCTCTGCTGATGGTGTCAACGATGGTTTCAAGTGTGTCGCCGCTAAAACCTTTCTGCTGAAAAATCTGTCGCACTTCTTCACGTTCGCCCTGTGGTATCTGTTCAATATGCAGCGCTTCGCTGTCACGCACAGAGTCAATTACCGCATTTTCGGTTTTGATTGACTCGTACTGACTCACCGCCATGCTGAAACCATCCGCCAGCAGATTGGCAAAACCCAGTACCAGCGCAATCGGCGCAGACAGACCGGCACCGGCGGCACCGGAAACAATCGCGAAGGTGGTGATGCAGCCATCAATGCCGCCCAGGGTGGCGGCCGAACGTTTTCTCGACGAGGTGGTGTGGCGCAGGCGTTGGGTTATTACATCGGGCCGATGCTCGTCTATCAGACTGGTTTTCTGTTCTGTTATCGGCATATTGTCAGGCCTGACTGTTTTGCAGGTATACAGTTTGAGTCGGATAGGCAAACTCAATACCTTCTTCTTCAAAGCGCTGGTGGATAAACAGGTTGATCCCCTCCTGAATATCCATATATTCATTATAGTCCGGCACCTTGACGTAATACACTGATTCAAATAACAGCGCAAAATCACCATAGGCCTTGAAATTGGAGCGATCCATGCGAGTGTTTTGTTGTGTGGCCACCGCATCACGAATAATTTGCGGAATTATCTGCAGCTTGTCGCGGGGTGTCTGGTAAGTCACGCCAATGGTAAAAGGTACGCGACGTTCATACATGCGGCCAAAGTTACGAATACGACTGTTAAGTAAATCGGAATTGGAAAATACCAGCTGTTCACCGGACAGGCTGCGCAGACGTGTGGTTTTCAGACCCACATATTCCACTGTGCCAAGCAGCTCATCGACAATTAAAAAGTCACCGATCACAAACGGTTTATCGAGTACGATACTCAGGCTGGAAAACAGATCGCCGAGTATGGTTTGCATCGCCAGTGCGACCGCGATGCCGCCCACGCCCAGGCCCGCTACCAGTGCAGTGATATTGACGCCAACATTATCCAGTGCCAGTAATAACACCATGCACCATATCAGCATGCGACCTACAAAGTTCAGCAGATTAACTGTGGTGACGCTGGCCGGATGTTTTTCCAGTTGTTGCTGACGGTATTCATCCATGGAAAACCGCAACATGGCCGACAGCCACAACCCCAGTTGAATAATAAAGGTAATTACCAGTATATGACTGATGGTCTTATCAAGGCGTGCTGGCAACTCGAGTGTATAGCTGGCAAAGGCCAGTGCAACAATCAGCAGAAACAACCAGCGGGTTTTTTGCAACGCGGTCAGCAGCGCTGGCCAGAACAGGCTGTGACTGCTTTGCAGTTGGCGCTTGATATGTCTGCGAAACAGATAGCGGATAAGCAGCGCGCCACTTAAAACCAGCAGCGTGATGCCGGCAGCCAGCAGCCATTGCTGCAGACTGTTATTGTAGAGTTGTGTATCCAGCCAGAGACTTATGTTTTCATTCATATGGGTTACAGGTTAACGGTTTCGATCAAAGCCGGCAAACTCAATGCCGCTTAATTGCGCCATCTGTGTATTCACCGTGGCCAGATCATTTTTATTAAACTGGTTTAATCTGTTATGACCACAGCCTCTTGCCATGGTTTTTATCAACTCATTGGATGCTTCCAGGAAGCGGTTCAGTCTTTGTGCTGCCTGATCAATATCCAGTTTTTTCCGCAGCTCGGGCTTCTGTGTGGTAATGCCGGCCGGGCAGTTATTGGTATGGCAGATGCGTGCGCCGACACAGCCGATAGCCTGTAACGCACTGTTAGCCAGTGCAATGCCATCGGCACCCAGTGCCAGCGCTTTTATAAATTCATCCGCGGTGCGCAGGCCACCGGTAACAATTAGTGTCACCCGGCCATTGTGGCCATGTTTGTCCAGGTAGTGACGCGCCCTTGCCAGTGCCGGAATGGTGGGTACGCTGATATGGTCACGGAATAATAAGGGTGCCGCGCCCGTACCGCCGCCTCGGCCGTCGAGAATAATATAATCGGCGCTGGCCTGCAGGGCGAATTCAATGTCCCGTTCAATGTGGTTGGCACTGAGCTTGAAACCGACCGGGATGCCACCGCTGATTTCGCGCACCCGGTCTGCCTGCTTTTTAAAATCAGCCGGGCTGCTCATGTCGCTAAAACGCGACGGAGAGATCGCATCGGTGCCGGCTTCCAGTTTGCGTGTTCTGGCAATTTTGCCGGTGTTCTTACTGCCGGGCAGGTGGCCGCCAATGCCGGTTTTTGCCGCCTGGCCTGCCTTGAAATGAAAGGCCTGCACCTTCTGCAGTAGCGCTTCATCATAACCGAAACGGGCGCTGCCCAGTTCATAAAAATAACGGCTATTGGCCTGCTGTTCTTCTTCCAGCATGCCGCCTTCGCCGGAGCAGATGCCCGTGCCCGCCGCTTCGGCACCTCTGGCCAGGGCAACTTTCGCTTCTTCGGAGAGTGCGCCGAAACTCATATCCGATACCAGCAGTGGCATCTCCAGTTGCAGCGGGCTTTTGCTGTGCGGGCCGATAATCAGCGAGCTGTCGACCGGGTCACCTGCCAGCAACGGCAGTCGATTGAGTTGCGCCACCATAATCTGTATGTCACGCCATTGCGGTAACAGCTCGCGTGGTACGCCCATTGCCGCAACCGGGCCGTCAGCCCCGAGGGTTTGCAGACCTTCGCGGGCCAGCCGGTGGATGTACTCCAGTTGTGGCTCTTCGTAGGTATTGCGCGGCTCGGGCATGGCCTGCGTGTCTTCATCGTCTCTGCCTGGCCCCAGCTCGCCCACCTGTTCTGCGGAAAACTGTTCATGGCTGCCGTCACAGTAGGGCGCGTTGCCGGTGTGCTTGCAGACACACAGATAGGCTTCACCCTCATCTTCTGCGACAAAGGCTTTGGGTTCAAACTCGGTGTCTCTATGCGAGCCGTCGCAGAAAGGCTGGGTGCTGGAGCGACCACAGCGGCAGAAATAGTACTCCTTGCCTTTTTGCAAATTAACTTTAGCCGGTTGGTTGTCTGCGATGCGGGGCTGTCTCGCCATGCCTGTCTCCCTGGGGTGTGGCTTATGGGTTTCAGTTATACGCCTGTTCGGGTGCAGCCCTCAAACGTTTTTATTCTTCCAGCGTTTGCCTGGGGCATGCTTCACTGGTGCGAGTCTGGCAGCGTGAGTTCAGCCAGCAATGGTAGATGATCCGAGGCGCAACGTGCCAGCTGCCTGATCGAAGCATGCTGAACTGTGTTCTGCTCGATCGTGTTCTGTTTGATCAGAGCCTTATCACCGTACAGCAGTTTGTCGCACAGCTGGGCTGGTCTTAGCAGTATACGATCCAGCGAGAACAGTGGCCAGCGTGCCGGAAAGGTGCGCGGTGCGGGGCACTGGCGATGCTTGCTGGCGCTACTGGAAAAATAGTTCTGCAGACGCCGCCTTGAGCGTGAGCCGCGCCACCACTGGTTCAGGTCGCCCGTTAAAATCTGTATATCGGCGTGGCAATCGGTGAGCAGGGCCAGCAAATAGTCCACCTGACTGCGGCGTTCGGCGCGGCGCAGGCCGAGGTGGGTGGCGAGTAATTGCAGCTGCTGACCATGGATGGTGAGTCGTAATTCAATCACGCCCCGTGGTTCGCAGTGGCTGACGCTGATGTCATGCAGCTTGATGGTATCAATTGGCAGGCGGCTGAGTATCGCATTGCCATAATGACCGCGTTCATCCAGCAGGGTGACGCCTTCGATAATCTGCGCATCGATACTTTTGCCCAGATATTGCAGCACATTGTGTTCTTTGTCTGTTTCAAAACCGACTTCCTGCAGCGCAATAATGTCCGCATTCAGTGACTGTAAAACCTGCGCTACTCGCTGCGGGTTATGCTGGCCATCACCGCCAATGCAGCGATGAATATTGTAGCTGGCAATGCGTACTGTACTCACCATTGCACTAGCTCGCCTGCCGTTTGCGTCGACTCCAGTGGCGTAACCCAAGCAGCGACAGGATGACCAGCGCGATTGCGGCAGCCAGAATCAGAATGCTCTGCGGGCCGGGTTCTCGCAAAGAGGCCACCAGTCGGTCGGCGAGTATGGCGATGGATACTACACCGGGGATCATTCCCAGAAAGCTGCCCAGGGCAAAATCGCGCAGGCGGATCGCCGAGGCACCGGCGATGATATTGATCACCGAAAACGGTGCCACCGGCACAATGCGCAGAGTAATAATGGTGAGTACGCCACGTCGGGCAATGGCCTGGCTGATACGATTGACCCGACTGCCGGCAATGCGCCTGAGCGCTTCATTGCCCAGCAGATACCCCACTGCAAAGCTGACAATAGCAGATAGCTCGGCACCCAGCAGGGCATAGCCTGCGCCGTACCAGGGGCCGAACACGCTGACCGTGGCAATAATCATCAGGGTGATGGGTACCATTAGCAGGCCGCCAATCACATAGGCCAGTATCACCAGCAGCGGGCTGAAGGTACTCTGCTCAATCCAGCTGGCGGTTCGTTCCGCCTGTTGCATCGTCAGCCAGTCGCCGAGTCCACCCCAGCGCCAGGCTGCAGCCATGGCGAGTACCGCCAGCAGCAGGACGGCAAAGCGCAGCATATGTCGGTAAGCAGGTTTCTGCTGTTCCGGCTGGATAATGTGATCAAAGAACTCTTCCGGTTCCACCGGTTTTTCCGGGTCGAGCAGTTCGGATTCAGGCACCCAGCTATCGACATCGGCGGACAGGTCGGTGGACAGTGGTTGCAGGCTGCGCTGATCACCGCGCAGCGATTCAATCGCCTGAATCAGTGACGGCTGTTGCTGTTCGGCGCTGGCCAGCTCCGCTTCACTGACGTTCAGATGTTCTGCCAGCAGACGGCGGCGAAAACCGGCAATGGCGGCGTCACAGTCCTGGGTGTCGGTGGACTGCACTACCAGGTCACATTCCGAATCCAGTCCCATGGAGCGGTTGCTGAGATTGGACGAAGCAACCCGCGCAAAGCAGTCATCAATCACCATCACCTTGGCATGTATCATCAACGAGATGGCAGGTGAGGCACTCAACTGCACATAATAGATACGCAGCCTGTCATGCTTGTCGGCCTGTTTCAGTTTCGATAACAACCGCGCACGCAGCACATCCATGGTGTGCTGTTCCAGCCAGCCGCCGGTTTTTTCCGGCATCACCAGAATCACTTCCGGGACATTGGTCTGTTGCAGGCATTGCTCTAACGCCTCGCCGACGCGTTGCGAGCTGAAGTACTGGTTTTCAATATAAATAAACTGTTCAGCAGCGGCAATGCTCTGCAGATAAAGCTGCTCGACTTCGCGTACCGCTCCGCGGCCCTGGTACATTGGCAGGGTACGTGCGATGCCAATATCAACCTGCTGCAGATCCGCTTCATGCTGCTGTGGCCAGTCGATCAGCTGTTCGCTGCTGTGGCTGTCCGTATTAACTGGCACTGCGTCATGACTGGCAGCAATGCGCCAGCGTTCGCGGGCCAGTTCACCGATTGAGCGCGCAGCATCACCGTCCACCAGCATCATCACATCGTGAAACGGTGGATAGGGTTTGCCTTTGGGGTCGCGGCGGCGTGGCTCGTCAATTTTGTGCTGAGTCGTGTCCCAGCGCCACTGGGATAAATCCATGCCACCAACAAAAGCCAGCTGGTCATCCACCGCCACCAGTTTCTGATGTTGTGATGCGCCCACCGGGTGATTGCCATCAAGACAGAAGTGAACGCGTTTATGAGATTTCCAGCGCAGTTTGTAATGGGGAAAGAATTCGCGCTCAATCACATAGATCATGGCGAAGTCCCAGTTAAGAATATAAATATTCAGCGACTCGTTTTCAGCAGCCAGTTGATTAAGCAAAGAGCCCAGCTGTTTTGGGTAGCCGTCATCGGAATCGTCGCGAATTAACTGCAATTCACTGTGAATATCCCAGCCGATAATAAAGATACTGTGTTGCGCCTGCTTCATTGCCTGGCGCACAGTGCGAAAGTAGTCTTCACCATCAATAACAAATGAAGCGCGTTGCGCGTGATTTATACGCCAGCAGTTAGTGCCTTCATCGAGTATTTTTTTCATGCGTGCGGGGTAATGGTTTCAGTAATATTTAATATTATAGCGAAAACCATAATGTCCTGTGTTGCGCAGTCGCTGCGTTAGAGTCTATCGAGGCTAAACCAGTTAAGTGGCTAATTCAAGTTGTATGATCCTGTTATGCTTAAGTAGATTGTGTTTGTATAAGCGTGATGTCAGTATAAAAAACAGGGGTACTTAGGCACAGATAAACCTGTTCGGCTTTAATCAGTGTATGTGTGCAGTGTGAAATATAAATTTCATATGACAGTGGTGCTTAAACAGACAGGCGTTACAATTCATAGCGTTGAAAATCGCATCGAGAATGTCGTAGCTCACCATGCAAATCACCTGCAATAGTGGCACGGGAAAATTAACAGAAACAGCACCTTCCTGTGGTTATTAAATGTTTTATTGTGGATTGGTTCTGCATTATCTGCATGCGATGACTTAATAACGCTCGCTCAATGTCATCAATATGACATATGTTCGCTGTAATAATGTAAACGTTATGGTTTACATCAGTAATATTTTCAGACCAATCAGAATCAGCACAATGCCGCCGAGTAATTCGGCTTTGCTTTCCAGCCAGGTGCCACTTTTAAAACCGATAAATACACCAACATAGCTGAAGGCGAAGGTGGTGACGCCAATAATCAGGCAGGCCAGCAGGGCGGACACCTCAAGCAGGGTCAGGGCGAAACCGGCGGCCATGGCATCAATACTGGTGGCAATGGCCAGCAAAAGCATCACCCGGTGAGTGATATGTGCTATATCTTCCTCGATGTTTTCGGCGAAGGATTCGTAAATCATTTTGCCGCCGATAAAGGCCAGCAGCAGAAATGCAATCCATGGAGCCAGGGCTTCAACCCAGCCCAGTATGCCCTGGCCACCGAGGTAGCCGATTAATGGCATCAGGCCCTGAAACAGGCCGAAGTAAATGGCGGCGAGCAGCGCGAGTGCTGCGGGCTTGCGTTTCTGTTTCGAGCCCAGGCCAATGGATACCGCAAAGGCATCCATGCTGAGTGCAACAGCAAGCAGTAATACATCGAACACGAAACATCACCTCGTTTAGTGTAGTAAATAAATAGTTGTCGCCGAATGCTGCAGAAATTAAACTCGGCAAAATCCGCTATAAGCCCTGTATAGCGGTCATAGCAAGGTTTAACAGGAATTAATTTGGCTTTTGCTAAGGAGTTTCTTATTCAAATAGGGTATAATGATGTTTTTCGCAGGATATTTATATATTGACCACTAAAGAAACTCCGTGTTGATAGCCTGCAGGCGAGTAAGTTTCGTATAAACAGATAGAATTGCAAGCGCTAAGCTTAAGCAGACATTGCTGAAGGACAAAACCAATGACAATGAATTTAGAAATTTTTGATAAGTATGAATCAGAGGTTCGTGGCTATATCCGCTCTTTTCCGGTTATTTTCCAGCGATCAAAAATGGCGGAAATCTGGGATGAAGACGGCAAACGCTATATCGATTTTTTCGCCGGTGCGGGGGCTTTAAATTATGGCCATAACAATCCTGATATCAATAATGCACTGATTGAATACCTGCAGAATGATGGCATTGGTCATGCGCTGGATATGGGCACGGTAGCCAAAAAAGATTTTATTACCACCTTTGTAAACAATATTCTTAAACCGAGAAAGCTCGATTACAAACTGCAGTTTGTCGGCCCAACCGGCACCAATGCGATTGAAACTGCACTGAAAATTGCGCGTAAGGTCAAAGGTCGTAAGCAGGTGATGTCATTTACCAATGGGTTCCACGGCATGTCGATGGGTTCATTGAGTATCACCGGTAACAGTTATTACCACGATGAAAGCTACGGCGTGCCCGGCTACACCACGCAGGTTCCTTTTCATAAATACCTGGGTGACAAGGTTGATACCATTGCCTATCTGCGCAAAATTCTGGAAGACGATTCCAGTGGTACGGAACTGCCGGCAGCAATTGTGCTGGAAACCATTCAGGCTGAAGGCGGCATTAACGTGGCCGGTGAGCAATGGTTAAGGGATCTGCGTAAGATCTGTGATGACTTTGATATTTTAATGATCACCGATGAGATTCAGGTGGGTAACGGTCGTTCCAGCGATTTCTTCAGTTTTGAAAGAGCAGGCATCCGTCCCGATATTGTTACCCTGTCCAAGTCGATCGGTGCGGGTCAGCCTATGGCACTGGTACTGTTATCGCCGGAGCTGGATAAATGGAGTCCCGGTGAGCATTCCGGCACCTTCCGGGGTAACAATCTGGCGTTTGTGTCATCGTCGGTGGCGCTGAAAAAATACTGGTCTGATGACAGTTTTGTTAAAGAGCTGAAAGTGAAATCGGCACTGGTAGAAGAGCGCATGGAACAGCTGGCGCTTAAATTTCCGCAACTGATTCGTGAAATTCGTGGCCATGGCATGATCTGGGGCGCGGAATTCAAGAAGCCGGAATTAACCTCGGATATCTGTAGTCAGGCGTTTGAGGATGGGCTGGTAATTGAAACCGCCGGTTCGGAAGATGAAGTAATTAAATTCCTCGGTCCGCTGATTCTGACAGAAGAACTGATTAATGAAGGCTTTGATATTCTGGAAGGCGCAATTCAGAAAGTGGCCAAAAAACAATAGTTGATCAACAGCAGTTAATAACCAGTTGAAGCCACATTAATCAAGCAGGTTCGGCGAGGTCGGGCCTGAACTGGGCTGATGCATAACAAAGCTAAAAATTTGGAGACACTATGATTGTTAAAAACCTGTACGATGATGTAATTGGTACCGATGCAGACGTAGACTCGGAACAATGGAATAGTCGTCGCCTGTTGCTGGCCGGTGACGGCATGGGCTTTTCATTGCATGATACTCTGATCAAGTCGGGTGAGGAGCTGCACCTGTGGTATAAAAATCATCTGGAAGCGGTGTACTGCATTGAAGGTGAAGGTGAGATTGAAGAAAAGAAAGATGGCACGGTACACCCGATTCGTGAAGGTACTGTGTATGCATTGAATGAACATGACCGGCACATTCTCAAGGCGAATAAAGGTGTGCAGATGCGTATGGTGTGTGTATTTAATCCGCCGGTAACCGGCCGTGAAACCCATGATAAAGATGGCTCTTATGAGCTGGTTGAATAAGTTCGTTTGATAACGCTTACTGTTTAGCGAAAAAAAGCCGGGTGCCTGATGCCCGGCTTTTTTTATGAATAAAATTAATTAAATGCATTAGTTATGGAAAAATTCCGACGCTAAATTAATCCGTTGAAAAATGCATAAAGTTAATAAATTTAACTTTCGTTTTCATTGCCCGGATTGGGAAGTCCGGCCAGTCTGGATAATTTCTGCACCGGACCGTGTGGAAACATGTCATATAAAAATTTTTTATATTCTTCCGCCTCGGTGAATGACCCCGCCTGTTGCATGCCCAGATGTTTTATCAGGTGGTTCATGCTGGGATGCGCTTCATTTTTCACAAAGGACTCGCGAAAATACTCCACCAGGCCGATGGCGGTTTCTGATAAAGGCTTGTGGCCCTCTGCCTCATGCTGTTCAATCAATGCCTGCATGACGTCGTTGTTCCAGTCCTTGTAGTTAAGCAGAAAACCGTTATTGTCGGTTTCGACACGATGGCCGTTTACCTGTAAGCTCATGTCTTTCTCCTCCTGCGTTGCAGTTGTTAAAAGATGTTTACAGTGTGAAGCATGTGAAAATAGATTTCAAGTTGAGTGAAAAAATCGTCTCGATATAGTCCGATTCTGTGAAACAGATTCAAAGCGTAAACTGCAGGGGTTGATTTACCAAGATCTGCCAGTATCAATACCATAGCTGTAAAGCTTAAGTCAGTAAAAAATTATGCGTATGGTTATGCGCAGAAACTTTAACCAGATAGTTAGTCAGAATGTTGTCAATAAATGACGCTACTGATTAATTTGAAACAAATCGCCGGTTTGTTCGTGACGCAGCGCATCAATCGGGTTAAGTCTGGCTGCCTTGCGTGCAGGGAAAAATCCGAAAACAATGCCGATGGCGACCGAGAAAGAAAATCCCGGCAACATAATCACTGATGAGAGTAAAAAAGGCATATCGAGGTACCCTGGCATATTACAGGCTGCCTATAGACCGTCTAACGCTTATGCAGTTCTTTTTCTTTGTGATAAACCAGCACAGAAGCAATGCGCAGTGCGCCAAGTACAAACAGAAACGCGGAAAAGGCATACAGCATTTCCGCCTTGAGATCGTGTTTGAACAGCGCGATCAGTATTTCTCGTATCACAAAAACAATCGCTGCATCGACAATAAAAGTGAGACGTAATTTATGGGTACTGAAATATTCAACGAGCGAACGAGATAGCTCGATCAGTACATAAAGCGTCAGTACATCGGCAATCAGATCGATATAATGGCCGGTGATGCCTTTAAACATCAGCAGGTTCCAGGTAGTTACAAACAGCTGTATGGTGCCGATGGCAATCGCCAGGATAATAAACAGCAGAATAATACCGAAAACCGCTTTAACGGTAGTATCGAAGAGCTGGCTGAGTCTGGTATTGAGGTTGTGCATGGCGTTAATTCTCATTTTATTTGCGTCAGTATAACCTGATGGCACGACAAAGGTGCATCAGATGTGACGGGGGCCGAACATAATAATCAGCATGCCAAGTAGCACGACGCATACGCCGAGCCAGTCAGTTAAGGTAGGTCGAACCGACTCGACTGCCCATAGCCAGAGCAGTGCCATGCTCACGTAAACACCGCCGTAGGCAGCGTACACCCGCCCCGCAGCATGGGGATGCAGTGTGAGTAACCAGGCGAAGGTGGCAAGGCTGATCGCGGCAGGCAGCAATAACCAGATAGAGCGATCCTGCCTGAGCCACAGATAGGGCAGGTAACAGCCAATGATTTCAGCCAGCGCAGTCAGCGCAAACAGGCCGATGGTTTTAACTATTTCCATAATTTGTAATCGTCTCAATAATCCTGGTGTGACTATATTATGACGCATCTGCCAGGCGTTGGCTAAACACCTGTGTCGGTGGGCTGTGTCCGCTTTTTGTATGCTAACACTTCACGTACAAGTTTTGTGATAAGCATGGTTGATGCTGTGCCTTTGTGAAAGGTTTGCACCTGCATGCTGAAACGGCAGTGTTCGCCGCTGGGTGTGAGTACACTGAGATCATCAATATATGAACTGGCACGCATGCGGTGTCGGGCGAAGTGCCTGATCTTTTTTAGCGGTGCGGGCATGACGCTGGCCACATAGGGCTCCTGCTCGCCCGTTGCGAATTCAGGGCCAGGGCTACGGACAAAAGCACCGCGCTTACTGAGCGCACCATGCATCTGCTGTGGTGATCTGGTTATGCTCAGATGGGCAGAATATCAGGTCGGTTAATTTCAACCCGGTTTATCCTGCCCGGACAGCAGGAGGTAAGCAGAGGCAGGTGTCGCTGTTGCCTGAGATGAGTGAGAAACTGGCTGGCTTCTTCCATAATGGTGAGGTCGGCCGCGGAGTGGGTGTCGAATACATAATTGAAACCCAGTTGTCGCAGTGCATTGAACATTCTGCCGACGCAACCTGAACCGCAGCATGACAGGGCAGGCGAGGGTAATAACACAGCGTAGAAATATGCACAACAGCCTGCGCTGCGGTATCAAGCAAAGTTGATCCATCGCTTACCCTGACAGGCCGAGCATTAATAGTAAGCGTGATTATTTTTCAACCTTCCGAGAGTCAATGTTCTCATCGTCTTTAAGCGACTAGAGTCAGGCTGGACTTACATAATAAACTTTAGTGATGTCTAATAAAATTAACTGACAGGCTGTCTTTCTGTTGCGTGGTATTAAACCTTTTTAATTACGCTGATTATATACAACAGAATAATCGCGCCAATCGTTGCCATAACTATCGAGCCTAATAAGCCGCCCGTTGTTATGCCGAGCAGACCGAATACAAAGCCACCCACTACGGCACCGATTATTCCCACAATCATATTACCAATGAGGCCAAATCCACGGCCCTTTACTATCAGTCCGGCTAGCCAGCCGACCAGCGCGCCAACGGCTAAAAATATGATTAAATCAATGATTTCCATGTTGCCTCCAGTATTTAATTTTTCAGGATAATGTCCAGTGAAAAGATTTATTGCAACGACCAGGCTGCCGCCGCAGGTGGTTGATGGCTCATGAGGTAAGCCTGTCAGCTGCCAATATGAGTATAATGCTGATTGCTGTTCAGTGTATGCATTAAACACATTGCCATATTAAACGCCTGTGGTCGAATAAAGTACATTGTTCTGTTTGCCGAATCACAGCCAGAGCGCGAATTGCAGGGTGTTATGCTTTTTTACAGCCGCGAATAGATCAGCTGGTTCTATATGTTGCCAAATTGTGGATTTCAGGAACTGGAACAGGGTGATGCGTTCAATAACTGGTTCACTGACTGAAAACGTTCTCTCACCTCGCGACGGTCTTCGTCTTCCGGCAGGTCATCCGCACCATGACTGATCATTCTGGCGTGGCGTAACAGTGCAGTGCGGTCTTGTGGATGCTTTATAGATTCAGCGATAACCGCAATCGTTTCCAGCAGGCGGATAGACACCGCAGTGCTGGTGCGGCCATACTGGCGAATCTGGTTGAAGGCTGCATCAGTGACCCTGGAAAAGCTGAAGACCGGTGTAATGATGCGCAGTTGATCCTCGTCATCATATCGATAGGGCGATGGCATGTCGCGCTGGGCCAGACGGCACAGGGCTGATCCCAGGAAATCAACACAGGCAATCGCCGTGAATGGGTCATTCACGCCGGGGGAAAGTGCGCGCACTGCGATCTCGACAAGCTGGTTAACTGCAAACTCGATGTCCTGACCGGAGGTGCGCTGCTTACCCAGCGCGAATGCGGCATTGACGCACTCAATCAGTGAATCGTTGACCCTGTGTTTGGGTGAGACCAGTGCCAGATGGCTGCTAGCAACGACATAGTGGCCGGGTCGTCGAAGCAGTCGAATAACCACGTCCTCCTGACTGGCCAGCGCCATCAATGCATTCCCATCAACGAACTGCAGATAACCATCCCCGTTAGACTCAATTGCCTGTGCCTCTAACTCGAAACGCTCGAGGTAATCTGAACCGGGTGGCTCAACTGGAACCAGCGGTGCGCCCTGGCCTATATGTTCCGGAAATAGACTCTGCATTTCCGTAATCAGGTCTTTGCCAATTCGCGCCACGATCTCGTTAGCCTGAATGGACATCGACACATGATGGATAAAGAAGATCAGCACGCCCACGCTCACCACAGCAAGCAGCACGCCAAGGGATACTGACAGGTGAGGGACGAAAATGGTTTCCTCAGCGCGGCGCACGGTGCGTAGCACCAGCAGGCAGTAAAGAAAAGTTGCGACAAACGTGCCGAGTACCGTCTGGGTTGTTCTATCGCGCATGAAATTACGTAGCAGGCGAGGCCCGAGTTGTGAAGAGGCAAGTGACAGGGCGACCAGTGTCATTGAGAAGACTACGCCGGCAATGGTGATCATTGAACTGGCGATGGCGCCCAGCAGGGCACTCGCACCCTCCGCACCACCAGTGAAGGTGAAATTCCAGTTAAGCACCATCCAGTCGGTTAGAACTGTATCCAGCGTGACGGTGACAAAGGCCAGTAACATTGCGCCGCTGGCCATAACAGCCGGGATAAACCAGAAACTGGTGTGAATTCGCTCCCATGTTTTAAAAATCTGAACTTGCATCACAAGGTTCCTTCATTGGCTGGTAAGGCTTCAGGTGGAATACGCTTAAGTAGCCTGTCAGCCTGACTTTATCACAAGTGCGGTGGCTGTGAGATGAGTGTGTATTTAGCTTTATTAGATGTTGGTAACATTAAATTGATGAATTAGTAAAAGGAAAAACATTGACGTCGGTCAAGGAGTGTCTATAAACGACTGAATTAGACTCGATCATCAGTCAGCTGGCGGTAAATGAAAATCAAATATCAAAGCATAAATACGGCAAAAATATGAGGTTATCAGACTACGTTAATACCTTCGGTCAGAGCATGTTGAAAAAGTACGGGGAAAAGGTACACAAGATATCACTCAACGCTAATCTGACTTGCCCTAACAGAGATGGCAGTAAAGGTATTGGTGGCTGTACATTTTGTAACAATGCATCCTTTAACCCGGACGCGAGGAATCCTTCACATATCAGTCAGCAGATTGCAGCAGGTCGTCAGGTTATAAGGGCGCGCACCGGAGCAAAAAAATATCTGGCGTATTTCCAGGCATATACCAATACCTATGGCGATATTAAGCAATTAACACAGCTGTATGATCAGGCCCTGGCGGAAACCGATGTAATTGGGTTATCAGTCGGTACAAGGCCGGATTGCGTGCCAGTTGAGATAGTGGATTTACTCGCAGATTATCAGCAGCAAGGCTATGAAATCTGGCTGGAGCTGGGGTTGCAGTCGGCTTATGACGCAACACTGGTTCGGGTTAATAGAGGACATGGGTTTGCAGAGTATTGCCAGGCAGTTCATCTGGCGCATAGCCGTGGCATAAATATCTGTACGCATTTAATTGTTGGCTTGCCGGGAGAAACTGAACAACATTACAAAACAAGCCTGAATCGAGTTATCGAAGAAGGCGTAGAAGGGTTGAAGCTGCACCCGCTGCATGTAGTAAAAGGTACGCAGTTGGCTAAAGACTGGAAGGCAGGTGGCTACAGCCCACTGAGCATTAACAACTATGTGGCGATTGCTGCAGATTTAATTAAGATGACGCCTGATGAAATTATCTATCACAGGGTAACAGCAACTGCAGCAGATGATATTTTACTTGCGCCTGGCTGGTGTTCAGAAAAATGGCGAGTAATCAATATGATCACGCAAGAGTTGCGAGATAGAAGTCAGTCATTAGACCGTGCAAATATAAGAAACCACAGTGTGAATTGATTATGGCGGATATAAACAGAATGGAGCTGGTATGCCCAGCAGGTAATTTGCCCTCACTTAAGGTCGCAGTCGATAATGGAGCAGATGCGGTATATATCGGTTTTAGAGATGATACTAACGCCAGGCATTTTGCGGGATTAAATTTTAATGAAGCACGTTCACGGCAAGGGATTGAATACGCACATAAAAAAGGTGCAAAGGTGTTTCTTGCCATCAACACCTATCCGCAGGCATCAGGATGGAGTCGCTGGGAAAAAGCTGTCGATATGGCGGCAAAATTAAAAATAGATGCGTTAATTGCTGCTGATATAGGTGTGCTTGACTATGCAAGCAGGCGCTGGCCAGAGTTGCGTTTACACCTTTCGGTGCAGGGCTCTGCAACAAATGTTGAGTCGATTCGTTTTTATCATGAGCACTTTGGTGTGCAGCGAGTTGTATTACCGCGCGTGCTATCATTGAAGCAGGTTGCGCAGGTTGCGGAAGCAAGTCCGGTTCCGCTGGAAGTTTTCGGCTTTGGTAGCCTGTGTGTAATGGTAGAAGGGCGATGTTTATTGTCATCCTATGTTACCGGGCAATCACCAAATACGTTTGGTGCATGCTCTCCTGCCAGTGCAGTGAAATGGCATAGTACAAACGAGGGTTTAGAATCGCGCTTAAATGGAGTGCTGATTGATCAATATAAAGAAGGCGAGCCGGCGGCCTACCCAACATTATGTAAGGGCAGGTTTAAAGTCGAAAGTAATACGTTTTACGCGATAGAGGAGCCAACAAGCCTTAATACCATAGCATTATTGCCAGAGTTACAGAAAATGGGTGTGGCTGCAATAAAGCTGGAGGGTAGACAGCGTAGTCCGGCATACATTAATCAGGTAAGTAAGGTGTGGCGAGAGGCAATAGATTCCTGTAATAACAATCAGGCTGTATATAGGCCAAAAGAAGAATGGTTGCAGATATTGCACTCGGTATCAGAAGGGCGTACCACTACGCTCGGTGCTTATCACAGGCCATGGCAGTGAAATATGACCGTGCAAGCAACTAAGATATCGCTAGGCCCAGTTAGTTATTACTGGGACAGGCAAACTATGTTTGATTTTTATCGAGGTATTGAAAAAACAAGTGTTGATATTGTTTATCTGGGTGAGATGGTTTGTGCAAAAAGAAAGCAGTTAAAAAAGGAAGACTGGCTGCATATTGCAGAACAATTGCAGACAGCGGGAAAGGAGGTCGTTTTATCAGGCATGACCCTGATTGAAGCAAATTCAGAGCTTCAGGCGTTAAAGTCGTTGTGTGGGAATGAAAAATACAGTGTTGAGGCCAATGATATGGCCGCTGTTAATTTATTGCAGGGTAAATCATTTGTGACCGGTCCATCGGTCAATATATATAACCCACATAGTTTGCGTGTGCTAGCTGATCAGGGATTGAAGCGCTGGGTAATGCCAGTCGAGCTGTCTAAAGAAGCACTTGCTGACATGCAGCAGGATAAGCCGGGCCATGTGGAAACAGAAGTATTTGTATATGGGCGTATGCCATTGGCTTACTCGGCTCGTTGTTTTACCGCGCGTGCGCATAACCTTCCGAAGGATAATTGTCAGTATCGCTGTCTGGACTATCCAGATGGTCTTTTGTTATCAACGCAGGAAAAAGAGCAGTTTTTGGTATTAAATGGAATTCAGACGCAGTCCGCTAAAACGTTTAATTTAATAGATCAGCTGGATCAGCTGGTAGAGCTTGGTGTTGATGTGCTCAGGATTAATCCACAATCGAAATATACAGAAGATATTATTGAGGTGTTCTATCGAAGGCTGAACAAAGAATGTTCGTGTGAGGTGGCCGTTGATAGTTTGAAACACCTTATGCCGGACATTGAAGAGTGCAATGGTTATTGGCACGGTGTTAACGGTATGGAGAAAAGATTAAGTAATTGAGAAGATATAAAACATGCGTGCTGATAAATAAAATAAATGCCTTCGACCAGGTTTTCAGGTAAGGTAGCAAGTTATGACAGTAAAGCATCTCAAAAATTTGAATTTGAAATATATGCGTCGATTTTTAATCAGGAAAATAATTGTTTATAAATAGGCAGGCTTTTGTTCAATAGAATTTCAATTGCTTTGAAGCTAATCTGTGATTCTATGTCCAGACTGTCCAGAAAGTTTTTCAATTCGAGTCCAAGCTCTGTCTCGCCCTGCATAATTAAGCGGCGTTGAAAAACCAGTGTATCAGGATCCTCCTTGCGTGCAATCAGAGATAAGTAATCATAAAGGCTGGCTTGTATAATCAGGTCATATCTGTCGCCCGCTATATTGCTTATAAGCTGGCCATCTAGCAGGCTAATATAGTAATAAATATTAGCGTCATTTATCTTAACTGTAATACGCTTGCGGCTGAGAAAATCCAGTTCACCCTGTCTTATTTGTTCTGCTAAAACTCTGTTTAAGAAATGTACCAGTATTTTTGAATGCAGCTTTCCTGGTAATAGTTTGAAGGGTGTAGATAAAAAGCCAGGTAATTTAGGTGTTAAATCGAGTTGATAAATAGTGCTTGGGTTTGAGTGGGGCATAGTGTCAGGTCGTCATCAGTGTTAGTTAAATGTACGCTTCATATTTGCGGTGATGATTGATTGATATCAAACTATTGCTTAAGCGCTGCATATAATAGTTTAAGTTGTATGGTCCTGTATGGGCGGCAGCTGATTGTTCTCGCTAATAGTCGTGATGACAACGAAAAGTAATCTGCTACACCACGCATAGGTTTGTGCGCGTGAGCGCAGGTAGAGGGTGCTGTTGCTCCTGGGTATTGGCTTGAAGGGTAGTTTCTGAAGCTGACGCCCCAGTTGCAGACAGGTGTCAGCTGGTATATGAATTAAAGCTGTCAGGGTAAATGTTTTCTAGTGTGGTTACTGTTAGGGCAGGTTGCTCCAACTATGTGCCATTTCACGGGCGTTTAAATCGTTTGCGAGCATGTTCAACTTTAGCTCTATATATGCAGCCTATTGCATGATCATTGATCAGCCCCATTGTTTGCATAAAGGCATAAGCTGTGTTATGCCGACGAACTCGGCCCCTTTTAACTCCGGCCCCTTTAATTCTTCGTTTTTCACGGTCGCTGTTAATTGACTTGTATGTTCTGCTTATTCATAGTGCGTCCATAGCCTGATAACTTTTATAATCTTTTCTTTTTCGTATATTTGGTATACCAGTCTATGTTGTATGTTGATGCGTCGTGAATATGCACCAGTTAAATCACCCACCAGCTTTTCATATGGTGGAGGATTTTGGTAAGGGTCTTTTTTAATTATATTTAAAAGAGATTTGGCTTTGTTTTTTAACCCTGAAGAAGCAAGTTTTCTAGCATCCTTTTGAGCCTGTTTTGTATACACTATCTCCCAGGTCACCAATCAAGCTCCTTGGAACTTTCAGATAGGTCTTGTTTTAACCCTTCCTGGATAGACTCTCTCATTCCAGGCACTGATAATAAATGAAGTGTTTCTGAAATTGCATTCCAGTCTTCTTCGGAGACTAGAACAGCATTACCTCTTTTCCCTGTAATTACAACGGGTTGATGGGTTTCAGTGGCTTCATCGATAAGGCTATATAGCTTAGATCTTGCCTCGGTTACATTTAGTATTGTCATGATTATTAACCTCCATGTATAAGCGTACGCTAAAACGTACGCTAAATCAAGCTTTTAAAACATAACGCAGAGTTAAACGACTTATTATATTTTTTCACTGCTGTCCCGTTAAGAACATAAATAAACAGGTCTGGTGACCCTTCAGTTTGTTACAATGAAATCACGACAAGTCATTGAAAAACAAAAAGGAAACCAGACCTTGAGCCACAATAATACTGTATTTTCCCAACTACTGAAACTAGTATCGAGACATGAATTCGAAACCCTTGCAAAACAGCACCATAGCGGTCGAACCTTTCGAACTGCCACACGCTGGTCTCAGTTTGTGACCATGACAATGGCTCAGCTGTCAGGTCGAAACAGTTTACGTGATATTGTTGAAAACATGTCGGCTCAAGCCCATCGTTTATACCACCTTGGCTCAGCAAAATTATCGAAGTCCAATTTATCTCGTATCAACGAAGACAAGCCCTATACTTTATACGAAGCCTTATTCGGGAAACTACTCAAGCGTTGTCAGGGGTTTGTACCTGGACATAATTTTCGATTCAAAAACCCACTGTACTCTCTGGACGCCTCAACGATTGATCTATGCTTGTCGATGTTTTCCTGGGCTGACTTTCGCACGACAAAAGGTGCGATTAAATTACATGTTGGCCTGAATCATAACGGTTATCTACCGGAGTTTGTAACGGTTACAGAGGGTAAAGATCATGACGTTACCGTGGGTAGAACACTGAAATTTCCTAAAGGCAGCATTGTGGCTGTTGATAAGGGCTACAATGATTATGGCTGGTACAATCAATTGAATAATAAGGGAATATTCTTTGTAACCCGCCTTAAAAGCAATGCGAAGTACCGCGTCATCACACGCGAACCCGCACGAAAAGACAAAGGCATAAGCAGTGACCATGTGATTGAATTCACCGGGCCCCAGACATCAAAAAAATGCCCTCTTCAATTGCGTCGTATTGGGTATAAAGACCACATAACGGGAAAGCGGTATGTATTTCTAACGAATAATTTTAAGCTGTCTGCAAGAACGATTGCGGATATTTATAAAGCCCGCTGGCAAGTCGAGCTTTTCTTTAAATGGATAAAACAGAATTTAAAGATCAAATCATTCGTAGGCACAAGTAAGAATGCTGTATTAACTCAAATATGGATTGCACTGTGTCTGTACTTGCTGTTGGCGTATTTAAAATTCCAGTCACAACTAAATAAAAGCATGCAGCAGATCTTGCGCGTATTGCAGTTAAATTTATTTGAAAAGCGCGATTTAATGGCGTTATTTAGAGGTGACCTTGTTGTAGATAGGTCGTCCAATATCAATCAGATGGCGCTACTATAAAAGTTAACGGGACAGCAGTGACTATTTATATTAAATTGATGGATAGTGCTACTTAAAAAACAATACATCTAATACGAAATCAAGAAGAGAGTCTGATTCATTGCTGCTTTGCTCTCTTTTCCTTATGTTATTGGCCTGTTCATATTGAATTTCTGAAGCTGTATACATACCCATTTCTTTTAGCTCTTTTCCATATGTTTCATGGAATTTAATTTGTCTATAATTACGCTCACTTATTTCTTGTGGCGTGAGCTTCTTTCCAGTAGAGCATGAAAACAATATAACAGAGAAGATCAGTGTAATGAATGTGATTTTCATATCGTTTTTTAGTTTGTTAATTAGCCTAACGGTGATATATACGACATCTGTCATAATTTACAGCAAAGTGCGACATGTCGCATATTCTGGTTGTAATTTTTTAGTGATTTGTGAATAATCCTGGCAGCCGATGGGGTTAATGGCGACAGTTTTTGCTAATGGAGTAGCATAATGAACGATCCTTCTATTGCCCGTTTCTGGGATAAATACATATTGAAAAACAAAATCTTATGGTGTTAAGCGGTACCAGGCATACTGGTATGTTCGACATGCTTAGGCCTGTATAAAAGCAGCTGAGGGGGTGCGCCTGTCTGAGCATATACCCGCTCGGCTGGAGGCGTATTTATCTGATAATTACGACAAAATTGCTGTCATCTGTACGATGCTGGGTGTTATTTAACCGCCTGTATACTCGCCGAAATCACGTAATCCTCGATCTTCATGCCCGGCGCCCAGTCCTTGATGAATTCGCGGCTTTCGTCTTTGGGTTCAATGCGGATCTCCTTGAAGCCCGCCAGTTGCATCATCTGTTGTAATGCGTCGATGCTGCTGGCACCACTGACGCAGGCGGAATAGAGCACGTGGTTATTCTTTATTTCATCGGGTAGCTCACGGCTGCTGACCACATCGGAGATGGCGAGGCGGCCGCCGGGCTTTAAGGCGCGGTAGGCGTCGTTGAATACCTGCTGTTTGTCGGGGGACAGGTTAATTACGCAGTTGGAGATGATTACATCGATGCTGTTGTCGGCAACCGGCAGGTGTTCGATTTCGCCGAGACGGAATTCGACCTGGCTGTATCCGGCTCTGGCTGCATTGGCGCGTGCCTTGCTGAGCATTTGCGGGGTCATGTCGACACCGATCACCTGACCCGTTTCACCCACCTGGTTGGCGGCCAGAAAGGCATCGAAGCCGCCGCCGCTGCCCAGATCAAGCACGCTTTCACCCGGCTTGAGTGAGGCAATGGCTGCGGGGTTACCACAGCCCAGCCCCATGTCGGCGCCGTCCGGTGTGTTTTTTAAATCCTCTGCGGAGTAACCGAGCCGGGTGGAGATTAACTGGTTGATCTGTGCCTCGTCAGATACGCCGCAGCAACTTGATGCGGTGCCACAACAGTCGCCCTGGTTGTCGGCTTCTGCCACCTGGCTGTATGAGTCTCTGACCTTGTTGCGTATTTCATCGGCTTGCTGATGATTCATGGCGGCTCTCTATTAAGTGACGTGTGAAGTGATTCGATAGGTTTTACCCAGCAGGGTTTGCAGTTGCAATTGATTGTGCAGGAAATCATCGGGGGTATCAATATCCTGCTGCGGCGACAGGCACTGGTGACTATATCCGGCCTGATGGATATTGCGCAGGCATTGCGACAGTACCTGATCGCTGCTCCACCGGGTGTTGGCAAAGATTGCAGGTGAAATGCGCCGGCCGCCGATCAATACATAACCGCCATCCGTGGCCGGGCCAATCACCAGTTCACTGTGCTGCAGTGCGTCAAATGCCTGCTCGAGGTAGTGCAGTGAAATGCCAGGGCAATCGCTGCCCATTAATACCACCCGCTGATACTGCTGCAGCTCCTGTTGCATTGCGTGATGCATGCGCTCGCCCAGGTCGTTACCCTGTTGTGATTGTAATGCGCTGCAATAGTCTGTTGCCAGTTGTTGCAGCAGCGGGTGCTGTGTGTGCGGTGTGGCATACAGCGCAATGTCGATGTTATTGAGTTGCGACACGGTTTGCAGACAATGTTGCAGCAGGTCTTTGTAGAATTCGCAGGCACCACTTTCACCCAGCAGCGGAACCAGCCGGGTTTTGCATTGCGCTTTAACTGGCGCTCTGGCGAACACAATCAGTAACTGTTGATTGACTGGTTTATTATCTGACATGGTCTTAGCTATGTTCATGGTATTCGCTGGCGAGTTGTTGCGGGTTGCTGCCTAAAAAAAATTTCAGTCGCAGCTTCCACATTAATAAAACCGTGCGCAGTATGCCGTGCTGTTCCCAGCGCCGGCTGGAGGTGATTAATGTGGCGTGCCTGATACAGGCCGGTTTTGAAATTTTTCTGAGGCGTTTGCTCAGTTCTATGTCTTCCATCAGTGCAATGGCTTTATAGCCGCCGAGGCGATTGAATACACTGCGATAAACAAAAATACCCTGATCACCACTGGCTACACCACTGATACAGGAACGCAGATTAATCAGTCGTTCAATTAAACGGAATGCAGGCTGTTGGCCGCTAAGATGGACATTAAAACGTCCCCACACACTCTGGTTTTGTTGCAGTGCCCGAAAAATATGTTTATCGAGATTATGCGGGCTGTGCGTGTCGGCATGTAAAAAACACAATACGTCACCGCTGGCCTGCACAGCGCCGGCGTTCATCTGCAGTGCACGACCCTTGTCGGCCTGCAGAAAAATATCGCATAACGGGCTGGCCAGTTGTTGTGAGTTGTCTGTGCTGCCGCCATCGCAGACAATAATTTCATGACCGCGCTGGCGTAATGTCTGCAGGCTCAACAGGCTGGCTTCGATCTGTTGTGCTTCATTCAGGCAGGGCACAATAATCGACAGCCTGCAGCTCGGCCCGTTTGCCATGCAGTCGGGCAACGCAGTATGCATTGGCGAGTGATTAATTAAATGCGCCGCCACAGCTTGAACCAGCACCTGCGGTGCATCCATAACAGTGATTCGCCACACGGATCGGGCTACGTGTCAGTGCCTCAGGTGTGATCTGTGAAATATGTGCTCGATCCTGTTGTTCGAGCTGGCTGGGCATGTCCAGCATCTGGTTAAAATCGCAGTCGTAAATATAACCCTGCCAGTCAATGCTGATCAGGCTGCGGCACATAACGCTGGAAAGATTGCTGTCGGCATGCGCACTTTTTAGCAGTTGCATATAGTCATCGAAACCGCCCTTGCTCATCAGTGTGCTGCCAAAGCGCATAATTGGCATATTGGTGAGGGTGAGTAACTGATTAAACTCGATGGCAAACTCCTGTTTGAGTTTGTGCTGGTAGTCGGTTTGCAGGCTTGCTTGCGGCGGTGGCAGGAAGGCACCCAGCGGGTTGTACATTAAATTTAAAATCAGGCCGCTGTCTGGCTTGCCGTAACCCAGTGCATTGAGCTTTTGCAGGCCTAGGATACTGCCATCGAACACACCCTTGCCCCGTTGCTGGTCGACATTATCCTGAGTGTAGCAGGGCAGGGAGGCGACCACCTCGACACGCTGTTGTGCCAGAAATTCCGCCAGATCTTCATAACCGGTTTGGTTGAGAATAGTCAGGTTGCAGCGATCAATAATGTGCATGCCGGCATCATGCGCCTGTGTGACCAGATAAGCAAAGTGCGGATTCATCTCCGGTGCGCCGCCGGTGAGGTCGAGTGTTTTAATGTCATGCTCGCGGGCAAACGCCAGCACCTGTTGAATGGTTTGCAATGACATCTGCTCAGTTCGTGCTGGCCCGGCATTGACATGACAGTGTTTGCAGCTCTGGTTACAGGTGTAACCCAGGTTAAGCTGCAGGGTGTGCAGCTCGCCGCGCCTGAGTGCAGGAAAATCACTGTTCATTAATAGGGGTTTGCTGTCGAGCATATGGCCTGCCTGTTGATTGACTGTGCATTGTGTTGTTGCACGGCCTGGTTTAGTGCCGGATAATGGTGTTTGATCCAGTCGGTCATGCCCATGCGCACCACTTTAACATTTTCAAAACCCAGATCGATCAATATCTTTGCCGCCTTCGATGAGCGTCGGTCGGTGCGGCAGATGGTGATCACCGGTTTGTTTTTATAATCGCTAATCTGTTCGAGCTGCTGTTTGAGCTTGCCAATAAACGGCATTATCAGCAGGCCGTGCAGCCAGGTGGATTGCTGCGGCGTGGTAAACTTTGTAATGCCGATAGTCATCTCAATATGGCCTTTACACGGTTGCTCACGGCAGGTGCCAAACAGCCGATCCCACCAGCTGAGATTAAAGCCGAAGTTGTTATTGGTTTCATCGTCTTCAATCGAGTGGTGCACGCGGTGCATGCCGGGGGTAACCACAAACCAGCGCAGCAGCTTCGACACCTTAATTGCGTGGCGTGGTGCAAACCGTTCCCATAAGCCCACAATCACCAGCATGCCGATAAACACGCTGAGGCGGATGCTGGCTTCATTTTGTACAATAAATTCTTCAATCGACATATGTCCACTCGATAATAAGCAGGTCGTTTCGGGGCTTGCTTGCTGCAGGGTGAAAAAGCGGCCTATAATGGAGCATAGAAAACTGTTCAATTAATTACTTGAATAGTTAGCTTAGCCTCAACCCGGGTTGTGGTCAAGCAGCGAAGGCGTCCCGTTAAGGATGTCATCTGTAGCACCAGACCATTAATACAGGTAACCGCCTCAGTGAGTGAATTTAAACAGAATATTTTCGAGCAGTTTGCGCGTATCGGTAAGGCGCTGAGCAATGGCAATCGCCTGCAGATGCTGGAGTTTCTGGCGCAGCGCGAATGCAGTGTGGAAGAGCTGGCCAGGGTCTCGGGTTTAAGTGTCGCTAACACCTCACAGCATTTGCAGCAGCTGCGGCAGGTGGGCCTGGTGAGCAGCATAAAACGCGGCCTCAAGGTGTTCTACCGGATTTCCAGCGATGATGTGGTCGAGCTGATGCGGGTGATGCGTTGTGTGGCGGAGAATCACCTTGCCGAGGTGGGCCATTTGGTGAATACTTTCCTCACAGTGAAAGATGAGCTGGAGCCGCTGCGACGTGAAGAGCTGATGCAGCGGGTGGCGCAGGGGCTGGTCACGGTAATCGACGTGCGGCCAGCAGAGGAATACGCTGCCGGGCATTTGCCGGGGGCGGTGAATATTCCGCCACAGGAACTGAAGCAGCGTCTGCAGTCGCTTGATGCCGGACAGGAAGTCGTCGCCTACTGCCGTGGCGCGCATTGTGTGTACTCTTACAATGCGGTGCAGCAGTTGCGTGAACGCGGCTTTACGGCCAGCCGACTTGAAGACGGATTTCCGGAGTGGAAAGGCGCGGGCTATCCTGTGGAGTTATCCACCTGACAGCATTAATAAATATAATAATAAAAAGTGAAAAAAGGGTGTCATCATGAAACTGGTTTTTGTGTACAACGCCGATAGCGGTGTGCTTAATACCCTGACGGATATAGCCCATAAGCTGATCTCGCCAGAAACCTATAAGTGTAATCTGTGTAATCTCACCCATGGCTATTTCAGCGCACGGGAGGAATGGGTTCATTTTCTGCAAGATCTGGATGCGGAAATAAAGTTTCTGCACCGAGATGAATACTATAAACAGCAGGGAGATACCCGCATAGAGTTGCCGGCGATTTTTGTTGAAAGTGACGGCCAGCTCAAACTCTGGGTGGATCGCGCAGTGATCGACAAGCTGTCATCAGCGGATGAGTTGATGGAAATGATTCGTGCAGCGGTGTTACGCAAAAAATCCGGCGCGGAAGACAGCAATGACTTTTTAAGCTTGCCCGGCTAGATTGCTGATGAGTTTTGTGAGTTTCTGTGATTTTTGGTCTCAGACCTGAAACATGCCTGAAGCATCACAGTAATAATATGGCGAAACGATTGTGAATAATATCAGACCCTTTAAAAATATATTTCCGGATATTGCCGCCAGTTGTTATGTAGATGCCGCGGCCTGTGTAATCGGTGATGTGGTCATCGGCGAAGACAGTTCGGTGTGGCCGATGGTGGCGATTCGCGGCGATGTTAACCATATCCGTATCGGTGCGCGCAGCAATATCCAGGATGGCAGCGTACTGCATGTCACCCATAAGGGGCCGTTGAGTCCACAGGGTTATGCACTATCGATTGGCTCGGATGTGACCATTGGTCATGGCGCGGTTATCCATGCCTGCAGTATTGAAGATGAATGCCTGATCGGCATGGGTTCGGTGGTGCTTGATGGCGCAGTGATCGAAAAAGGCGCCATGGTGGCTGCAGGCAGCGTGGTGTCACCGGGCAAGGTGCTGGCAGGCGGTTATTTATACCTGGGTTCGCCGGCGCGTCAGGTGCGCGAACTGAATCAGCAGGAAAAAGATTTTCTGCAGTATTCAGCAGCGCATTATGTGAAACTTAAAAACGAATATATGCCCGTCTAACCAGTCTGCTGGCGGTGAGTGAATCAGTGTAGTATGTTTGAGGTGTTCGGGCCGTTGTTGGCAGGTGCTGGCAGCGCAGATGATTTTTTCACCAACGCAAAGGATAAAGCAATGAAAAATTGTAAACAGTTAGTATGGCTTTTTGGGTTACTGCTTTCAGCGCTGTTAAATTCCACCCTGGCGCAGGCAGAAACCGGCGTGTATCGCAGCACATTTACCACCGCGATTGAAAACAAGGAACCGGTATCGGAGCTTGATGTCATATCCAGTGACACACCAAAAGTGTATTTCTTTACCGAGCTACGCGGCCTTAACGGGCACACCGTCACCCATCGCTGGGAATACAGTGGTGAAACCATGGCGGAAGTCTCGTTTGAAATTGGTGGTGATCGCTGGCGCACCTGGTCGAGTAAAAATATGGTTCCAGGCTGGAACGGTGTGTGGGAAGTTTCCGTGCTGGACGAAGGCGGCAATATTATGATGCAGAAATCATTTGAATTTGCCGATACAGATAGTATGAGTGAAAGCGCTACCACAGACGATGACACAGAGACAACAATGGAATAAATGAAGCCTGTTCTGCTTAACGCAGTGTTGAGCCGAAGCGCATGGATATGCAGTCATTTTCAGTCGCCTGAGAGATTGAAAATACTGTAACAAAATCACATTTTAATTTTTTAATCTGAAATTTCAGTATGAAATGATTCAGAGATTTAATGGGAGAAAAAATAGTATGAGTGAAGAAAAGACCCTGATGGACTTTGTGAAAGAAGCAAAAGCACAGATTGAAGAAGTGGAAGTATCACAAGTGGTTAATCTGCTGGATGAAGGTTACCAGGTGCTGGATGTGCGAGAGCCCATAGAGTTTTTATCCGGCACCATTGATGGTGCGCACAATGTGCCACGGGGCGTGCTGGAACCAGCCTGTGATCATCAGTATCCTGGGCACCGTGCAGAAATGCTGGATCGTGATAAGAAATGGCTGCTGTTCTGTGCCACGTCGGGTCGTTCTGCCATGGCGACTGCAGTGATGCAGCAGATGGGTTTTAAGCATGTGAAGAATATCAATGGCGGCATGGCGGCATGGAAGTCCGCTGAAATGCAGGTGGTGATTCCACCACATCACTAAGTTCATTATAGTGTCCGCAAATCAACGCCAATAAGCGCAAATGATGGATTCGTGGATCAAGCAAAGCGATCCACCGAACATCGTGCAATATGTCCTGTATTACCACAGAAGCTTCAATGCAGTTATAAACACAGGATGTTTACAACTGACTGCGTAACTGTTCGATAATGCCCCGGGTTTCGGGGCGTTTTTTTCGCCAGATATAAAATGATTCCGCCGCCTGTTCAACCAGCATGCCCAGGCCGTCGTAAGTGTGTTGTACACCCTGTTGTTGTGCCCATTTCAAAAAGGCTGTCGGTTCGGCGCCGTACATCATGTCATAGGCACAGGCCTGTGCTGCAAACAGTTGTTCGGGCAAGGGCGGTAATTCACCCGACAGGCTGGCCGAGGTGCCATTGATTACCAGATCGAATTGCTCTCCGGCCAGTGCTTCAAAACGGCTGGCGCTGATTGCGCCGAAACAGGCAAAATCCTGTGCCAGTTGCTCGGCTTTGCTGACGGTGCGATTGGCGATCACCAGCTGCTGGGGTGCGGCGAGTAATAAGGGTTCGAGTACACCCCGCACCGCGCCGCCCGCGCCGACAATCAGGATGCGTTTGTTTTTTAATACAAGCTGATGGTTCTGCGTTAAGTCATTTAACAGGCCCACACCATCGGTGGTGTCAGCGTAAATAACATCGCCGTGTAATTTCAGTGTATTGACCGCACCTGCGCGTTGTGCGCGGGGTGATAACTCGGTGGCAAGCTGAAACGCATCCTGTTTGAAGGGTACGGTCACATTCAGCCCTTTGCCATTATTCGCGGCAAAGTTTTTGATAAAGTTCTCAACCTCGCCCGGTTCAACCAGTTCGGCAGTATAGACCAGCTGTTCGCCGGTTTGCTGTGCAAACGCCTGATGGATTTGCGGTGATTTGCTGTGCGCAATCGGGTTGCCAATCACGGCGTAACGGTCGGGGCTTGAAGTGGACATAAGTTTTTTTACGGGTGTTGTTGATTGTTGCCTGTGAGCGTGCGCTGGCTTATTCCTGCAACCAGCGCGCAGCATCCCTGGCGAAGTAGGTGAGAATGCCATCGGCACCGGCGCGTTTAAAACACAGCAGTGCTTCCAGCACGCAGGCTTTCTCATCCAGCCAGCCATTCTGCGCCGCGGCCTTGAGCATGGCGTATTCGCCACTGACATGATAGGCGTAAGTTGGCACCTGCAGTTCGGTTTTAATGCGGCGTACTATATCCAGATAGGGCATGCCGGGTTTGATCATCACCATATCCGCACCTTCCTGCAGATCCAGTACCACCTCGCGAATCGCTTCATCGCTGTTGGCGGGGTCCATCTGGTAGGTTTTTTTATCACCGCCCTTGAGATTGGCCGCCGAACCTACCGCATCACGGAACGGGCCGTAGAAGCTGGAGGCGTATTTGGCGGAGTAGGCCAGAATACGGGTGTGAATGTGCCCGGCGGATTCCAGCGCCTCGCGGATTGCACCAATGCGCCCATCCATCATATCCGACGGGCCAACAATATCCGCACCGGCGTCGGCATGGGACACCGCCTGTTTGCACAGCACGTCGGTGGTGTCGTCATTGAGCACATAACCGCTGTCATCAATCAGGCCGTCCTGGCCGTGGGTGGTGAAGGGGTCAAGCGCGACATCGGTCATTATGCCCAGTTGCGGAAACGCCTGCTTGATGGCGCGCGCTGCGCGCTGCGCGAGGCCGTCGGGATTACAGGCCTCCGCTGCATCCAGTGATTTTTTTTCCGCAGGTACCACCGGAAACAGTGAAATCACCGGAATACCCAGCTGTACGCATTCCTCGGCATCCTTTAACAGCAGGTCGATGCTCAGGCGCTCTACACCGGGCATAGAGGGCACCGCCTCGCGCTGGTTTTCACCTTCCAGCACGAACACCGGGTAAATCAGGTCGGCGGGGCTGAGCTGGGTTTCACGCATCAGGCGGCGGCTGAAATCATCACGACGCATACGGCGCATACGGAGCCAGGGGAAGTTGCTGGTATTATTCACATTACATTCCTGTGTTGGTGGATCTGTGTTAATCGAAAACAGGCGAAGGCCGACAGCTTTTGTTAAAGTGCGCATTTTAACCATAGTGGACGCATCTATACAGGGTTGTTGCTAGCTAATCGCAAAATTAGCCGGGCAGACTGACAGTCGACATAATAACAACAACCGGTCTGGCTTCAGTGAGTTGTATCGCATCAGCCTGATGATTGAACTGGGCATGCAGAATGCGGGTAGGGGGGTGGCGCTGGCGTTACAGCATTTTCCAGCAGAAGCGGCATGGCCCGGCGCACTGTTTGCCGTGTGGTGCATTATCACCGCGGCGATCAGCAGCAGCTGGTTACGGCGGCGCATGATGCAACGTGCTGCCAGCGCACCTGCCGCACTGCCTCAGGATTATATTTAACAGGGTCTGTCTATAAAGAAAACGCGAAAGAAAGTCCGCCAATTAACGCGAATGAACGCTATATACAAAAGGAGCCAGAGTCCTTTTTTACTTTGCTCGTTCATTTTTGATGCCAATTGATACCTGATAAACGGTGGATCCGCTTCGCTTGATGCCACCCTGCAAAAAATTTGCGTTCATTCGCGTTAATTGGCGGACTTTTTTATCTTGTTTTTCCGCCCTGCCTTCTCAGGGCTGAATAATCTTGATGCTGTTAATAATCACCGTATCCAGCGGTACGTCCTGTGAAAACACGCCGCCGGCGCCGGTGCGACTGTTTTCAATGCGGTCTACTGCGTCCATGCCCTGAGTCACCTGACCGAATACAGTATAGCCCCAGCCGCGCATGGTTTTACTGCGGAAGTTAAGAAACACGTTGTCGGCGGTGTTAATAAAAAACTGCGAGGTGGCGGAATGCGGCTGGTTGGTGCGCGCCATGGCGATGCTGCCACGTTTGTTTGGCAGACCATTAAAGGCTTCATTTTCGACCGGATCCAGTGTGTCTTTGCGCTGCAGATCCGGGGTAAAGCCGCCGCCCTGAATCATGAAATCTTTAATCACCCGATGAAACACGGTGTCGGCATAAAAATCCTGTTTCACATAACGTAAGAAATTGGCCACGGTTTTCGGTGCCTGCTGCGGATAAAGCTCAACTTCAATCGCGCCCCGGTTGGTGTTGATCACAATTCGGGGGTTGCTGGCGGCTGAATTCGCCGCTTGCTCAGCGGCAACACTGTGCAGCGAAAGGGTGAGCAGGCTGAGAATCAAGAAAACAGGTTTTAATATCGCTGGACTCATCGTGTGGGTACTCGTGTGAATATGATTATGAATATAGGAGCGAATCTCGCTCAGTCTTTCTGCTCTTTTTTACGTCTGGGTTCAATGATTTTCATAAACAGCGTAATCACTTCATCCACCAGTAGTGCCACCGGCATTTCTTTCAGTCGGTCGGATTTCTGCATGCATTTCAATAACAGCACTTCGCGAATAATGCCCTGATACATCAGCGCTGCTGCCTGCGCATTAATCGGTTTGATCTTGCCCTGGGTCTGCAGTTCATTCAGGTTGTATTCTATGTAGTCGGTAAAACTTTTCCAGCGATTAAGAAAGAATTCCTGGCTGGCCTGGGAGCCATCCAGTTGTGAATGCATTTCCATTTTCAGCATATCTGGGTGATTCATAATGCTGGCAACAAATACCGTGGTCATGCCGCGCAGTACCTGTTCAAAACCGATGTCGTCGGCAACCACCGCTTCTACATAGGATTCGCGGGTGGCGGAAAATTCCTGCAATACGGCCTGATAGAGTTCTTCTTTGGATTCGAAATGGCGATAAAGAATAGCCGGGCTGACGCCAACCTCTTTAACAATTTCGTCGATGGAGACACCATGAAAGCCGGTATGGGCAAACAGCCGCTTGGCAACTTCTATGATGGTGGCACGACGCTCTTCTGCGGAAAGTCGTTTTGCCAAACTTTGTAATCCTGGTGACTAAAAGTAACGGGAATAAAAAAGGCACCAGTGATACTGATGCCTTTTAATAATCAAGCGGTCAATTAAGACTTTTTAATCATGAATTCGAATGCACCACCAGCTTCGGCGCTTGACAGCAGCTCGTTACCAGTTTGCTTGCAGAATGCTTCGAAGTCTTTTACTGAACCTGGGTCAGTTGCAACAATTTTTAATACCTGGCCAGAAGACAGCTCAGCAATGGCTTTCTTGGCGCGCAGGATTGGAAGTGGGCAGTTCAGACCTTTTGCATCTAATTCAGCATCGAAACTCATGGGTTTCTCCTTACAATTTATGGATAATCATTAAAGTGAATCGATCAAGTTAGTGATCGTTTACTTACTTTACGGTCAGATGCTTAAATTGTCAATAATCTAACCGGGTGAGAGCCCGGGCTGTATCCGTTGAAAAATTATTAATTACATTATATTCAATAACTTATGAAAAAAATTAGAGACGAGTCGAGCGCCCTGTGTGGCTGTGGCAGCGGCAGGCCGGGCGCCAGTTGTTGCGTCCCGATCATTGCCGGCGAGCAGCCGGCGGAGAGCGCCGAGCAGTTAATGCGTTCGCGTTTTGTAGCCTATGCCAGCGGGCAGGTCGATTATCTGCTGGCCAGCTGGCACAGCAGTACCCGTCCGCCACAGCTGCAGTTACCGACGGATCTCTGCTGGCGGCGTTTGCAGGTGTTATCAACAGAACTCGCCGCGGCGTCGGCCGATGCGGACAGCGTATGGGTGGAGTTCAGGGCGGTGTATCAGCAGCAGGGCATGGTGGGCTTTATGCATGAGCGCAGCCGCTTTGTGCGTGAGGGTGGTGCCTGGCGTTACATCGACGGCGAGCCGTTCAGCAGTGAGCCCGTCGCACTGAACATGCTGAAGCGTAATGACCCCTGTTTTTGTGGTAGCGGCAGGAAATTCAAGAAATGCTGCGCTCCCAGTTTGCGTTAAGGCCTGGGCACTAACAGTCGCCCGCTACCACTGCTAATGGCGACGCCAGTAGCTGGCGAGTAACGAGCCGCTGAGATTGTGCCAGATGCTGAACAGCGCACCGGGCAGCGCTGGGGGCAAAGTATTTCAGTGCCCGTGCCGCGGCCAGCCCGGAGTTCTGCATGCCGGTTTCAATCGCCAGGGTTTTGCAGTCGCGGCGGCTGTAGCCAAACAGCCAGCGGCATAATGCCCGGCTGGTAGTCGCGAAACCATTGTGGAAAAAACCACGCCAGCGCACAGGCGAGCAGCGCCCAGAGGGGAAACAGCCGGGTCAGGTGGTGGATCATACGGAGGTGATCAGTCGGAGTATGGTTCAGGGATGCAGCAGGATATTGCCGTTGTTATCCAGCTCGATCTTTGCCGGGGTCAGGCCTTCACCGTTGCAGGGGCCGCCCATGCAGTCGCCGTTTTCAATTTTGAACAGCGCGCCGTGTACCGAACACTGAATGTGGTTCTTATCCATATCGAGAAAATCGTCTTCCTGCCATTCCAGGTTGATGCCGGCATGGGGGCATTCGTTTTCGTAGGCATAGAGTTCGCCGTCTTTTTTCACCACAAATACCAGGCGTTCCCTGCGGCCCTGTTTAATGCTGAAGCCCCTGGCTCCCGGGTCGGTGACGTCATCAATATGGCAAAGCTGTTCGAACATTGTGTGCTCCTCTGGTTAAATCTGTGGAATGGTTAAATGGTTAAAGCCGGTTTGTGTGCATTTATTCGCCGCCAGCGCGCAGGCAAAGGCCAGCGCTTTTTCCGGCGCGATGTTTTGTGCCAGCTGGCTGATCAGCCCGGCATTGTATGTATCCCCCGCGCCCAGGCTGTCTACCACCTGTGCAACGGGAAAGGCCGGCTGATGAATGATCTGTTGCCTGTGGTATAACCAGGCGCCCTGATCCCCCCAGCTGCAGCTGATAATGGAATCGGCATAACGCTGGCTGAAGTGCTGCAGGCATTGCTCAGCTGTGCTGAAACCCATGGACTCGGCAAAAGGCCGGGAAATCAGCAATGCCTCGGCCAGTGGCAGCAGTGGCTCCAGTGCATCGCGGGGTTTTTCCAGTTCCAGTGAAACCGGTCTGCCTGCGGCTTTGCACTGTTGCAGCATATCGAACAGTTGCACACAGTTGCGCGCCTCGAAATGACACCAGTGGTAACTGGCCAGTGGCAGCTGCGCAAACTGTTGTGCGTCGAGCTCATCCAGCCTGCGGTAGTGCACAATGCTGCGTGAGCCGGTTGCGCGGCTCAGGGTGATACAGGATGTCGGCGTGATGCTGCTGGCCTGCGTTGCGCAGTGGCTGATATCAATCTGCTGCGCGTACAGTTCGTTCTGAATGAACTCCGCTGCTGCATCGTCGGCAAACATGCACAGCAAACTGCTGCTGAGTCCCAGTTGCTGCATCACCTGTGCGCTATTACAGGCATTGCCGCCCATGCGCATGGTCTGCTCGCTGGCACGAACCTCGCTGTCTTCAGTGGGGTATTCATCCACTGTATTAATAATATCCAGCGTGGCAACACCGGTGAGAAGAATCCTGAGCATTGTGGTATGTTACGAAAAATCGAGGCGCGATCATACAGCGAAGTCGCGGGGCTAAAAAAGCGCTTTCTGTGTGGAAATGTCGTGCTACATGTTATGAATCTTTCGGGTAGGTGGTATGGAGAATAATCTGATCATTTTATTGGCCGGCAGCGGCATCGTGCTGCTCGTTCTGCTGGGCTGGATCAGTTATCAGTTTTACCGCCTGCAGGGCCGGCTGCAGCAAAGCCTGACAGAGCAGGTGGACGGCCTGCACCAGCAACAGTCTGCGCGGCTCGCCGAGGTGCAGGAGCGGCTGGTGGATCGTATGACCGAATTGCAGAGCACACAGGAGCGGCGCATCGGCGAGTTGAATCACAGTCTGTCGGAGCGCTTGAACCAGAGTAATGAAGTCTTGCAGAGCGGGCTGAACAAGCACCGCGAGGCATTTGATGAGCGACAGCTGCATGCGCTGAAAATTCAGCAGGAAAACCTGACCCAGGGCATGGTGGAAGTGCGTCAGCAGGTGACCGAAGCCCTCACCCTGAACGGTAACGAGCTGGGCAAGAAAGTGGATTCACTGACCCGTTCTACTGATGAACGACTCAAGGAAATTTCCGGCCAGGTGGATAAACGCCTTAACGAAGGCTTTGAAAAAACCACCGCCACCTTTACCGATGTGGTCAAGCGGCTGGCACTGATCGATGAGGCGCAGAAGAAAATTACCGAGCTCTCCGGTAACGTGGTGAGTCTGCAGGAAGTGCTGGCAGACAAACGTTCCCGTGGTGCCTTTGGCGAGGTGCAGCTGTCGTCACTGGTGCGTAATGTGATGCCGGAAAACAGCTTCGCCTTTCAGCATACCCTGTCTAACAGCACCCGCGTTGATTGCATGCTGTTTTTACCGGAACCCAGTGGCGATATCGGTATCGACTCAAAATTCCCGCTGGAATCCTATCGCAAAATGACCGACATCGATGTGCACGAGAGCGACCGGGTGAATGCCGAGCGACAGTTCCGCAAGGATATTCGTAAACACATACAGGATATTGCCGCCAAGTACATTATTGCCGGTGAAACCTCCGATGGTGCGGTGATGTTTATCCCGGCGGAATCCATCTTTGCCGAAATTCACGGGCATTATTACGATCTGGTGGAAGAGGCGCAGCGGGCCAGGGTATGGCTGGTATCCCCCACCACGCTGATGGCGGTGCTGACCACCGCGCGGGCGGTACTGAAAGATTCCGCCACGCGCAAGCAGGTGCACCTGATCCAGGAACACCTGGTGGCGCTGTCGAAAGACTTCGGTCGTTTCCAGACCCGCATGGATAACCTGTCGAAACACATCGAGCAGGCGAACAGGGATGTTAACGATGTGAATACCTCGGCGCGTAAGATCACCTCGCGTTTCGAGAAAATTGAAAAGGTCGAGATGCTGGAAGCCGGTGCCGAACAGTTGCTGGGGCATAAGGCGGATTAAGCGGCTGGCTGCCTGATATGGCATGCGACTGTATTTTTTCTGCAAACCAGGCTGGAGTGCCTATAATTAACGATTCACAACCTGTTGAAACAGGTGAATTATTTATTCTGTTACGACTGCTGTCGGAGCGCAGTGGTAACAGTCTCTTGACTTTTCGGACTATCAGCATGCAAAAAACATCAAGCGAACGGCGCAGCGCCGAGCGTTACGAGCAAAAGGAAGCCCTGGATTTAAAAATCGTCTTTTCATCGGAAAACCCCAATTTGCTGGGCAAAACCCTGTGTGGTTCAACCCTGGATGTATCCGCCAGTGGCCTGCGTATCGAATTGAATCAGAAGATTAAAATGGACAGTGTGCTCGATGTGTGGGTGACCCTGAAAGACAGCAGCAGGAAATATTTTTTAACCGGCAATGTTCGCTGGTGTAATGAAATGGAAGTGGGTGGCTATTACCAGGTTGGTGTGGTGTTGCGTGAACGCAGTGATACCGTAACTGATCTGGAAGCCTGGCGGCAGGTTTTCAAAGTTAAACAGTAAAGTTTTTATATTGCCCTTCTGCTAAGGAACCTCTGAGTTTTTCAGAGGTTCCTTAGCAGAAGGATGTGTCGCCATTTTCAATAACTGCTAAGTTATTGAAAATGAAAAACAAATCAAAATCGCATTTTGATTTGTTTTTGCTCTGATAATTCACGGATGAATTATTCAGAGCTTCCCTAATACTATCCTGGACCGCAGCATAAAATAAGGAAAACCATGTCCGTAGACCATCCCATTATTGCGGTAACTGGCGCCAGTGGTGCCGGCACCACGGTTGTGCAGCAGGCCTTCAGGGAGATTTTTTTTCGGCAGAAAATCCGTGCGGTGTTTGTCGAGGGTAATGGCTTTCTGCGTTACGACGATGACGAAAGTGAAAAACGGGTTTCAGATGCGCTGGCAGAAGGGCAGCACATTAGCTGCTACGGGCCTGAGCTGAATGATTTTGATGCACTGCAGAAGCTGTTTGGTGAGTACAGCCATAGCGGCAGTGGCCGCATGCGTTGCAAACTGAGTGAAGAAAATGCGTGCCAGCATGACCTGCCTGCCGGTGGCTTTAGCCCCTGGCAGAATCTGCCGCTGGAGAGCGACTGCCTGTTTTATGAAGGTATGCACGGTGGTGTGGTGGCGAACAGCTGGACTCGACGCAAACAACAACAGACACCGCCCACAGAAGAACGACGCAGTGCACGCAATAATGGGGTGAATGTGGCGCAGTATGTGGATCTGCTGATCGGGGTGGTACCGGCAATCAATCTGCAATGGATCCAGCGCATTCACCATGAACGGGTGCTGCGCAAACGCTCTGCGCAGCAAACCACTGATCATATTGTGCAGCAGTTGCAGGACTACATTCACTTTATCGTGCCGCAATTTTCGTTATGTGATATTAATTTTCAGCGTATGCCGGTGGTGGATACCTCCAACCCGTTTGAAGCTGATCGGGTGCCGGCAGACTTTGAAAGCATGCTGGTGGTGAGTTTTCGCGAGCCGGACAAACATGAGGTTAGTGATTACGTTAAACGCATCCCCAATGCCCGGCTGAGCGGACGTAAAAGCCTGCTGATTCCCGGCGGGCAATTACAGCATGCACTGGACGTGATCTGTGCGCCGATGATTGAAGCGTTGATTGCGGCAAAAACTAAAGGCTGAACCTGAAGCCGTTCGGCATCAGTCATTGCTGTTTTTTAACGCTATTCTTTACGGCCTATACGGGCCTCTTCATAACGGCCTTTCTCGCCGGTGAGAGAGACATCACCGCCGCTGCTGTTGTCACCTGTGTCAGATGCAGTGCCTGGTGAGCTGCGATCTGGCTTGCTGATCCATTCCTTATCCACACTTTCAAGCGGCGACTGGTGCATAACATAGTAAATGGCCGCGCCTGCAAGTGCCAGAAACACAATCAGTTGAATTGTGTTTTTAATCCGGGTTTTCATGTCGCTGTTCCTGTGAGCTGTTGCATGCCTGGGTGTCAATTGATTTGTGCCAGTTTATGCTTCGGTATTGATATGCCGTCCCACGGTTTCATCGCTGCTGTTCTGTCTGCCGCGGCGTATCTGCTGACGTCGTTCAAAACGCACCCCGAGTTGCCGCTGGCGGCGGTCGGACTTACGGCGGCGATCTCTGGGGGCGGGCTGGTTTTTAGCTCCCGTTCCTTCAGCCGCAGTGGTGCTTGTATTACGGCGCAGCGTGCGTCGGTTTATGACCGGGCTGTGGCGAATTGGGGGGATAATGGGCATGCTGTTGTGCCTGTCATCTCAAGCCAGTATTACTTTCTATAATACGCATTATTGATGAGCCGTCCATGGCAGATACAGGTGTTCAGGCGTTATGTGCTGCATGCTGCCCGCTGGGCTTTTCCAGTTTGTCATTCAGAAAGCGGTAGGTGCCGCCCGAGTTAAAGCGAACCACGCTAAAGCCGTGGGCGCTTACCTGGTCAACGGTTACTTCCTGACCGGTGCTGATAATTCGTACGCGGTCACCAATACTTAAGCTTGTCTTCTTATTCATTTTCAACTCCACAAGACACAATTGAGAATGTAATTTCATTCAATTACAACTCAAAGTTAGATCAAATTATTAAGTAATGCAAGTATCTTTATGTTTTTTATGAATAAATAGTGAATCAGGTTGGGTCGGGCAATGGCTGCTGCAGGGCTTGCGCGGTATTGTCGGGATTCTCGCTATTGTCCGCGGTGCGCTGGTTCCGCGCCGGAACGGGTGGCATGCGCTGACTCAATGGGGTGATTTCCCGTTGCATGCGGTGCTCGTAAATCGCCATATAGGCCAGCACATTGCTCACATATTCGCGGGTTTCCGTGAAGGGAATGGTTTCAATCCAGCGGATGGCGTCCATTTGCTGGTGTTCCGGCAGCCAGCTGGTGACTCGGCTGGGGCCGGCATTATAGGCGGCAGTGGCTAGCACGTGCTGGCTCTGCAGCCGATTCAGCATGCGTTCCAGATAGCCGGTACCCAGACGGATATTGGTGTCGCTGCCGATCAGGCTGTAGTAGCCGTGGTAGCGGATATTCATCTGTCTGGCAACCTGACGCGCGGTGCTGGGCATCAGTTGCATCAGCCCTACCGCGCCCACCGGTGAGCGCACATCCTGCATAAATGCGCTTTCGCGGCGGATAATGGCATAGGTCCAGGCGGGATCGATATTGTGCTGTTCCGACCAGTTATTGACATCATCCTGATGGTGTAATGGAAAGCGCAGCTCGATATCATCCCGGTAGCGGGTTTTACCCATGGTGACAATGGCGCGATCATGCCAGCGCCACAGTTGCGCCAGCTTGGAGGCGGCCAGTTTTTCCTCGGTATCAAGACGCTGAATCAGCTGGTGCCACTCACGGCGAGCGGCGACTTCCTGTTGCATCAGATAGAACTCGCGGGCACGCAGGGTTTCTGGCTGCTGCAGTATATGTCGCATGCGCTCAATGTCCGGTACCAGTGGGTGATCTTCGAAGGTGTAGGGCAGTGATAGCTGGTCTGCCGCGAGAAAGCCGTAATAACTGCGTTTACCCGCCAGGTACTGGTAGATACCCTGCGCATCAATGTGATTGCCCAGTTGCTGACTGGCATGGGCCCACCAGTATTGCCAGCGGTGCTCAGCCTGCTGTTTGCCGGGCAGTTGCGCGATAGCCTGCAGTACCATGGGCCAGTCGCCCTGGCGAATGGCGGTGCGGATGCGCCATTCCCTGACCTGCTGATTGACATGGCTGTCGGCCACGCGGGATAACCAGATTGCAGCACCGGGCATGTGGTCACGGGCCAGTTGCAGGCCAATGCGGCGGATCATCTGTGCATTCTGTGCGGCGTTGAGCTGGTCACTGTACTCGCGGTAGCGCTCGATGCTCTGGTCGATATCGCGATAACTGAGGCGTTTCAGACTGTGCAGCAACAGGGTTGATCTGTCCGCATGGCGCAGATCCAGCAGATCGGCTTGTGCCAGCAGCTGCGGCTGACGATGCAGTTTGAGCCAGTGTTGTGCCATCTGTGCATCGCTGGCGGGCATGAACCTGACCAGGTAGCGAGCCAGACCGGCATTGTTGCTCGCCATCGCCAGTTTGAATCGTTGCCAGATCAGCTCTGGTGTTTTGTGCCCGGCCTGTTGCCAGGCCTTGAAAACTGTGTCGCAGCTGTTCGGCTGCGAATGGCCGGATAACCACAGTTGCTCAATGCGTGGGTAGGCCTGCTGTGCCTGGCCGCTGTGGATCAGTGCATTCAGGTAACGGCACTCGTTGCTCACGCCAGAATCGGCACGATAATAATCCAGTACTCGTTGCCATTGTGCGTTGCGGCTGGCCTGCACAATCAGCTGTTGACGGAAACGCTCGCCGATGACTGTATCGCCGTGACGTGCCAGAAATTGCTCTATCTGCCGTTTGTCCAGGGTGGGCAGCTGGCGGATCAGCAGTTTGTATTGCAGATAAGGTGCCAGTGGGTAGTCATCAAGTTGTTGCGCGAGCTGTTGCAGTTTGCGCGGGTCTCGCTGTTTATAGGCCTGTTGCGCCTGCTGGTAAAGTTCCCGTTGTGCGATCAGTTGCGGGGTTTGATGGTTGGCAAAGCTGGCGAGTAATGCGGCCGGGGCTGTTGCAGCGGATTCGCTGGCCGTGCTTGTCAGGGGTAATGCCGCCAGCAACAGCGTGCAGGGCAGGCGGCCAAGGTGTTGTTTGAGTTGTTGCCATCGGCTCGCAGCCGGTGCCTGCTTCCACATCACGACATGTTCGATATACAGCGTTAAAACTAATGAATATCAAAAGTTTAGTTTAAAAACACAGAAAGTTCAGTAAATCAGTTGAGGAAAAATGAATTAATTCTGCATGTATACCGGCTGGTTGGGACTAAGCGGAAACCGGGCTAAAAACCGCTCCTGGACGGACTGACAAAGTATTTCTGCTTGTATTCACGCCCCAGCTCAACCGCCTGTCTGCGTTCCGGATCGGTCAACTTGTCATACAGCACCATGCGTGTCTCATGTGCATCCTTTACTGAAGAGGCCGAAGCTACATAAAACCAGGCATAGGCCTTGACCGGATCTGGGATAACGCCATTGCCGGTGTAATAGGCGACGCCGAGGTTCATCTGCGCCTGTGCATGACCTTTTTCTGCCGCCTTGTGGAAATAGGCCACACCCTTCTCATAGTCGGTTTTCACCCCGTAGCCGTTGACGTAAAAACGCCCCAGATGAAACTGGGCCAGCGTATCATCCTGGGCAGCGGCTTTGCTGAACCAGTCGAAGGCGAGTTTGTCATTCTTTTCACTGACGCTGCCCTGATGGTACATTACACCCAGCTGGCTTTGCGCACGGGGATGGTTGTTTTCTGCTGCCTGCTTAAACCATTTGAAGGCGGTATTGTTGTCCTGCTTGACCGACTCACCCTGTAGATAGAGTCTGGCGAGTTCATACTGTGCGTCACCAACACCCGCATCCGCCGCCCTTTGCAACCACTTGCGTGCGGATTTTATATTTTGTGTAATGCCGTCCCCCTGTAGAAACATCATCGCCAGCCTGTACTGTGCCTGGGCATGGTTCTGTTTGGCGGCCTCCTGATACCAGTAGGCTGCCTTGGGTGGGGATGCCTGAACGCCGATGCCCTGGTAATAAAGCTCGGCCAGGCGGAACTGTGCGGTTCTGTTTTTCAGTCGAGCAGACTTGAGCAACCAGCTGGCTGCCAGTGAATCGCTTTTTTCCACGCCATTGCCCTGCTGATGCATCTCCGATAATAACAACTGTGCCTCGGCGTGATCCTGTTGCGCGGCTTTGTTTATCCAGCTGGCGGCTTCTGCGGGATCCTTGCGTTGTTCGGTTTGTTGCAGGTACATCCTGCCCAGTCGATACTGTGCATCGGCATTGCCCGCATCCGCCAGCGGGAACCAGAGCATCAATGCGGTTGCATAATCTTTTTCATCGTAGGCGCTGACAGCACGTTTTAAATCCCGTTTAAGCGCTGCGGTGGATTTGGCGGCGTCACCATCGGCGGCCATAGCTGACGTGAAACCGCTCAGGCTGGTGATGGCCAGACTGTTAACGAGTACAAGTGTAAAAAGCTGAAACCGTTTTTTTTGCATAAGGTTATGGGTCAGATCAGGGTGGTTTGAAGTATTAAGTATAGAAGTTAACCTGGATCCGCGTTCAAGTAACGGATTCAGCTTAAATATAATTTATCAGACCCGATCATGTTTACAGCAGTTCAGTGTGTTGATCGATAAAGTCGCGGATAAAGCCCAGGGGTTTTGCGCCGCTAAAGCGTGCCTGTTCCTCGCCGTGCTGAAACAGAATCAGCGTGGGAAAACCTTTTACCTGATAACGCCCGGCTATTTTCATATTGTCTTCTTCGTCCACTTCAATTTTGGCGATGCCGATTTCATCTTCCATTTCATCCGCCAGTTGTTCAAGGACAGGGGCGATCACGCGGCAGGGGCTGCACCATTCCGCCCATAAATCCACCAGTATCGGTTTGTGCTGCGATGCTTGAATTACTTTTTCTTCGAAGTCGTCGAGATTGACGACAAAAACCTGTTCGGACATAACAAAATATTCACAAAAAGTTCAGTGGCGGATTGCGCTTGCGCAATGGTTGTAAACTGCCAGACCACGTCTGACAATTTATCTGTCATTTATGGATTAACTGGACAGTGGCTGCAGTTCAATCGGCCATTCCGGGGTATCGATTTCCAGCTGACCCAGTGCATTATACAGTGCGGCCTGCAGTGCTTCTTCAATCACCGGATGGTAGAACGGCAGGGCGAGCATCTGCTGTACCGTCAGCCCCATTTCAATTGACCAGCACAACAGATGGCCAAGGTTTTCGCCTTTGGTACAGATCATACTGGCCCCCAGTAGTTTGCCGGTTTTCTTCTCGGCATAAATATGAATCAGTCCCTTGTTCTTGCCCATAATCAGTGCGCGACCCACCGGTGACATTCTGATTTCACCGATCACGATTTCGTCCGGGTTTAGCTCGGACAGTTGTTGACCCACGGCGACAATATTCGGATCACAGAAGGTAATCACCAGGGCGGTTTTTTTTCTGAAGCGAGTAGGGCTTGGTTGCATGGTATTGTAACCGGCGACCCTGCCTTCAAAACCAGCCTCATGCAGAATCGGACTATCTGCAGTGCAGTCACCGGCTATATAGATGGATGAATTGCCAAGCTGCATGGTTTGCGGATCGTATTCAGGTACACCATTGTCGGATAATTTGCTACTGGTGTTTTGCAGCTGCAGTTTGTCGGTATTGGGACGGCGTCCAATGCTGGCAAAAATTTTATCGACCTCAACCGAGTTGTCACCAGCGCTGACCTGCAGTTTGCCATTGTCGAGTGGCTTGATCTCCGCAGCCTGACCCAGCCAGAGTGGAAATTCCTTGCCGATAATTTCAATCGCCACCTGGTTGATATCTTTGTCCTGAATACCACTGATGATGGTTTGCTGATCAATGCCAGTCACCTTGACTCCCAGTCGATGCATTGACTGGCCGATTTCCAGGCCAATCACCCCCAGCCCGATCACCGCAACGGATTCAGGCAGGGACTCCATTTCAAAAATGTCGTCGCTGGTAATAACATGCTCTGAGAATGCGGACCAGGCATCGGGAATAATCGGCCTTGAGCCGGTGGCGATAATAATTTTTTGTGCACGAATCTGTTCACCGTCCTGGCTTTGCAATGTGTTGTCATCAATAAAATGCACATTGGATTCAATCAGTTTGTCCTCTGGCAACAGGTCGATGGAGTTTGACAGGGTCAGATCAACAAAGATGTCGCGCATGTCCTCTACATGTTCCATCGCATCGGTAATATTCATGCTGAGGTGCTCTCCACCTTCAATGCCTTCGCGCTCGAAAATGCTGCGCCGATGGAAATCCTCAGCCACCTGAATCAGTGCCTTGGACGGCATGCAGCCAACCCGTGAGCAAGTGGTGCCCAGCTTGCCGCCATCAATCAGTACGTAGTTGTCGGTATAGCGTCTGACCTGGCCCATGCTGTAAAGGCCTGCACTGCCGGCGCCGATAATGGCAACGTCTACTTCTCTCATGAGGATTTCCTGTGTTTCGCTTTTAAGTGGCGTGATTATAACAAGCTGAGGTAGGCATAACACTCAAAGGCCACGAATTTTGAGTTCCACCTGAATTTTATTGAAAACCGCTTCCGACAGTGGCACCGGGTAGGTGTGCAGCCGTTGCCGGGTCTCCACTGCGAAATGCTGGCTGAACTGCTCCAGTTGCTGGCGTAATGCCGGTTCGATATGCTGCAGACTGAGCAGGCGCGGCGACTGCCAGCGAATCAGTGCTTGTGCGGTGTCACGCAGTGACGCCGGTAACAGCGAGGCATCGAATAGCAGCGATGGCAGAGGCTGGTTTGTATGCTCGTTGAGGTTTGCCTGACCCACTGGCTGGCCATCTCCGTCAGGCAGTCGCCTGAACCATTGCCTGTGCTGGCCTTGCTGGTTGATCTGCTGTTCCAGTGCGCTGACCGCCTCGGCGCCGAGCTCTGCAGGCAGCGGGTTATTGCCGGTCTGTTGTGGCATCGCCTGCCAGCGGCCGAGTTGCAGGTGAGGAATCATCTGTGTGTCGGTGACACTGGCCAGCAACGCCAGCGGCCGGGCGGTGGCCTGGTCGATCAGCCAGCATTCATAATCATCCAGTGGTGGAAACGGCAGTGCAGGCTGGTTTTCCAGCGCGCTGATCAGGCTGTGCTGAATGTGTTGCAGATCGGGCGCATCCAGCATTGGATCCAGCGGCAGGCTGGAAAATCCCAGTGCCTTACTCCAGCTGCCATAGAGCACATAGCGCCTGGGCACATAGACCTGCTCGGCGATTTGCCAGATCTGCTGATGGGTTTCGCAACTGACCTGAATCTGCCACTGCTGGCCATCGGAGCTGAGTGCGCGGCAGTAATCGGCTTCAATAATCTGGATATTGCCAACGAAAGGCGACAGCTGGCGTACACTGTAATAGCGGGCGGTGGAACTCATGTTTACAGCGGGTAGTTGTCGACGATAATCTGCTGTGCTGCATCGCGGTAAATCTCACCATCGCGCACCGGAAATTCACCGCGGTGGCGGTCGGCATAATACAGCTTGAGGGTTTCGCGAATCACCGGAAAGGCCAGCTGTTCCCAGGGGATTTCCGCTTCGCTAAACAGCCGGGTTTCCAGGCTTTCATCCCCCGCTGAGGCATAGCCGTCAATCAGGGTGCCACGGTACATCATATACACCTGCGAAATATGGGTGATGCTGTAGGTGCAGTAGAGGTGCATATTATTGAGCCGGGCGTTGGCTTCTTCAAACGACTCCCGTGCGGCGGCCTGCAGGGTGGTTTCTGCGTTTTCCATAAAGCCCGCGGGAAGGGTCCATAAACCGTAGCGCGGTTCAATCGCGCGTTTGCACAGCAGAATCTGCTCTTCATGTTCGGCAATACAACCGGCGATAATACGCGGGTTCTGGTAGTGCACCGTATCGCAGGCGGGGCAGACATAGCGCGGTCGGTTATCGCCGGGGGGGATTCGGTGTTCAACGGCTTTGCCGCAACGGCTGCAAAAGTTCATCGTTTTATCCTTGTTTATTGCAGGGGGTATTGACGCAAGGTCAGGGTGTCACCACGCTGGGTAAATTCCAGATGCTTGAGAAAACTCATACCTAGCAGGACTTCATCGCCCTGGTAACCGGGGTTGATGGTGGCACGCACATCCTGCAGAGTGATCTCGCCCAGTGAAATCTGCTCGATGCGGGTGAGTTTAACACGCACCGGGCCATTGGCTGTCTGGTAAGTGGCGGCCGGGCCATCGGGTAAATTCAGTGAGTCGGCAATGCGGGCGGGAATCGACACATCGGTGGCACCGGTATCCAGCATAAATACCACCGGCTGGTTATTGATATGACCGCTGGCAACATAATGCCCCTGACGATTGCGCTGTAATACCAGCTGTTTGACACCGTCTTCGAGCAGACTGGTGTGTATCGACTGGTTGGGGTTTTGCTGTTTGTCGAGTTGTGAGGAAAAAAATACACCGAGAAAGACAAAGATGCCCAGCCACATCAGCACTATCATGCCGGTGCCGAGTCGTTGCTGTTGCTGATGCTGTGGGTTCTGCATGGTGTTTATAGTAATGGATGCGCGCTTAAAAATCATACACAGTAGTGCTATAGAGAATCGCGTTTGTTGCAATAGTTCATAATATCTTCACAGTGGCTATGGTATATTTCAGCTTTATGCTACTGATAAGAGTTTACACGTTTGTCCACACTGGATCACACTGAAGAAAATACGGTTTCCGAAAACGAGATGGAAGAGCTGGTGCTGCGCGAAAGCATTGTCAGCGCAACCGGGCTGAACGCCAATAGCCTGCAAATAGGCATTAAGGGTGATCCCTCATTGCGCGAAACCTCGCTTGAGCGTAAGCGTTACGAAAGCCCGGTTGACAAGGTAATCGAACCGCTGATTGTCAACCTCGAAGAGTTGTTGCTGAATCGCAGCACCTATCGTCTGTTCATTGGTTTTAACAGTGGTGAAGTGCGTACCCATTCAATTTTTGATCCGTTGCGTCAGGAAATCCATTCCTCGGACAAACTCGCCGACCGGGCGTATATCGACCGGCAGTTCCCGGCGATCAGCTATGACGATAAAATTCAGGCAATGCGGGATATTTATCAGGCGATACAGGCCAGTTCGCTGTTTGACAAGATCCCCGGTTACTGGAAGAGTATTTTCGTCAAACGTCATCAGCAATGGGAGCCGATGACGCGTGATGAAATTCACGGCATTATGTCGTCAATTAAACTGATGCGTGGTCTACCCGATGTGTATCTGCGCAATATCACTATCTGTATTGTGCAGAATCTGGTGCGATTGCAGTTTAACTGCGATGGCACGCAAATTATCAGCGCAGAGAACTATCAGAAATTTATCAGGGATAATATGCCCTAGTTGCGAGCACAGCCTGAATGCATGGGCTGAATGCGATGGACAGCTGGTGCAGCGGACGATTAGAAGTCGAATAGTTCCTTTTCATTAAACTCCGGCGGTGGCTGTGGCGGGTTGCCGTCATACACCAGATTCTGCCGCCGTTGCAGATAGGCTTCACGAATAAAGTTGTATTTATCCAGTGCTGCCTCATCCAGAATACTTTCGCTCTTTAACAACGAGGCGCGAATATTGATCACTTTCAGTGTGGTTAAGCCCAGTGCGGTATTCTCATTACGGTGCTCAAATGGTGCGCCGTCTTCAATTTTATTCCAGATGGGGTCGAGTTTTTCGCCATCGACAACCAGACCGCCTGTATCGCGGATGGTGCTGGGGCCGAGAAACGGCAGTACCAGATAGGGGCCGCTGGGAGTGCCCCAGTAACCGAGGGTCTGACCGAAGTCTTCATTGTGCTTGGGCATACCCATGTCGCTGGCCCAGTCGATGAAGCCGGCAAGACCCAGTGTGCTATTCACCACAAACCGACCCAGATCGGAACCGAACTGCAATAGCTTGAACTGCAGCAGGTCATTCACCATAACCACCACATCATCCAGATTGCTGAAAAAATTGCTCACACCCTTCTGTACCGGTGCCGGAGTAACCTTGTCGTAGCCGGTGGCAACCGGTTTCAGTACGTATTGATCAACCTTGTCATTGAACATATACACACTGCGGTTAAAGCGTTCCAGCGGGTCATTTTCCGCTGGCGGGTGATCCAGTGTGGCACAGCCGGTAAGTGTGAAAAGAATAATCAGGGTAAAACTGCGAAAGAGCGGCTGCATAGTGTCTGTGTCTGTCCGGGAGTGAGGTGAAAATTAACAACTGGAGTGGTTAAGGTCAAATAAAAGCGGGTAAATATTCAACGTCGGCCTTGGTCTATACTTTAATTCAGGCTGATTTATGCATGAACCATCAGCCTGAAAACAGGCGTATATACATTATTTCTATTGCTGCGTTTGCGGCGGCCTGCCATCTGTTGCGCTAGCCAGCTGCCATGTCGGGAGACCCACGTGTTCTATTACACTGCCAGAATGCTCAGGCTGCTTGCCCTGTGGCTGGATTTTCTGATCCTCACCCTGCTGCTGTATGGGCTGTCATGGCTGCCTGAAAAACTGCGTGGCCGCTGGTACTTCCGTTTGTACCGGCTATGGTGCAGGGGATTTGTGCGTGCGCTGGATGTGGATTTAAAACTGCATCAGAAGAACCTGCAGGATATACCCGCACAGTATATCCTGATTGCCAATCATCCTTCGGCATTTGAGGATATCGGCATACCGGCCCTGTTTGAAGTGTATTCACTGGCCAAAGTAGAAGTTAAGGACTGGTGGATTGTCGGGCGCATTTCCACCGCAGCGGGTAACCTGTATGTGCAACGGGAATCGCGCGAATCCAGGCAGCAGGCTGCGGCAGGCCTGAAACAGGCGGTACTGGGCGGTAAAAACATAGCGCTTTACCCTGAAGGTGGTTGCAAGGGCAAGCGTATATTCGAGTCCTTTCGCTACGGCGCGTTTGATGTTTCAATGCAGACCGGTGTGCCGATCCTGCCAGTGTTTCTGCATTATGAAGCGCAGGATGATTTTGCCTGGCGAAGCCCGCATACTCTGCTGGACAAGATCTATCACTTTCTGAATACGCAGAATAACAGCGTAAATTACTATGTGTTTGATGCCATTGATCCCGCGCGCTTTAATAGCAAGGAAGAATACACCGAATATGTCTGGCAACTCTACCGGCACTGGCAGACCCGCTACCTTGAGTAAGATGATGAACAGCATCAGAAACGCACCACGGATGGCCCGTGGTATTTAATCAACTGGAGGACGCTAACGCACTGCTGCTGTACCGGGTAGGCCCGGTACTGATGTGCTCGCCAACCCTGCAGGTGGAATCAGTGATTGTGCCGCCAGCGATCAGTCGTGCGAGTGCGGTGAGTGAAGCCGAGCCCGGCATGTTCAAGTCCATGTACGGCATGGTGCGGGTGGTGGATTTGCGTGTGCGTTTCGGGGTGGATGCAGCGCAGCGCAAACAGCCGGGGCAGATCATCATAGTTGAAGTCACCGGTGGTCATGCTGGCTTCTGGGTGGACGAAATTGAAGACGTGACAGCCTTCCCGCAAACCGGCTGGAGCCAGGCGCCTTCACAGGTGCCGGGCAGCGTATTTAGTCGAGCACTGATGCAGGGTACTGGCATTCGCCTGTATGCAGAATTTGATCGGCTGGATGGTTTTAAGGCCAGCGGCTATCTGCGTGAACATATCCGCAGTTTGCAGCAGTCGACGCCGATGGAAAAAACGGCGGCTGCAAATAATAGTCACTCGCCAGCGCAGACAAAGTCGCCTGCACTGCAGTCGAAACCAGATCACACCAGGCAGGCTTTAGCTGCGGATGTAGCATCCAGAAATTCGGTTCAGCAGACAGGTCGTTCTGGCGAGGCAAGCACCCTGATTAATGCTTCAGCAAGTTCGCCAGAAAGTTTACCAGTAAAATCACCAGTAAAACCTGCTGCCATGGGTGATAACAACAGGCAGTATACAGCAGCGAACCGATTTGTCAGTACCCAGCAAAACAGACAGGATTATCGCCCGACATTAAATCCTCCATCGGCGGCAGGCGGAGTTGCGCAAAGCCAGAAGAAAACAGACAGGCAGACACATCAGCCGTCGCAGAAAGTTCGGCGCAATGACCACAACGCAGCGATGTCGTCCCCCGGCTCAAACGAGTCAATAGCGGCTTTCACACAGCATAAGACAGGGCGCGCAGGCAGTGATGATTTGCCAGCACATACTGCGCCGACTACAGTGGAATCTAAGCAGGCTGGCGCTGGCTGGTTATGGTGGTTTGTGCCATTACTGCTGTTGTTTGTAGTGCTGTTTATGCTTATGCAAAACAGTCGACCGCTGCAGAGACTGCTGGCACCGGATGAGTCGCCGGCTTTGCAAGCCAGGGTCGATCTGCAACAGGACACGGCTGTATTTCAGAAGGAGGAAGTGCTAGATAACGATGTTGTGCAATATAATTCACCAGCCGATACTGCCGCCGACATTGAGATAGAAGCGGTCGAGCAGATGGCAGATGATTTAACTGATGTGATATATATTGAGCCGGACAGTGGCGATTTAACCATTACGGTGAATGACTACGAAGAGGATAGTCGTTCTGAATACAAAGAGACTGATGACAAATCATTGGTTGAGGTTTCTGCACAAAGTCAGATGACTGCGCAGACTGAACCAGACAGTCAGCAGCAGGCCTTACGGAAAATGCCTCCGCGGCAGCATGACGCTGAGCGCCAATATGCAACCGAACAACAACAGTCGCAGCCATTAGCCGAAGATAAAACAGCCGGTACTGAGTCCATGCAAGCGGATACAAAACAGCAGGCGGTATCCACACAGAATGACGAACGTGGAATGCAAAAGCTGGCATCTGCCGAGACTGAAGTCAGCGACAGGCGCGCTGCTCAGTCATCGCGCCGTTTGCAGCACATTGTGGTTAAGGGCGATACGCTGTGGTCAATTACCGGGCGCTATATCAACAAGCCCTGGCGCTATCCTGAAATAGCACGTTTAAGTAATATTGATAACCCACATCTGATATACCCGGGGCAGCGGGTTATTATTGTGCTGAACTATAAAAAAGGCTCCGAGTAAATCATTTCCTGACGGTTATATGATTTATATGTTATTTCCATCCCCACTGGCGGCTGAATGTTGCTTGCGTGCAAAGGCCTCAAATTCATCTGCAGGCAAAGGTTTGCTGTAAAAATAACCCTGAACTTCACTACAGCTGAGCTAAAAGCAGATGTCCACAGGGGCTGGGCTAGACCGGCTGGATTAAAGCCGGTCGGTCTTACTGGCTGGCAGAGCAAAACGGTAGAATCAGTTACTCTTATGTTCATGTGTCGCCAACGTCAGCTTTGCCTGTTGTGCTGTACCACTGGCAGACAGACTGGCACAATGCGATGAAGATTATGTTTAATGACTTGAACGGATTAGCCATGAGTATCTGGCTTACATTTCAGGGTTTAGTCGTTATATCAGTTGAGAGTGAAAGTTCTTAAGCAGATACAGGCTGGCTTCGTGTTGTTGTGGTTTGGTAGAGCTGCGCGACGCTGATGAAATTGCAATAAAATAGATAAGGTGTTTACCGCATTATGTTACCCAGACTGATTGTTATCCTTGCGCTTGTGGCGCTGCTGGTTTTTCTGCTGAAACGGTTTAATCGCCTGAGCAAGGTGAAACAGAAAAAGATCAGCAAAATGGTGATTTTCGGTGCACTCGGCCTGTTGCTGGTGGTGCTGGCATTAAGCGGACGCTTGAGCTGGGTGGTTGCAGCACTGGGCGCGCTGCTGCCACTGGTGCCGCGAGTGATGCGCTTTGCGCTGAGTTTCGGGCCCACGGTCTGGCCCTATTTAAAACGGTTTCAGCAAAATCGGCAAAGCCATATGCAGAGCCGATTTATCAAATTGCAGATTGATATGCTCAGCGGTGAACTGAAAGGTGAGGTATTGCAGGGAGAGCTGGCGGGGCAGAAACTACAGGACCTGAGCCTGGCACAGTTGCAGCAGTTATTGCAGGCGTATCAGTCGGAGGATGCTGACTCGGCCAATCTGCTGCAGGCCTATCTCAATCGGGTGCATCCCGGCTGGTCAGATGCGGGCAGCAATTCGAACTATGCACCCAGTGACAGCCGCATGAGCGAGCAGCAGGCGCGGGAAATTCTCGGTGTGTCGGCTGAGGCGGATAAGGCAGAAATCAGCAAGGCACACAAACGACTGATGCAGAAACTGCACCCGGATCGAGGTGGTTCGGATTACCTGGCGGTGCAGGTGAATCAGGCGCGGGACTTGCTCATCAGCCTGCTTGAGGGTGGTGCTGCGCAGTAGGTCAGTCAGGCTGCGTTTGTGTCAGCCGCGACTCTGTTTGATCTGTTCATAGGCAGATTTGATTTCGCCGGTTTTTTCATTCGCCAGTTTAATCATTTCCTCGGGCATGCCTTTGGCCACCAGTTTGTCCGGGTGATGCTGGCTCATCAGGCGGCGATAGGTTTTCTTTAATTCCGTATCGGAAATGTCCCTGCTAACACCCAGCACGGCATAAGCATTATCAATGCTGGGGCGCTGTGTCTGGCCGTGACTTTGTTGCGCACCCACCATGCGAATCAGTTGTTCCAGTTGTTGTGGGCTAAAGCCGATATCTGCAGCGATGCGTTTCAATGCAGTGTGTTCAGTGGTATCCAGTGCGTTATCTGCAAAGGCGGTGGCAATCAGAATTTCCAGAAACATCTGCAGCAGGCTGGTGCGACGATGGCATTCCTGTTTGAATTGTGACAGTACCTCATCCAGCTGGAAATCATCCTGCTTGCCCTGGTTAAACAGCTCGATTGCGGCCTTGCGTTGCTCGGCATTTAAATTCATCTGCCCCATAATGCTTTCCGCCATCTGGATTTCCGAGCGCGACACCTGGCCATCCGCCTTGGCCAGATAACCCATCACCGAAAAGGTGGCGGTAAAAAATGCCAGCTGTATCCGTTCCGGGTTGCCCGGCTCCAGCGCAGAAAGATTCAGCCCCTTGTCGAACTGATGCCCAAGCGCCATTCCCGCCAGTGCACCGAGTGGGCCACCAAACATAAAACCGAAACCGCCGCCGATTACTTTTCCCCACCAGCTCATAATCTGTTCACCTGTCTGTCTGTGTTATTAAATTGTGCATTCTACTGTTTTGATAACGCGTGCATGATGTTTTCACTTTGCCTGAAAAGGCGACTACATCCGTAGCGGACTGTTATTTCCACCACAGTGTCAGCGCCGGGATATAGGATATCATCAGCAGCCAGATCAGCATGATACCAAGAAACGGCATCGCTGATCTGAACAGGGTGAGAATACTTTTGCCAAAACGCTGCGAGGCAATAAACAGATTGATCCCCACCGGCGGTGTCATATAACCGATTTCCAGATTGGCCAGAAAGATAATGCCCAGATGTACCGGGTCGATCTGGTAGCGATGAGCCAGCGGCATAATCAACGGCACTACTACCACGATCGCAGAAAAAATATCCATCATCGCGCCGATAACTAATAAAAACAGATTGAGTGCGAGCAAGAATTCCAGCGGGCTGTGAATATAACTGTCAGTCATTGCCAGCAGTCGCGAAGGCAACTGGGTATCAATCAGAATATTGGTCAGTCCCATGGCAACGCCGAGAATAATTAGAATGCTGCCCACCAGTTTGGCGGTGTCAATCAGAATTTTTGGCAGATCATCCAGCAGTTTTATTTCGCGGTACACTATCGTTTCCACAAACAGGGCGTAGGCAGCGGTGACGGCGGCTGCTTCGCTGATGGTAACAAAACCACCGAAAATACCGACAATCACCAGTATGGGTAAAAAAATATCCCACAGCGAGTTGCGTACGGCATTAGCCAGTACACACCATGAGAACGGATGACTCGGCTTGTGCCAGCCTAGTGCCGATTTGTAACTGTAAAGTGATAACAGAAGCAGCAGAATAAGGCCGGGTACAATGCCGGCTAAAAAAAGATCATCGATATTGGTACCGGAGACGATGCCGTATAACAGGATGGCCAGACTGGGGGGGAATAATAAGCCCAGTGAGCCCGACGAGGTGAGCAGGCCCAGTGAAAAACGTTCCGGATAATTCGACTGCATAAACAGCGGGTAGAGCAGGCCGCCCAGCGCAATAATGGTGACGCCGGATGCGCCGGTAAAGGCAGTGAAAAATGCACAGGCGACAATCGCCGCCATGGCAAGGCCGCCGGGCATCCAGCCGAGCAGTGCATTAAATAATTTAATCAGTCGTTGCGGGCTGCCGCCGGCGGCCATGGTCATGCCCGCCAGGGTGAACAGAGGAATGGTCATCAGGTTGGGCTGATTGGCGAGCCGGTACAGTTCAATGATGAGTATGCTGGGGTTGAGTTCGGTCGCATAGCTGGCATAGAGGCCGCCGGCAGCCAGTGCAATAAACAGTGGTAATCCCAGTAGCGCAAGCATCACCACAATAAACAGCAGAATGATCATCGCTGTTGCCCGCTGTCGGAAGTTTGCTCGGACTGTTTAATCAGCGTATCAATCAGCGAGTCGTCCTGCTCGGGGAGTTGTGTGGTCTCGTCGCTGATCAGGCTGAGCAACAGAAAGTGCAGACTGAGTATAATAAAACCGGCGGGAAGAATCAGCGCCAGGTAAAGCGCGAACTGTTCGCTGGCCGGTGCATAATTTTTTTCATCCAGCCAGAATACAATTGCATACCAGCTGAAAATGCTGCACACCAGTGCGCTGATAAAATACAGCGGACGTTTCAGTTTCTGTTTACTGCGTTCGCTGATGGTCGCGGTGACGCAGTCAATCTTAATGTGTTTATTGCCCTCGGAAATCAGCGCTGCACCCATAAAGGTGACAAACAGCACCAGATGCCGGGTCAGGGTGTCCAGTTCGGCAAAGCCCAGCTCGAACAGGTTGCGCATGATCACCTGCGATAGAGATAACAGCAGTAATAACAGAAGACACAGTGCTGCCAGCAGCCTTTCAAAAACAATTAATTTCTGTTTGATGGCTAACAGGAACGGGTTCATTGGTCGGGCTGATTGCTGCGGTAATCCGACAGAATATTTTTAACCCGGCTGAAATGTGCTTCAGGAATATAACCGGAAGCATTGAGTATCTCTGCCGCGCGATCGCGAATCTGTAGCATCTGCTGCTTTTCAGCCTGGTTCCAGTCCCAGCTGAATTCAATGCCACTCTGTTTTAATAGCTCGATACTTGCTGCATTGTCACGGCGTGAATCCTGGTTGATCTGTTCGGCAATTTTTTTGCCGCTGCTTTTAAGCAGCTGTTGTAAATCTTCCGGCAACTTATTATAAAAACGCTGACTCACCACCAGACTGCCAATGGCATTGGTCATGGGCACATTAGAGGCATAACTTAGTTTGCTATGCCATTGCATGGCGAGTGCGCCGAAGGGCGAGTTGTACACTGTGTCAATGCTGCCGTGCTGCGCCGAAAGCTGGGTGTATACATCCATAATCGACAGCGGCACCGGTGACACGCCGGCGGCCTCGGCAAAGGCTTCACCCATGGGGTCGCCCTGCCATAACCAGATGCGGCGTGATTTCAGTTCTTGCAGCGAGGTGATCGGCAACTTGGAAAAAAAGTGCAGAAAGCCGACTTCCGGCCAGCCCAGTAACTGGTAACCCGCCTGCTCAAAACCGGCTTCTATCTGCGGCATTATCTGCTCGCGCACATAATCCGATTCTTTGGTATTGCGAAACAGGAATGGCATTTCCAGTACCCGTGCCGGTGGGTAAATGCGGCTGATACCGTAGCCGGTAAAAAATGCACCCTGTAACTGTCGGCTGCGTATTTTGCGCAATACATCCGGCTCGTCACCCATCACCCCACCGGGATAGATTTTTAACTGCAGACGGCCATTGCTTTGCTGTTGAAGCTCATCATTCCATTGCTGTATACGGTTAACCCAGGCGGTATCCGGTGGAATCAGTGTGGCAAATTTCAGTGTGTAGCTTGCCTGTGCCAGTGCGGGGTTGTTGCATAGAAAAAAAACAAAACCAGGTGTAATCAGGTTTTTAATCAGCTGGCTGAATATATTTAAAACCATTCCGATTCCTTTTTCAGTAAACGCTGTGCCTTGCGTTTGGCGATGTTGTTAATCAGCGCGAGATCAGTGGCCGCGCTGACATCCTGCTGGATCAATTGACTCAGGCGTGCATGAAAGGCCTGCTGCTCGAACATCTGCCGGTGCAGATACTCAGCCTGCAGCAAATCGATCATTAACAGCGGTTGTAAATTAAGCTGGCGTGCCTTGTCAAAATGTTTCGCCGACAGTTCGAAGTTGCCGCCCAGCATCGGTGAGCGACTGCCGTAATAGACCGCGAAAAACAGATGCGGGCCGGCATAATAAAAACCTTCGTTCAGTTGTAGCACGCGTTGCATCAGCAATACCGCGCGGGGCAGTTGCGCAATGGCTTCGGCCTGATGACGGTTATGGTCAATCCATTTGGCCCAGTTGGAGGCGGCCCAGAACAGTGCGGGAACCGATTTCTGGTTCAGTTGCTGGAGCTGCTGTTCCAGTTCAGTCAGCGGGCCATTCAGTACGGCCTGGCTGATGCCCTGATCGTGCAGGTTGTAAAGCGCATGATTCAGGCCGCGTCGATACAGCTTTGCGGCGCGTTGCGGTTGTTCGTCTTCAATAAAACCATAGGTGTAACCATAATACGCCTGTGCCGCATAGTTTCGCAGTTCGCGGTGCTCCGGTGCGTTGATCAGCATGCCTTCCATCAGTTCGATATTGGCAGGCATGGCCGCTTCCGCCAGCAGCAGATCATCCTCGCGGTTAAGCGCCAGCATGCCGCCTTCAATCATCGGCATGGAGGCCCTTACCGTGAGTTCGGCAAATGAGCAGCCGCCGAGTTGCAGCAGCAGGGTAAGCAAAAGCAGGTGACGCAGCGGTTTATTCATATTGATGGTTGCTTGAGATTTTTCTGCACAGCTTAGCACAGGCGGTGCGGGGCTGTTAATCAGCTTTGAGGCTGCTTATGCAGGTTAATCGGTTTGCTAAATTCCTCGGTGTGGATATAGTGGGAAGAAAAACAGCAAGGTCTGAACAATCAGGCGCTGCCGCCATTTACAATAGCGGAAACATAACCGCTAAACGGATCTGTAAATAATGCGTAAGAAAATCTTTTATGGTGTGCTGCTGTTGATGGCGCTGCCTTTGAGTTTATACCTGCTGGGTTACTATCAGAATAATCGGCAACAGCCCTATCCAGCACAGTCGCAGGTAGGATCACAGCTGGAGTCATCACTGAACTGGCTGGTAAATCATGAAACCGAGTTGCTGAATCAGGCCAATCCCATGCTCTGGTGGATGCTGTATGAAGCGCATACGCTGACACAGGACCCGCGTCTGCAGCAATTGCTGAATAAATACCGGCAGCGTTTTCCGCGTATCCCTGAAGGTGTCTGGGCGCCGCTGTTTGGCGGGCAGCCGCGGTCTTATCTGGCGGCTTACAGTGTGCAGGGTCTGCCCTATTACAATCAGCACATTATCTATGGGCTGAATTGCGCCGCAGACATTGCCGAAGAAATCCCCCTGGTGGCGCAGCAGAATGAGGCTGGCTTCTGTTTCCAGGCAAGCTATATCTACCGCCCGGCCTGTGTCACCCATCAGATGATGGGTATTCATTTTCTGCAACAAGAGAACTGCGGCCTGCTGCAGAATGCCGCGCAGGTCAGCCGCTCACTGCAGCAGAGTATTGCGAGCCAGTTAACCTGGGATTTCCGCGTAGTGGATGTGTATCTGCAACGGGTGCTGATGCTGCTGGTAACCGGCGCAGAGGATCAAATCAAACCGGTGTGGCTACAGCGCGTATTGCAGCACCAGCTGGCCGATGGCGGCTGGGCTGGCGAGGCGCCCATTGTCAGCCTGGGTGGGCGCAGTCTGCTATTCAACGCCCGTGGCATCGGCCTGGGGCCGGGCAGAGAACAGATGCAGGGGAATTACCACGCCACTGCGCAGGGGGTGTTGATTTTGAGTTACCTGCAGGCGCAGTTCGGCTCGCCGTAGCAAAACGACACAGTCACATTGAATACCTGACTAAATGACTATGGTATAATGCCCGGCTTTGAAGCTATTAACCCGGATGTTTCGTAAATTCACATGATGATCGCGCGGGATATTGATTGTCCAGTGCATTTTTCGAAGAAGTGGCGTAGTGACTCATACGCCCGACTGAGAAAAATGTGCTGGGCAATCAAGAAACAAGCGAGGGCATGTGTAATTTATGAAACATTCGGGTTCAATTCAGGGTGTGTCTGTGTCGCCAGTGCTTTTATCCATTGTTGAAATCGGGGGCTATCCCAGTTTTTCTGCGCTGTACCAGCAAAAGGGTTTTGCGGTGGAGCAGGTGGAAAGCATGCGCAAGGCCAGTAAACTGCTGAAAAAGGTGAAACCGGCGGTGGTGGTGGCGGAATTCAATTTCCAGTCGGATTTCCGTGACCGCACCAGCAGCCTGGAAACCCTGATGGCGACGGTGCAACGCATCCCCGATTGCAAGGTGATTGTATTCTATGAAAAGGAACAGCGCCCCCAGCTGGAGCGCCTGCTGGCAGTGTTCGAGGTGTTTGACACGCTGACCTTTCCGATTGACCAGACAGCTCTCGCGGCTGTGCTGGATAAGACTCTGGAGCCCATGGCATGAGTGTTGATACGCTGTTTTCAGCAAAGGCGGGGCGTGCCGAGCGCATGCTGAAGCGCCAGTACCAGAATCCGTTGTTTGGTGAAGCCTCGATTGAACCGTTTGATATCCAGGATGCGCGCCAGCAGGATATGCTTGAAGCCGAAACCTTTATCGAGCATTTTCGTTCGCTGGTGGAGCAGGTGTCGTCATTGCCGCCCAATGCCGAAGCCGACGATGTGCTGAAACTGAAAGAGGCACTGGACAAGGCCTATGAAACCAGCGCCGGCCTTGCCGGGGATCAGGCCGAGTTGCAGCAGATGATCCAGCGACTGCTCGGGTTGATGATGCAGAGCATGTGGAAAGCCGTGGGCAATGACGCACAGGGCATCTCCAAGCTGGAAATGGAAGAACAGGCGCGACAGGCGCATTTTGCACTGCTGCAGCACCCCCTGATTGCGGATATGCTGTCCCCCGATAGCCCGATAGATGAACAGTTGCTGGTGCCCTGCCTGCTCAGCGAACCGGTGGAGACCATGGCGCTGGCCTTTCAGCTGTTCGAGCCGCAACAGCAGGCGCTGCTGTATGAACAGGCGCGCCAGCTGTTGCAGGCGCAGGACCCGGAACACCCGCGCATCGCGCACGCGCAGCAGTGTCTGCAGCAAATGACGACATTACTGACGCCGCTGAATCAGCAGCCGGATTAGCCACAAAGCGTAAGATACCCTGATATTAGCGGGTTGATGGGGTGGAAAAATACTGTACAAATCCCCACATAAGAAAATCATCTGCAATTAATGCATCAGTCAGGGCGAGCCGAAAGCCGGTATCACCTGGCTTTTAACAAAACCGAGTACCCAGGAACAAGACCATGAGTAAAGACCCAGGATTAAGACCCGAAGCCGGCGTACTGGAAACCTCCAGCGAAGCCGAGGCCAGAGCCTTTCTGGAAGAGCAGCTGAGAAACTCGCAATACCAGCTGACCCTGCTGCCCCGGGATGCCGACCCGCTTGAGGTGGGGCGGGTGAAGCTGGATATCGCCAATGCAGAGCTCGGGCTGGAAAAGAAGGAAGAGGCCTGGAATGAGGCCCGTGCGGCATTTGATCTGTTTATCGAGAAGGAAGACTGGGCCAGTGCGATTGAGGCCTGCGATATCATGTATCAGTGTGAGCAGCCCTCATCGATTCTGGCACTGGCACACGGTGTCTGGCTGTCGGTGACCTACCCGGTGTCGCCGGAGTACACCATCAATATGATGAGTTACATTATCGATGAAACGCCGAATGATTCCGATGGTGCCGCGGTCGCTGCGGTGGTGGCTCATTATATTGTGGGTATTCGCGCCGATGATGAAAAACATGACAGTCTGGCGTTTCTGACCACCAATATGATTGCCAAGGTGGCGCAGCGTCATTCCAATGTGAACAGTCAGGACAAATTGCAGTTCTGGCTGGAGAATATGCAGCTGACCGAGCCGGAAACCTTTTTACCGCGCATGGCCACGGTGGTGGATGCAATTGCCAATGGCCGCTGGTGGTTTGATCGGGAAGAGCTGCGCAACAGGCTGCCGGTCAACTAGGGTACCTCTGAATAATGATGACATATCAGCATTGTTCAGAGATACCCTGGATCATATATCACCAGGCAAAACGCAAAAAAGGGCGACTCCCGCAGGAGCCGCCCTTTTTTATGTACAGGAAGTACGGTATTCCGCGAGAGGCAGGACGCCGGTAGCGGTTATGTACAGGAAGTACGGTATTCCGCGAGAGGCAGGACGCCGGTAGCGGTTATGTACAGGAAGTACGGTATTCCGCGAGAGGCAGGACGCCGGTAGCGTACCCGCAGTGATATTAATCAGTGGTATTTGCGGCCAGATGCCAGCTAGTCGTCGTTTTTGGGCCTGGACGACTTCATGCCATGCAGTTTAACTACATTGGTTTTCGGCTTGTCGCCCTTGTAAATTGGCCGGTGCAGGCTGGGCTTGCCCATTGCTTCGGTGATTTCCTTTTCCCTTGCGGCAATCAGAATAAAGCTCTGGCGCACATCTTCCATGGTTTTTTCGCTGAGTGGGTGTAGCATGCCCGGATCAGGGGTGATTTCACGCACCATGCTGGAAATCACCTTGCGCAAGGTGACGAGTACATCGAGTTCTTTCTTTAAATCGGGATCCATAGGGCACCATCGTTTGCTTGTGTGTAAGTTGAGCTCGGGTCGGTTTTCGATTATACCTGCTTCACTAAAGGAATTTACCCGAATATGAGTATTTGTTATTATACCTGACCAATTTACTAAGTTATTGTGAGTTATTATGCCATATTACGTGTACCGCATGGAAACCGCAGAATTTGCGATGTTAAAGCAGCTTGAGATGATTAGGCACTTTGAGAAATTCAAGGATGCCAAGCTGTTTGCCCGTGAACAGCGCGCGCTGCAGGCCGAAGATGACACCGCGGAAATCAAGGTGATTTTTGCCGACAACCAGCTGGCGGCAGAAGAAATGCTGATGGAAAAGCGCGAAAAGCCGATAGTGATGGAGCATGAAAAATAAGCGTCTGCAATGGATGAAGACAGCTACAAAGCCGCTTATGAGCGCATAAACACCGCGCCCTGTGCCTTTGAAAAAGGCATTTTGTCACTCAAGTGCCGCTGCGCCTATCAGCATATGTTCCGTCTGGCCGACCGCCACGGCGTGGGCTGTCGAGATGCACTGATGCAGCAGAATTGCACCGGCTTTCTCAACCACCTGCGCAAGCAGACCCGCTTTGTGTTCAAGATCAATATTGATGGCCCGCTGCCGCACAACAAGGAACTGAAAGTACAGAACGGCGGCATGCTGGGGGTGCAGAAACTGTTGTTGAATAATGCACCGGATAATGAGGTGGACAATATCGCCGGGTTGATGACCCAGTCGATTGAACTGTATGGCTCAATCGAGAATATTCCCTATAACCGCATTATGCCCAGTGTCACCGCGTACCAGACACGACCCAAACGGCGTGGTTCGCGTTAGTCGGCGGCTATTCAAACAGATAAAAATAAAAAACCGGCTGTGTCTTTATCATTCAATGCAGCGGGATATAATCAATGCAAGCGACCGACTTTCTGCTGACAGAAAAAGTTTCAATGGAAGTTTATGTCTGGCCTATCAGCCGTCGCACAAACCACACTTGCAGAAACCGACTGAACGTCAGCGCAACCGAGGAACAAGTCATGCACGAGCCGCCGCAGAATCCCTGGAAAACCCTGAGCACCCGACCGGTGTATAACAACGACTGGATCAAGGTGGAAGAGCATCAGGTCATCACCCCCGGCGGCAGTCCCGGCATTTACGGCAAGGTCAGTTTTAAAAACCAGGCGGTGGGTGTAATCCCGCTGGACGAGCAGGGCAATACCTGGCTGGTGGGGCAGTACCGTTACACCCTGAATGAATGGTCCTGGGAAATTCCCATGGGTGGGTCGCCCAGAAAAGAAGACAAACAGAAAACCGCACTGCGTGAACTGGAAGAGGAAACCGGTTTAAAGGCAGCCAGTCTCACCGAGCTGTTGCAGTTACATACCTCCAATTCAATTACCGACGAGCGCGGCATTATTTATCTGGCAACCGGGTTGAGTCAGGGTGAGCAGCAACTGGAAGACAGTGAAAAGGATATACAGCTAAAAAAACTCAGTCTGGATGAAGCCATTGCCATGGCCACCAGTGGCGAAATTACCGATGCGATGAGTGTGGCCGGTTTTTTATATCTGGCACTGAATCGCGCTGAGCTGGAGCTGTAATGATTCTTTATGCGGTTGGCCAGTTTATGCAGTGAATAGTCGCTGCCGGAGTATTTGTGCACAGTGACTGTTGAAAAGTCGCGGATAATGCCTGCTTTACAGGCTGCAATGGGCTATAACTACTCTAATTGAACGAATCGCCCGCAACAGATGCAGTAAATGATTGAACGAGCAACACACCAAAACCCTCAAACTGATTATGCAAGATAAAACCAGAGCCTCAATGCAAGACCTTTGGGATAACTCCATGCTCGATGGCGGCAGTGCTGCCTGGCTGGAAAGCCTGTATGAACGTTACCTGCAAAATCCCAACGATGTCGACAGTCGCTGGCGTGAATTTTTCGGCACACTGCCAAGAATCAATGGTGTATTGAAAGATACTGTCCATTCCGAGATTCAGGAACAGTTCCGACACATTACCGAGCATGCCGGTGGTACACAGTTGCCTCCCAGCCTGTCGGTATCAGAGGCCGCGCTGCAACATGAGCGTAAACAGGTCAAGGTGTTGCAGCTGATCAATGCCTACCGTTTTCGCGGGCACCAGAAAGCCGATGTTGACCCGCTGGGTCGAACCCACACCAGGCCGGTGCATGATCTGTCGCTGGAATATTATGAGCTGGGTGAAGCCGATCTGCAGACGGTGTTTTCCACTGGTTCACTGTGTGGGCCAGACGAGGCCACGCTGCGGGAAATTCTCGATATTCTTGATGGCGCCTACTGTGGTTCGATTGGTAGCGAATATATGCACATTACCGAAACCGGTGAAAAGCGCTGGATTCAGCAACGCATAGAAACGGTACGTGGCAAAGCGCTGTTAAGCGAGGAAGAAAAACAGCGTTTATTAAAACGGCTGACCGCCGCCGAAGGGCTGGAAAAATATCTGCACACCCGGTACGTGGGGCAGAAGCGCTTTTCACTGGAAGGCGGTGAAACACTGATTCCCCTAATTTACGAAACCATTCAACGTGCCGTCAGTCATGGCATCAGAGAAGTGGTTATTGGCATGGCGCACCGTGGCCGGCTGAATATGCTGGTGAATGTGATGGGCAAAACACCGGCCGAGCTGTTCAGTGAATTTGAAGGCACCAAAGATCACGGCGACAATATGGGTGATGTGAAATATCACATGGGGTTTTCATCGGACATACAGACACCCGCCGGTGAAGTGCATCTGGCGCTGGCCTTTAACCCATCGCATCTGGAAATTGTCGCGCCGGTGGTAGAAGGCTCGGTGCGCGCTCGACAGGATCGACGCGCCGACACTCAGGGCATTGAAGTATTGCCGGTGCAGATACACGGTGATGCCGCATTTGCCGGGCAGGGTGTGGTGATGGAGACACTGCAGATGTCACAGTCGCGGGGTTATTCCACCAAGGGCAGTCTGCACATTGTGGTGAACAACCAGATCGGCTTTACCACCAGCAATATTCAGGACAGCCGTTCTACCCATTACTGTACTGATGTGGCGAAAATGGTGGATGCGCCAATTTTTCATGTGAATGCTGATGACCCTGAAGCGGTGATGCTGGTGGCGCAGATTGCACTCGACTATCGTATGGCGTTTAAGAAAGACGTGGTGATTGATCTGATCTGTTACCGCCGTCACGGCCACAACGAAGCGGATGAGCCATCGGCAACCCAGCCGATGATGTATAAAAAAATTAACAGCCTGCCGGCGACCCGCGATATTTATATTCAGCGACTGATTGCCGACAATATGGTCACACAGCAGGATGCGGATGCACTGATGGAAAATTACCGTGCCGAACTGGATGCCGGTCACTGTGTAGTGGAAGGCCGGTGTGAAAGCAGTCAGTCGGCCTATTCATTTCATATCGACTGGCAGAAATACGAGCGAGAGAACAAAACCAGCAACGTAGAAACGGCAATCAATATTGAAACCATGCGCCTGCTGTGCGAACAAATGGAAAAGCGTCCACCGGGTTTTGAGCTGCAACCCCGGGTAGAAAAAATTATGAAAGACCGTCATAAGATGGCGGCAGGTGCACTGGATATAGACTGGGGATTTGCCGAAATTCTTGCCTATGCAAGCCTGGTCACCGAGGGCTATGCGGTGCGTCTTTCCGGTCAGGACTCCGGTCGTGGCACCTTCTTTCATCGGCATGCGGTATTGCATAATCAGCTGGATGGCAGTTCCTATGTGCCGTTACGCCACATGTCAAAAGATCAGGCCGGATTTCTGGTGATCGATTCCCTGTTATCTGAAGCGGCGGTGCTGGCATTTGAATACGGTTATGCCACTGCGGAGCCGGAAACCCTGGTGTTATGGGAAGCGCAATTCGGTGACTTTGCCAATAATGCACAGGTGGTGATCGACCAGTTTATTGTTTCCGGTGAGCAGAAATGGAATCGTCTGTGCGGGCTGGTGATGTTGCTGCCCCATGGCTTTGAAGGGCAGGGGGCGGAGCATTCATCGGCACGGCTGGAGCGTTATCTGCAGCTCTGCGCACAGAATAATATCCAGGTGTGTGTGCCAAGCACACCGGCACAGATGTTCCATCTTCTGCGGCGACAGATGCTGCGCAAATACCGTAAACCACTGGTGGTGATGACACCGAAAAGCCTGCTGCGTCATAAGCTGGCGGTGAATAGCCTGGATGATATCTGTCAGGGAACCTTTACCTCGGTGCTGGACGAAGTGGATGCGTTGCCACAGGAGCAGATCAGGCGCGTGATTATGTGCAGTGGTAAGGTGTACTACGATCTGCTGACACGGCGCAGAGAACTTGAGCTTAACGAAGTAGCGATTATACGTATTGAAGAACTGTATCCGTTTCCGGTAAATGCATTGAATGCGGTGCTGCAGCAATACCAGAATGCAGAGCAGCTGATCTGGTGTCAGGAAGAACCCAAGAATCAGGGTGCGTGGGATTACTTCGAGCCACGCTTCGCCGCTAAGCTGGACCATCCCTGTATGGTGGAGTATGTAGGGCGCGCACCCTCGGCTGCGCCAGCGGTTGGTTCGGCCAAAGTGCATGCGCAGCAGCAAAAGAAACTTGTTAAACAGGCTTTATATGGGGCTGACTTGAAAAAGTAATCAGGAAAAAATAATGACGACAGATGTGAATGTGCCCGAATTACCCGAATCAGTATCCGATGCCACGATTGTTTTATGGCACAAACAGGTGGGTGATACGGTTAAACGGGATGAATCGCTGCTTGATCTGGAAACCGACAAGGTGGTGCTGGAAGTACCATCACCTGTCGACGGTGTGCTCAGTGAAATGCTGCAGGAAGAAGGCGATGTGGTAACAGCGGGGCAGTTGCTGGCAAGACTGGATGCGCTTGAGGCAGGCGCCAGTGAAAAATCCAGTGCAGGTCAATCCGCAGACAGGCCTTTTGTGCTGGAAGAGATTGAGTCGCCAGCAGAAAGAGTGATTACCCCGTCGGCTAAAAAAATGCTGGCGGAACATAATATCAATGCCGATGAAGTGCCGGGCAGTGGCAAGGATGGTCGAGTATTAAAAGAAGATGTGCTCGCCTTTATGCAGCAAAACAGTGCCGCACAAACAGCGCGTGGTTTATCTGCCGCTACACAACAACAGCGCTCTCAAGTGGCTCCACCCGCCAGTGCTGCGACAGAAAATGTCACAGCGCCTGCGCAGGTTGAAAGCACACAAACAGCAAACGCAACGGGCGAGCGGATTGAAAAACGCGTGCCAATGACACGACTGCGCGCGCGGGTTGCGGAGCGCCTGCTGGATGCGCAACATAATGCAGCGATTCTCACCACCTTCAACGAAGTTAATATGCAACCGGTGATGGATCTGCGCAATAAATACAAGGATCTGTTTGCGAAAAAATACGATGTAAAGCTGGGCTTTATGTCATTTTTTATCAAGGCCAGTATTGAGGCGCTGAAACGTTTTCCTGCAGTGAATGCATCAATTGACGGCAATGAGATTGTATATCACGGTTATTTTGATATCGGTGTTGCGGTTGCCGCGCCCCGGGGGCTGGTGGTGCCGGTATTACGTAATGTTGAGCAGATGAGTCTGGCGGATATCGAGCGCAATATTGTCGACTACGTGGATAAGGCAAAAAACAATCAGCTGTCGATTGATGAAATGACCGGCGGCACCTTCTCGCTCACCAATGGCGGCGTGTTCGGTTCGATGTTATCAACACCGATTATTAACCCGCCACAGAGTGCGATTCTGGGTATGCATAAAATTCAGCAGCGCGCGGTGGTGGAAAACGGTGAAATTGTTGCCCGGCCGATGATGTATCTGGCGTTGTCCTATGATCACCGTATTATTGATGGTGCCGAGGCGGTGCAGTTTCTGGTGACTATTAAAGATGTGCTGGAAGATCCGGCACGCAGTCTGATTGGAGTCTAGTGATGGCCAGAGATTATGATGTGATCGTAATAGGTGCCGGGCCCGCGGGCTATGTGGCGGCGATCCGTTGCGCGCAACTTGGGCTCAATACCGCCTGCATAGATAACTGGCTGGACGAGCAGGGCAAACCATCGCTGGGCGGCACCTGTCTGAATGTCGGTTGTATTCCATCCAAGGCGTTACTGCAGTCAACCGAGTTGTATGAGCAGGCGAATCAGCAATTTTCCACGCACGGTATTAATGTGGATGGTCTGAGTTTCGATCTGCAAAAAATGATGCAGCGGAAAAACCGTGTGGTGTCCGATCTTACCCAGGGTATAGCTACCTTACTCAAGTCCAACCAGGTTGCCAGTATTCACGGCACGGCGAAATTGCTGGCAGATAATCAGGTGTCGGTCAGCAGTGACAAATCAGCTGACAAACAATACTACAATGCCGAACATATTATTATTGCCAGCGGCTCCAGTCCGGTTGAATTACCCGCTGCGCCATTGCAGCAGGATATGATTGTTGATTCAAGCGGTGCACTGGCGTTTAGCGACGTACCGAAAAAACTCGGCGTGATCGGTGCCGGTGTGATTGGTCTGGAGCTGGGCAGTGTGTGGCGTCGCCTTGGCTCTGAGGTGGTGATACTGGAAGCGCAGGATACATTTTTATCCATCGCCGATGAACAGATCGCCCGCGATGCCTCGGGCCTGTTCAAAAAACAGGGGCTGGATATTCGCCTTAATGCACGGCTGTTAGCAACAGAGATTGTTGAGAAGGGTAAGGCCAGACAGCTTGAGGTGCATTATCAGGATGAAAATGGTGATCAACGGGAAATGCTTGATCGTCTGATCGTTGCCGTGGGTCGTAAACCCAATACCGATTACATTGCCGATGAGGCCGCCGGACTGGTGCTGGATGAACGTGGATTTATTCATGTTGATGACAATTGTGAAACATCCATGCCCGGTGTGTACGCGATCGGTGATGTGGTGCGGGGCCCGATGCTGGCACACAAGGGTTCGGAAGAAGGCATGATGGTGGCCGAGCGTATTGCCGGGCAGCTTGCAGAAATCAATTATGATCTGATTCCGTCGGTGATTTATACTCACCCGGAAATTGCCTGGGTGGGCAAAAGCGAAGCCCAGCTCAAAGCAGCAGGAGAAAATTACTGCGTAGGCAGTTTTCCGTTTCTCGCCAGCGGTCGCGCCAGGGCGCAGGGTGAGACAGTGGGCCAGGTGAAAGTGCTTGCCCATGCGGATACTGATCGGGTGCTGGGTGTGCACATTATGGGCAGCCATGCTTCCGAGCTAATCGCCCAGGCGGTAGTGGCGATGCAACTGGGCGCCAGCGCCGAGGACCTGGCATTGACCGTGTTCGCACATCCGACCCTGTCCGAGGCATTACATGAAGCAGCGCTGGCGGTTGATGAACGGGCCATTCATATGCCGAAAAAGAAACATCGCTGAATGATCTGCAGATAAACACCGGTCAGCGCTGTTGCGGATCGACATGCGCTGATCAGTTAAATCCGATATAAGAAAATAATCACAACAGACGATGGCCGACTGACTGGATGCACACAGTGTGCATGGCATTGAGCCATTGATGGAATAGATAATGAATCTACACGAATATCAGGCAAAACAGTTATTCAAACAGTACGGCATGCCGGTGCCGCAACATCGCGTGGTCAATTCGGCGGGCGATGCGCACGCCGCGCTGGATGCGCTGGAAGGTGAGCGCTGGGTAGTCAAGGCACAGGTGCATGCCGGTGGCCGTGGCAAAGCCGGGGGCGTCAAGCTCATTGAACATCGGGATGAGGTCGCTCACTTTGTCGGCCAGATGCTGGGCAGCTATTTAGTTACCTTTCAAACCGATGCCAGAGGGCAACCGGTGAATCATGTACTGATCGAAGAAGCCAGCGACATTGCACGTGAACTGTATTTAGGTGCGGTGATTGATCGCACCACACGGCGGGTGGTGATTATGGCCTCCACCGAGGGTGGTGTGGAAATCGAAAAAGTAGCCGAAGAGTCGCCGGAAAAAATTCTGCGCACCACGGTGGATCCAATGCTGGGGCTGATGCCTTATCAATGTCGCAAGCTGGCGTTTGGTTTAAATCTGGAAGGTGCACAGATCAAACAGTTTACTCAGCTGCTTACAGGACTGGCGCGGCTGTTTGTTGAAAAAGATCTGTCGCTGGTGGAAGTCAATCCGCTGGTGGTGACCCGCGAAGACAATCTGTTATGTCTGGATGGCAAGATCAATGTGGATGACAATGCACTGTATCGTCAGAATCAGCTGCTGGAAATGCGTGACACTACACAGGAAGATGCGCGTGAAAACAGCGCCAGGGAATGGGATCTGAATTATATCGCGCTGGATGGCAACATTGGTTGCATGGTTAACGGTGCGGGGCTTGCCATGGCTACCATGGATCTGATTAAACTGCATGGCGGTGACCCCGCAAACTTTCTTGATGTCGGCGGCGGCGCAACCCGGGAACGGGTGGCTGAAGCCTTTAAAATTATTTTATCCGATAGCAATGTCAAAACCGTGCTGGTGAATATATTCGGCGGCATTGTGCGCTGCGACCTGATTGCCGAAGGTGTGATTGGCGCAATTGAGCAAGTGGGTGTGAAAGTGCCGATTGTGGTGCGGCTGGAAGGTAATAACGCAGAAAAAGGGTCCCAGTTGCTTGAACAGAGCGGGCTGAATATTATCGCCGCCAAAGGCTTAACCGATGCAGCGCAAAAAGCGGTGGCTGCTGCAAACGAGGCTGCATAATGAGTGTATTGATTAACAGTGAAACTAAAGTGATCTGTCAGGGCTTTACCGGTAAGCAGGGCACGTTTCATTCTGAACAGGCGATTGCCTATGGCACGCAAATGGTGGGTGGGGTGACACCGGGCAAGGGTGGGCAGAGCCATCTTGATCTGCCGGTGTTTAATACCGTGCGCGAAGCGGTTAATCACACCGCCGCCACCGCTTCGGTAATCTATGTGCCAGCACCCTTCTGCAAGGATTCGATTCTGGAAGCAGTGGATGCCGGCATCGAACTGATTGTGTGCATCACCGAGGGTATTCCCACGCTGGATATGCTGCAGGTAAAAGTTGCGGTGGAGCAGGCCGGGGTGCGTCTAATTGGCCCCAACTGCCCCGGTATTATCACCCCCGGCGAATGTAAAATCGGCATTATGCCGGGTGAGATTCATCAGCCGGGCAAGGTGGGTATAGTTTCCCGTTCCGGCACCCTCACCTATGAAGCGGTGAAACAGACCAGTGATCTGGGCTATGGCCAGACCACCTGCATCGGTATCGGTGGTGACCCGATTCCCGGTATGAATTTTATCGATTGCCTGAAACTGTTTGAAGACGACCCCGATACCGAGGCTATTCTGATGGTGGGCGAAATTGGCGGTACTGCCGAAGAAGAGGCGGCGGAATATATCCGTACCAATGTATCCAAGCCGGTGGCTGCATTTATAGCCGGGGGCACCGCACCCAAAGGCAAGCGCATGGGGCATGCCGGTGCGATTATTGCCGGTGGTAAGGGCACGGCGGAAGAAAAGTTTCAGGCGCTGGATGCGGCGGGCGTCACCACCACCCGTTCTCCGGCGGAGCTGGGTCTGGCGGTGTCACAGGCAACCGGCTGGAAATAGTCGTCTTCTGCAGCTGACGAGGTCTGTTGCGGGGCGGCAATTGTGCTCTAGTCGTCGCGCTGTTTCGGGCCAATATTAATGCCCAGAGAAATCCGACTGTGCTGGCTCAGATTTTCAGTCACCTCATGGGGCATATCCGGCGGAAAAAACACAAACAGGCCCTCCTCGGGTGTGACCCTGCAGTGCATGGGCGGCTTGACCAGCACCAGCTCGCCGGAGTTCTCCGGCACCTTCACGTAGTAGACCGCAGACAATAGCTCGTCATCATCATCGTGGCGGTGCAGCGTGGTGCGATCACCGGGCTGCATCAGATTAAACCACAACCCGGCTTTCAGCCCCTCGGCGGGTTGTTGCAGTATCTCGGCAGCAATCTCGGTCACCATGCGGAGCACCTGGCTGATCGCCGGGATTTTCGCTGCATCAATATAGATGTTTTCATAGCGACCGAAAAACTCGTGGGTTTTGCGCGTGTCCTGATCATCAATAAAGCGTTGCAATCCTTCAGCCAGCTGCTGGTTCAGTTCAGTGTAACTGGCCAGTCTGGCGGAATGCAGGCTGTGCTGGTTGAGGCGGTAATCCAGGGGTTTATCCAGGCTCATAGAAGCAATAATCTAAGTTCAGGGTTTAAGTTGATAAAACAGTATATCAACCGGTTCATTATGATACCGGCAATGTTGCAGTGGTTGCCAGCCGCGTTTCTGATAAAACGCGGCCTGATCCGGGGTAAACAGATACAGTCGTTCGGCATCGCTTTGTGCGGCAAGATCAATGCAGCGCCTTATCAATTGCGTGGCTATCCCCTGCTGACGAAAGGCCGGGTGGACATAGACACTGGCCAGCCATGGGCTGAGTTCAGCACGGGTTTCCATATCGCACTCCACTATACTGGCAGAGCCCACAGGCTGCCCCTGCTGTGTGGCCAGCAGGCAAAACGGCACTTCGGGGCTGCTGGTGTAGCTGGCATAAAGCCGAATCCGCGACTCAACACTGTGCTGCGGACTGATATGCTGCCACTGCGCCTGGTGCCAGCGGGCAATGGTTTCGATGTGCTGTGGCTGCTCGCCAAGGTAGCTGAAGACAGGTTTTTGCATCGGACTGAACTCAACGCTCCAGGAGCAAACTGGGGTAAAAAGGTCTATTCTTGTTAATGATACTATTTATGTACAGGGATGGTATCGGGCTTAGGTGACCACAGTCGGTGATCCGCTGCACAGCACACATCAATCCTGCAGCTAAAAACCGGATACACAGGGGCTTTGCAGGATGCTTGAAAAACTAACACAGCTTCAGGTGAGAATACAGTATGAGCGTGAACAATAGGATTCTGATTGTCGATGACACGCCGTCGATTCATGAGGATTTTCGTAAAATCCTGGCATCGTCGGATAGCATGGGCAAGGATCTGCAGCAGATGGCAGACAGCCTGTTTGGTGACAGTGGTGAGGGGCCGCTGAACAAGTGCATGGAGTATGAAATTCATTCAGCCTACCAGGGCGAAGAAGCGTTGCTGATGATTGATAAAGCAGAGCAGCAAGGCAAGGGTTATGCGCTGATCTTTATGGATGTGCGTATGCCGCCGGGACTGGATGGAGTGAAGACCATTAAAAAGATATGGGAGCAGTATCCCTGCATGGAAATTGTCATCTGCACTGCCTATTCAGATTACTCGTGGTCAGACATTATTGATATGCTGGGGCCATCAGATCACCTGCTGGTTTTAAAAAAGCCGTTTGATGCAGACGAAGCACAGCAGATGGCGCTGGCATTGACGCGCAGGGCCGGTAATGCAAAAAAACAGCGTATGCACCTATCAAACCTGCAACAGAGCCTGGATAGCTGTAACCAGACTGTCGATCAGCTCAAACAGCAAATAGAGAAAATTCCATAGGAACAGAATCAGCGTGCAGGAATTGCGTAGGCGACAGTGTTAAATTACTCAATGCAAGCAGTACCATTTATAAGCCGTTTGCTGACGGTTATGGTGTTGGTTGTATCATTGACCCTTGGTGGGGTGCCCCATGCCAGTCTGGCGGATAATAGCCGTGAGTATCAGCTTAAAGCGGCCTACCTGCTGAATTTTGCGCGTTTTGTTTACTGGCCTGAACAGTCATTTGTGTCGGAGGACTCGGCTTTTACCATTTGTGTATATGGCGATAACCCATTTGATGGCGCATTAAACAGCCTGTCCAATAAGCAGATTAATAATCGCTCAATCGAGATACGTTTTATAGCGCAGCTGAAAACCGATCCACAGTGTCAAATTGCTTTTTTCCCTGAAACTTCACAAACGACTTACACCATTCTAAAAGAAAAGCTGCCGCGCCATGTATTGACCGTAAGCGAATATGATGGTTTTAGTGATGATGGCGGTATGATCGAATTTATTCAGGTTAATAATAAAATTCGCTTTGAAATCAACCTCACCAGCAGTACAGAAAACGGCATTAAGTACCGTTCACAGTTACTCGAAGTCGCGGAGCGATTAAAATGACTTCGATGAGACACATCAGTATAAAAAGCAAGTTACTGATGGTGTATGTCACTATTACCGGGCTTATTCTGGCCTCGGCATTCTTTATTATTATGCATATGGAAGAAACCAGTTCTCGGAAAAATGTAATTTCCGGGCTGGCAGTAGTGGCCGAAATTGTAGCTGACAGGAGTGCTGCATCGGTCGCATTTTCCGATGTGGAATCGGCTAACAGCAATTTACGCGCATTGCGTTCACATGAATCGATTGTTTATGCCTGTATCCGTACAGATAATAACCAGCCGTTTGTACAGTATGCAATAGAAAACAATGTGCAGTATCAGTGTGATGGTTTTGATCTGGCCAATAATACGCGGTTTGATGGCAACTATGTCGATATATACAAGCCGATATTGCTGGAAGATCAGACCATCGGCATGTTGCAGGTAAAAGCTTCGCTGTATAAGTTGAATGAGCGCCTGCTGGACAGTGCCAAACTGTCCTTTATGATTTTTTCGGGACTGATGCTGATTGCGGCGTTTTTGTCGAGAAAACTGATGAATATGGTAACTGAGCCAATTACCCGACTCAAGGATATTGCACAAAGCGTAACCGAGAAAAAGAATTACGACCTGCGTGTGGAGCAGGTTTCCAATGACGAAGTGGGTGTACTGGTCAATTCATTTAATAAAATGCTGGACCAGATCGCAGCACGTGACCGTGCATTGAATGAGGAAAAAGAAAAAGCTGAAAATTCCGCACTGTCGGCAGAACGCCACGCTACTGAAACCGAAAAAATGAATGTGGAGCTGGAAAAAGAAATCGGTGAACGTTTGCGAGTGGAAAAAGAATTACATGAACTTAATGAAACGCTGGAAGAAAAGGTTCAGGAGCGTACGCAGGAGCTCAAGCAGCTTAGTGAGAAAATAGGTGATATTGCACGCAGTGCCGGTATGGCCGAAGTAGCCAGCGGCGTTTTGCACAATGTGGGTAATGTATTGAACAGTGTGAATGTCTCTGCCTCGGTGATGCGAGATCAGGTACGTAAGTCGAAAGCAGAAAACCTCACTCGGCTGGTTAATCTGTTACGGCAGCACCAGAATGATATTGCTGAGTTTATCAGCTATGATGAGAAAGGTAAGCAGATACCCAGGTTTATTGCGCTGCTGGCAGAGCAGCTGACAGAGGAGCGAAATATCCTGTTCAAGGAGCTTGATGAACTGGCAAATAATATTGATCATATTAAAAATATTATCAGTATGCAGCAATCCTGTGCCGGTAGCTATGGTATGAGGGAAAAAGTCAAACTCAGTGATCTGGTCGAAGATGCTCTGAAAATTAATCTGCAGGAAGTGAATCAGCACAATATCAAGGTTGAACGACGTTACGATGAGACGCCATTGATCTATGTGGATAAGCACAAGTTGCTGCAAATTATTATCAACCTGATCAGCAATGCAAAACATGCCCTGAAAGAAAAGCCTGATCAGAATCGGTTGCTTCAGGTTAAGATTTATAAAAATGGATCAGATGCCGTAATTGAAGTTCGTGACACAGGCGTCGGTATTGAGCAGAACGATATCCAGCGCCTGTTTGAATATGGTTTTAAACGACGCCAGGGTGGACATGGTTTTGGTCTGCACCACAGCGCGTTAGTTGCTAATGAACTGGGTGGATGCATTAAAGTGTATAGTGAGGGCCCGGGTCAGGGCGCAACATTCCGGTTATTTGTGCCACTGGATGAGAAGGTGGTAGCAGCATGAATGAACCTGATAATGAATTTGATAACCATAGAATTCTTATTATCGACGACGATGCGCGTATTCATGAGGACTTTAGAAAAATACTGGGCGAAAAAATTGTCTCAAGTGAATTCGACCAGCTGGAAGCCGCGCTGTTTGCAGCAGGTCACATCAGCAGTGCAGATATTCACTACGAGCTGGAATCGGCTTATCAGGGAGAGGAAGGTTACCAGAAGGTGGTCAAGGCGCAGCAGCAGGGGCGACCCTATGCCATGGCGTTTGTCGATATGCGTATGCCGCCGGGCTGGGATGGGCTGGAAACTATCAAGCAGGTATGGAGTGTCGACGCACAAATCCAGCTGGTCATCTGCACCGCCTATTCCGATTATTCCTGGAATGAAGTGCTCTATCACCTGGGGGCATCGGATCGTCTGATCATTCTTAAAAAACCATTTGATATGGTCGAAGTGCAGCAGATTGCCACGGCACTTACCACTAAATGGCGCCTGAGTTGTGAAAGCATGTCGCGATTACGCCAGGTTGAAGAATCGGAGGAAAAGTATCGAGCCGTTGACGACAGTGTTGAAGATGCCATTATGACCCTCGACGCAGAGGGTAATATCCTGTTTGTAAATCACAACCCCTGGCACATGATTAACCAGGCGGTGGGGCATAATTACTATACCGCTATCAAAGATGAATACCGCAGTAAGGTAATGGAGTCGGTGAGTCAGGTGTTTAGCACAGGGCAGAAGAAAAATATCGAATACGCAGTGCAGGGTGAAGATAATCACATTGTCTGGTCAGAAGGACGAATCTCGCCTTATTATAAAGATAATCAAGTGGTCGCGGCCACATTGGTAGCGAGTAATATTTCTGCACGCAAAGAACTGGACTGGCAATTACGTCACGATGAACTGACGGGCCTGGCCAATCGCGGCTATTTTCTCAGCTACCTGGAAAGCTGTCTGAAAAAACGCGAATCATCGCAGATATTTGCGGTGCTATTTGTGGATCTGGATCATTTCAATTTAACCAATGACTGCTTTGGCCACGAGGTGGGTGACAAACTGCTGGTGCAGGTGGCTAAATTACTGAGTGAACACGTTAAACAGGGTGAAATGCTTGCACGACTGGGTGGTGATGAGTTTGCCATGCTGAAGTGCGCTGATAACGGCCGGCAGGAACTGGACGCATTTATTTCACTGATCCGTGAATTGCTGGCACAGGCAGTACAGGTAGATGGCTTTGATATTTACTCATCCGCCAGTATCGGCGTGGTGATTATTGATGAACCCGACCTGAGCGCCAATGAATTGTTGCGAGACGCGGATGCGGCACTCTACCACGCCAAGTCAAAGGGGCGTAACCGTCATGAGTACTTTGATCAGGAAATGCGCAAGCGCGTTGTGCAATGGGTCCAACTGGGTAATGAGTTGCGCGAGGCCATCAGTCAGGATCAGTTTGAGGTATATTATCAGCCGATAGTGGATATTGCGGCGGCAAAGCTGTACGGGTTCGAGGCATTGATTCGCTGGCACCATCCCGTCAACGGAATAGTGCCACCGGATGAGTTTATTCCCGTGGCAGAAGAAACCGGTCTGATTTTCCCCATCACCCGCATGGTGCTGGAAAAAGTATGTCAGCAACTGGTGCAGTGGAAGCGGCAGGGGCTAGCGGAAGTAAAGGTGTCGGTTAACTGTTCAGCCAGAGACTTCAACGAAGGCAAGATAAAACAGATCATCAGCGATGTAGTTGTGAGGCGAGTGGCATAGAGATTAATCGGCTCGAACTGGAGCTGACAGAAAGCAGCATTATGGAAGATGTTGAAAGCTCGATGCAAACCATGCATAAGTTGAGCGAGATGGGGGTAAGTGTTTCCATTGATGACTTCGGTACCGGCTATTCGTCTTTCAGTTACCTGAAACAGTTTGCGATTTCCAGGCTGAAAATAGACCGGGAGTTTATCCGCGATATTCCGCATAATGAGAACGATGCCGCGATTGTTGAAGCGATTATCGCCATGGCAAAGCGCCTGAAAATCTGCGTGGTGGCCGAAGGGGTTGAAACCCGGGAACAACTGCAGTTTCTGCAGAATGCCGATTGCGACCTGGTGCAGGGTTATCTGCTGGGTAAGCCCATGCCTGAGGCGCCGGCTGGTTGCTGTCTGCAGGATGACGCCTGGCTGCGTGAGCAGTTGTAAATGTGTCGTTGGCCATGGTGACAGCTCATGCATTGGGGCCGTATAAACAAACACCATGAATGCAATGCTGACATAAAGTCAGTGCATAAAGGTTTTTTAGTCTATCTCCTGCGTGTAAAATAGCCTGTGTTTAGCGGAAGGTATTATCCTCAATTAAGCAGTTGACCGCTATAGATCATAATGTAAGAGTATGCAAATATTGATTTATCCGACAACATTTCAGTTACATATTCATATGCGCCTGTATTTTACGAAAATCAGCTGATTAATTCAGGATTATGAAAAAAAACAGGCACAATTCCAGCAGCAACCTGCCGCCCGAAGACAGGCTGTATGCAACGCCCCGTGAGGCCATTACCCAGTTTGTATTTGATGAATCCGTTGCCAGTGTGTTCGAGGATATGATCGGCCGCTCTGTGCCCGGTTACAGCACGCTGCTTTCGATGTTTCCGGTGCTCTCCCGTTACTTCGTCAAGGCGCATAGTCATTGTTATGACCTGGGTTGCTCGCTGGGTGCCTCAACACTGGCGATGCAGCAGGGCATTGATCAGGCAGATGTCGAAATTTATGCCATCGATAATTCTGCGGCCATGGTAGAAAAGTGTCAGCAACTGATGCAACAGCATGCAGCAGATGATGCAATCCAGGTTCAGCAGGCGGATATCTGTGATGTCGAGATCAGCAATGCCTCGATGGTGGTGATGAATTTTACCCTGCAGTTTATCGATGAGTCAGTACGCAGCCAGTTGATTGAAAAAATCTACCAGGGTATGAACGACGGTGGCGTGTTTGTACTCTCGGAAAAAATCAAACACGAAGATGCTGCAGTGGAAGAACGTATCGTTGCACTGCATCACGCCTTTAAAAAAGCCAACGGCTACAGTGAGCTGGAAATAAGCCAGAAACGCAGCGCACTGGAAAATGTACTGCGTCCGGAAACTGTTGCGCAGCATCTGCAGCGCCTGAAATCAGCAGGTTTTACTGAATGCTTTGTCTGGTTTCAGAGTTTTAATTTCGTTTCAATCCTGGCGATCAAATAATGCTACTGACACAATTGCATCAACTACTCAAGGATACCCCACTGGAAGTCTGGAGTGATTTGCTGGAGCAGCAGGTTCAGAATCGGCTCAGTGTGGAAAATTTCGGCAAACTCGAGCAATGGCAACAGGCGGTTGATAGCTTGCCTGATCTGCCCGCAGGCAGAGTCGAGCTGAATGCCGATGCAGTGAGTGTGTTCGCGGCGCAGGCACTGAGTGATCAGCAGCTGACTGAGCTGAAACAGCAGCTCAAACAGCTGATGCCCTGGCGCAAGGGGCCTTATCATTTGCAGGGGGTGGACATAGATACCGAATGGCGCTCCGATTTCAAATGGCAGCGCATACAGCCGCACATACAGCCGTTGGAGGGTAAAACCGTACTTGATGTAGGTTGTGGCAATGGTTATCACAGCTGGCGTATGTGTGGAATGGGCGCCGAGCTGGTGATCGGCATCGACCCTTCGGCGCTGTTTGTGATGCAGTTTGCCGCGGTTAAACATTTTATTGGTGAGCAGAATGTTTTTGTATTGCCACTGGGCATAGAAGATATGCCGGATAATCTACGTGCCTTCGATACCGTGTTTTCCATGGGCGTTTTCTATCATCGTCGTTCGCCGGTGGATCACCTCTATCAATTGCGCAACTGTTTGAAACCCGGCGGTGAACTGGTGCTGGAAACCCTGGTGATTGAAGGCGATGAAAATCAGTTGTTAATGCCCGAGGACAGATATGCGCAGATGCGTAATGTCTGGTTTATACCCAGTGCCGCGGCGATGCTGAAATGGCTGGCGCGCTGTGGTTACAGGAATATCAGGCTGGTGGATCAGACCCTGACCACGATACAGGAGCAGCGATCAACCGAGTGGATGACCTTTCACTCACTGCAGAATTTTCTGCATGAAGATGACCACACAAAAACCGTTGAAGGTTATCCTGCGCCATTGCGTGCTACCTTTATTGCCGAGGCACCGTGATGCAAATTAAAGCCCTGTATAAACGCAGTTTGCTGTTGCGTCTGTCGATACAGATCGTGCTATTGCTGCTGGTGTATTTTGCGATACGCGCATGGCAGACAGCGGACGTGGTTAGAGGCCAGGCACCACTGTTTTCGGTCACGACCCTGCAGCATGAGTCAATCAGCCTGCAGGCCTGTCGCGACAAACCGTTACTGTTGCATTTCTGGGCGCCCTGGTGTCCCATCTGTCGACTGGAGAGTGATTCGGTGGCCAGTGTCGCCGAAGACTATCAGGTGGTGACCGTGGTTAGCTGGACTTCATCTGCCGAAGAAGTGCATGCCTATCTTCTGGAGCACTCACTGCAGCTGCCGGTGATTTTTGATGACCAAAATCGTCTGGCCGCGCAATATAAAATTAACGCCGTGCCCACCAGCCTGTTTATTGATGCCGATGGCATGATACGGTATATCGAGCTGGGCTATACTTCAGAATGGGGCATGCGTTTGCGCTTATGGTGGTTGTCGCTGAGCGATTAGCCACGCCAGGTTGGGACTGTTTTATGCACGATATACTGATTGAAGAACATGAAGTGAATAGCCTGCCGGCGTTGTTTCGAGCGCGGCTGGAAAAAACACCGGAGGCCAAAGCCTATCGTCAGTATGATGTGGCCAGCCAGAAATGGACACAAACCAGCTGGCGCGACATGGCCAACGAGATTGCGCGCTGGCAGGCGGCCTTTGTCAAAGATGGTTTACAGGCCGGTGACAAGGTGGCGATTATGGTCAGAAACTGCCGCGAATGGGTGGTGTTCGATCAGGCGGCGCTGGGTCTGGGGCTGGTCACCGTGCCACTGTATGTGGATGATCGCGCGGATAATGTGGCCTATATTATTCACCACGCTGAAGTCAAACTGCTGTTTGTGCAGGATAAGCTGCAATGGAAGCAGCTGGTGGATGTGGATATAGACCTCGGCGGATTGCAGCGCATTATCAGCTTGAAGCGGATTTCTGAAGATGATGAGCCGGATGATCCTCGACTCGAATCGCTGTGTGACTGGCTGTTCGGTTTGTCCGGCGAGTTACAGAGTCTGGAAAGTGCCGCGGATGAACTGGCCAGCATTGTCTATACATCAGGCACCACCGGCCGCTCCAAAGGCGTGATGCTGTCGCACCGCAATATTCTCTCCAATGCCTTTGCTGCAGTATCCTGTGCTCAGTGGCAGGTTGATGAACGCTTTCTGTCGTTTTTACCGCTGTCGCACATGCTGGAACGCACAGCCGGTTACTACATGCCGATGATTATGGGCGCCGAGGTGATTTATGCGCGCTCGATTGCGCAGCTTGCGGATGATCTGCAAACCGTCAAACCCACCACACTGATTTCGGTGCCGAGAATTTACGAACGGGTGTATGCAAAAATACAGGATGGTCTGAAACATAAATCAGCAATTGCCAGAACACTGTTCAGTATGACGGTCAATGTTGGCTGGCACCGATTTGAATGGCAACAGGGGCGTGCCAGCTGGCATCCAAAATTACTGATGTGGCCAACGCTGAATAAACTGGTGGCATCCAGGGTGCTGGAAAAACTTGGCGGTGAATTGCACATTGCTGTATGTGGTGGCGCGGCACTGTCTGAAGAAGTTGCTCGACTGTTTATCGGTCTGGGTCTACCACTGGTGCAGGGCTATGGTCTGACTGAATCCAGCCCGGTGATCTGTGTGAATCGACTGGATGATAATATTCCATCCAGTATCGGTGGTGTTTTACCGGGCACCGAAATTCGTATTGCGGAAAAAGACGAACTGCAAAGCCGTGGCCCCTGCAGCATGCTGGGGTACTGGAAAAACGAGCAGGCAACAAAAGACAGCTTCACCGAAGATGGCTGGCTTAAAACCGGTGACAAGGCGCGTATTGATGCTGCTGGTCATGCGTATATCACCGGACGCCTGAAAGATATACTGGTGCTGTCCAATGGCGAAAAAATCTCCCCCGGTGATATGGAGCTGGCAATTGCGCTGGATTCATTATTTGACCAGGTGATGGTGATTGGTGAGGCACGGCCGTTTCTGTCGGTGTTGCTGGTGTTAAACCCGGATACCTGGGCGGATATGGCCGTAAGCCTGCATGTGCACCCTGAAACTGCAGACGTCTTTTTACAACGCAATATTGAAAAAGCAATTCTGCAAAGAGTGTCGCAACGGCTGAAGAATTTTCCCGGCTATGCAAAAATCCGGCGTGCGCATATGACCTTGCAACCCTGGACGGTGGAAGATGGATTGCTGACACCAACTCTGAAAATAAAACGCGCAAAAGTGCTGGATCGTTATGCCAGTGAAATTGATGCATTATATGCAGATCATTAAATCAGCCAGGTGCCTTTATGAAAAATCAGTTACCAGACAATAAAATTCCTGCATTGCGTGTACCCGCCATGCCCTCGGATTTAAACGAAGGCGGTACGGTATTTGGTGGCTGGATCATGTCGCAGGTTGATATTGCCGGCAGTATTCCCGCCGCAATGCGCGCCAGGGGGCCGGTGGTGACCCGTGCAGTGGATTCCTTCGAATTTAAAAAGCCGGTATATGCCGGTGACCTGGTGAGCTGTTATGCCGAGGTGCAATCGGTTGGTCGTACCTCGATTACCGTGCATGTAGAGGTATATAGCCAGCACATCAAACAGGGTGAGGTGACCACCGTGCCGGTCACCGAAGCGAGTCTGGTGTATGTGGCGGTGGATCACGAAGGCCATCCCCGTGCGTTACCCGATGAATAACAGGGTTATGTTCGATGACTTAAACCGTGCTAATGCATGTAATCTGGTCTATAAACTGGAGTTAAGTGATTTTTATAATCCGTTGATACAGAATGGTTCAGCTAAATAATATGCAGGAAAATAGCGAGGATTGATGATGAGTAAAAAAAATAAAATTGCAGTCGCTATTGCGGGTTGTCTGATCAGTGGCCTGTTCAGCGCGCAGGCATCGGCTGCCGGCTTTGCCCTGATTGAAAACAGTGCCAGTGGCATGGGTAACGCCTATGCCGGTGGCTCAGCGATTGCCGATGATGCATCCACCGTGTGGTTCAATCCGGCGGGGATGACACGTCTTAGCGGTAGTCAGATCGTCGTCGCCGGGCATATTATTTCACCCAGTGCTCAGTTTAATGATGGTGGTTCCAGCCAGAGCGTCCAGGCCGGTGGTGCCGCCATCCGTGGTAATGAAGATGATGGCGGCGTCACCGCAGTGGTACCCAATTTCTATTATGTGACCGAGTTAAGCGAGAACTCGCGTTTTGGTGTAGGTGTTACCGTGCCCTTTGGTTTATCAACTGATTACGATGAAGAGTGGATCGGTCGTTACCATGCTACCAAATCGGAAGTGCAGACCATTAATATCAACCCCAGTTTTGCCTTTAAACACAATGACAAATTATCGCTGGGGCTGGGTCTGAGTATCCAGTATCTGGAGGCCACGCTGGAAAATCATATTGATTCGGCGCTGACCTGTATAGGTCTGTTGCAGGTCGCCGGACAAACTGCCAGTGATGCACAAACTGCCTGTGTGGGTGGTGCCGGATTGCAACCCGGTAACGTTGCTCAGGACAGTCGTCAGTCGTTGAATGCCGATGGCTGGAACTGGGGCTGGAATATCGGTGCGCTGTATGACATTGATGCACAGTCACGTCTCGGCGTTGCCTATCGCTCATCCGTCGAGGCCAATGTGGACGGTGGTGTTGACTTTACGGTTGACCCTGCTTTGCAGTCGGTGATTGATGGTCTGGGGCCGCTGTCCGGATTTCTCAGTAACACAGCTGTCAGCTCCGGTATTGATTTACCTGCACAATTATCTGTAAGTTATGTGCGTGATATCAACAGTGACTTTACGCTGATGGCGGATATCACCTGGACCGAGTGGAGCAACTTCGACGCGCTGGTGATTGAGTTTGATAATCTGGTGCAGCCCACCTCGGTGCAGCCGGAGAACTGGGAAGATTCCTACCGCTTTGCGCTGGGTGGCAATTACCGAGTGGATGAGAAAATGCTGTTACGCATGGGCGTCGCGCTGGATCAGACACCCGTTCCATCAGCGGAAGATCGTACCGCACGCATCCCCGGTGAAGACCGTAAATGGTTGAGCCTGGGTATGAGTTATACCATCGACGATAAAACATCAATTGATGTGGGCTACAGTCACCTGTTTGTCAGTGATACTGAAATTAATAACACGGTGCCAAACTCAGGCCAGGTTCTGCTGGGTGAGTACGACGCGGATGTGGATATCCTCAGCGTACAGGCGAATTACAAGTTCTAGTTGAGCTTTACTGAGTCCTTCAGTTAAAAGCCCTGTGGCAGACATGCCGCAGGGCTTTTTTATGCTGGAGCCTTTAACTGTGGTATTTCGTCCGCAAATGCACGCGAATAAACGCAAATTTATAGGGATTGATGTAACTGCTAAATCCTGAGTTTATGTGTCGTGGGAGCTAGCGGTAGCGCGAGTAAAATCAGTTGTAGGAAAAGCAGTGGTTCAGGTTCAAAAACATATGCAATTATATAGAGTCTCTTCTATGGCGCATGTATCTATAACTTACAAATATTTGCGTTTATTCGTTCATTTATTTCGCACACGCCAGCAAGGCGTATGGTCGGGTTCGATTAATCTGTGATCAATCAGCCATTGCTTGGCATCTGCCGCATCCTCTTCAAACCAGGCGCGGCTTGATCCTAAACGGAAGGTGTAACCCCAGGCGTCCATATCATGAAACATGCGCCGGCGACCAAAATCGCTGAGGTAATCACTGAGTAGAATGGATAAATAACACACCGCATTTTCTTCGTCGTAATCACCACCGGCATTGGTGTGTAGTGACTGTCGTCGATCATCGCTCATGCAGATATAATGAGAGGATTCATGCAGTGCGGAATGCACGGGTGTGTCCGGGCGCACATAGAGTGTGTTCTGGATAATGCCTGCTTCCGGTTCGCCGAACCAGCTGCCGGGAATTTTATCAGCGGGCTTGACCAGCTCAAGTTCAATACCGAACTGTTTGAGCAGCCCTCGTAGTGAGGACAGATCAATATCCGTGCAGCATACAACCGACATTAGCTACTGCTGAGTTTTTTAACCAGTGCCTGCAAGGCCAGGCCGCGGTGGCTGATGCGGTTTTTTTCCTGCAGGCTGAGTTGTGCCGCGCTGCAGTTTTTATCTTCCAGCCAGAACAGCGGGTCATAGCCGAAGCCGCCGTCACCCAGTGGTGATGACAGGATGCGACCTTCCAGCGAACCCTGGCTAATGATCGGCGTCGGGTCGTTCTCGCTCTGCATATACACCATCACACACTGATAACGTGCAGTGCGTTCTGACTCAGGCACATCCCTGAGTGTCTCAAGTAATTTGATATTATTTTTTGCATCATCCGCATCTTCACCGGCATAGCGTGCAGAGTAAATGCCCGGTGCTTTATGCAGCGCATCCACTTCAATGCCGGAGTCATCCGCTATTGCGGGCAGGCCGGTGTGTTTGCAGGCATTACGGGCTTTTTTAATGGCGTTTTCAACAAAGCTTAAACCGTCTTCAATCGCCTCGGGCAGATTGAATTCATTTTGCGACACAACTTCAATGCCGTGTGACTGCAATAGCGCATTGATTTCTTTTACCTTGCCGGCGTTACCACTGGCGAGCACAATTTTACTCATGATTTAAGCGCTTCATCCTGTGCCTGCATCAGCTCGTGAATGCCTTTTTTTGCCAGCCCCAGCATGGCATTGAGTTCATCCTGACGGAATGCATGCCCTTCGGCGGTACCCTGTAACTCGATAAAGGCCTCGGCATCATTCATCACCACATTCATATCGGTTTCAGCATTGGAGTCTTCAGCATAATCCAGATCGAGTACCGGCGTGCCATTATAAATACCCACCGACACAGACGCCACCTTGCCATACAGTGGGTTTTTGTTGATCATTTTTTTGTCGAGCATAAACTGTACTGCATCCGCCAGTGCCACATAGGCGCCGGTAATTGATGCAGTGCGGGTGCCGCCATCGGCCTGGATCACGTCGCAGTCGACCGAAATACAGTTCTCGCCCAGCGCTTGCAGATTCACCGCGGCGCGCAGCGAGCGACCGATCAGACGCTGAATTTCCATGGTGCGGCCACCCTGTTTACCCCGTGCCGATTCTCGACCCATGCGGCTGCCGGTAGATCGCGGCAGCATGCCATACTCTGCAGTCACCCAGCCGGAACCCTTGCCACGCAACCAGCCCGGTACCTTTTTTTCCACCGAGGCAGTGCAGATGACCCGGGTGTGGCCAAACTCAATCAGCACCGAACCCTCGGCGTGCATGGTGTAATTACGGGTGATTTTAACGTCTCGCATTTGATCGGCGGCGCGGTTGCTGGGTCTCATAAGGGCTCCTGTTTTTTTGCCAGGCTGAATTATACCGTTTTGCAGTGGCAGCGTCATAATCTTGTGGCCAGCATGCTACACTGCAGCCACAGTCAGATAAAAGGTGTTCTATGACAAACAGCATGACAGGATTTGCACGATGCAGCGAGGAAACCACAGGTGCCTCACTGGTGTGGGAATTGCGCTCGGTTAATCACCGCTATCTTGAACTGACACTGAAATTGCCCGAGGAATTGCGCGAAATTGAAAGCGCATTGCGCGCGCAGGTTCATCAGCACATCAAGCGCGGCAAGCTGGAATGCAATCTGCGCTATAAACCAGTGCAGCCAGCGGAAGCAGATCTGTACGTGGATGAAGAGCTGGCCGGTGCGGTATTAAAAGCCTGCAATAAAATCAGCAAGAAACTGCATCAGCCCATCGAAATGAATGTGATTGAAGTGTTGAAATGGCCCGGCGTGGTCAAACAGCCGGAAGCCGATTTAAGCAGCGTTGCAAAAACAGCGCTCAAGCTGTTTGAACAGGCTTTAAGTGAACTGCAGCAATCAAGGCAAAGTGAAGGCGAACGACTGGCGCAACTGATTGAGGAACGCTGTGCGGCAATGCAGAAAATCGTGCAGCAACAACGACAGCATCGACCACAGGCGCTGGCCAGTTGCCGGGAAAAAATTCACAGCAAACTGAACGAGCTCAAGCTGGAATATAACGCGGAGCGCTTCGAGCAGGAGCTGGTGTATCTGGCGCAAAAAATGGACGTAGATGAAGAACTGGACCGCATGGACAGTCACTTTGCTGAAATCGAAAAAATTCTTAAACGCGACGAAGCCATCGGTCGTCGTCTGGATTTTATTATGCAGGAACTCAACCGTGAGGCGAACACCCTCGGTGCCAAGTCTGGCGATATCGAAACCACCCAGGCCTCGGTGGAATTAAAAGTGCTGATCGAGCAGATGCGCGAGCAGGTGCAGAATATCGAATAGCATCCTGCACATATCCGCAACTACCTTCTGGGATGTGGACGGTAAGCCTGTATCCGCCGCCCAGTTTGTCGAAAAGCTGTTCGGTGAGCTGACGGCACTGTTTAAGAACGAAGAAGAGCTAAGATTCCTGTGTGGAGCCTGCCACAGGCCAGCAAAAAGCTGCTGGAGAGCCTGGAAGAGCGGGTATCAGTCCATAAAGGCGAGATTTACGCCCATTATGATTACAAACAGCAGCAATTCCCTGATTTTGTGCTCTCCCAGTACGTCAAAGAAGGCGTGGGTGAGCTGGATCAGGAAAAGCTGCCCAGCCTGCTGGAGCTGAAATATAACGCCATCAGCGATGTGTTTGTGGGGTTTCAGCGGTACCTGTACGAGTAGTGATCCTTATGTATGTCAGCGTCGGTTCAGATGCTGACTCCCGTTCAAATAAATGGTTTTGGCATGTTAGTAACTACCAATAAACTACCAAAATGTACTAAATTGGTAGTTGTGTGGCGACTGTTATTGCTAGTAACTACCAATTTGCTACCAATAACTACCAAATTGGTAGTATAGGTGCTACATTAAGTACCAATAAGGTTTAAATTGGTAGCAATTGGCATGAAGATTCCTTTGACACCACCGAAATTGAAAGAGTTAATTGATGAGGTGATTGGGCAGTCTCCTCAGAAGTTTTCTGAAATTATTTCTTTGGGGTTGCAAGCTGACCCCAAAGGTCATTATTACCATTGGGATAAATTGAGACATTTAGAAAATGTGCCCGATGATTTAACTCATCGTGAATGGTGGCTTGGTATTAAGCTGGCTAGAAAGGCGCTGTATAGGCCAGTGCCACATACGGATAAATATGGAAATCCATTTGTGTATGCGGAGCCAGATGTAGTTCGTAAATTACTCCATGAAATTGATATTCATGGTGGTGGAGAGTTAAAAAGCAGTGAACAAGTGGCTAATCCACATACAAGAGATACGTATCTGATTAATTCATTGATTGAGGAAGCGATTACTTCTAGTCAGCTTGAAGGGGCCGCAACAACAAGGAAGGTAGCAAAGGAAATGCTGAGGCAGAAAAGAAAGCCTCGCGACAAATCAGAGAAAATGATAGTTAACAATTATCATGCAATGCAGTTTATAAATGAAATTGCACAAGAAACACTGACTGTTAAGCATGTATTGGAGTTACATAAAATAGTAACTGAAGGCACTTTTGATGGTGAAGGTGCTGAAGGAAAGCTGAGGACGACAGATGACGTTTATGTTGGTGATCAAAGAGATGCAACTGTAATTCATCAGCCACCCAAGGCAGAAGAACTAGAAGATAGATTGCAGAATATATGTAATTTTGCAAATGATGAGAATGCTTCAAGATTTGTGCATCCCGTGGTGCGTGCGATTTTACTGCATTTTATGTTGGCATATGACCACCCATTTGAGGATGGCAATGGGAGGACAGCAAGAGCTTTATTTTACTGGTCTATGTTAAAACAAGGATATTGGACCATGGAGTATATTTCTATTTCCAGGATAATAAAAAATGCGCCGGCCCAATATACAAGAGCGTATTTATATACTGAAACTGATGATAATGATGTAACGTATTTTTTAATACATCAGTTGGAAGTGATTTTAAAAGCAATAAAGGAATTACTAGAATACCTTGAGAAGAAGGCTAAAGAGATTAAATCTGTTGAGCAGGCAATTAAGAAGTCGCCTAACTTGCAAAGATTACTAAATCATAGGCAAATTGCTTTAATAAACAGGGCGTTGAAGAAGCCAGGTTCAGTGTTTTATATTGAGAGTCATAGAGGGGCTCATAATGTTACATATGATACGGCTAGAACCGATCTTTTGAAGTTGGTTGAGCTTGGTTTACTTGAGAAAACAAAGATTGGCAAAGCGTTTGCTTTCGTTGGTGTTGACGATTTACAACAGAAGATGCAAGAAATTAAATGACTCTAGTGTTAGTTTAAAAGTGAGTCGGTTGTATGTTGCGGGCCAGGCAGGATTGATATTGATTTAATGAATAACTGTAGATGTCTGCAGTTATGAATAATTATTTATATGTAGCTTAATTTGTAGCTGTATGGGGTGAAATGAAAATAAATTTCATAAAATTCATATAGATGGATTGTTTTTTGGTATTCAGGTGCGGAATAGCGTTTGTTGTTTCTATTTGTAATTAGATAGCCATTAAAAAAGGGAGCTGAGCTCCCTTTATTGATGCTCGGCATTAACCACGAAGATTAAGCCAAGCGTATTACCGGTTATTAATAACGCAATTACTTGTCTGTGTCTTTAATTTCCAGTAATTCGATCTCAAAAATCAGCACTTCATTGGGGCCGATATTGGCACCTGCGCCCTGTTCACCGTAGGCCAGTTCCGCCGGAATAAACAGCTTCCATTTTGCACCCACTTTCATCAGTTGAAGTGCTTCGGTCCAGCCGGAAATAACACCGTTTACCGGGAAGGTGGCGGGGCTGTTTCGCTTGTAGGAGCTGTCGAATACTTCACCGCTAATCAGGGTGCCGGTGTAGTGGGTGACCACGGTGTCGGTTTCAGCTGGCGTAGCGCCAGTGCCTGCGGTGATGACTTTATACTGCAGGCCACTCTCGGTGGTTTTAACACCCTCTTTGCTTTTGTTTTCGCTGAGGAATTTTTCACCCGCTTCGGCATTGGCGCTCGCCGCCTGCTGATGTTTGGCCTGTTGCTGCTCCATCACGGTCTGCTGGAAACTCTGCATCACCGTCTGCATTTCCTCCATGCTCAGCTGGGGATCCTTGCCCGCGATGCTGTCTTTAAAGCCCATAATGATCGCATCTTGATTGATCAGGTCGTTCAATGGCGCCATTTGTGAACCCATCTGAATGCCAATGGCGTAGCTTGCCTTGTTGGTGTCATTGTCCAGTTTGACAGTATCATCGGCAGTGGCCTGCTGGTTACAACCGCTGAGCAGGGTTGTCAGGGCGAGACCGGTGATCAGCCCACGGTATGTTTTTAACATGGTGTTTCCCTTGAATTTGATAATTTAAAGCCGCACGTTAGCAAGAGCGCCGCGGCGGTTCAAGCAAAGGTTTGCTGAACTTTGCAAATTGTGAGGCGTCTTTATAAAAACTTCATATCCTGAACTTAAAGAGAAACCGGCTAATGTATAAAACATCCTTACTGGGTCGACCCTTGCTGGGCCTGCTACTGGTGTTGTGGGTTCATTCAGTCAGTGCGGCCCTGCCCGAGCAGCTCAATGGCCAGCCTTTGCCCACGCTGGCGCCGATGGTGAAACAGGTGACCCCGGCGGTGGTGAATATTTCCACCCGCAGTCAGATCCGCCTGCAGCAGAACCCGTTGTTTAACGACCCCTTCTTTCGTCACTTCTTTGGCCAGCAACCCCGGCGGCCGCAGAACCGCACACAGAGTTTAGGCTCGGGTGTGGTGATTGATGCGCAAAAGGGACTAGTGATTACCAACCACCATGTGATTGATCGCGCTGATGAAATTAGCGTGACCCTGCGCGACGGTCGGGAATTGCAGGCGGTTCTGCTGGGTTCAGACCCGGAAGCGGATGTCGCGCTGCTGGAGGTGCCCGCAGTGGGGCTGAGCGATGTGCCACTGGCCAACTCCGATAGCCTGCAGGTGGGGGATTTTGTGGTCGCCATCGGCAACCCCTTCGGCCTCGGGCAGACGGTGACTTCGGGCATTGTCAGTGCCATGGGGCGCAGTGGCCTGGGCATTGAAGGCTATGAGGATTTTATTCAGACCGATGCCTCGATTAATCCGGGCAACTCCGGCGGCGCACTGGTTAATCTGCGTGGTGAGCTGGTGGGCATGAACACCGCGATTCTCGCGCCGGGTGGCGGCGGTAATGTGGGTATAGGTTTCGCCATTCCGTCGAATATGCTGCGGCAGATTGTCGATCATCTGCAAACCCACGGCGAAGTGCGTCGCGGCGTGCTGGGCGTAGTGACCCAGGATCTTACCCCGGATCTGGCGCAGGCCTTCGGCATCCAGTCGAACAGCGGTGCGGTGGTTGCCCGGGTGTTCCCTGATTCCGCAGCAGAGAAGGCCGGTTTGCAGGCGGGGGATGTGGTGATCGCGATTAATCAGCATTCGCTGCGCAATGCGGCGGATATGCGCAATCGCATTGGCCTGTTGCGCATTGGTGATCGGGTAGAAATGAGCGTGCTGCGGGAAGGCAAGACGCACAAGCTAAGCGCAGTGATTGCCGAGCCCAAACTGACTTCGGTGGCGGGTGAAAAGCTGCACCCCAAGCTGACGGGAGCGCAGTTTGCCCAGGTCAGCAGCAGCACGCATCCGACACAGTCCCATGTGGTGGTGGCCGACGTGGTGCGCGGCAGCCCGGCCTGGTATGCGCGCTTGCAGAAGGGGGATGTAATTCTGTCGATTAACCGTCAGCCGGTGGAGAGTCTGCAAAGCCTGCAGCAGCGGGTGGAGAATCAGCGGCAGTTACTGATCAGCCTGCAGCGTGGCGATACGGCACTGTTTGTGTTGCTCAAGTGATCCGGGTTCCTGTATAGAGTGGGCTGGCGGTGACTGATTTAAAAAGAAAACGCAAATGAACGCAAATAAACGCTATGCCCCATTCCCACGCAGGAGCGTGGGAATGGGAATCAATTTGCGTACATTTGCGTTCTTCGCGTTTTCTTTTGCTTCTGGCTTTTGAACGGGTTAACAATTAGCCTGGGGTATTTTTATCCACCCAGCGGTGGCCGTCACCCAGGTCTTCTTTTTTCCAGAAGGGCGCGCGGGTTTTCAGCTCTTCCATTAAATAGCGACAGGCTTCAAACGCCTGCTTGCGGTGCGCCGACCACACCACGGTGAGCACAATCGGCTGGTTGGGCAGAATCTCACCCACGCGGTGAATGATCAGGCAGTCGAGCAGGTCCCAGCGGGCGCTGGCTTCATCACAGATTTTCTGCAGATGACGCTCGGTCATGCCGGGGTAGTGCTCCAGGTGCATCGAGCTGACATCATCACCCTGGTTAAAATCCCGCATGGTGCCGACAAAGCTGGCGGTGGCGCCGTATTTGCCGTCGCTTAGCTGGCTGCTCTGATACTGCTGGGTTTCCTGCCAGGGATCAAACGCGGTCTCGCGTATTTCACAGGTCATGACTGCCTCCGGTCACCGGCGGGAAGAATGCCACTTCGTCGCCGTCTTTCACTGCGCTGTGAGGGTCAACATACTCCATATTGATTGCGCACAGCGTATTGTCCGGCATGGGCATGCCATTGCTGGCCTGTTGCCAGGCATCCTCTACATCGCGGGCGCTGTTCAGGCTGACTTCGCCCTGCCCGACCTGTTCTCGCAGGCGGGCAAAAAATTTAACTGAAATGCTCATTCGTAAAAACGCTGTCCTTTTGATAGGCTACAGGCCCTCTGATAATGATCCGATACAGGCCCTGTAATGACTGACAAGTTAACCCATTTTAACGCATCTGGCGAAGCCCATATGGTTGATGTGAGTGAAAAAAACATCACCCGCCGTCAGGCGGTGGCAGAAGGCGAGATTGTAATGCTAGCGGAGACCCTGCAGCTGATTCAACAGGGCAGCCATAAAAAAGGCGATGTGTTGGGCATTGCCCGCGTTGCAGGGATTATGGCGGCGAAGAAAACCGCCGAGCTGGTGCCGCTGTGTCATCCGCTGGCGCTGACCCATGTGGATATTCAGCTGGTGTGCGATGAATCCCTGCCTGGTGTGCGTTGTGAGGCCACAGTGGAGTGCAAGGGCAATACCGGGGTGGAAATGGAGGCGCTTACTGCGGTGCAGATCAGTCTGCTCACCATTTATGATATGTGCAAGGCGGTGGATCGTGGCATGCACATGGAGCATATCGGCCTGCTGAAAAAATCCGGCGGCAAGTCGGGTGACTGGTTAAAACGGGACTAGACAACCTGGCTAATCCGGGTTTTTGTTGTTTTACTGGAGATATTCAGGAATAAAAGGCTTCTTTCGCGCATCTTTATAAAACGCTCTATAAAAACACAAGAGCGATATTATAAATCACGCTAACAGGAGTCAATAAATGACTAAAATAACACGACAGCTTCTCATTCCGCTGGGGCTGCTGCTACTCGGCCTTACCGCCATATTCATTACATCCCAGAGTTATGCGAAGCAGAAAGAGGCCGGGCATGGCCATGACTACCGCACCTTTCACCAGAATGGCCAGATAGACTATGGCGTTATCAGTGATTCATACAGTGCCGATCTGGTGATGTATCTGGCCGGTAATCAGTTTATGGTGATGGAAGAGTTGATCCAGGATTTTTTAGCACGCCACAAAAATATCAAAACCGTCTACGTTGAAACGATTCCCCCGGGGCAAATCCTGAAAGGCCAGATTCTTAAACAGGGGCAGATCAACGGTGAAAAAACAGCGCAGAATCCTGATTTATATGCCAGTGTAAATCTGGGGCATTTGCAAAAACTGAAGTCTGAAAAATTAATGCAGGATTATCTGGTGTATACACACAATAAACTGGAATTAATGGTGGCCAAGGGTAACCCTAAAAATATAAAAGCTGCGGAAGACCTGGGGCGGGATGATCTGGTGCAATCGCACCCTAATCCGTTAACCGAAGGCATTTTTAAATTCTATGGTTCACAGATGCTCAAAGACCTTGGTCTGTATGAAAAAGTGACCGCAGATAAAAAATGTAAAAGTTGCTGGGCAACTGAAAAAACCTGGTTTACCTCGCGGCACCATCGCGAAACGCCTCACCGTATTGAAAATAATCAGGCCGACGTGGGTATCGTATGGACCACCGAAGTGAAGCACGCGCAGGCGGAAAACCGTGCGGTTGAAGGGGTGCCTATCGCGGCGCCTTATAACATGGCGCACAAGGTAGGTTATGCGATTGGTGTATTAAGCAATGGGCGCAATCAGGCTAATGCCGGAACCTATCTGGATTATCTGGCAACGGACAGCGCACAGGCTATCTACGCTAAATATGGTTTTGTTAAAGCCGGTGCAGATGAGTTAAAGCTGAAAGCAATACCCTGAGCATGAAGGCTTAAAGTGTCGGTTTAGATGGGCAAGTGGCTTGCCCATCTAAACTACTCAAGCGTTTGAATCTTTAGCCCTGTTTTAACAGCTGCTGTAAATCAATCACCGCCGTATTCGCGCGCGACAGGTAGTTCGCCATCACCAGCGAATGGTTAGCAAACATACCAAAACCACCGCCATTTAAAATCAGAGGGCTCCAGATGGCCTCCTGGGTTGCCTGCAGTTCACGAATCACCTGCTGCACACTGACCCGTGCATTTTTATTCTGCAATATGTCGCGGAAATCATGATCCACTGCTGTCAGCAAATGCATCAACGCCCAGGCACTGCCGCGGGCTTCATAAAACACATCATCAATTTCCAGCCACGGGGTTTTAACGCCGATTTCCTGATTAGCCTGGGTGGACTGGTGTGCCTGTGCGTCACCGGCCAGATCGGTATTTAAACGGGCCTGGCCCACACTGGCACTGAGGCGTTGCGACAGACTGCCCAGACGCTTGGCTACCAGCCCCAGCCATTCACTCAGGTTGTCTGCACGGGCATAAAATTGTGCATCCTGGGCATTGTCGTCTGATAGCCGACCCAGGTAACTGTAGAGTGCGGCTATCGCCTTGCGGTACTCTGACTCAGACGGTGGCAGCATCCACGATTCGGAGTCGATGCGGAACTGGTTTTCTGCCTGCACCATGTCCGTGTCTTCGGTGGACTGGGATTGTGAGCGGGTCAGGTCATTGCGCATTGACAGTGTCATGTCACGAATCTGGCTGAGCACCCCAAACTCCCAGTTGGGAATATTGTCCATTATCAGGCCGGGGGGCATGACATCATTGCTCAGGTAGCCACCGCGTTTATCGAGCAGGGTTTCCGATACCTTGATCAGGGTGGCGGTCGTGGTATAGCCGGTGGCCCGGGTTTCACCGCGCTGGCTGGCGAGGCTGGCGGCATGGCTTTGTGGATCAAACGCATCGGGTTCGCTGTTCCATAGAAACATCAGCACAAACTGGAATACAATGAGCAGCAGGATCAGTGCCGGCAACAGACGTACCCACCAGCTTGAGTGTGCAGGGTGATTATCGGGCTTGCGGCTGAACAGCTGACCGATACGGTCATAGGTGTCAAAAAAGAAATCTAGTGGTTTCATGTCATTTCCTATGGTTTACACTCGGGGCGAATGATGCCTGTATTTAAAGCTTTGTAACCCATTCAGTCACGTAAACCGGATGATTTTGTTTGCGTGTATCCATTGTAACTGTTCGGAGAACAGAATGAAATTTATAAAAATAACACTCTACAGCCTGCTGGGCCTGTTGCTGATTCTGATCGTCGCCGCCACCTATTTTGTGGTGACCTTCGACGCTAATAATTATAAAACGCTGATCAGTGAACAGGTTAAACAGCAAACCGGGCGGGCCTTGACACTGGCTGATATCCAGCCATCGGTATTCCCCTGGCTGGGTGTGGAGTTACTGGATGTGCGCCTTGAGAACGCAGCGGGTTTCAGTGAGCCGGAGATGCTGGCGATGCAACGCCTGGATGTGCACATAGAATTATTACCTTTGCTACGTCAGCAAATTAAAATCGATACATTACGTTTACATGGTCTGCAGCTCAACCTGCAACAGGACGCGCAGGGTGTCAGCAACTGGGATGATATTCTGCAGAAACAAAGTAAGGCGGCAGGAGATGCCCCCGCACCGGCTGAACAAAGCAGCGCAGCAGACAGTCCGGCCGCACTGCCGGCATTCAGTGTCGATGGCATCGAGTTAAAAGATGCACATATCCGCTGGATTGATGCGGCCAGCGGTCAACGGCTGGAGCTGCGCAAACTCAATTTAACCAGTGGCGCAGTTGCACTGGGCGAACCGGTTCGAGTCAAGTTTTTTGCCCAGCTGACGGTGGCGGAACCCGCCGTCAATCTTGATCTGTCACTTAGCAGCGTGGTCAAGTTTGATCTGCAAAAGCAGACACTCACCCTGGATGATACCAGCCTGAATGTGCTGGCGGATTTGTCTGCATTCGATATGCAGCAGGCCAGGCTGGGCATCAATACGTCATTGCAGGGCGACCTGAAAAAACAGGACTTCATCTTTCCCTTGCTGGATATCACCCTGGATGCAAACGGTGCGGCCATTCCCGGTGGTTCGCTCAGCGCACAGATCAAGACCGATCTGCATCTCAACCTGAATCGGCAGACTCTGCGCATCAAACAGTTACTGGCAGATGCCATGGGTGTGCGCATAAAAAGTGAATTGCAGGTGACACAGTTAATTGATGCACCGGATGCGGTGGGACGGGTTGATGTGTCCCGTTTTAATCCGCAGAAGCTGTTGCAGCAACTGCAAATTGAATTGCCGGAAATGCAGGGCGAGCAGGCACTGCAGGCGGTGTCGCTGGGTTTTAATCTGAATGCCGGTCTGGATTCAGTCACACTCAGGCCGCTGCTACTAACGCTGGATCAGTCAACGCTGAACGGTTATGTGCAGCTGGAGAATTTTGCCCGGCCGTCGATTGATTATCGACTCGATCTGGACCAGATTAATCTGGATAATTATCTACCTCCCGGCGCAGCGGATGAAGGTGTGCCGCCGGTGGCAGCGGCGCCTGCTGCCGTGCCTGCAGCAGCTACGCCAGCCGGCGATATTCCGATTGAGTTGCCGCTAGAAATGCTGCGCACACTGAATATCAAGGGCGAATTTAACGCGCAGCAAATCAATGCATTTGCACAAAGCCTGCAGCAGTTGCACATCGAAACCGTGGCGTCCGGTGGCCTGCTTGAGGTGCCGGTATTAACGGCAAAATTACTGAAAGGTGAACTCAATGCCGCGGCGCAACTCGACGTGCGCAGTGAGCCGCCGGCTTATCAGTTCAAGCTTGATGCGCAGGGTCTGCAGGCCGAGTCGATTGTGGATCCCATCCTGCAGGATCTGCTGGGTAAGGATACGGTGGGTATCAGTGGCGCGAGTAATCTTTCAGTGGCGCTTACCACCCGGGGCGAAACGGTGAATGCGCTGATGCAAAAACTCAATGGCTCATTCTCGCTGAATGCCGGTGAAGCCATCTTGCACGGTGTGGATGCGGAGTACTTTGTGCGCAATGTAGTGGCGGATTATCTGCAGCAGAAAAAACTGCCGGTGAAGGATGACTGGCGCGGTGAGTACACACCGGAATCCACCACCGCGCTGAAACAGTTGCGTGCCAATGCGACGATTCGCAACGGTGTAGTGAGCAATAAGGATTTATTGCTGCAGGCCTCGCGTTTCAAAATTACCGGCCAGGGCAGTGCCGACCTGCCGCAGCAGCAGCTGAATTACACCACGGTGGTGGACCTTGAACCGCTGGAACGCAAAACCACGGCGGAAAAACTGCTGGATATTCCAGTGACGGTAAAGGTTAAAGGCGCGTTTGCGCAACCGGCGATCAGTGTCGACCAGTCTGCCTGGGCAAAGCAGGCAGGTGATGCCTTAACCGCCGAAGCCCGTGCCGAGGCGAAGGCAAAGGTCGAGCAGTTAAAAGCTGAACAGAAGCAGAAGCTCGAGGCGCTGAAAGCCGAACAGAAAGCCAAAGCGGAGGCGTTGAAACAGGAGCAGCAGGAAAAGGCGCGGCAGAAAGTCGATGAGAAAAAAGAAGAACTGAAAGACGAGCTGGAGAACAAGCTGAAAAGCCTGTTTAGATAAAGCCTGTTTAGATAAAGCCTGTTGGTACAGCATAAGTTGTCAGTTGCAATGACATTGCGCTGGCCGGTTTTTTTTATCAGTAGCGGATTGTTAGAGTCAGTGTCACAGAAACAGAAAGACAAACAGAAAACAGCAGCGGCGAGTCCACAGGCCGTGGTGACCGTCAGTGGTGGCATCGCCGGGCCACTGCTGGCCTGGTATGACCAGTACGGGCGCAAGGACCTGCCCTGGCAGCAGCAACGCTCTGCCTATCGGGTGTGGGTGTCGGAAATTATGCTGCAGCAAACCCAGGTGAAAACCGCGATTCCCTATTTTGAAAGGTTTATGCAGCGCTTTCCCGATGTGCTGAGTCTTGCCAATGCAGATCAGGACGAGGTGCTGCATCACTGGTCCGGGCTGGGCTACTATGCCCGTGCGCGTAATTTGCACAGGGCGGCGCAGCAGGTGCGGGATCTGCACGGCGGTGAATTTCCGCAGCAGTTTGACGAGATGCTGGCGCTGCCGGGCGTGGGGCAGTCCACTGCCGGTGCGATTCTGGCGCAGGCCCATGGCCGGCGTCATGCGATTCTGGACGGTAATGTAAAGCGCGTACTGGCACGTCTCCATGCGTTGCATGGCTGGACCGGCCAGGCCAGTGTGCAACAGCAGCTGTGGCAGTATGCCGAAGCTTACACGCCGCATCAGCGGCTGGCGGATTACACCCAGGCAATTATGGATCTGGGGGCTACGCTGTGTACCCGCGCCCGACCGCGTTGTGATGACTGCCCGCTGCAGTTAGATTGCGAGGCGCTGGCAACCGATCAGGTGTCACAGTTGCCCACGCCCAAACCGAAGAAGACCCTGCCGGTGAAAACGGTGCGCATGTTGCTGCTGCACAATGCAGAGCGTGAGGTGTTGCTGGAAAAGCGCCCACCCACCGGCATCTGGGGCGGTCTGTGGAGTCTGCCTGAAATGCCGCTGGATGAAGCGGTGGAAGACTGGTGCCAGCAGCACTATCAGCTCGCTCTCAGGCACTCTGAGGAGCAGCCGGTGCTGCGCCATACCTTCAGTCATTTTCATCTGGATATCACGCCCTGCGTGGCCGAGGTGATCGAGGCCAGTGATAGCTCCGCCAATAACCATGGGCAAAGTGTGATGGAAGCCGACGGCAGAGTCTGGTATAAAGCCAGCCAGACGGATTGTGCGTCGTCCAAGCAGAACAGGCCCTCGAGAATGAATCTGGGCCTGGCGGCGCCGGTCACCAACCTGTTAAACCGATTAAACGAGGAATAACCATGAGCCGAATGGTGCAATGTGTGAAATTAGGGCGCGAAGCCGAAGGTCTGGATCGCCCCACCTATCCCGGTGATCTGGGTGCCAGAATTTATAACAATGTGTCCAGGGAAGCCTGGGCCGCGTGGCTGCAGCACCAGACCATGCTGATTAACGAATACCGCCTGACGCCGGTTGAGCCAAAAGCGCGCAAATTCCTGGAAGAGCAGATGGAAAAATTCTTTTTCAGTGAAGAAGGCAGCGAAGCACCCAAAGAGTTTGTGCCCCCTTCAAGCTGATCTGCTGTCGCCTGCATGAAAAGCCCGACCCTGCCGGGCTTTGTGTTTGGCGATGTCTTAAATTCCCTGAAACAGCTGGAAATCAGCGGCTTAGCGCGGATTTTAGCAGTGAATAGGCCGCAATGTCGGAATAAAACTTGACCCGTCAGGCCTGATCCGGTTTAATACGCGCTCCTCGCAATTCAGTGTTTTCTGGATTGATCAAAGTGCCTGATAAGGCCGGGTAGCTCAGTTGGTAGAGCAGCGGATTGAAAATCCGCGTGTCGGCAGTTCGATTCTGTCCCCGGCCACCACTTTCCCCTTTGTTTGTTTTTACTTCCAGACCGTAATTTTATTAGACTCGACCCGAATCGAACTGCCGCGTCAGTACGATTGCTCGGCGCGTCCATGCGCCTCGGCCTTCGGCTCATGGCGCATAGAAAGCGCGCCATGTCGTGATTTGCTCCCGGCAAATCTGCTCTGTCCCCGGCCACCACTTTTCTTCTTTCTATTCAATAAGTTATAAAATTCAATATATTTTCAGTTGGTCTGGCGGCGCACTTTCTGGTAAGTAACTACAATCAATTTCAGTGATCAATACAAACTAGCTTGATATTTTGTCTTTGAGGTTGGAAGTGTTTTTGTGGGCTGTATGGATGTCTAGAATGCCCTCCCAATAGTGAACCTATATATTGGGAGGGTTGGTTTCTATCTAGGCGCAAGCATGATTGTTCTCTTTCAGAATAGGTGCACCGATATTAAGGCCAAACTCAACTTTGAAATCAGTTGCTTTTACCTTAGGCACAACCTGGCCCTTTACTTTAGGTAGATCTACAATTCCATACTTCTCTAAAGTTTTGAGGGTCCGGCACAGATTTGATTTGCGGCGAGATGTGATTTCTTCCAGCTCTGTAATTGAGCGAGGTTTGTGCTGGATAATCAGCTTCAATAGATGTTGGTTCTCTGTGCTCAAAACTTGAGACATAGACTTCAGAGACTCAAACCAAATTTTAGGCTCAGTTTTCTTGGGCACATACTCGCCTTTAGCGATCGCAATAGTACGACGCATGTATTCAGTTTTAGTAATAATTCCTACTTTCATAGTCTTTTTTGACATGGTGTTGTCTCCTTAAAGCTATTCCATTATTTTATTTACATCATCCCAGAAATCACTAAGCAATTGCCCAGCATCTTGAAATTCGTAATTTCTTACTTGGGCTTTATGATGGGTGTGATCCCATGTTTCTCGCTTGGCGCAATAGTTCTTGCGTTTAGGCTTTATTGCATGAGCATTATCATAGCCTAATATACGAGTATTATTTTTATCATGCAGGGTTAGGGAGTATCGGATACCGTGGGGAATGTGCTCGCTTGTATCTGCTAACCTAACTTCAAACTTTACCCAGTAGCCATCATCTAACATGAACATTTCTTCATTTAGTTCAAGGAGAGTGTGCAGTCCATTGTCTTTAGCCACTAAAGCTTGTTCCTTTCTTTTATCATCTGCTGATAACAATAGAATAACATGTTTAACGCTTTTTGCACCTAAAAGATTTAGATGATTGTCTGAATTATGCGTTGATTTCGGGGTTTTGTGTGCTTTATGTGCGCTTTTGGCTTGTTTGTTTTATATAAGCAGTTGATATATTTATATTTATTGCGCATATTCACGCGGATTATATATCCGCGTGTCGGCAGTGCGATTGCTCGGCACGTCCATGCGCTTCGGCCTTCGGCTCATGGCGCATAGAAAGCGCGCCATGCCGTGATTTGCTCCCGGCAAATCTGCTCTGCCACGGCCACCACCTTTCTTTCTGTTTCTTTGTAGTTACATATCCAGCTTTTACCAGACTGACCCGAATCGGATGAAAAGGTTGACGGTATTTTGCTTAAAGAATAACCAGCTGATCATTAACCCGCACTGTGCCACTGCGTATTACTTTGATACAAATACCGCTGTTATAACTTAAAGCCCTGGCCATGCCTTTACCCTCAATCTGGTTTAGATAACCGCAGGGTGGGCGGGGCTTATGATATTCGAAGATGGCTTCGCCAATCTGGAACTGCTTGTCTTTAAGTGCGGAGGTTTTAATGCCGCTGATAAGCAGGTTTCGTCTGTGTTGACCCCTGCCCATTTTTAATGAGTTACCTTTGCTGGCCAGCTTTAAATCGTGTTCGGTTATCAGTGTTACCTGGCAGCCTTCTACCGGGTCCCAGTAGCCGGTTCCGTTAAAGTATCTGTCACCCTGTAAGCCTTTGTCAGTAACAGCGTAAACGCTATCCACGGCCTGCATCTTCTCGCCGGCATTCTCGCAAATATATATCGCCTGTAGGCTGGGGTTTCGATTTTTACTGAATAGCTTTGATAGAAGGTGTTTCATGAAATCTTGTGTCACTTTGGCCTGACTGTTATGTCATTATAGTGAGGTTAGTGCTGGATCGTCTGGAAAAATCTGGCTGTAATATTGGTGTGATGGTGTAGATGGTTCGAGAAAGCTTAAAGCTCAGAGTGGTCTGAGTGCAGACTGGTGGATACTGTCTCCGGCTGATTTGCCGGAGACAGCGAGGTGGAGTTTACTACTGATCCGCAGATTCTTCAGTTACTTCATCACCAGCGGCAGGTGCCATTTTGGTCACATCCTTACCGGTGATTGGGCTTTTGCTTGATTCAGCCGCATTCATCTGCATCTGTTTCATATGTTCCTGCCAGCTAACGCCCGTTGTTTCCATTTCCTGGCACTTTTTCATTTCCATCTTTTCCAGGTTTGAGGGGCATTCAGCGTTGGCAACACCAGTGATAAGCAGTGCACTGGCCAGAGTTAGTAGTCTTAATTTCATCATTTTATTCCTCTATTGGTATTTAAAATACCTGTTCATACTAGGCCTAAAAACTGCCGGGTGATAGAGGGCATATTCAATAGTTGGGAGGGTTGTCACATTTAATTACGCTATCGTCTTTATGAATGATAGCCACTGTTCCACACGGGGTTATGCATGCATTAGAACGTAGTAAAAGGCTATTGGATAAATTGCGTTGGTTAGCCAACAGGCTAATGCTTTTCAGGGTGATTCTGGATGGGTGGCAGGCGTTCTTTTGCTTTAGCAATCACCTCTAAATCTGCACCGCCCTGACCTGACAGTGGCCTATTTGCTAGGGTTCTTCATACCATTCATCGTCATCGGTCTTGCGCATAAAGAAGTGGGAGTACCAGTAGAAGCGCCCGGCCAGGCTGGAGGGTGCGGTGCAGTTGATTCTTGAGCGACCAACGGGCAGGTCCTGTTGTAGTTGTAGAGTGACAGTTGTGTTGTCGACTTCTCCGGGGACTCGGCCCTGGCCGCTGGCGAAGCATCGCACACGTTGAGCCAGTTCGGCGGATTCCAGTGTGAGCTTCAGTGTCGGGCGTCGGCTGTGGTGAGGAATCAATGGATCGTCCAGTGGTTCACCGCGGTGATCCCTTGCAATGGCACTTAGCAGTGGCATCGGCAGGCTGTTGACCTTGTCTGCAAAACCCTTCATTTCGGCATACATCTGATTAAAGGCAAAGCGCGGCACCGCCTGCCAGTCTACCCTGTCATCGAATGCGCCGGAGTGTTGTGCAAAAGCAGTCAGCTTGTGATTTCTGGCAATGAGTTTAATCTGCCTGTTGTACTCGCCATAGGGATAGGCGAGCAGGCCGGGGCTTTCGCCCAGCTTGCGCTTGATCACGGATTCCGCCTGTGTGATTTCTTCTTCAATGCGTTTTTGCCATTGCAAATAACTTTCATTTTCGCGTTGTCGCATCAGATGTGAATGCACCGTGGTGTGGTTGGCGATGGTCGCGCCTTCCTGCTTCAATTGCTGCAGTTGCTTCCAGCTCATAAACTCCTGGCTGTGACCAATCAGATCGGTGTTAATAAAGATGGTGTAGGGGAAACGGTGTTTGCGTAATAAAGGAACGGCACTGGTGAGTACGGATTTATAGCCGTCATCAAAGGTAATCGCAATCACCTTTTCAGGCAAAGGTTTTTTATTACGTAGCGCATGAATAATTTTCGGCAGTGGCCACACATTGAAATCATTATCCGCAAGATACTGCATATGTTCAGCGAACTGTTGCACGGTGACACTGGTAACAGGTGGCGTATCATCGTCTACATGATGGTATTGAATAATCACCGCTGCGTGCAATGCTGAGGTCTGAAACAGTAATAGCGTAATCAGTACCATCAGACCAGGTGGTGTTGTTAATGTACGTGTGATTGAGTTGCGCATTATCCTCACTGTGACTTTTTCGCCTGCTAGCTGATTGTTGTGCTATGTGTCTGCCTGAGTTTAGACGGTTTGATACTCGTATGTTATTTTTATGTGAGTCAAAGTTATCGTTTAAGTTCACTGCTCTGGAATTAACAAAGCCTGCAAATGCAGGCTTTGTTAAACGTATTGTTAACCCAGTACGCGGGTCAGTTGCTGCTTTTCGGTGGTGGCGCTACCAGTGAGGGCAAAGCCCAGCAGGCTGTCGCCGTTTTTATACAGCGACTTCACACCGCCTTCTACGATTTCTTCAAACCATTCACCGTCCTGTTGTGCAGGGGGCGGGCATACCACCACCGGGCAGGCCGGGGTTTTTACCATCACCGGCATCGCCGGGTAATTCACTGCGCTGCGCTCGCCGTGCAGGGTTTTTGCCAGTGCCCGTGCGCCGATCATAATCGGCATCACATAGGGCAGTAACTGACCGTTAATTTCGGCGCAATCGCCCAGTGCGTAAATATGGGCATCACTGCTCTGCATAGTCTCATTCACTACAATGCCGCGCTGGCATGCAAGGCCGGCGGCCTCTGCAAGCCCGGTGTCTGCGCTCAGGCCAACTGCGGACAGTACCAGGTCTGCCTGCAGATGGGTGTTATCACACAGCTCAATCCGGTAGCCGTTGTCGCTGTGGTCAATTGCACTGACACTGTTATCCAGATACCAGTCAATGCCCTGTGCTGTCAAAGCGGCCTGCAGATCAGCTGCGGCCTGTTGTGGTAACAGGCGCCCCAGTGGTTGTGGCGCCAGATCAACCAGGCTTACCTGATAACCGGCATTGCTCAGGTCATTGGCAAATTCGCAGCCGATTAAACCCGCGCCCATAATCACGATGTGTTTTTTACCCTGCAGTTGCTGATAAAAAGCGTCGTAGTCCTGCAGTGAATTAACCCGCATTACTTTATCTACGGCATCGCCATCTATATTGAGCTTGATCTGGTTGGCACCATTACACAGTACCAGTTCGCTGTAATTGAACTCGCCCTGACTGGTATGCAGGGTTTGCTGCTCGCGATCAATGCTTTCTACTGTGCACTGGCTGATAATTTCGATATTTTCCTTTTCCGCCATCTGTGCCGCCGGCGTATTCACCAGCTGCTCCGGTGTCTGCTGTTTGCTGAGTGCATTGGATAACATCGGTTTGGAATAAAAATCACCCTTGTCTGCAGTGATCATGCGCAGCGGTGTCTGCCTGTCCAGCTTGCGAAATTCGCGTGCCAGGGTGTAGCCTGCCAGGCCACTGCCAATAATGGTTATACTGCTCATGCTGATTCCTTAAACATCTGCGTGAAATATCCCCGCGCCGAAGGCGCGGGGGTTATTGCTTGTTAGACTTCAACCATTTCAAAGTCAGACTTGGCGACACCGCAATCCGGGCAGGCCCAGTCTTCGGGAATGTCTTCCCATTTGGTGCCGGGGGCGATGCCATCATCCGGCCAGCCTTCGGCTTCGTCGTAAATAAAACCACATACGATACATTCATACTTTTTCATTGCGTTACTCCTGATTTAATTTCAAATTCAATAGTGTTAACAGGTACACTGATCAAGCATTCACTTTAGCCAGTGTGTCCTGGTAGTGTTTCGCATGGCGCTCTTCAACCCTGGCCAGCGCGTTAAAACGCTTCGCTGCTTTTTCCAGTACCGACTTGAAGAAGTCCGCGTGTTCTTTCGACTCATCAATCTGCTCGGAAAACTCGCTTGCTGCCGCTTCGTTGTTTTCTTCTACCGCCATGTGGTAGAAAGATGGGTACATTTCGGTGTACTCATGGGTCTCGCCTTCAATCGCCAGCTCAAGACACTTTGCCGGTGTTAACTTTTCCTTTGGGAACAACAGATCCGCGTGGCCAATGGCGTGCTGAACTTCCTGTGCCGCGGTTTCTTCAAATACGCGGGCGGTTTCCTCATCGCCCTGTGCACGACACACTTTGGCGAAGTACAGGTACTTGATGTGTGCCATGGATTCACCTGCGAAAGCGGCTTCCAAATTCTTTACAGTTACTGATTCAGACATGATTAATTCCTCTCGGTTTAGCTTGATTACTAGTTTTGGGTTACTGGGTTTTGTTTGTCTTCGAGAGTGATAATAGGGATTATTGATAGAAAAAACCAATGAGTAATAACAATATGATTGATAGTAAAAATCAATCGATAAGTATTATTTGATTGTTTTCGTCAGGCTGGTCGTGGGGAGTCCGATCCAGCTGCTCAGATTGACGGCCCGGCTCGATAGCCTTTGTCGACAACTCAGGCGGGCTGGGTCAGGCCGTCTTTAATTAGACGCTGCGTCATATGCAGGCGCATCGGGCCGCTTTCGGTGATGGTGTGGAACAGGTGGTGCGGGCTGGTGGAGCGCTCGATAATCTGATCCAGGTCGTCCTCGCATTCGCGGTAATAATCCAGCAGGCGCAGATCAAAGCGGTTGAGCGCATTGCTTAAGGGGTCTTTGGCCTGGCGCTTGCGAATCGTCTCCATGCCGTCTTCAAACACATTGCCCAGGCACATATGCACCGCGGAGAACAGCGTGGCCCAGCCGTTGTGCCAGAACATCAGATCCTTGTCGAATGTTTCGCCGCCGCTACCGCCGCCTGCCAGCATCTGCTTTAGCAGGTCGCGCTCGTTCACTGCCTCGTGCAGCTCCATCGCATTGGCGCGGCCATAGGCATCGATGGTGGTGCTGGTGAGCAGCATATGCACCTGGGGTGCGCTGCTCAGCACAAAGGTAGCATCCTTGATCAGTGGCGCCGGGGTGTCGGGATTGAGCGGGTTGCGTTTGTGGCGAGCGGAGGGGGCAGAAGACAGCACCTGCACCTCGTGGCCACGACGTCCCAGTTCCCGTGCCAGTCGGGCAAATACACCTTTCTGGAACAGCTCGTTGGAAAAATTTAAATGCACCTGCTTGTGCAACAGGCACAGCTGGAGCTCATCGGAATACTTGGGTGCGGCTTCGACAATATTGGCAATCTTGGTCACCGGAATGCGTTCCTTCAGCTCGCCTTTCTTATTCACCACCACTTCCTGGTGAAACTCGTCAAAGCTGATTTGCAGCATTACTTTGGCTCTGGGCCAGCTGATGGGGCGGCGGCGAATCGCCCTGGCCATATTACCCATCACCTCATGGGTAATCTCGTGGCTGTCGGCAAAGTCACCGTTTAACAGAATCGCAAAGGTGGTGACATGCTGCATGCTGGCGATCGCGTTGTAAAAGTGCCGCAGGTGTTTGGTGAGGTCGCCGCCGGTGAACAGCACCGAGGTGGTGAGTTTGTCCACCATCTGGTAGAGCGCATCCGGGTCGTCGGTGTTTTTCATCAGCGGGCGGAAAATAAACATGCAATGGCGACAGGTTTGCGGGCAACCCATGGCGGGAATAATCCCCAGCTTGCTGAACACATTTAAATACTCAGGGTCGGGCAGTTCATCCACCAGCGCCAGTCGCTGCTTGTCTTCTTCGGCCAGCATACTGGCGTAACGGTCTTTTTCTTCTTTTGCCAGGTCTTTATAGGCAATGGCAAAGCTCCTGCGAAACAGCTTGAGATCATTCCAGTGGGCTTCGATGTAATCAGCCAGCGCGTCACGGTCGGTCTGTTGCTGCTGCAGTTGTGACAGCTGGTGCTGCTGTAACTGTGGCTCGCCCTGGTAGTTTTGCCAGTAATCGATATAGGCGCGGATAAACTCGGCGTTGCTCCTGCTGTTGAGCAGCATCTGCATCAGAAACGCCTGCGCTCCCTGGGCGAATGCCGCCAGCACGTCCTGCTGGTATTGCGGGTTGATATTATGCTGCAGCCAGTTCCAGGCATACACATAGCTCATTAAAAAAGCCAGATGCTCGGCATTGTGCGCATGTGCGGGGTCTTTGCTCAGCATCGCCAGCATATCGCCGCGGGTGAGGCGGTTGATCTCGGTTTTAAAGCGCTGCCGCATCGATACCAGATAGGCCTGATGCACATCCTGCTGTGCTTCAGGGCTAAGCTGGATTTCGCTGGAGGGGCGACCGGACTGGATGGCTGTGCTGGTATTCATAGGGGCGAAATGTAGCATATCCCGCAGTTAAAAGCCGGCGTGAATTGGCGCAAAACGCTAATCAGCTTATGCCTCGACTTGCTCCGCCTTGCTGACGATATTATGCAGTATGGGGTGTGTTCCTGTTGCGAGGTTACCCCATATCAAAGTCTCATTCGTCCGAATTGTATTATCATGCAGCCCACAAATTCACTATAATCTACATTGATATGATTAGCGTAGTCACACTGTCAATTCCCCTCGACGTTACCCGGCACAGTTTAATGTGGAGCTCTATCGGCCTGCATCCAGCAGTTACAGGCCTGGCTTTAAGCGCATGAAGGGCGGCGGCATGCAGTTATGATATTCACCAGTGCAGCATTTCGGTTTGTAGCGTCCGTCCTTTTCTGTATTCTGACAATTTCTTCTGCACAGGCAGCAACTCCCGTGGTAACCCCGGTCAGCGAGCTGCCGCTCACACTTAGCCAGCAGCAGGCCGAGTGGCTGAAACAGCACCCTGAAATTCAGATAGGCGCGATGAACAACTGGCCGCCATTAAACTTTATCAACCAGCAGGGGCGGCAGGACGGTTTTGGCGTGGCCCTGCTGCAACTGCTGAACAGGCGTCTGGGTGGTCGCCTGCAACTGGTGAGTAGTGAGTGGAATGATTTGTATCGGCAGGTGAGCAGTCAGCAGCTCGATGCCCTGCTGGATATCACCCCAACTCCGGCCAGACAAAAAGATTTCCACTTCACCTCGCCGTATCTGCATATCCCTCATGTGATTATTGCGCGTAAAGATGCCGCCTTCTTCGCCGACGAGGCTGCCCTGCAGGGCCACAGCATTGCGCTGGAGCGGGGTTTCGGCAACATCGATTACTTTAGCCAGTACTATCCCGGGGTGCGCATCCGTGAGTACGCCAGCACTTCCGAAGCGCTGGGCGCAGTGGTGCGCAAGGAAGTCGATGCCTATGTCGGTAACCGCGTGGTGAGCAGTTACATTATTCGTAATGAGCTGATCGACAGCCTGCAGGTGCAAAGCCGTGCCAGTAAACGCGGTTCGTTACTGGCCATCGGCGTGCGCAAGGACTGGCCGCTGCTGGCGGAAATACTGCAGCTGGCGTTGAACAGCCTGTCCGATGCTGAGCTGCAGGGCATACTCAGCGATGTGCTGGCACAGAACTCGGCATTGCCGGGTATCTCGCCGGAGGTGAATCTGAGCGAGGCAGAAATACAGTGGCTCAAGGCGCATCCCCGCATTCGCCTGGCCTCCGACATCAACTGGCCGCCGTTCGAATACTTCAATGAACGGGGCGAGTACCGGGGCATTGCCGCGGACTATATGCAGCTGATTGAAGACAAGCTGGGCATCAGCTTTGTGCGCTCGCCGCAGGAGCCCTGGCACAGCATTGTTGAAAAGCTCAAGGACAAACAGCTGGATGTGTATTCACTGGCAATGGAAACGCCGGCGCGGCGCACCTATGCTCGCTTCACCAGACCCTATATTTCCAATGCTATGGTCATCGTAACGCGGGAGACGGTGGATTTTGTCCCCGGCGTGCAATGGCTGTTTGGCAAACAGGTAGCACTGGAGCAGGGTTATGCCTCCTATGATCTGATCACACAGCAGTACCCGGAAATCGAACTGAAAACCTATGCCGATACCCGCAGTGCGCTGCTCGCGGTGCTCAGGGGAGAGGCTTTTGCCTATGTGGGTAATATCGCCACCACCAGCCATATCCTTAAAGAAGAGGTGATCACCGGGCTGCGCATTTCCGGCGAAATACCGTTACGTTACGAACTGGCGATGGGGGTAAGAAACGACTGGCCCGAGCTGGTGGGCATTCTGGATAAAACATTACAGTCGATTACCGCACAGGAACGCGCGGCGATTTTCTCGCGCTGGGTGCGACTGGAACAGCCGTCGTCCAGTCTTCCACTTAAATGGATCGTGAGCGGGCTGACAGCGATACTGCTGTTTGCGCTGGCCATTCTCTACTGGAACCTGCTGTTGAAACGCAAGGTGAAGGAGCGCACCCAGCAACTCGAGCACCAGGCCTATCACGATACCTTAACTGGCCTGCCGAATCGCAGTGCACTGATTGCCCAGCTGGAACAGCAACTGGCCTTCTCGCAGCGCAATCATGAAAAACTCGCCATCCTGTTTATCGACCTGGATGACTTCAAGAAAGTAAACGACACCCTGGGGCATACCGTGGGGGATGAGTTGTTACAGGCGGTGGCCAGCCGGCTCAGAAAAACCATTCGCGGCAGTGATGTGATCAGTCGCTTCGGCGGTGATGAATTCGTGATTATGCTGTCGCACCTGCACAGCCTGGAAGATATTGAATCCACCTGTCTGCAACTGCTGCAGTCGATGAAACAGAATTACCCGATTGGTCAACGCAATATTTCGATGTCGCTCAGTATCGGCATCGCAATCTACCCGGACGATGGCGAGTCGGTGGAGTTGTTGCTGCAAAATGCGGATACCGCGATGTACGCCGCAAAAAACAAGGGTGGTGATCATTTCTCCTTTTATTCCGGCCAGCTCAACCAGCAGGTACACAGGCGCATGTTGCTGGAAGAGCATCTGGCGAAAGCGCTGGAGAATAATGAAATCAGCCTGCACTTCCAGCCGGTGATTGATCTTGGCTCCGGTGATGTTACCCGGTTCGAAGCGCTTGCGCGCTGGCACAACAGCGAGCTGGGAGACGTCTCGCCCGATGAGTTTATTCCGGTGGCCGAGCACACCGGATTAATTATGCAGCTGGGCGAATATGTGCTGTCACAAAGCCTGGCCGCCTGCCGCCGCCTGCGCGAGCAATTTAAGCTGCCCTATCGAATTTCGGTGAACCTGTCACCGCAGCAGTTGCGCGACGAGCACTTTGTAAGCAAATGTGCGGTGCAGTTAGAACAGAATGAACTGCCTGCTGAAAGCCTGGTGCTGGAAATCACCGAAGGCATGTTACTCAAGCAGCAGGAGCGGGCAGATCAGGTATTAAAAGAATTAAGCCAGCTGGGTGTGCTACTGGCGATGGATGATTTCGGTACCGGCTATTCTTCGTTAAGCTATTTACGCAAATACCCGTTTGATACTTTAAAAATCGATAAGGAATTTGTGCAGGACATCACCGAAGATGTGGCCAGTAGTGAGCTGATCCTGTCGATCATCAGCATGGCCAACAGCATGCACATTGATGTCATTGCAGAAGGCGTGGAAACCGAAGGCCAGAACAATAAACTGGTCAGCATGAACTGCAGAAAAGGTCAGGGCTATTACTACTCACGGCCACTGCCGGAAGAAAAACTGAATCAATGGCTGGAAACGCAACAACTAAAAAAGCAGAGTAAGTTAGCTTAATTTAATTGCATAAATATATTTCTTCCCGCGAGAACAGAGCATGTCCACAACAAACAGACGCGACCCCGGTAAACGCCAGCGCCAGGCACTGGAACGACGCATTCAGTCGGCACTGACCACCATTTACGATCCCGCTACGCCGAATATCGACCTGTTTAATATGGGTATGGTGTACAACATCAACATAGAGGCAGATGGTGCGGTAGAAATTGAAATGGCCTATTCCAGCCCCGGCCATCCGGGGTATCTTGGCTTACCACGCAAGGTGGAGTCCACCATCAACGAACTCGAAGGGGTGAGCCGGTGCTTGGTTAAGGTCGTCGCCGAACCGGCCTGGACTATGGATCGTGTTTCAGATCATGCGCGCATTAATATGAGTGCGGATAATTACGAATAAGAAACTGGACTACTATTGGGATTTACTTTAAAGGCTGTTGATAGCTTCTTGCCGATATTGAAATATGTATACTGTCACCGGATTTCTGTTCATCGCGGGTGAGTGGCTTGTTCGTTTATTGCTCCAAGCTGTGATTCTCGGACAGTTTTGCACCACACTCGCGACAAAAATTCGCGTTCCTGTCGTGACCAGTAATACCACACTGCTCGCATGCTCGGCCATCGGACTGATTTTTCAGTCTGCTCATCAATTCCGCCGAGTAGATGCCCGTGGGCACGGCAATGATGCCGTAACCGATCAGGATTAGAAAAGAGGCCACTAACTTGCCGAAAGGGGTAACCGGTGAGATGTCGCCATAACCTACGGTCGATACGCTAACCAGAGCCCAGTACATCGAAACCGGAATACTGGTGAAGCCGTGCTGCGGGCCTTCGATGACAAACAGCAGTGCACCAAAAATGGTAATAATGGTGAGCATGGCCATGAGAAACACTATAATCTTGCGCCAGCTCCCGAACAGTGTGTCGAGCAGGATGCTCGAAGCACGCTTGTATCGACGAATATGCAGTACCTCGAAAATACGCAGAATCCGCAATACACGCAGCACAGCCAGATACTGCATTCCCGGGAACAGCAGCGACAGGTAGGTGGGAAGAAGCGCAAGCAGGTCGACTACCCCGTAAAAGCTTCTCGCGTAGCGTACTGGTTGACGTACGATCCACAAACGCAGCATATACTCGACGGTGAACAACAAGGTAAAGAACCATTCGAGTGCCCTGAAATACACGCCGAAGCGCTGATTGAGCGCAGCAACCGAATCGGCAAGCACAACCCCTACACTGATCAGGATAACGACAACCAGTGCGACATCGAAGACGCGACCCGCTATCGATTCATAGCCAAAAATGACATCAAAACACCTTGTACGACAGCCTTTTTTGTCGAAAGGATCCGGGGCATAAAAACGGCTCATGATGCAAAATTCTCCACTGGTTGCACGAGGCTGAAGCAAAAAAACCGAGTAACCGGGGACAGGTAAGCGAATACGCTCAAAATCGGTTCATTCACTCGAGGTGAAGTGATGCTTTAGCTTGCCTGTAGTCGCCCCTTCACTAAGTTGTGTTATCAGGACCATTAAAACACTGTCTTTATCGAGCAAATCTTTTTCTGTACACAGGTCTTGCGCTTTTTTAAAACCAGAGGCTTTCAACATGAATTGATCCTTGCCTGTTTGCACATTAATACTAATAGCATAAAACATTTTTTTTAAACGCTGGCCAGTAAAGCGACCAGTAAAGCGACCAGTAAAGCAATAACCGCGCAGGACCTGTCGCCGGTTTCAGCGCTTTGCTCTGCAGGCTGGAACCGGCCTTAACACATCCCATTATCCTTGATGCTTCAAGGCGCGTTCGCGGATAACGGTGTCACCTCAATTTGAGCCTCGACTTCAGCCTGGGGTGCAAAATAAAGCAGCGTCCAGCCAGCGGAGGGTTTGAAACGCTGTTCACTGGAATAAATCTGCAATCTACCCTGTGGAGACAGGCTACCGAGTAACACCCAGTCATCACCGAGTTCACCCAGTCGGTTTTTCAGTCGATCCAGATCAAAATCCTTACTCAGACGGGTTGACTGAACCTTCCAGCCGTTGTTCAGGCGTTGCTGCAGGGTGTAGAAATCCGTTGGCGGTTCAAAGGCGAAATAACCGCGCTGCTGCAGAGTCAGGCGTTTTTGCTCCTGGCCTGACTCCTGAAGAGGCGCCAGCTGGAATGTGCGATGGTGACCAAATTCATGGCCTTCGGCCTTGCAGACCAGGGCATTGTAATAATGATTGTCGGTCGCGCACAGCAGAAAACTCAGGTGCTGATTTTCCAGTTCGTGTTCGGCATGCTCAGAAAGAATCTCACCGTAATAGACCTTGATACCATCCATGCGAATCGGTTTAAGGCGCTGATAAGATCCATCGGTTACTACCACCTCCACCTCAAGGTCTTTCAGCGTTTGTGCCAGTGCCTGTGTCCAGGGTGAGGCGCCTACGATCAGCAGGCCGTTTTCTTCTTTTGCTGCCAGGGACATTGTTCGCGCCAGCGGCCCCAGGCTAAGCCCGTGCACCAGCACGGTCACAATAATAATCAGAAAAACGATGGGCAGAAGCGCCTCGGCGTCCGGGTAGCCTGCAGTGACCAGCGCCGGACCAAAAATGCCCGCTGTGGCAGCTGCCACGATGCCGCGCGGCGCGATCCACGCCAGCAGGAGCCTGTCCTTGCCCCGCATGGGTGCACCCAGTGTTGCCAGAACAATGGTCAGTGGACGCACCAGCAGCAGGATCGTGAGCACGAAGGCGACCACCCTCCAGTCGAGCAGTTCCAGCTGCTCAAGCTTGAGCTGGGAAGGGATGACAATAAACAGTACTGATAACAGCACGATGGTGAGGTTTTCCTTGAAATGTCGCAGCGGGTCGCGCTCGACCAGCTTCATATTGCCGATAACCAGACCCATCACGGTCACGGTTAACAGCCCTGCCTCATGCTGGACGAGATTACTGGCCCAGTAAGCTGCCAGCACCAGCACCATCAGTAACGGCGCCTTGAGGTGAGCGGGTACCGCGCCGCGCCGGTAGAGCCAGCCTGTGAACCACCCACCCAGCCCCCCGAGCAGCGCTGCCACAGCGATTGCCGAGCCAAGCCCTGTAATCACCTCGGGCCAGCCGCTACCGGAGAGTGTGAAATATTGAAACGTCAGCACCGCCAGCAGAACGCCTACCGGATCATTAACAATGCCTTCCCACTTCAGCAGCGCCGCCGATTCATTGTTGAGACGCGCCTGACGCAATAGCGGAAGGATCACGGTCGGTCCGGTGACCACAAGAATGGCGCCCAGAACCCAGGCAACCGGCCAGCTCAGCCCCGCAACATAATGCGCCGCCAGTGCGCCGAGAGTCCAGGCCAGCGGCGGGCCGAGGATCGTCAGGCGACCGACACCATGACCGACGCGTCGAACCTCGCCAAGCTTCAGATCCATACCGCCTTCAAACAGGATAATGGCGACACCCAGACCGATCAGCTCTGTCAGTTCGGTTTGTGATAACCCCAGCTCAATGATGCCACTCACAGGTCCCAGCAAAAGTCCCGCAGTGATCAGAACGACAATCGCCGGTAAGCGAAGCCGCCAGGCCAGCCATTGGCTGGCAAGTCCGGCGCTCAGAATGACCAGCGTAAGTGTTGCGGCGTGCATGAAGTCTCCACTTTTGGGTTGTCATCGAATGAAGCTGATTGAAGCGTCAAAGTTTTACTTATTGCATAGCGCGAGAAAAGCTTTATTTTGCATCAGCGGCATGCTCTTGTGCGCAAACAACAAGCTCACAAAAACCAGGGTCAGAGCAGCAAATAACTCTAATAGTAGAGACAATTGCTCTCTAGCCCTGGTTTTTACGAATTCATCTTATATCGCAATCCAGTAGATCAATGCTGAAATAGCGATTGCAATGACAATTGTAATTATAAGCTTTTGTGAAGCAGATGATTTTTGGCTTTCAATTTGAGTTGGGGGTGTATCTTGAACAGGTAGCTGTGCTTCATACTCTTTTACTAGTTTTCTTGCGCTTGCATAATCATCGTCATGAACATGAACCCTGGAAAAGTCTGTCGCTGCCAGATCCCCAATTGCCCCTTGCAGATAGAACCCACTTGTATGCGCCTTAATTCCATTGGCACGTAACATGCCCTTTATGATTTCGGCTTCCACAATATCCTTAGCTTGATAAGCAATTCTCATGTTAGTTGGCTTAATAGGGGACAGGCTTAATAGGGGAAGGCTTAATAGGGGAAGGCTTAATAGGGGAAGGCTTAATAGGGGAAGGCTTAATAGGGGACAGACCACGATTTTCTGGCTTAATAGGGGACAGACCACGATTTTCGACCTGATTCTGGCTATTGGTTCCATAAACCGTGGTCTGTCCCCTATTATTACGAGCTGGTGGGCATTCTGGATAAAACATTACAGTCGATTACCGCACAGGAACGCGCGGCGATTTTCTCGCGCTGGGTGCGACTGGAACAGCCGTCGTCCAGTCTTCCACTTAAATGGATCGTGAGCGGGCTGACAGCGATACTGCTGTTTGCGCTGGCCATTCTCTACTGGAACCTGCTGTTGAAACGCAAGGTGAAGGAGCGCACCCAGCAACTCGAGCACCAGGCCTATCACGATACCTTAACTGGCCTGCCGAATCGCAGTGCACTGATTGCCCAGCTGGAACAGCAACTGGCCTTCTCGCAGCGCAATCATGAAAAACTCGCCATCCTGTTTATCGACCTGGATGACTTCAAGAAAGTAAACGACACCCTGGGGCATACCGTGGGGGATGAGTTGTTACAGGCGGTGGCCAGCCGGCTCAGAAAAACCATTCGCGGCAGTGATGTGATCAGTCGCTTCGGCGGTGATGAATTCGTGATTATGCTGTCGCACCTGCACAGCCTGGAAGATATTGAATCCACCTGTCTGCAACTGCTGCAGTCGATGAAACAGAATTACCCGATTGGTCAACGCAATATTTCGATGTCGCTCAGTATCGGCATCGCAATCTACCCGGACGATGGCGAGTCGGTGGAGTTGTTGCTGCAAAATGCGGATACCGCGATGTACGCCGCAAAAAACAAGGGTGGTGATCATTTCTCCTTTTATTCCGGCCAGCTCAACCAGCAGGTACACAGGCGCATGTTGCTGGAAGAGCATCTGGCGAAAGCGCTGGAGAATAATGAAATCAGCCTGCACTTCCAGCCGGTGATTGATCTTGGCTCCGGTGATGTTACCCGGTTCGAAGCGCTTGCGCGCTGGCACAACAGCGAGCTGGGAGACGTCTCGCCCGATGAGTTTATTCCGGTGGCCGAGCACACCGGATTAATTATGCAGCTGGGCGAATATGTGCTGTCACAAAGCCTGGCCGCCTGCCGCCGCCTGCGCGAGCAATTTAAGCTGCCCTATCGAATTTCGGTGAACCTGTCACCGCAGCAGTTGCGCGACGAGCACTTTGTAAGCAAATGTGCGGTGCAGTTAGAACAGAATGAACTGCCTGCTGAAAGCCTGGTGCTGGAAATCACCGAAGGCATGTTACTCAAGCAGCAGGAGCGGGCAGATCAGGTATTAAAAGAATTAAGCCAGCTGGGTGTGCTACTGGCGATGGATGATTTCGGTACCGGCTATTCTTCGTTAAGCTATTTACGCAAATACCCGTTTGATACTTTAAAAATCGATAAGGAATTTGTGCAGGACATCACCGAAGATGTGGCCAGTAGTGAGCTGATCCTGTCGATCATCAGCATGGCCAACAGCATGCACATTGATGTCATTGCAGAAGGCGTGGAAACCGAAGGCCAGAACAATAAACTGGTCAGCATGAACTGCAGAAAAGGTCAGGGCTATTACTACTCACGGCCACTGCCGGAAGAAAAACTGAATCAATGGCTGGAAACGCAACAACTAAAAAAGCAGAGTAAGTTAGCTTAATTTAATTGCATAAATATATTTCTTCCCGCGAGAACAGAGCATGTCCACAACAAACAGACGCGACCCCGGTAAACGCCAGCGCCAGGCACTGGAACGACGCATTCAGTCGGCACTGACCACCATTTACGATCCCGCTACGCCGAATATCGACCTGTTTAATATGGGTATGGTGTACAACATCAACATAGAGGCAGATGGTGCGGTAGAAATTGAAATGGCCTATTCCAGCCCCGGCCATCCGGGGTATCTTGGCTTACCACGCAAGGTGGAGTCCACCATCAACGAACTCGAAGGGGTGAGCCGGTGCTTGGTTAAGGTCGTCGCCGAACCGGCCTGGACTATGGATCGTGTTTCAGATCATGCGCGCATTAATATGAGTGCGGATAATTACGAATAAGAAACTGGACTACTATTGGGATTTACTTTAAAGGCTGTTGATAGCTTCTTGCCGATATTGAAATATGTATACTGTCACCGGATTTCTGCGGTCAGTTATAAGCACAATTCGCCTGACGATACACCGTGTATAGACGCTAGTCCGGTAGCGCTTAAAAGCGACCCGGCTTTTTAAGCGCTGCATCTGGCATTGGTGAACGATTTGTCCGGCGGCTTATCCAATGCATAGACAGCATCAAGTGATCACTATGAAACCTTCCTGGCCCATTGTTCTTATTGTGACGCTACCACTGGTTGTGACGCTAGCACTGGCAGTCGTTCTGTGGTGGCTGGTATTGTCGCCCGTGCAAACCACAGCGGATCTGTCGGTACCTGCGGACGATTATCCCGCAGGTTCGGCCATCAACTGGCAGCCCTGGGGAGACGGTGCGTTTGCCCGTGCCCGTGCCGAACGCCAGGGGATGCTGCTGTATTTTCATGCACAGTGGTGTAGCTGGTGTCGGCAGTATCAGAATGACAGTCTCGAACATCCCCGCAGTGTCTCCGTTATTAATAATCATTATGTGCCGCTACTGGTTGATGTTGATCAGCGCCGTGATCTGTTTACACGCTTTGGCGGACGCGGCCTGCCCTATACGGTGCTGCTGGATGCGGACGCCGAATTGACTGCGCGTTTTACCGGCAGTTTATCTGCGACAGATTTACACACCGTGCTGGCAGCACGCGCCTCACACACGGCGATGAGTACAACGCTGTCAACGCCTGAGCAGACATTGCCCGGCGCCAGCGCCCGTATAGATAACCCCGAGGCATTTCTGCAGTTTCTTTATGAGGCCTATGACAGTGATGCGCAGCGGCTCAGTGGCACAGCTCAACTCGGCACACTGAGCAAGCGCCCGCAGCCGATCACTTATCGCCTGTTGCTGCAGCTGGACGACTGGCGAGAGCGCATGCCGGGCATGCTCGATGTGTTGCGCGCCGATCTGTATGACGAGCGGGACGGCGGTTTCTTTTTCTACCGCGACGAGGCACAGGCTGACCCTGCGGCGCAAATTGAAACTGCCAAGGTGCTCGGCTTGAATGCGCAGATGATCTGGCTGTATGCCGATGCAGTGGCGCAGCTCAATCGCGAACGTGATCGCGAGGTAGTACGCGGTGCGCTGGATTATGTGCGTGGTACCTTATGGGATAAAACGCGAGGCGCGTTCTGGGGCAGCCAGTTTTCCGACCCCGAATATTATCAGGGTGATGCAGCCGACAGGACTGCACCACGAGTCGATCGCACCCAGTTTGCTGACAGCAGTGGGCAGATGATCGTGGCGATTATTCGCGCCGCGCAGGTCCTGAATCAGCCGGTCTGGCTGGAGTGGGCTGGCCGTGCGCTGGCCGGACTCGATACGCGCCTTGCGCAGGCCGATGGCAGTTATTTTCACTTTCGCGGGATTGATGGTGCGCCACAACTGAGTGGCTACCTGCCGGCGCAGGTCTGGCCCGCAGTTGCCTGGTGGGCGTATTACGAAGCAAGCGGCGAGGCGCACGCCGCCAGGCGTGGCGCGCAACTGATCAGTCACATTGCCCGTTATGAAAATGCAGAACTGGGTGGCTTCAGCGAGCGCCTGTACAGTGACCTGGAACCCTGGGCCGAGCCGCGCACTCACGGTGCACTGGCCTGGTTACTGCATGGTCCGGCGCGTGCCGCTCAGCTGGCAGACGACATTTTGCCCTATGTGCAACGCGCCCGCTGGCACGAGCTGACGCGGGCGCAGCTGCAACTGCAAAATGCCAGCGACCCCGATGATGTTGCGCTGGGAATGCAGGTGCGGATTTTACGCGGGCAATAATTAGCCCATCTGTTTCTGCAGGTAATTTTCAATGCCTGTTTTATCAATCAGACCGAGTTGCTGCTCCAGCCAGTAAGTGTGATCTTCCTCGGTGTCTTTCAGCAGTTTTTCCAGAATTTCACGGGTCTGATAATCTTTTTCAGTTTCACACAGCGTAATAGCGGTTTTAAGCCTGTTGCCAACATCATACTCAACATCCAGGTCGTTTTTTAACATGGACGGGACATCGGTACCGATGTTCAGTTTTTCCCGTGAAGCCACATCGGGTGAACCTTCCAGAAACAGAATGCGCTGCACCAGTGCCGTTGCGTGCTCGAGTTCCTCTTCAGACTCATGCTTAATCCGTTCAAACAGTTTATCCAGCCCCCAGTCTTCATACATGCGAGAGTGGATAAAATACTGATCCGCTGCCGACAGTTCATTAGTGAGCAGACTATTGAGCATGTCGATAATTTTCTGATTGCCTTTCATATTGTGTCTCGCAGTTGGCTTATGCCATTGTGGATTGCAGGTAGTTTGGCAGGCCGATATCTCTGATCAGACCTTGCTGGGTTTCAATCCAGTCGATCTGTTCTTCCTTATCTTCAAGCAGTTCTTCCAGTAGATCGCGGCTGACATAGTCTTTCTCGCTTTCCAGCAGGGCAATGGTGTCCAGCATGTCCTGACGTTGCTCGGTTTCCATCTGGTAGTCGCCTTTAAGCATTTCTTCTGTCTCTTCACCAATCAGCAGTTTGCCCAGATCCTGAAGATTGGGCAGCCCTTCGAGAAACAGGATGCGCTCGATCAGTTCGTCTGCGTTTTTCATGGCGCGTATGGATGCTTTGTAGGAATGTTCGTTGAGTGCGTCCAGCCCCCAGTTCTTGTACATGCGGGCATGTAGAAAGTACTGGTTAATCGCCGTTAGCTCGTTTTTTAGCAGCTTGTTCAGTGCCTGATTGATTTTTGGGTCGGTTTTCACGTTGCATAGCCTCCAGGGTGGATTGTGTATTCATTATAGGAATGAGGCTTGTAAATACAACCGCAAATATAAGTTATTGATATTACTGTGTTTACTGGGTTTTTTCAAAATAGGCTAGCAATGCTATTGCAAATCATTCTCAATATCGTTTACAATAATCTAAAGTTCGAGGAGAGTAAACCGTCATGTATGTATGTGTGTGTAATGGTGTAACCGATAAGCAAATTATTAAGGCGGCTGAAAACGGTGCTATGAGCCTTCAGGATTTGAGTGAAGAGCTGAAGGTGGCAACCTGCTGTGGTCGTTGTTCAAGCTGCGCTAAGAAAGTGTTGCAGGAAGTGCATAGTCGAAATCAACTATTCGAGCTACCCATACATGCGCAGACACCTGCGTTTGCCTGATAGCAGTAGATTCATTTATCTGCTCATTGCTGAGTAGATTTTAGCGTTACCCTTAAGCCTGTTAATGCCACCTGAGTCGCCGCATTGACAGGCTTAATGATCAAAAAACTGGCCGGGTTGCCATGGTGCAGAACCGCCTTCACATCTAAGGAAGCTCTGAATAATTCATCCATGAATTATCAGAGCAAAAACAAATCAAAATGCGATTTTGATTTGTTTTTCATTTTCAATAACTTAGCAGTTATTGAAAATGGCGACACATCCTTGTGCCGCGGAACCTCTGAGTTTTTCAGAGGTTCCTTAAGTGTTCTGCGCTCACACTGACAGTTCCATGCTGCTCTGTTTCTTCTTCGTGCTGTTATCAATTCCTGTTAAATAAACTCATGCCAGTTAAAGTCATTATCACCATACACCAGAAATTCCGGATTGAGCAGGCTGTCTTTGCGGTTGTAGCTGAGAGTGGTGCCGTCGGTTTGTCTGAAGTAGCCACCGGCTTCTTCGACGATGCATTGCGCGGCGGCGGTGTCCCATTCCGAGGTCGGACCGAGGCGGGGGTAGAGGTCTACCGCGCCTTCAGCCACCATGCAGGACTTTAATGAGCTGCCGACACTGATCAGTTCCGGCTCACCGATTTTGTGTAAATAGTCTTTCAGTTTGTCGGAGGCATGTGAGCGGCTGCCGGCGACGCAAATCTGCTGCTGGTCCAGTTGACGTACCTGTATTTTTTCTGCCGGCTGTTTGTCGATTCTTTTATAGGCGCCACCTGCCTGCCAGGCGAAGTAGTCGGTGTTGAGCACCGGTGCGTTGATTACGCCGAGTATACTGCGGTGGTTTTCAATCAGCGCAATGTTGACGGTGAATTCGCCATTACGCTTGATGAATTCGCGGGTGCCATCCAGCGGGTCGACCAGCCAGTAGCGATGCCAGCTCTGGCGAATCGAGTAGGGCGGTATTTCGGATTCTTCGGTGAGTACCGGAATTTCCGGTGTGAGTTGCTGCAGTTCCTGGCGAATGACCTTATCGGCGGCCAGGTCGGCGGTGGTTAAGGGGGTGTTATCGCTTTTGTTTTCCACCGCGAAGTCGGATTGATATATCTTCAGAATTTCCCGTGCGGCGAGGCGTGCAATAACCAGTACATTCTGGCACAGGTATTCGAGGTTAAGGGGTGGAGTACTTTTCATGCGGTGATTTTCATGTTGCAGACGTCGTTTTGCGTTGCAGCAATATATCACGAACCTGGTAGAGTGCGGCGATACTGCGTGCTTCGCTGAGGTTGTCGTGTTGTATCAGCTGTTCGATGTCATTGATATTGCAGATGACTGTCTGCAGCGGTTCCGGTTCGTCGCCTTCAATGCGTTCTTCTAGCAGATCTTCAGCTAATAATGTGTGGGTGGTAAAGCCGAGGTAGCCGGGGGCAATGGTCATGGAGCCAATCTGGCTCAGCTGTCTGGGGCGATAGCCGATTTCTTCCATACACTCGCGGCTGGCGGCGGTGTAGATGTCTTCACCCGGATCGATCCTGCCTTTGGGAAACAGCAGCTCGTAGCGGTCTGTGCCGACAGCGTATTCACGGATCATCATCACATGCTCCGCATCAACCAGCGGCACGATCATCACCGCGCCGGCGCCGGGGGAAATAATGCGCTCATATTCCCGCGATTCGCCATTACTGAATTGCAGCGAGACCTGTTCTATGCCAAACAGTTTGCTCTGGCTGAGCAGGGTGCGCTTGAGAATTTGTGGTTTTTTGTTCATCATGCTCTTTTTTAGTCACTATTGTAAAAGCCCCGGGGCGGAATTCCTATGCTTGACTGGTCACAAATTGAAAATGTGTTTCTGGATCTGGACGGCACCTTGCTGGATTTACACTTCGACAACCACTTCTGGCTGGAATATGTGCCGCAATGTTATGCGGAACACCACCAGTTATCGCGGGAAGATACGCAGCAAATCCTCGATAAGAAATACGCCGATGTCTATGGGCGTCTTAACTGGTATTGCGTGGATTACTGGACGCGCGAGCTGGAGCTGGACATCGCCGCGCTGAAACAGCAGGTGAGTGACAAGATTGCGGTGCGCCCCCATGTGGAGGAGTTTCTGGAGGCGTTGCATATGCATGGCAAGCAGGTTTCGCTGGTGACCAATGCGCACCCGGTGAGTATCCAGATAAAGATGCATAAAACCGGGCTGGATCGCTTTTTCCACCGAGTGGTGACCTCGCACCAGTTGCATCACGCCAAGGAAGAGCAGGCGTTCTGGCAGGGGCTGGAACAGCTGGAGCCGTTTGATAAGCCGTCCACCCTGTTTATTGATGATAACTTTTCCGTACTGGATGCAGCTCGTGAGTTCGGCATTGGCCATCTGCTGGCGATTAAACAGCCGGACAGCCGGGGCGAGCTGAAAGACCATCATCACTATCCGCTGCTGGCGTCGTTTCAGCAGATTATGCCAGCATGATCTTCACCCGTTCGGGTGAAAATTCAGATAAAACAGACACTTCCGACGAAAAGTAGTTGCTAAGCATATTATGAATTGCTAAATTTACGCCCGTGCACAGCAGGCCGCCTGGTTTCGCTGTCACCCGCAGGCCGACCGATGATCAATGTCATTATCACACAGTGTCTGCGGCAAATGATTAAAGCGTATCAGGGTTCTCCTGATGAGTACATTTCCCTGCCGCCTTAGCGCGAGAAATATCCGCACGATATTAGATGTGGAAATGTGAAAAGATAACGATACATTTAAACAGGTTTAATGATGAAACTTACACATATTTCTGCTGCATGGGCACTCGCTTTATTAATAACCCTTCCATTCAATATGGTAACCGCTTCCGAGCGTGCCGTATTTTCCGGTAAAGATCAGAAACAGCATGAGCTGACAGAGTGGGAAGACAACAAGCTGAAAGCTGAAATGAGCAGCAAGTTTGCGGCCAACGAATCAGGCGCGTTCCAGAAACTGAATAACAACCCCTGGGAAGCCAAGCGTAATAAAGAGCAGCAGCACAACCAGCGTATGTTGCAGTTAAGTAACTCCTGGTCGGCCTGTCGTGAATACGCCTATAAACAGCGCGGACAGTGTTATGCTCGTGGTGGTGATGCCTATACCTGCGAGCGTTACTATGACGCCCGTGTTGAGCATTGCGATAGCCGTTTCTAGGCAACGCAGTCGCCGCCTGCACGGCCTGATTTGCTGATAAAAAGCCCCGCACCGTCGGGGCTTTTTTATGCAAAAGAAAACGCGAACAACGCCAATAAAGAAGTCCGCCAATGCACGCAAATAAACGCAAATTAATGAATTTTTGTATGGCGCAGCAGGTAGGTTGGGGTTCATGCGTCACCCCAATTTACAGACTAGATGATTGAAAAGCTGAAAGCAGAATAAAACGCGAATGAACGCGAACAATGCTAATAAAAAACTGTAAAACTATAGTAGTGTGCAGGCTGAGGTGACGCAGGAGCTCCAACGAACTCAACCCCTGTCGGCCTATGTTGAGGTGCGTGCCCTGGCCCAGCCGACGAACTTTACATCAATATAGCGTAAATTCGCGTGCATTGGCGTTGTTCGCGTTTTCTTTTGCTCCGCTTTTAAAAGTATCACTAACTTGCGTGTAGTGTATGGGGTGCTTGTTAAATACAGCTCCCGCGCATAGTATCTTTGATGCAGTCGGTTGGGCTGGTTGCAATACTATTTTCAGGGTGATTAAGGGCAATGCATAAAAGCATATTTAATATTATCGGCTGTGGTTATATCGGCAAGCGCATTGCGCAGCGCCTGCAACAGCAAAATCAAACCGTGAAATGCTATGTAGCGACTCAGGCTTCGCAGGATGACTGCGCAGCGTTGGGGCTGGATGTGCAGCGCTTTAATCTGGATATGCCAGGGCTTGAACTGACAGAAAACTCAGAACTGGATTTTGCCAGCAGTGTTTTGATGTACCTGGTGCCACCACCACGCAGTGGCCGGGCGGATACGCGCATGACGCACTTTATCGATTATCTGCAGGCCTGTGAAAAAACCACCGGCCATCCGGTGCAGAAAATTGTATTAATCAGCACCACCGGTATTTACGGTGATTGTGGCGGCGAGTGGATTGATGAAAGCCGTGAGCCGAATCCGCAGGCGGATCGTGCCTGTCGGCGTCTGGATGCAGAAACACAGTTGCAGGCGTATTGTGCACAACGCAATATCGACTGCATTATTCTGCGTGTGCCGGGCATTTACGCCATGGACAAATTACCGCTTAAACGCATCACCTCCGGTGAGCCGGTTGTGCGCGCCGAGGATTCCGGTTACACCAACCGCATTCATGCGGATGACCTGGCGGCGTTCTGTGTGGAAGCGATGAGTGAAGCGGTTACTGCAGGTGTTTATAATTGCTGTGATGGCAATCCGTCCACCATGAATGACTATTTTATGCGCGTCGCCGAGGTGATGAATTTAGCCGCACCGCCGCAAATCAGTTTACAGCAGGCGCAGGCAGAACTGTCGCCAGGCATGCTGTCCTACCTGGCCGAGTCGAAACGTATCTCCAATGAAAAGCTGCGTCGGCATTTTAAAACCGAATTTCAATATCCGGATCTTAAGGCAGGGCTTAAAAAATAAAACCAGATTTTGCATTTACCCGCAAAAGTGCCGGATCCACTTCGTTTGATCCGGCCTACGGTCGAGTGAAAAAAGTTGGTAGGGTGGTATCAGGCGAAGCGGATCCACCGTACCCGGGTCTTAAAGCGGCAAATAAACTCAAAAGTAAAAATAATTAAACGCGTAGCAAAAAACGACTTGCCGTTTAATTAAACGCATCGCGTCGTTCGCGGGGCACATGGTTGCGCAGGAAATCCATCTGGTCGGCGAGTATTCTGCGGTTTTGCAGAATCATCGCTTCGGCCTTGTTCGGTGCATAGGGCAGGGCAAGTAAGGGCATGCGCGCCTGGTGGGGTGTAAGCCCGCCCTTTCGAGTATTGCAGGCCTTGCAGGCGGTGACCACATTGTTCCAGATATCGGTGCCGCCCTGTGAGCGGGGCATCACATGGTCGCGGGTAAGCAGGGTGTTTTTGAAGTGTTGCCCACAGTACAGGCAGGTGTGACGATCCCGTTCGAACAGCGCGCGGTTGGTGAGCGCCGGGATAATGTTCCGGTTGTGTCTGGGCTGTGCGCCACGCAGCGCAATAATGCTGTTAATGTCAATAAACGAACGCAGGCCAGTACGCTGACAGGTGCCACCGAACACGCGGAAGGTGGTCTGGCTGGCAGTCCAGGCAATCTGTTCACGCACATAGAGTGTGGTGGCTTCCTGCCAGTTAATCCAGTCGATGGGACGACCGGCATTGTCCAGTGTGAGTATTAATGGCGCAGGTTTAATGGATAACATAAACACCTCTTGGTGAGATACCTCATCAACTTCAGACAGTTTCTGCTTACGTCTGCAATCTCTTTATAAAGATTATAGAATTATTTTATGTCTTTTTTATTAAAGCGTTAGTAATTAATTTACCGCGCTCAGGTCACTACCTTATAACAGGGTGTGTATTTTGTGCCCGGCAGTTTCATGCGGCCCTGTTGTACAAAGGATTCCAGCAGCTGATCCAGTGGTTGCATAATGCTGTTATCGCCGCGTATTTCAAACAGCCCGTGTTCCTCGATGGCCTGTATGCCTTCTTCCTTTACATTGCCGGCAACAATGCCGGAAAAGGCGCGGCGCAGATTGGCGGCCAGATGGTGGTTGGCCATGTCGCGGTGTATTTCCAGTTTGGCCATGTTTTCGTGACTGGGTATAAACGGCTGCTGGAATTCGCCTTCGACCTTGAGTATCCAGTTGTAATAGTAGGCGTCGCTGTTGGCGCGGCGGAATTCCTTGACGGTTTCCATGCCGTTTTTCATTTCACGGGCCACCAGTGCCGGGTCGTCGATAATGATTTTATAACGTTGCTGCGCTTCGAAGCCCAGGGTGTTTTCAATAAAGTGGTGAATCTGTTTAAAGTACTCTTCCGATTCCTTGGGGCCGGTTAAAATCAGTGGATAGGGTAGCTCCTTGTTTGCCGGGTTAAGTAACACACCCAGAATATACAGAATTTCTTCTGCGGTGCCGGCACCGCCGGGAAAAACCACAATGCCATGTCCGGCGCGCACAAAGCCTTCCAGGCGTTTTTCGATATCCGGCATAATCACCAGCTCGTTGACAATCGGGTTGGGTGATTCCGCGGCAATAATCCCCGGTTCGGTCATGCCCACATAACGGCCGTTTTTAATGCGCTGTTTGTTGTGGCTGATGGTTGCGCCCTTCATCGGGCCTTTCATTGCGCCGGGTCCGCAGCCGGTGCAGATATCCAGCCCGCGCAGGCCAAGCTGGTGGCCCACTTCCTTGGTGTAGTCGTATTCAGCCCGTTGAATCGAGTGTCCACCCCAGCATACAACCAGGTTAGGGTCTTTTTGCGGTTTTAAAATATTCGCATTGCGCAATATATGGAACACCGCATTGGTGACGCCGCGTTCTTCGTTCAGGTTGAATTTACTGTTAGAGGAAATTTCGTTTTTTGCATACACAATATCGCGCAGCACGGAAAACAGGTGCTCCTGAATGCCGTTGATCATCTCTCCATCGACAAACGCACTGGCGGGTGCATTTTCAACTTCAAGCTTGATGCCGCGTTCCTGTTGTACCACGTGTATGTCAAAGTCTTCGTAGGTTTCCAGTACCTGCTTGGTGTTGTCGACTTCGCTGCCGACATTCATCACCGCCAGTGAGCAGCGGCGGTAGATGTCATAGGTGCTGCCCGACTCGCTGTCTTTTTTCAGCTGGTTGACTTCCAGTTGTGACAGGGTTTCCATATGGCCACTGGGGGTTATGCGCGAGGTTTCTGTGTGCTTCTTCATAATATGCGTGTCATCATCTTTTTTTGCGCGATTTTTGTCGCGTAATCATCTATAAATACAGGGTAATGGTTGCCGAATTGTGTTTTAGCCGGGCGCTGTTAAGTTGTCTGCCCAGGCTTTTGTGTTCTGGGACACTCAAAGTATAGTGTGTATAGTGTGAAAACAACATTGTTGTGTACGTGGTTGTGTATGTGATGGTGTCGATATCAAAGGGTAAGCCCAATGAGTGATGAATTATATGAAGTGGCATTCTACGGCGAAATGGTCGAGGGTGCCGAACTTGATCAGGTAAAAGCCAAAGTGGCGGCAATGTTCAAGGCGGATGAAGCTAAACTGGCGCAGCTGTTTTCCGGCAGGCGGGTGGTGATTAAAAAGAACATCGATCAGGCCACCGCAAAAAAATATCAGTCGGCGCTGCTGAGTGCCGGTGCGCAGTGTGAAGTGAAATCACTGGCGGAGGCTGCGTCAACTCAGTCCGCTGGCGATAGCGTTCCATCTGCTCCGGCTCAGGCTGCGGTAGCAGCTCCAGCCTCTGCTCCTGCTCAGACGGCCGCGCCGGCCAGTAGCAGTGTCCGTGCCGACAGCAATGCGCCAGCCGCGCCAAAAACCGATCCGCTGGGTATTACCGCCAATGAGATTTCCGAGCTGGGTGCGAGCATTCTGCCGCCGGGCAGTGATATGCAGGACGGTACAAATGCCGCCTCTGCGCCAGAGGTGGATTTGAGTGGACTTGATCTGGCGCCGCCGGGCAGTGATCTGGGCGAGCTTAAAAAAGACGAGGCGGTGGAAATTCCGGATATCAGTAGTCTGTCGATTGTCGATTCAAAATAGTGCTGGTTCAGGATAAGCAGTGAAGTGGCCAGATGATGTCTGGCTGGATGCGCCGGACGTGCAGAAAATACACAGCACCTCCCCTGTGCTGTCAAAAACAAACCCTACCTGCAATATTATTATTTTACTGCTTTGGTTATAAGGTCTGACGGCTGAAATATAGGGGAGTAGACGGGTAAGGTATGTGACTAAACACACAGAGGCCCCGAATCCGGATTGCTGAGACTGCGCCCAGTAGCTTCATTGAGGCCTGATTTTCCTGGTGTTTTTTACGGGCTACTATTGCCATTAGTATTCTGCGAGAACCACTGCAGGCCCTCGGCCGAGGCGAGTTCAATTTTTCCCCGCGACAGTTTGACGCAGTTCTGCCGTTCGAACTCTTTCAGAATACGGCTGATCACTTCGCGGGTGGTGCCCAGTTCCAGCGCAATGCTCTGGTGAGTGATGTGCAGCACCGGACTCTTATTGCGCTCAAACAGGCTGCCCAGCATGCAGGCAAGGCGCATATTGAGGTGGTTGAAGGCGGTGTCCTGCACCATATAAATGGTTTCGCACAGGCGCTCGGTGAGAATATTGATGACATAGTCGCGAAAGGTGGCGGCGCTGTTCATCATGTTTTTAAAGCTGTCGGAGCTGAGCGCCAGTGCCTTGACCGGGGTCTCGGTGACCGCGATGGCATTAAAGGATTTTTTCTTTAGCAGGCTGTTCAGGCTGAGTATGCACAGATCACCGGCTTCCACCCGATACAGGGTGATTTCACGGCCATCCTCAGCTGTCTGGTAAATACGGATGGTGCCCTCGAGGATAAACATAAAGTTATTGCAGGTAGCGGAACCGCTGAACAGTGTGGTGTCGGCCTCAACCTGCATTAACTTGGCATGTTCGATGGCGTCATGCCATATGGGATCATGAATTCGTGCGAGTTCGGGGTAGGTATTATTGAGTTGTTGCAGGCGGCTTTGGCCGGCCCTCTCAAGGGTACTGGTTTCTGATGGGTCAAACTGCATACAAATGCCCTGAAAAAAGAATACATCGCATGCGTGCGGCTACACTCGCCTGCTTCTTGCAACCCGGAGATTCTAGGGTACCTCTGAACAATGCTGATATGTCTCTGCGAGACCTGAAGCGTGCAGCTACTAGGCGTGCTTCGCAGTGAATGGCCAGATCCTTCATAAGAAGCACAACACCGTAGAAGTGCGCTTCAGGCCTCGCCCTGCGGGGCTTGCAGGTGTGTCCGCACTCTGCGTTAGCGTTTTTCACCAGGCTTGAACCTGCTTTCAAAACACTGTCTTGATTGCGAACACACCTGTAAGCCAGAGATATGTCATCATTATTCATAGGTACCTTGGGTAGCGGCTTAAGATGCTGTATGTGACATAAGTTACATTAGCAGTGGTTACCCTCCGGTGGCTTGAGTTAATTATAACAATATAATCTGTAAGGTAATCCCTTGTTTGGGTAGATTGTGCCGCACGATCTGCCTCTGGTACCGGTTGTTCGATCCAGATCATTGAAATATATGTATTTTTTAATCAAATTATTTTATCAGATATTGCAGCTTGTCCGGTTTGCCATCCCACTCTGCGGCATCTTCCGGGGCGGGCTTCATCTCAGAGATCACCGGCCACGTTTTGGCAAGTTCGGCATTCAGCTCAAGGAAGTGATTGAGCTCGGCGGGTAAATCCTGTTCATCGAAGATGGCTTCGGCAGGGCATTCCGGTACACACAGCTGGCAATCGATGCACTCTTCGGGGTCGATCACCAGAAAGTTCTCACCTTCGTGAAAACAGTCGACCGGACACACTTCAACACAGTCGGTGTATTTGCATTTGATGCAGTTTTCAGTGACCACAAATGTCATGCTTATCTCCTTTTAGAACAGGCTGATCTGTTTATTCAGTATATTGTGCATCGAATCATTAAGCACCCCCAGAATACTATCAGCAACCGGCTGTAGTTGCCGTTCGATATAGTGATCATAGTCCAGTCGTGAGCTCTGGCACTCCACTGCTTCAGGCCCGTTGAGTGTGATCACATATTCAATCCAGCCCTTGTTGCGGTATCGCGAGGGCAGGTCATGCTGGCTGAAATAATCTTCCGCCCTGAGTGCGGCGCGGGCATGGGGTGGAATATTCCGGCTGTAGGCTGACAGCGGCTGGCGCAGGCGTTTGCGGTACACCAGGTCATTGTCAAAATCGCCGTGCTGCAGTCGTTGAATGATCTCGCGAATGTAATCGTCATAGGCTTCATCGTTGAATATTTTCTGATACAGCTGGTACTGGAAATCACGTGCCAGCCGAGTCCAGTCGGTGCGTACATTTTCCAATCCCTTGAATACCAGTTTGCTTTCGCCGCTGCGTTTAACCATGCCGGCATAGCGTTTTTTACTGCCCTGTTCCGAGCCGCGGATGGTGGGCATAAAAAAACGGCTGAAATGGGTTTCATATTCCATTTCCAGATAGGACTCGCAGTCGAATTGATTGCGCATGGTGTCCTGCCAGTATTGATTAATGGTTTGCGTCAGCTGCGTGCCAATGCGATCCGCGCTTTGTTGGTCAACCGCGGCATCCAGTGAAACAAATACCGAATCGGTGTCACCGTAAATCACCTCGTAACCCTGCTGATTAATCAGGTTGACGCTCTGTTTGATAATGTCATGGCTGCGTTTTGTAATCGAGCTGGTGAGGCGTGAATCATGTATCCGGCAACCGGGCGTGCCGAGTACGCCGTAGAACGAATTCATAATGATTTTAATCGCCTGGGAGAGCGCGCTGTTGTTTTCCTGTTTGGCGCGATCCCGCGCCTGCCACAGCTCGGCAATAATATCCGGCAGAATATGTTGCTGTTTGGCAAAGCGGGCGCCGTCATAGCCGGGGATGGTTTCATCCTCGGACAGGTTCAGCGCCGCAATACGCGCGTAGGGGTCCACCCTGAAGGTGCGGATAATACTGGGGTACAGGCTTTTGTAATCCAGTACCAGTACGCTGTAATAAAGCCCCGGCCTGGATGACATCACATAACCACCGGGGGCCGAGTTGCCCTGGCCGTAGTCACCGATATTGGGTGCGGTGAATCCCTTGCGGTGCAGGCGCGGCAAATACAGGTTATCAAAGGCCGCCACCGAGCCGCCGACCCGATCCATTTCCAGCCCGGTGAGTGTGGTGCGCTCAATCGCAAAGTGCAGCAGCTCGGCACGGGCAAAAATATCCAGTACCAGCTGGCAGTCCTGCAGGTTGTATTTTGCCAGTGCGGGCTTGTCCTGCTGAAATTGCCGTTTGATTTCCTTTGCCTTGTAGAGCGGATCCCGGCTGTGGTTTTTATCATTACTGTCGGCGGCACTTTGTTTGATCAGCTTGCCGCGGCCAAGTAACTCATTGGCGACGTTTTCCAGTGAAAAACTGGGAAATTGCCAGGTGGCACTTTTCAGCGTGTCGATGCCGTCCAGCACCACCCGTCCCGGAATTGCGAGAAAATACTGACTGGCTTCGGCCTGGGACTGGCGCCAGCGCGGCAGGCTATGATTGCGTCCCAGCCTGAGCGGCAGTTTGAGCTGGTCTGCCTTGTTCTGTAAAAACTGAAAGTCAAAATTAACCACGTTCCAGCCGATAAACACATCGGGATCGAGTTGCTGCACAGCATCGATAAACGCCTGCAGTAGTTCGCGTTCAGTTGAAAAATAGCGAGTCGGTGTGTCGGCATCGCCACCCTGTGTGTCATCACCAATCATTAGCACCTGACGCTGCTGCTCGCAGATATAGGCAATGGAAAACAGCTGCTGGCTGTCGTAGGCGGTTTCAATATCCAGCGACAGCAGACGCAGTGAAGGTGTATAGCTGGCGGCTTTTATGCGTGGGTTATACAGGGTTTTCTGTTCGCCGCTGGCTTCGATAACAACCGGCGCGGTGATAAAACGTTCGCTTAGATAACGCTCTGCCGGGCGGATATCGGCTTCAAACAGATCAAGTTGCTGCTGGCTGAACAGATCGCGCAGACGATAGAACATGGAAATCGAATTGCAGTAAAGCGCCGCCATGGGTTCAAAGGCAAAATCCTTTAACTGCAGGTTTTTTATTTCAATATGTCGGGCCAGCTGGGGCTGCTGTGATAACAGTTGCTCAACCGTATCGCGATCACCTTGACGAAAAAAAGCGGTGCAGCGCTGTTGCGTAATATAAACCTGTAATGGCCCGTCGGCACTGCTGAACCACAGTTCCAGTTGTATGCCCTGGGGCGTGTCCTGTGCGTGGCGGGTGAGGAGAAAAGCGTGGCGCATAATTGAAGTGTGATGAATCGCAGGCCATTTTAAGTCACAGCGTCTATTATCTATGCTGGCCCTGAAGAATACCATCCCGGTGTTTTGCCTGGCACATGGGAGCTAAAGCGCTCCCGTTTTATATTTTGTTTACTAATCGAAGGATGTTTGTTCGATGAAAATTAGTCCCTACCTGAAGGTGCTGGCCGAAAAAGACGGCTCTGATCTGTATCTGACTACCGGCGCCATGCCCAGCGCCAAATTCAATGGGGTGTTAACCCCGCTCTCCAAGCAGGCCGCACCGCTGGGCTGGGTAAAGTCGCTGGCGATGGAAATTATGAATGAAGACCAGCGACGGGATTTTGAGCACAAACCGGAGATGAATCTGGCCATTTCCGAGCCGGGCGTGGGTCGTTTCCGCGTGAATATTTTCAAGCAGCGCAATGAAGTGTCGATGGTCATCCGTAATATCAAGGCGGAAATTCCCAACCTGGAGGAGCTTGGCCTGCCGCCGGTGCTGAAGGACGTGATTATGTCGAAGCGCGGCATTATCCTGTTTGTCGGCGGCACCGGCTCCGGTAAATCCACCTCGCTGGCGGCGCTGATCGATCACCGCAATCGCAACAGCAAGGGGCATATCATTACCATTGAGGATCCGATCGAGTATGTGCATCAGCATAAGGGCTGCATTGTTAATCAGCGTGAAGTGGGTGTGGATACTGACAGCTTTGAGGATGCGCTGAAAAACACCCTGCGTCAGGCGCCGGATGTGATTCTGATCGGCGAGATCCGTGATCGGGAAACCATGGAGCACGCCATGGCCTTCGCCGAGACCGGTCACCTGGCGATTTCCACCCTGCATGCGAATAATGCCAACCAGGCGCTTGATCGTATTATCAACTTTTTCCCGGAAGAACGTCACGCTCAGCTATTGCAGGATCTGTCGCTGAACCTGCGCGCCTTTATTTCGCAGCGACTGATTCCCACCGTGGACAACAAGCGCTGCGCGGCGATTGAAGTGCTGCTGAATTCACCGCGGGTGGAAGAGCTGATCAAGAAGGGCGAGGTATCGGAGATTAAGGAAGTGATGGAAAAATCCGAGCGCATGGGTATGTGTACTTTTGATAGCGCCTTATTTAATCTGTACCGGGAGGGACGGATTTCGATGGAAGAGGCCTTGAAAAATGCCGACTCGGAAAATAACCTGAGGCTGAAGATCGAGCTGGGTGCGGATGCGCCGCAGAAAAAAACCGCGGAGCAGGACGCCTTCGGTGGTCTGTCATTAATGGAAAAGGAAGAACCCAAAGAGGAAGAGTCGGATGCCGACGAGCTGTCACTGACCCCGGCGGAAAAACCGGTGCAGGAAGAAAACTGAAAGGCCCGCTACAACATTATTGGGCTGCCAAGCGAGTGGAGGATATGCGTCATGAATGCAGGACTGATAGAAGCCACGGTGCAGTGCCCTTATTGCTGGGAGCAGATTGATGTGATGATTGATGACTGTGGTGAAAGCCAGCAGTATATCGAGGATTGCCAGGTCTGCTGTCGGCCGATTAATTTCACCATCGAGATCGACGATAATCAGCAGCGACATGTGCATGTGAGCAGTGATGACGGCGCGGATTAGCTGCCGAAGTCACTTCTGAGAAGTTAATGTTTTACTTTAAGTATTGATTGTAATCGTCTACACTAAATAAAAAAATAGTGTCTAAAAGAGGATTTTTATAGTGACGTTTACAGTAAAGCAATCAGTGTTTAAGGTTTTGGCGGGTTCTGTTTTGTGTGTTTTGATGTCGGCCTGTTCAACCAGTGGCGATTCCTCCGACTGGAATAAAAAAGCCTCGCCCTGGGATCGCATTCGCGATAACCCGTCTGCAGCGGTGAATGAAGAGCCGGCATCCGAATCTGTACCCGTTGAAATTGAAATGATGCAGGCGCAGCGGGCGCAGACAGGGCCAGCCCAGGCCGAGCCGGTTGCGGTGCTGGTCGAGCAGCAGCCGGTAGCGGTTGCACCGGTGATTGAACCCTCGCCACTGGATCGGGTGATGCAGGCCCCGGCAAGTTATTTTACGGTGCAGGTGATGGCATCGGTTGATCCCAACCGGGTTTACCGTTTTGCCGAACAGCATCAGCTACCGATTGATTACATTGTGCCAACCTTGCGTGACGGTGTGACCTGGCATGTGTTGCTGCTGGATATTTACCCGGATCGTGCCTCGGCGGTATCTGCACAGGCGGAAGCCGCGGCCACCCTGAAAACCCGGCCATGGGTGCGCAGTGTGGGTTCGATCCAGAAAATCATGCAGTAAAACTTTCATAAACTACAGCTTTTCTGGAGTAGGCTGGTCTGTAGATGAAACTATAAGCCAGTGAAAAACGCCCCGACAGAAATGCCGGGGCGTTTATGTACAGGAAGTACGGTATTCTGCGAGAGGCAGGACGCCGGTAGCGGTTATGTACAGGCAGTACGGACTTCCGCCAGCGAAGGAAGATGCTACTCCAGTAACTTTACTCGTCCAGTTTGCGATGGCTTGCGTCACACATAGGTGCTGTCCGGGTTTGTTTGCAGCCGCACAGTCCGTATTTTTTCTTTTCTGTTATTTCAAATTCCACCGGGGCGAAATCGGTGCCGCTATGGGAACCATCGCAAAACGGCTGGCTTTTTGATTTGCCACAGGCGCACCACCAGTAGGTGCCGGGTTCAAGCTCAACGACATAGGGTGATTTTTTCGGGCATTCTGCTGTGCTCATGTGTGGACTCCATGAAGATTAAATGATCAGGGGGGTGTTTGTTGCTGGTTGCAAATATACTGGCAACACATAGTGCCGCGCAAGACGGCAGGTAAATATGCTGCCCTTGAGCGAGCTGATTGCGCCCGGTTTTTTGCGTGAATATGCTTTTTAAAGCGGGGTGAATAGTCTAGACTCAGCAGTATCATGATGTTGAGTGCAAGACAGGCAAACAGGGGCGCGCTGAATTATCCCGATCCGATATTTTCAGCATCTTTAGCAACATGAATATTATAGAATAAGGCCCAGTCAGGCTCGTTGCAGATCTGAGTAAATTCGATAAACCGGGTGTTATAACAAAAATTATCACAGAGGATATGACATTGGCTCTTTCAAATACAAAATTACTGGTGCTGTTGGGCAGTGTGCTGCTGACGGCCTGTTCATCCAAACCATCACCCTGGGCAGAAACCAGTTCACCCTGGGGGGCCGCGCCGCAGGCAGAAACAGTGGAAACCGCCGATACGCCCGAAGCGATGGATGAGGGTGTTGTTGAGGCGGAACCAATGGATACCGCCATGGCAAGTGAAGAAATAGCAATGGAGCCTATGGAACCTATGCCTGCTGAATCCATGTCGATGGAGTCGGGTATGTACCAGTCTGAATACGTAGCCATGGAGCCAGCTGAGCCTGTGTTACCGGAAGCGGGTGTCGTTATGCCGGGTAATCTGGCAGCGCAACCGGCAGACGCGTTTGTTGTACAGGTGGTTGCTTCCAGCACCACCAAGCAGCTGACTGATTTTGCCAGAAAGCATCAGCTGTCTGATGAGTGGGTTGCGGAAACTACCGTCAATGGCAAGGTCTGGCACGTGTTGCTGCTGGGTGTATATGCCGACCGTGCAGATGCCGAACAGGCATTGCAAACGGTGAGGGACCTGGATACCCGTCCATGGATCAGAACCGTTGGTTCACTGCAGGCGGTAATGAACTAACCGCTGCCTGACCGGCACTGAGATACGGTGTTTAAAGCAAAGCCCCGCAGATGCGGGGCTTTCTTTTTGTGCTGATAAAACGCCGGGCAGGCCGCTGTGTTTTATAGTAGTTGAGTGTCGTCATCTGCATAGGCGGGTGAACAGCAGCAGAGAATTTTCAGCGGCTCGGTGCCGGTGTTTTCAATCCTGTGCGGGGTGTTGGCAGGAATACAGATGCAGTCACCGCTCTTCACCTGCAGTTGTTCATCCCCCAGCTGCATCAGCCCCTGCCCATGGGTGATAAAGTACAGTTCTTCACTGCGCTGGTGTAGATGCAGCAGGGTGTGTTGGCCGGGTTGCACAATCGCCTCGGCCAGGCTTTGTTGCTGGTTGCCCTGTTGCTGAGGATGCATCAGTTCGCGTATTTCCGAGCCATCCCGTGTTGTATAGGCGGTGAGTTGTTTGTAGTGGCTGATAATGGTGGGCACTATGCTTCCTTAAAGCTGATCGATAATATTTTTATAGTCTGTTATCTCGGTAATCGCGGGTCTGCAACGGGTGCCCTGGCAGATATAGGCGCAGATATCGCCCTGTGGTTTTTTGTCTGCCAGGCTGGCATCGACTGAACTGTTATTTTCAATCGCAAAACAGTTGAGGCCGGGTATGTAACGCTGGTCAGTTATCTGTTTCCATTGAGTCAGTTGTTCGCTGTTGCCGCGCAGGATAATACTGATGCCGGGGTTTAAGTGCTGCTCAAGCGCATGCAGCAGGCTGCAATGGCTGATGGCCTGTTCACTGAGCGAGTCATAGGCGCAGCGCAGTGTACGTTCGGCCGCATCCAGGTATTCTGTGTTGCCGCATAGCAGGCCGAGCTGCTGCAGGGCGCTGGCCGCCACGGCATTGCCATTGGGCATGGCGTCATCGGCGAAGCTCTTGCTGCGATAAATCAGTGTCTCGTGATCATGGCTGGTGAAATAAAAACCGCCCAGTTCATTGTCCTGAAAATGCTGCAACAGCGCATCGGCAATCTGCAGCGCCCATTGATAGTAGCGGTTGCTCCAGCGGGATTGCAGCAGTTCGAGCAGTGCCTGCAGTAAATAGGCATAATCATCCAGGTAGGCATTAAGCTGTGCCTTGCCATCTTTATAGCTGGCCAGTAGCCGCTGATTTTTCCATAGATGCTGCTGAATGAAATCGGCGGCCTGTGTCGCGGAATCAATGTAGCTGGCCTGTTGTGTGCGCCGCCCCGCCAGACTCATGCCACGTATCATCAGCGCATTCCATGCACAGAGAATTTTATCGTCGCGCCCCGGCTGAGGTCGGCTATTTCTATGGCTGAGCAGCGTCTGTTGAATGCTGTGTAACTGTTGTTGCAGTTCATCGACATCGAGCGACAGCTGAGTGGCCAGTTGCTTATTGCTGGTGCGGCTGTGTAAGTGCCATTTACCTTCAAAGTTTGCAGGCTCATGTAGATTGTATTTGCTGGCGCAGAGCTCGTATTCAGCGGGACTTAACAGTGATTCGATCTCCTCGGCTGTCCATACATAGGTTTTGCCTTCTTCCTTGTCAGTATCTGCGTCCAGTGCGGAACAGTAGCCGCCTTCGCTGGTCTGCATTTCACGCATCACCCAGTCAGCCGCATGTTGAAAGGTGTCGCGATAGGCAGCCTCACCACTCAGTGCGTAGGCCTGCGCATAGAGTGCGATCAGTTGCGCATTGTCATACAGCATTTTTTCAAAGTGCGGAATCATCCACTGCTCGTCGGTGGAGTAGCGGAAAAAACCGCCGCCAACATGATCCTGGAAACCGCCCAGCGCCATTTTGTGCAGGCTGAAGCCGGCCATATTCAGGGCATCGCTGTCTGCCCGCTGTTGCTGTTTGAGAAACAGATGATGACGCAATAATCGCTCGACGATATCGGCATGGGGAAATTTGGGTGCGGCGCTGAAGCCGCCATTACTGGCATCAAACGCCTGGCCAATCTGTTTTCTTGCCAGATCCAGCGGCAGCGCGCTGAGTTTGTCTGGGCTGGGTGTATGTGATGACAGCGATTGCAGTGCCTGGCTGATGGATGCGTCCTGTTCCTCAATCTCGTTTTTCTTGTTGCGATAGGCGTTAGCCACCATTAACAGGATCTGGCTGAAGGTGGGCATGTTGTAGCGCTGGCTTTTGGGAAAATAGGTGCCGGCAAAAAATGGAATCTGGTTATCCGGCGAGAGAAATACAGTCAACGGCCAGCCACCGGAGCGTGAGGTGAGTAGCGAATGTGCAGTCTGGTAGATTTTGTCCAGGTCCGGGCGTTCTTCCCGGTCCACCTTGATATTAATAAAATGCTGGTTCATCAGCTCCGCGGTGGCCGGGTCCTCGAATGACTCATGGGCCATAACATGGCACCAGTGACAGGCAGAGTAGCCAATCGACAGTAAAATCGGTTTGTTCTCATCGCGTGCAGCCTGCAGTGCTTCCTCACCCCAGGGGTACCAGTTGACCGGGTTGTCTGCATGTTGCAGCAGGTAGGGGCTGGTCTGGTTGACGAGTCGGTTGTGCGGCTTGGACATGGTGGAGGTTCCATTGCTCATTTAGAGCACACTATAATGGCATGAAGTCGCGGGTCAAATCTCACAGATGGCGTCGGGTTAAGCAGCTTGCTGCTGCTTTTTTAATCAGTAAGGGGGCTGAATCTGCTGCTTTTTCAGGCAGTCTTCACAGCGGCGTAAAATATTTACGAAAATGTTAAGAAAAGAGATTGACGCTAAGCATTAAAACTGTAGAATGCGCGTCCTCGTTAAGGAGAACGGGCAGCCGGCAGGCTGGTCAGGCGAAGAGGGAAAAGAAAGCGCTTTCTATTTCTGGAAAAGTTTTCTATAATGTCTGGCTCGCTCGATGAGAGTCGAGAGCACGCTACAAGCGGTGATATTTAACAATCAGAG
>Ga0209692_10000224_pt1:72500-176026 | contig 176026 bp, 133 predicted proteins | sample tdDd472_FD_187129 | JGI IMG/M metagenome (GOLD analysis project Ga0209692, IMG submission 187129) | Marine sediment microbial communities from the Atlantic coast under amendment with organic carbon and nitrate - tdDd47.2 (SPAdes)... | ecosystem: Environmental > Aquatic > Marine >... | reverse complement strand
TGCTATATGTGCTCTCCAGGTGACTGATTGATACTTATCTCCTCTTATGAAGATTGTGTCATACTGGAGTGAGGCATAGACAGCAGAACGGAGCATCGAGTTATTGTTAGCTTTTTTCAGGGTCGACTAAATAGCTTTGTAAATTAGATTAAGTTTTTGATAAATGCTTTTCATGTCGATAATCTTTGACAAAATAATATTATCTATTGTATAAATAATATTGAGAGGTATTGCTTTTTTATGAGGAGTTTGTTTTATGGCTTCAACAACAAAAACAGCCAGCTTTACGCTGGGTGACCATGATTTATCCTTTATTACCGAAATGGTGCAACAAGGGCGTTTTGGCAATAAAACCGAAGTGGTACGGGCAGGGCTTCGCCTGTTGGAAGACTATGAAGCCAATCAGAAAATGAAACGCTTGCAGGCTTTAATTGCTGAGGGTGACGCCGATATTCAGGCTGGCCGCGTGACAGCTTACTCCAGTGCCGACGATTTAATTGATGAGATAACACAGTAAAAGGAGAAGCCCCATTCAACCTTTAGAGCTGGTTATCACCGATACGGCCAAGGCCGACTTAAAAAATATCTATCGCCATATTTATGATGAGAATCCCAAAGCAGCTAAGGATTTTTTAGCGGATTTATCGCATAAGCTGATTTCATTGGCTGAAAATGGTGTCACAGGTTCAGCGCGTGATTGGGTAAGTTCCGGCCTACGATGCTTTCCCTACCGGGAACGCTGCTTTTATTTCCGTATCATTAAGAATCAAATGATTGTCGTGCGTGTCCTGCATGGTAAACAAGATGTTGCTGCACAAAGTTTTAATTAATGGCTTTCATTTCAGTCGTATCAATCTGGGACCAAGTCACATGGCAATGACGGCAGCCCTATTTTTCATAAAAGACTATGGCGCGAGGCTGGTCATTCAGTCCAAGCTTTTTTCAACTTGCTCGATGGCATCTTCAAAAACAGATGTTGAAACCTTTTCACTGTCCGGCAAGCGTCGACTAAATCCTGCTCAACTTCTGTTGATAAGCCTAATGCTCCCTTATTTACGGCTTTGGCAAGTTGATTTAAGTTGGATGGAATACGTGAAGCGCCCAACTACGCTAAGAGTGTTAATTTGCATCAAAAATTGATCCAATTAGGCCAAGTTTTTGCAACATCCTTTGAGCCAGGTTAACAGGAATAATACCTTAATTTTAAAGGCCAATCGTAGTATTTCATTGGTATAGAATTTAATGCAAATCAAGGGTCAAAATCCGCTGCAAATTAACATCGGGTTAATGGCTATGTTAACTTAACTTGACCTGATATATTGCCATGCCGTCTTTTACTAGATTGTTCTAATGAATCGAGAGATAGCTTACTAGGCCTTGATATACGAATGTCAAAGTTTGACATTTCTTTCCTGAAAGCATACGCTGGTAGTAGTATCGGAAAAAGAATGGAGAGGTTCTAATGAGTACCAATGTTTCTCTTACACCCGAGTTGGAACAATACGCAAAAGCTCAGGTTGCCAGTGGATTATACGGCTCAGTTAGCGAATTTATGCGTGATGCTGTCCGCTTACACCGTGAACGCAGCCTTGAAAGCAAGCTTTATATTCAAGCCATGCATAGCGAACTAACGACGGCGGCTTCTGAAATCGATCAGGGTGATGTTATGCCTTTGATTATGGATGAAATAACGGAACAGGCTTTCGAGGAATTGGACAGCGAGAATGCCGGAGAAAAAACGCACTGTGGTTATCACGCCAACGGCGCAGCGTAAGTTAACTGATATTGCCAAATGGTCGGCCCGAACATGGGGAAAGAAAACAGCCCGTGAGTATATGGCTAACCTTAATACAGTAATTCAATCGGTTGCAGATGGTTCCTTACCTTGTCAGGAAAACCCTGAATTCAGTACCCGGTTTTCCTATTACCTCGCCAAACGACATTATATTTTTTTTGAATTGCATGATGATAAGGTTGTTATCGCGACAGTCTTTCATACAGCCATGCATATCAAAGAACGCTTGAAAGAAGAAAGTCTCTCGATAAATAAAGAGATTAGCAATATTGAATAGTTAAGTCAGGTAATCACTACTGGCTTTTAAGTACAAATTACCAATTTTGCAATGATATGAATTTATGGTAAAAACTTCATTTCTAAGCAATCACCGGAAATTATGCATGAACTGATCAATTTTTGGGGGGGATTTATGGAAATGGATATGTCATATGCACTATCTGATGAATGTTTGGTGGGCCTGCGTGTAATTATTCGGTTCACGTTCAGCGCTATTCATCAGGCCGTGTTGCATTTTCCAGCCATGTTCTCAGTGCAGTTCCAGTGAAATATCCCTGAGTTTGTATTTGTGAAATGTCAAAGGGATGGCTTTCATTGCCTTTGTTAATCGCATGGATTTTATTTAATGCTGGAACCAGATTATTGGATACAAAGCCTCAAAGCTCATAAAGTTCTACGTGGTCGTTTTCTGTTTTCCTTATCCTTTAAATCTGTTTTTAAGTTTATTGCTTGAGATACCTTCGCCTCTTAATGCCTGGGCATAACCGATTGCTAAGTTTTTATGTAATTCGATTTGCTCATTTAATTCATCAATTGTTTCTGCCGGAACCATGGCGAGTTTTTTGCCGTTTTTATGCGTGATAAGCTGTGCTTCTCCTGCGACAACTTGTTCAAAGGTTTCGAAAAGGGTATTTCTAAGTTACGTAATTGATTTTTGTTTCGTAATGATCATAACAGTTACCTCTATGTACATTGTAATGTACATTAAGGGGTAGGTCACCTCAATATTGGCATTTAGCTTAGATTTTCCTCAATGGCAACCATGGGAGCAAAAAATCTGGGATGAGTGGCTAGCGACATCTAAAAAGTATCAAAAGGAACTGGAAGGTTTTCATAATCGTGGTTATATCGAGGCTAGAAATCGGTTTATTGACTCCCATGCAGCACATTGGGGAAACTTAAAACTTGGCTAAAAGTACTTTCCAAAGGTAAATATTGGTTTCCCTTGCACGTATTGGCAAAATTAGCGGCCTAATACGTTTAAATCAATTTTTTTATTGTATCTTAATCAAGAACAATGCTTTCTATTTTTCCCTGTTTGTTCATCTGATTGATTGTCATATCCTTGTTTTATAAATTTTATTAAGGAGAACCGTTATGAACATTCTACACCGAGAAGAATTACCCTTGGGCGGTTTTGCCGGGCTAATCGAGCATCAACTGGTTAAAACTCCTAGCGTATTTGGTTTTAGTGCTAATAATGATGGCAGCTGGTCGGGTATCGGCAATTTTGTCTATTTGGCGGATGCTAAATTTCAACCCTTTGGCGAAACCCATATGCATCCTCACCATGAGGTGGATGTAATCTCGGTAATGGTAGATGGTCGCATTAAACATCGAGGGAGTTTGGGGGACGGAAATTTGTTATTAGCCGAAGATGTGCAAGTACAGCGGGCTGGTGGAGAGGGATTTATTCATAATGAAATTAATCCCGATGAAACCTGGAATCGAATGATCCAGCTTTGGGTATTACCGGAACAACAGGGACAGGAGTCGGATTATAAAGTCTATAAACCTAATATGGGGAAATTTGTACGGATTTATGGTGGAAATGAATCTGTCGATTTCCCGGCACGGACCAAAATTGATATTGGTCTTTTTAAAAAAGAACAGCAAATAAAATTTGATGGTGAATTTCTTGCCTATCTGCTAGTTGGTAAGGGTATTGCTAATAATGAATTAGTCGTGGAGGGAGACTTATTTCGGGGTAATTCATTAAGCTTTGAAGCACAGGAAGAAGTACGGCTTTTACTTATTAATACCGAACAATAAGGTTATTATGTGGGTTATTTGTTAAGAAAACTCATTAATAAAATCTTCCGCTGATTGATAACGAGTTCCTCCGCAGGAAAAAGAACTGAGTATCTTGTTATACATAAAGTCGATATAGAATACCCGCAAATAAAGATTTTCATCTTTTAAGCGATTGAGTTTGGCAATATGGAAAGTTTGATTGACCAGATTTCGATTGACCCTTAAATTGGGCATGGTCAAATTTTTATTAGCTAAGGATTCGGGGAGGGTCATGGGCGTTTTATTATAATGATGATAGGCGTTTTTAAATTCTTCCAGTCCGGTGAACGCATAGGTGGTATAAGGTTCTGACGGCGTGATTACCCGGATAATGCCGGAACCGAGATAAACCTGGATTTCAAAAATCATATTTTGCTCAAGCATTTTCAACGCGATTTCGCTGAACTCATTCATACCATTATCCAGCTCGCTATTAAAATGTTTTAAGTCCTCTCTAATCTGAAAAAATTCGGGATCACCATGGTAAAAGCCGGAATCTAATAACTTAGCCTGTTGTAGTGCTTGATCATGACTGATATCTTTTTTACTGGAGCGAATGGTGGCATATTGTAAAAAATGTTGGTGATCGGTGATGAGTGACGATGAGGAGCAGAAAAATGCCCAGACATTACCGGAAAAACGATTGACGCTAAAACCTTCCAGATATTCATGTTCCTTAAAACGCAGGATATTGAGTGCTGAAAATAATTTGTTACATTCTGGGTGTTGTAATTCGTCGCAGGGTTCAAAATCAAATTGGTTTTCTGTTTTTAATGATAAAAATTCCTGTAACGGAAATGCTTTGGGGCAGAAAGGGTTGTTACGAAACCTAACCTCCACGAGATTGGAACCAAAAAAGATCCTGGCTTTATCAATAATGGAGCGGTCATAAAGATCATAAAGCTTGCTGAAGACCTCATCGATATGGCTGTCTAGCTCTGAAGCAATACGGCTTCGACAAAATAGGCCCTGCTTTTTTTCCAGGTCTTTGGCTATATCAATGTTGCGGTCGGCATCCCAATAATTCATTGCTTTTCTCTATCAAGGTTTAAATATTTGACAATCATTTTATGTTGTAATTATTGAGGTATTGTTACTTATATGAAAAGTTTAATTTTTACGGTACGGATTTTTGTTCGGCTTTGATCAATCGATCCAGTCTATTATTAACCTGATGCAGTACCTGTGGCTTTACTACCCAGACTAAACCTAAACCTTCGGTGATCAAAGTTCCATCGTCCCATTGCTGGAACAGTGGTGTTGTACCTTGATTGTCAATTTTCCTACGTTGTTTTACTTTGTTTATACAAAATTGAATTAATTCATCGACCGATGCGGATTCTAAAAAAGACCACTCTTTAACAAGTAGTAACCAGGCATCGAATTTTTCCAAAAGTTGGTGTTTCTCATCCCGATTTAAAATAATATTTTCCGATAAATAGCTATCATATATCATCATGGAATCGTTCCATTTTTCAATCACTTCGTTATAGTTGCGATATTGTCTTTCTATTTGGTCAATACAATAATCGAAAAGTTCGACGATATTGTGGGAGGTACATACATCATGGTGGTTCATCAGACAGTTGTTACAGGTTTTATTTAAAAACTCAGTCTCGATCTGATTTCCACATTGATAGACACATTGTTTAATAGTCATTGAAGGGAATCCAAAAGTTCTACTATATGCTATTAAGTTTAGCAAAATGTGTATTGGGATTTTACTTTTTCCTTTGCTAATTGCAGAATAGGGTCAAGATTTAATTTAAGTTGAGACATCAATAATGAAAGGATTAGTCCATTACTGCATATTTTTATTAGGTTTATTGTTGTTTAGTCAAAGTTTATTTGCGCAAAAACTGGTCAAGGAAAACCGATATAAAAGCTGGAGTGTTAATTGCTATCAACAGGAAAATAGTGAAAAACAAAATTGCCTATTAATGCAAACCATTGTCTTAAAGGAGACCAACTCTCGCTTAATGCAAATTGCAATTGCTAAGCAGAGCAAGGAGGCTACCGCACGAATTACCATCCCATTGGGTGTATTTATACCTAATGGTGTTACTCTGCAAGTCGACAAAGGAGAGAAAAATGCATATCCTCTTCTACATTGCGATCAGCAGGGTTGTCACACCACTATTCGATTAAATAGTATCATGATTACAGGATTAAAAGCCGGTAACCAACTCACCGTTACTTTTTCAGATATGACTCAACGCTCCATAGGTGTTCCGGTGTCATTATTGGGATTTACTGCTGGTTTAACCGCTCTGGAGTAATTGTTAAAGTAGCTGAAATTAGGTTCTTGAGCTCATCGATTGATATTACACCCCCTCTAAATATTAATCGGTGAGCTTTAAACATTATTTTCCCATCAAATCATCTTTTTTTGACTGCTAAATCATAGCTTTTCACTTAAGCTCTCAATACAAATATCCAGTTCCACAACGCCTTTGATAGCCTCGTCGAGATTTTTTAGCACCGATTGAGCTGCTTGATCGATACAATTCTGATCAGAGTTGGTTAATCTGTGGGCTAAGGTTCTTGATGAAAAAATCAGGGTTGTAAGTTGATGCTTGAATTCATCTGCTTGGTCAATGTCCATTGTATCTCTCCATAAGTATTTATTACCATTGTATGTCAATGAAAATAAAAAATATGTAGGATAAACCTGAAACTTTTGTAAAAAAAGACCTACAAAAAATAAAAAAACGATGTATAATCCTTGTAGGAATTTTCCTACAAATATTTTTGCCGCTCACAAGGATCTTGTAGGAAAAATCCTACAAAAAATTCAGATTTTGATTGTTTTTTGTCTTTTTTAGAATCATAATGTAGGTATGTTAATAAATCTTTTTAAACTGCAGCGGATTAGTAAGTTATGCCTAAAAAATTAACTATCGAAGATATGAGCCGGATGGCAGAGGCCCATGGGGGTAAGTGTCTCGCCGAAAATTATGTTAATTCACAAACAAAATTGAAATGGCAGTGCAAGGAAGGCCATACATGGCGTGCACGACCGAACCATATTCAGCGTGGACATTGGTGTCCAGCCTGTGCCAAGGTGGGGTTGAGACTAACAATGGATGATATGTTTGAATTAGCGTCATCTAGGGAAGGTCAGTGTTTATCAAAAAAATATGTTAACTCAGCCTCTAAACTAAAATGGGAATGTAAAGAAGGTCACCGCTGGAGAGCGACCCCAGCATCGATTAAGCGTGGTGTCTGGTGTCCTGCTTGTTCCGGTAGAAAACGACTGGATATTAAAGAGATGCGTAAAATTGCCAAGACTCGTGGCGGCAGATGTGTCTCAACTAAGTATGTAAATACCCTAACCAAACTAACTTGGGAATGTGCAAAGGGACATCAATGGGATGCTTCTCCACACAATGTTCGCCAAGGTACCTGGTGTCCAACCTGTTATGGTAAGAACCCAACTATCGAAAGAATGCAGGAAATGGCAGCTTCAAAAGGCGGTAAATGTCTCTCTGAAGAATTTGTCAGCAAAAAGAAACTGGTTTGGGAGTGTGAGCAAGGTCATACCTGGAGCGCTTTACCGGGCAGTATTAAACAAGGAAGCTGGTGCCCGACTTGTAATGGTGGAATCAAACTGACTCTGGATTCCATGCATGAAGCTGCTGCTAAGAAAGGCGGTAAATGTCTGTCAACAGATTACGTTAACTCCAGAAGCAAATTAGATTGGGAATGTAAGGAAGGGCATAAATGGGATGCTACCCCAAGTTCAATTAATCAAGGCTCTTGGTGTCCGGTCTGTGCTAGACGAAGACGTAAATAAATTTTCTCCATAAATCCTTCTCCGGCTTATGTTCCAATTAAGGGACAGGGCCGACAGGATGGATTGGTTCGAGTATTTTTTGCATTTGTCAGGAAGTGCTATACCCTGTTGAAATTCCGTACCGAAAGTCTTAGCGGCTTATAAACCGTATTGCAGTTTAATCTGCTTGAGTTTTTTTTGTTTCCACTCGTCAAATGAATCGTGACGAAAAAGGACTTCTTCATCGACTCCCCATTATTGATTCGTCCTGACGGTTAAAACTGTGTCATGATGAAAATCGATATATTTCCAATTATTAGGCTAATAAACTTCCCATTTTGCTTCTTCTCCAGGGTTCTAAGCTTCCGGGTATATTCTTTCTAAAGGTTCATTTTGCCTTAGAAATAGATCGAATTGCGCTTTTAATAATTTTTAATTAGTTTTTTTTAAAGACAAAACTGGCAACTGGTAACAATGTCATTATACTTTGAGCATGATGAACAAATTTAATCGCAGGAAATTCATACAGGGAAGTCTTCAGGCCGGTTTGAGTGGTACATTGGGAATATTTGCCGGTTCGGCTATGGCCAAAAGTCTGACGCCCAAAGAGGTCGAAGGGCCCTTTTATCCAATCTGGATACAGAAGGATAAGGATTTTGATTTGACCCAAGTTGAGGGAACATCAGGTCAGGCAATTGGTCGAGCAATTTTTATCCAGGGGCAGGTCTGGGATAGTGATGGTAATCCTTTAGAAGATGCCATCGTTGATCTCTGGCAGGCCAATGCGGCCGGGCGATACCGTCATCCCTTTGATTCCAATACGGCACCATTGGATCCCAATTTTCAGGGCTGGGCTATTGTTCCCAGTGCTAAAGATGGGCGGTTTCGTTTTAAAACCATCTACCCCGGTGAATATCCGGCTTCCCGAAATTGGACCCGACCGCCTCATATTCATTTTAAAATTAGTAAAAAAGGTTATGCAGAGTTAATTACTCAAATGTATTTTCCTGACCATCCCTTAAATCAATCCGATCTGTTATTACAAAGTAAATCTTCAGTCGAACAACAATTAATGATTGCTGAAAAGATCAGTAATCAACCGGAAATATACCTGTATAATATTGTGCTAAAAAAACTTTAGCGTCTTTAAACCGTCAAGTAACCATTAAACTTGTTGAAATATATTCCATTTCATCATAAAAAACAGGATTATTTCACATAACCCTTATCCTTTTTGGATAAACTTAAAACATAAAGTGTTGAAGGAAAAATATTGATACTTCTATTCCTACACGCGATCGAGATTATAAAGTGATAACGCCCGTCGCGACTCTTGAGTTGTCTACTCCTTTCTTTGGACGAACAAGGCAATATTATTACCCAAACGGTTGCCAGCGATCGAACCTCACTAACTTTCCAATAAATATATCACGAGAGTCTATAAGTTTAACCTGCATTCTACTATTATTAAGTTTTCTAATCGGCTAACTAGGCTACATATGGATATTGATAATAGACACTTTTTAAACTGGATCGAGGAATGTAATACTTATAATCTGGAGCCTTATTTAAGGTTAACTGTGGATAATCAGGCTCTTGGATATATTCACCGTGATTATGCCCAGCACTTGACTGAATACTCTGATCTTATAACGGTTAAAGGAAAAGAGATCCTATTTTCTGAAAAGATCAACAATTTTTCCAATCGTACCGCAGCCATGTCTGAAATTAGTGAGGACCTATACCGGCGTCAATTATTGAGTTCCTGGGTGGGAGAACAATATGATGTTTCCACGGCATTTGATGCAGAAACTTATTTTACTCTAGAGCGTGCAGCAGCAACTCGTTTTGGGATTAGTAAATACGGTGTCCATATTAATGCTTATGTATTAAAGGATGGTAAGTATTATCTCTGGGTCGCCAAGCGTTCCAAGCATAAACCTACCTGGCCTGGCAAACTGGATCACTTGGTGGCCGGTGGGCATTCCTCTAATATGAGTATTGCTGAAACCATGATTAAGGAATGTGGTGAAGAGGCTGGTATGGCGGTTGAGCTAGCACAACAGGCTAAAGCGGTTGGTTTGGTTGACTATGTTGCCGAGATAAATGATAAATTGTCCCGTGATACCTTATTTGTTTATGATATTTTATTGCCAGAATCGTTTCAGCCAAAAAATACGGATGGTGAGGTGGAGGAGTTTTATTTATGGCCCATGGAAAAAGTTTTACAACGGGTTGCTGAAACGCGTGATTATAAAACCAATTGCAATTTGGTGATTATTGATTTCGCCGTTCGACATGGTTTTATTACTCCCGATCAACCTCACTATATGGCCATAGTAAAAGGCTTACGTGATAACGGTTTGTAATATAATGACCGAAGAGCTTGATCTAGATGATTATTGGGGTTGTCCAGATTGTGATCTGTTAATTGAAAAAACTAATCTGGTGGAAAAAGAGAAAGCTTGCTGTCCGCGTTGTGGCAAAGTAATCCGCCATCCTATTCCCGATTCCATAGAGAAAACCCTAGCGGTCAGCATTAGTGCCTTAATACTATTCTTCCCCGCCATGCTACTGCCTATAATGAGTATGAATATACTCGGTAATATCAGTAGTCAAACGGTATTGCAGAGCGTATGGGCGGTTTTTAATGACGGTCACTTTTTCGTCGCCATTATGGTATTTCTTACCTGTGTGTTTGTTCCATTATTAAAAATTTCTATCCTGTTTTATATATCTCTGGCATTATATCGAAAACTCAAACTTCCTTTTATAAGGCTTGCCTATCGGATTTATCACAATATTGATGAGTGGGGGATGTTGGAAATCTATATGTTGGGGATTATTGTTTCTATTGTTAAGTTGGAAGGGATGTCGGATTTAATCTTTAATATAGGGATGTTAATTTTTGCCTGTCTATTACTCTTTACTATACTTTCTTCGGTATTTTTAGATGAGCATGAATTCTGGCATCGAATTGAAACGTTATCCGATGAAAGTGACAATTTTTAAACCTATAGAATAGTTTGTTATTGATATGAATGATAAAAACAATTTGACAACCGTCCACTCTGCAGGTCTGGTGTTATGTCATGAATGTCATAAATTGCATAAATGCATTGATGTCAAAAACATGCCCAATCCACAATGTCCTCGTTGTGGAGCAACCCTGGTGTCCCGATTACATAATAGCCTGGTACGTACTTGGGCACTATTATTAACTGCTACGATATTGTTTATTCCCGCCAATGTTTATCCCATTATGGTAGTGGATTCTTTTGCCGGAGAAGTTCCTTCCACTATTATGAAAGGCATTGTCATTTTCTTTAAAAATCAAGAATATTTTGTTGCTTTCATTATTTTTGTTGCTAGTATTGTAGTTCCTGCGTTTAAATTAGTCGGTATGGCGGTTATATTGCGGGCTATACAAAAAAAGAGTCAGTTTTATTACACCCATCGCAGTAGTATGTTTCGCTTTATTCAATTTATCGGGCGATGGTCGATGCTGGATATTTTCGTCATCGCGATAATGGTGGCCATGGTGGACTTTGGTACCATTAGTACCATTCATGCCGGACCTGCAGCGACTTCTTTTGCTGCGGTGGTGGTCATCACTATGTATGCCGCAGTAACGTTTGATCCAAGATTAATCTGGGATGATTAAATGAGTGCATCAGCAGAAAAAGCACATGTCATTAAGAAAAAACATTGGCGAATTTCGCCGGTATGGTTTCTACCATTTACGGCATTGTTATTGGCCATCTGGTTGGGTTATGAAACCTATACCAACCGAGGGGTAAAGGTAAAAATCCGCTTTAATACCGGTTCTGGAATGACGATTGCCAAAACCAAAGTCATGTATAAAGGAATCGCCATCGGTAAGGTTAAAGATGTTGAAATCAATAAGAAAAATATTCAACAGGTTATCGTTACCGTAGAACTGGATAAACGTACCGAGCCATATTTACGTAGTGATACTCAGTTTTGGTTGGTTAAACCTTCAATCGCTTTAGGCGGAATCTCAGGCTTGGATACTTTGGTTTCGGGAAATTATATCGCTCTTCGGCCCGGGACCACAGGGCCGCTTAAAACAGATTATGTTGCCTTAAAAGAACCTCCGCCGGAAGGGTTATTGGGGACGGGACTACAATTGAATCTGCAAACTAAAGATAAAGGTTCTTTAGTTACCGGTTCGCCGGTCTATTATAAAAAAATAAGAGTCGGCGAAGTGGTGGGGAGTTATCTGTCTCAAGAAGACGATAGTGTTTCCGTACTGCTTAATATCGAAGAAGAGTACGCTAATTTGGTGACCAAACAATCGCGTTTCTATAATGTCAGCGGTATTCGGGTTAACGCTGGTTTGTCCGGGCTAAAAGTTGAAACTGAATCACTGGCCGCAGTGGTAATGGGCGGTATAGCTTTTTTCACTCCCAGCGATTCCTATTTAAAAGAGCCTGCTCAGGCAGGGGATAAATTTCCTCTATTTCCCAGCTTTGAAACGGCTGATGTTGGGATACCCGTAATCTTACATCTAGCAAATGGTGACGATATCCAAGCAGACATGACCCGGATCCAGTATAACGGCTTTAATATTGGCGTTATAAAGAAAATTGAAGCCGATTTTAATACCGGAAAAATAAAAGCCTTGGCGTATATTGACCCCAGTGCAGAAGAGTTATTACGGGAAGACAGCAAGATTTGGAAAGTGGAACCTAAAATTAGTTTACAGGGCATTTCAGAGTTGGGAACTTTGATTAAAGGCGTTCATCTGGAAATAGCTCCTGGTCAAGGATTGCCCAGTACCGAATTTGAAGTGTTGTCTGAACCTCCACTAATGCCATCTTCACAAGCGGGATTGCATTTGATTGCTAAATCGGAAAAACTTGGCTCTCTCGATATCGGCAGCAAGATCTATTATAAAAATATTACCATCGGAACGGTACAGCAGTATCAGCTACAGTCAGATAATTCGGTTCAGATGGCACTGCATATAAAGCCGGAATATCAAAATTTAATCCGCGAAAACAGTCGTTTTTATCATAGCAGCGGTGTTTCCATTAAAGGTGGGTTAACCGGCTTTTCGGTAAAAACCGAATCGTTTTTAAACATTCTTAGTGGTGGAATCACTCTATTTAATCCCGATAAGCAATCGTCAAAGGTTAAAAGTGGCCATAGTTTTAAGTTACATGAAGACTTTGACGCGGCAGAAGCGGGTATCCAAGTTAGTCTATATTTCGATGATGCTTCCGGGTTACAGGAGGATATTACCGAAGTTAATTATAAGGGGATCAATTTGGGGCGAGTCACCGATATTAGTATCGACTCCAAACTCAAAAAAATAAAAGCTAAGATAAAGTTTGATCCACAAGCCAAATCTTTTTTAAAGAAAGGGACGCAGTTTTGGTTAGTGCGTCCACGCGTCAGTATTAATGGTGTTTCCGGTTTAAAAACGCTAGTAAGTGGTAATTATATTACCTTACGTCCGGGAACAGGGAAGTATACTCGTGTCTTCGATACATTATCCGAAGAGCCTCCTCCTGGCCCCACGGAACCGGGACTGCACTTGAAACTTAAAACACAGGAACTGGGCTCGATTAGTGTGGACTCTCCGGTTCTTTATCATCAATTGCCGGTGGGCAAAGTTACCGCTTACGAGCTTTCCAGAGATAATAGTCATATAGTGGTAAATCTTCTTATTGATAAAAAATATCGTAAACTGGTCACTAATAACTCTCGATTTTATGCTGCCAGTGGAATTAAGGTTTCCGGAGGTATTACGGATCTATCGATTAGGACAGAGTCTTTGACGGCCGTTTTAAAAGGTGGAATTGGATTTATCACACCAGCAAAGGATAGCAAATCTCGTTCAGTTAATAACGGCCACCAGTTTGATTTATTGGAAGATATACAGGCTGCGAAAGAAAATACTTTCCCAATTACGATAACTTTTGAAAATGCCTTGGGTATTAAGGAAGGGACCGTCATTAAATACCAGGGAATTCAGGTGGGTAAAGTCAAACGTTTACGGTTTTTTACCGATCTAAAACAGGTGGTGGCAGATGTTGCCATTGATAATGTTGTTCGTTCTGTTTTGGGGGAAAAGTCGCGTTTTTGGTTGGTAAAAGCTGAATTTGGGCTGGCCAGTACTAAAAACCTGGAAACTCTGATTGCCGGAAATTATATTCAATTAGAACCGGTAAGAGGAAAGTCCACAAGGCATTTTCGAGCCTTAAAAGAATCACCTAATATTCAACCCAGTGATAGAGGACTAAATTTACAATTAAAAACAGCTCGTTTGGGTTCGATCAAAATTAACCAACCGATTTATTATCGGCAATTGAAAGTGGGGCAGGTTAGCGGCTATCAGCTTTCCGATACAGCCGATTATGTGCTGATTCATATTAATATCGAGAATCGTTATGCGCGCTTGGTACAAAGAAATTCAAAGTTCTGGAATGCCGGCGGAATAAACTTGGATATTAATTTATTTGCCGACTCTAAGATAAAAACCGAAACGGTACAAGCGATTTTGGAGGGAGGGATTTCTTTTGCAACGCCGGATATTAGTAATCTTGAAGATCTCAATTCCAAACAAAGAACTAAAAAGATGTTCCGCCGAGCAAGAAATAATTCAGTATTTGAATTGCATGATGAAGTGGACTTAAAATGGTTGGAGTGGCAACCACAAATCCCTTTAAAAAACTCTTGATTGCCCGTCTGGAAGGGGTAGAATGGTGTTAGAATTTAAAGAGTCCATCCTAACTAGTATAAAGTAAGAGGCAGATAAAATGACAGAGGAAGAATGTCATGAAGGCCAAAGTCAGGGATATGTAATCCTGCGACAAAAGCGTACTCTAAGAGAAGTCCTGGAAATAGCGACTTCTTTTGAAAAAATCGCTCATGAATTTTATTCTCGTTTGATCCCCAAGGTGGATGAGAAAATCCGTTATCTCATTGAAGATCTCGCTGCCGAAGAGTTACAGCATTATCATCTGTTTCTGGACCTTATGGATGATCCCAACGTTCTGAGCCAGATTGAGCAAAAGGTCGCTATTCCCAGGGATGACAAATCCTATACGGAATATGTAAAAATGCCTGAATTAGGTGATGACCCCGACGAAAAAACGGTATTGGAATATGCTTTGGGTCGGGAGGATGCTGCCATGCGACAATATCAAGAATTGGCAGACAACTCCCCCGATGGAGCGCTGAAAAGTGTTTTCCAGTTTTTGGCTTATGAAGAGGCTGAACATCGCAATGATCTGGAAAAAGTCTATCAGCGATTAGATAAATAATTGGGTTTATAAGGATAATGTAATTTTTTTAATTTTAGAATAAGCCCAATTCTGATTGATAGGAAATATTAGATTTTTAGCATTTCTTCTTTAGTTGGTGTTGGGATGCCGTATAGTCCGTCTAATTTGCCATATAGTTCTTCAAGTTTTTTCCCCTCACTTTCCGGTAAAAAAATAAAATTTTTTTTGTATATTTGTTAAAAGTATTATGAGAAAAGCTCTATAGAAAATAGACGAATGATGATCTTTTATCTAAATTTTTGTTAGGCAGCTTAAATATAGTAAGGCTCTTAGTCCCGTTTTATTAAAGAAAACGGGGTTAATGCCGAAACATAATAGAGATACATTTTTTTTCCGGTAAAGACAGAAAATGCAAATTCTTGATGCTTTAACAACGGCTTTGATGCTTTTAGATGGTAATAATCGAATCGTATTTTTAAATGCAAAAATGCGTGAACTTTGTAAAAACAATCACTCGGCTTTCAAGGGTGTCTCCGAGGGGAAAATTATTGATGACTGTTTTGATAATATTGATCTTTGTCAGCGCCTCTCTGAGCACGAATTTACTCACATTCAATTAAACTCAGATTATTTTGAAGTGAATAAATCTACCTTAGCTAATGAAGTTGATGGTTGTAAGGTCGTATTAGAATGGGTTGATATTAATTTTCGACTGGATGCGGAAGGGGAAATCGAACGAGTTGTCTCTGGTGCATTGGCCGGTAATCTGGAAAATCATATTGATACCCAGGCAATGGAAGGATTTATTAAAGGCTTATCCAGTTGTATCAATATGCTGTTTGACTCCATAAAAGCGCCTATCGATGAGATCCGCAAGGTACAAGAAGCCATGGCTCACGGGGATTTAACCAAACGCATGGATGGTTTTTATTTAGGAGAGTTCGCCAAACTGCAAGATGTTGTCAACCAATCCATGTCGAACCTGGAACAAATGTTATCTCAGGTGACGGGGGCCACTCATAGTATTAATCATGCAATCGATATTATAGTGGCCGGAAATACCCAGTTGGATATTCGTTCTCAAGAGCAATGTCGTTCTTTAAAAGAAGTTTCGAAAAAACTCAGTGAATTAACGACACTGGTAAAAAATAATAATAGCAGTACTCAAAAGGTTAATGAATTGTCAAAAAACACCTTGAAGCAGGCCCAACGAGGTGTGGAAATTTCTCAGCGTGTATTAACGGCAATGACGGATATCTTTGATGTCAGTTTAATGATTGCTGATTCCAGTACTATTATTGACGAAGTAGCCTTTCAAACCAATCTTCTGGCATTAAATGCTGCTGTAGAGGCAGAGCGGGCCGGAGAGCATGGTCGTGGATTTGCAGTGGTTGCAGCGGAAGTACGGAAATTATCCAAACGCAGTGCTGAAGCGGCCAAAGATATTAAACGTCTAATTAAGGAGAGTATGGATAGAGTTGAAAATGGTAATACTTTGGCGCATCACTCAGGAGATTCATTGGAAACTATTGTCGGATCCAGTGAAGAGGTTGACCTTTTGATTAAAGATATTGTCAGTATTAGTAATGATCAGCAACAAGGTATCCATGATATTAATCAGTCTATCCAATATTTAGAAGAGACTATTGGTGATAATTTGGAATTGGTCAGCGAAGTTTCCAAGAACAGTAATAAGGTGGATCAGCAGGCCGGAAGTATGCAAAAGCTAGTGGATCTGTTTACCGTTAACGATATAGTGGCTGGACATTTCAACGACCATCATCCTATCCAGATCGATTCTGAACAGGAACAGAATAAATCTGATCAAAGTCAAAGAAAGGCAGAAATAAAAGACGATGAGCTTGATTTTTTCATCTAGTCCGCCATAATGAAGCTAGCCAATATTCCCCAATTTTTAATATTCAATTAGAGGTACTCATGCCATTAATTACCTGGAGTGCTCAATTAAGTGTCGGTATCGACTCCATTGATGAGCAACATAAAAAATTAATCAATATGATTAATGCTTTAAACGATGCCATTGCCGATGGTAGCTCAAAGGATATCATGCAAAAAGTGTTTGATGGTTTGGCGGTGTATACGGAAAAACACTTTAGCTATGAAGAAAAATTATTTGCCCAATATGGTTATCAGGAAAGTGAAGCTCATAAGGCTGAACATCAGGCCTTAATGAATCAAGTTTCCGAGTTGAAGCAGAAAATGGAGCAGGGTGATTTTATGATTGGAATCGAAGTGATGGCATTTCTAAAGGAATGGTTAACTAATCATATTATGCGTACCGATAAGGCCTATTCAGAATTTTTGGTCTCTAAAGGGGTTAACTAATCGATCTCGTTAAATAGAATTTAAAAAAAGGAACCCATGGTTCCTTTTTTTTTGTCCAAAATCAATTAATAATTGCCATAAAAAAATAATAATATTACAACCATAATAAATTGTCAGAATTGCCGTCCTTCTGCCTGATATATTGCCGACAATCTATAGCCTGCAATTCCAATAAGAGGACAGTAGTAAAAAACCAAAGGAAGATATCAGAATGAAAAATATTGCTCGCGGAAAACTTGGAAACCTTAAAGGTCCTGCAGGACTGCTCCTCTCAATTGCAGTTGTCGCATCATTAAGCTTAAGCGGTTGTGGAACTAGTGATGAAGAGGTTCGATTAAAGGATCTATACCAGCAAGCTAGTCAACAAAACAAAGAAACCCAAGCTCAATTAAGTCAAATCAAGATCCAACTGGATAAAAGCCAGACAGAATTAAAAAGCGAGAAGGATAAAAACAGCAGTTTAACTCAGGCCAATAGGGAACAAACCAGAAAGTTTACTAAATTACAAGCTGATCATGATACAACCAGTGCCAAATTAAAACATTTGGAAAAGAAATATATGCAGTTGGTAGGTGAGTATAAATCACTGAATAAGTTATTAAAAAGTAAAAAAGAAGAGATGGGCGGCCTAGTTTTAATTAAAGATCAATTAATCGCACAATTGGATAAAAATGAACAAGCCCTTAAAGGTGTTCAGGGTCAGGTCATCGGTTTTCAAGAACGTTTGACCGGCCAACAAAACCAGATCAAAGCATTAAATCAACAACTCGAAAATGAAAAGAAAAATGGTCAATCCGCGGTTGGAGATAAAAACTCTGAAATTGCCGACCTCAATTCGCAATTAGATAGCAAAGATAAAATGCTGACGGAAATAACCGAAAGTGTAAATATCAAGCAAATAAAACTTCTGGATGCTCAGGCTAAAATAGAAGAGCAATCACAGCAAATAGTGGCACTAAAGGAAACAATGGTAGAAAAAGATCAAAAAGCAGAATCGATAATGGCGAATTTAGAACGCTTACAACAAAAATATGTCATGATAGAAAAGGAAAAGGCCCAGCAAGATTCCTTAATGAATAAGTTAAAGCAGGTCATGCATGAAAAAAGTACCAAACCAAAATTACCAGCTACTCCGGTGAGGTAATAAAAAGAGACAGGAGCTAGGAGACAGAATGGGACTCGTTTTCGAATAGATTATAATAAAAATGACCGTGTAAAAATAAAATTTTATACAGAAAGCAGTCATTCAAGATTATTTAATATGAACTTGTTCAATGACAGGTATAAAGGAAAAAAATTGTCAGAATATTCACTAATTGTCTTATATTTTAAATACCTTTTTAGCATGCCTGTATTTTTAAATTTTTAATAGCTTGTAAATTCGTGTAGAATTATATTCTAATGTAATTATTAAGTTCGGTCGTTATTAAAGAGTCCCTTCTTTATGCCGATAAATAATATTATTATTCATAGTTAGATTAGGTAGAATGACTATTATGTTTTCTTTATTCAAACAAAAGAATCTTTTATTAGAAACTCAGAAAGAGTTATCTGAATTAAAAAACAAGTGCCATACAGTCGAAACCGAGTTAAATAATGAAAAGTTGAAAGTTGAAGAATTAAAGCTACAATGCTTTCAAAAAGAAGAGCAGCTCACTTTAGCTCACGGTATTTACGAAAACTTTCAACAATTTGGTCAATCATTAAGTAATTTTCAAACCTCTCTTGATTCTATGGCTGTCACATTAAAAGAAGAAAAAACTGTGGCGATAAAAGCGGCGGAAGTTTCGGTCATAACGCGTGACAATATCAATAATATTGCTAGTAATTTACATAAAATGTCTAGTGACACAAAGAATAACTCTGAAACAGTTAATGGTTTGAATAAGCGTGCTGACGATATTGGTGGATTTGTTAAAATTATTAGAGATATATCAGAACAAACCAACTTGCTGGCTTTAAATGCTGCGATTGAAGCCGCAAGAGCAGGAGAGCAAGGGCGTGGATTTGCTGTCGTTGCCGATGAGGTCAGAACACTAGCTGAAAGGGCTAGTACTGCTACCGATGAAATATCTACATTAGTGAATACTATTCAATCGGACACGGACATTGCTAAAAAGCAAATGGATAATGTTACCAATCAATCAAATAATTTTGGGGTCAATGGTGATAAGGCGGTGTCCAATATGCATGATTTACTTGATTTATCAAAACAAATGGAAGGAACTATTTCTGCTTCTGCCTTGAGAAGTTTTACGGAACTAGCTAAATTAGATCATTTGATTTATAAATTTGAAGTTTACAAAGTCTTTATGGGTATGAGTAATAAAACCTCTAAAGATTTTTCTAACCATACCCTCTGTCGGTTAGGTAAATGGTACTATGAAGGAGATGGCAAACATTGTTTTTCAAAACTACCTGGTTACACTGATATTGAGCAGCCGCATAAACAAGTTCATAAGGCTGGCATCGAAGCAATCGATAATTTTAAAAAAAATGATATTAAGGGTGGACTGAATTACATAGAAAAAATGGAGCAAGCCAGCCACCAAGTTATAGATTTTCTGGAGAAAATGGCAAAAAGTGGTGAAAGTAATAAGTCACTTTTATGTGCTAGTGAAAATGAACTATAAATTATAAAAATAGTTTAGTTCATAGCTCTTTTAAAACCTTTAACGGCTTTCTCGAATTACATTTGTATAATACTATCAACCCTGAATCGACGATTTTTGGCCTAAAAGAGGCATTTAAATTTTTTGATTAGATTGACCATACTAGGATGACTCCTGTAGGCTAGAAAATATCCTAACAAAATTTAAACAACTAGAAATAGCCATTATCTGGCAAATTAAAAAATGAATTTGAAAAGAGAGCTAATGCTTAGTGGAGGAGGGGATAATTAACTAATTTAAGCAACTCGAAAAGTAGTAAAGCGATTCTGAAACAAACTATTAGAATCGCTTTAACATTAATAACTATTAATGCATTTGCGGTGTATCTACCAGTTGATAACCGTCTGGAATTGCTATTTTATCAGCTGCTACACTATCTTTGCTTATGGAATCCAGAATGATTTCATTGACTAGGTTACCTTTCGGATCATAGCTTCGAGTGCGAATAGGTAGGCCGTCAAATGGTTCTTCGGTATTTTGATTAGGCATGATGTCACGAGCGGACTGGGCCATATAGTTCATAAATTTTTTCATGGCGACGACAGCCTTGGCATCGTTAGCGTTTAAGCCCATTTTAGTTTCACTAGCGACACAGAGTTCTTCTGACTTGGTTTGTTTGGTGTGTACTTCCACTATTTCACAGCCAATGCCGGCAATAGTTTCCCATTTTCCGGTTTTGATATGACTTTTTTGTGGCATGGGAGGTTCTTTTGAAGCGGGGCCTAATCCTTGCGCTTCCATCATTTTACGCATCATTTTTTGTTGATCTGCGGGCATGGTTTTCAAGCGTTCTTCCATTTGTGCTCGCATCATTTCGATGCTTTTTTTCATTTTAGACACTTGCTCATTGATGGTTGCCTTGTCCATAACCATATAGGCTTTTTGTTCAGGGTTGACATGAATGATCTTTTCCCCGTTGGCATCAAAAATACTATAGTTCTGAGCAGTGCCGTTGGCTCCTTGTGATAAATTAATATGCAGATCTTTTATAAAGATCATATTGTGAGTCTCTTTTTTGGCGCCCGTGCCACGGGTAAAGTGCAGGGTTGCATCTGCTATAACACTTGCGGCAGAAAAAATGCTGCCGGTAAATAGCACAGCGCTTAAAAGTTTCTTGTTTAAAGGGGAAAACATAGGGTAAATTTCCTTATTTTTTAGGTCTAAAGGGTTTAATGACTTCCTCATTACATTCCAGGTAGGGACCTTCGATAAGGTCTATGCAATAGGGGATAGCTGGAAATACTGCATCTAAACATTCACGAATGGATTTGGGTTTTCCAGGTAAGTTTACGATTAAGGACTTATTGCGTATGCCAGCAGTTTGCCGTGATAAAATAGCTGTGGGAACGTATTGCAAACTGACCTGGCGCATTAACTCTCCAAAGCCGGGCATCATTTTTTGACAAACCGTTTCGGTCGCTTCTGGAGTAATATCGCGTACTGCCGGACCAGTACCTCCGGTGGTAACAATTAGGCAACAGCCCCCGTTTTCACCCGATTCAGCACTCATTTCTATCATGGTCTGTTCAATATCTTCCTGCTCATCGGGAATAACTTTATAGACCGGTTCCCATTCACTAGTCAGGTATTCATTTAAAGTGTCGATAATGGCTTTACCGGATAGATCTTCATATATACCGGCGCTGGCGCGATCCGATACCGTAATAATTCCTATTTTTATGCTCATAATATTTTTAACTTGCTGGATAAGAGTTGAAAATATAGAGTGATTTACGCTTTAAATCAATAGTTGCTGTTGAACAATCTATAATTGCACTGGCCACGACTGCCACATGATCTCGCAGGCGACCACAGCGTTCATTGTCTTCAACCGGTAAATTCTTTACCAGAATAGAAATATGCTCATAATTAATGAACATGCGTCGTCCACTTTCTTCTTTTATTAATTTTATGACTGACTTAATCGGCCAGTTTTTTTATATGGACGTTCGGAAGATAAAATTTTGGAACCTATAGTGACGTGGGTTTTTATGATTTCCCAAAGTTAATGGTACACGTGTAGCGCCTCCTCAACTACACTTAGGATTTTTTCTATATCGATAGGTTTAGTTACATAGTGAGTGAATCCGGCCGATAAGGCCTTTTGGATATCTTGCGGCATTGCGTTGGCGCTAATAGCTATCACCGGGATAGCCTGAGTTTTTTCATTTTGTTTGAGATGTTTTAATACCTCGAAACCATTCATGCCGGGTAGGTTAATATCGAGTAAAATAAGATCGGGTTGATGCTCGGCCACTAGTTCAAGACCAAGATATGGTTCATGTGCACTGATAAGGTTAAAATCGGTCTGTAGTTCGACTATTTGACTGACTAATAGAAGGTTCGCAGGATTGTCTTCTATGTAGAGAATGGATTTATCCTTTTGTAAGTTTGTTTTAGGACTTGAACTGGACAATAACAACTCTTTATTTTTTATACCTATCGAATGAGCCAATTTATCGGTTTCAAGTTCAATCCAAAATGTTGATCCCAGTGAAACTTGTGAATGAAATCCAATATTACCCTTCATTTGTTCTATAAGCCGTTTACAAATAACCAAGCCAATTCCGGTCCCTTCAATTTCCGTTTTTTCAATTCCTAAACGATTAAAGGGTTTGAACAATAATTTTTGTTGCTCGTCACTCAAGCCATAGCCGTTATCGGTGATGGCTATACGTGTATGTTTTTCGCCAGACGAAGAGATGCTAATGATAAGTTGAGCTTCAGGTCGATTGTATTTGATAGCATTGCTGATTAAGTTAAGTAATACCTGCTTAAGTCTGGTGTGATCAGCTTTAACGGCATAAATATGTTCTGAAAACCGGGCACTGGTAGTTATTTGATCATCAAGTTTTAAGATAAATTGAATTCCACGGTTTTTAGCCAATGGGTTTATTAATTGTATTGATTCCAAAATAATTTCAGTCAGTGATACCGGTTCAATATAAAGATTGGCCTGTCCGGCTTCAATTCTGGATAAGTCCAATACCTCATTAATGAGTTCTTGTAAATGTTTGCCGGCTTTTAAAATTTCGTCGACATTTTCTTTTTGGCTTGGAGGCAAAGGGAAATTCTGATCCATATTTAACAACTGTCCAAACCCCATAATGGCATTCAAGGGAGTTCGGAGCTCATGGCTCATACTGGATAAAAATTGCGATTTAGCATGATTGGCCGTCTCTGCGTCTTGACGAGCCTGAATTAAATCCTGTTCCCCTTTTTTTTGATGCGAAATATCACTTTGAATACCTATCATTCGAATTGGTGTTTGGTCTTTGCTTCTACTTACAATGGTGGCGCGACATAAAACCCAGACATAATGGCCGTCTTTATGTTGAAGTCGAATTTCGATAGTTCTTTTGGGGATAACACCAGTTAAGTAGTCATGGAGGTTTTTTTTGTTTCGTACACGATCTTGCGGATGAATAATATTATCTAACACGTCGAAGTTGTTTGGTAGTTCGGGCTCAGAATAGCCGAGAATATCTAAGTAGTTACTGCTGAATTGTACTTTATTGCTTGCTATATCCCAATCCCAGATACCGTCACCGGCTCCTTCTACTGCCATGGTAAAGCGTTTTTCTGTTTCCCTAAGCTTTTGCTGGGATTCCACTCTCTCGGTAATATCGGTTCGAATCGACACATATTTATAAGGAATTCCGTCTTTATCTAAATAAGGTACAATCGTCGAAGCCAGCCAAAACTCTTCTCCATTTTTTTTCCGATTACATAAGTTTCCTTGCCAAATATCACCATGAGTGATTTTATTCCACATTTCAAGGTAAAAAGAGTTAGGGTGAAATCCTGAATTGAGTAATCGATGTGTTTGACCAATTAACTCACCCTCACTATAGCCGCTAACATCGCAAAACCTTTGATTGACTTGTGTAATGACTCCGTCGGTATCGGTTACACTCACAATATTGTGCTGATCCATACTGAGAAATTGAAATTGGTGTTCAAGTGATAGGGTATTGATCTCCTGATTAAGTCGCTTGATCATACGGGCTCTTTTGGCCCTGGCTATTATGGCGGTTGCGAAATGATCGGCTTTTATAGGTTTAACTAAAAAGTCATCACCGCCTAGATTTAAGGTTGCTAATTGTTTATCCAGATCTGATTCGCTGGATAAAAATACAATCGGGACCATCGCCCATTTTTTATCTTGACGAATCACCTGAGCAAGCTCGATTCCTGAACATTCCGGCATATAGACGTCTAAAACAATGACATCCGGTTTAAAATCAGATAGTACTTTTAAGGTTGATAGTGGCCTGGATAAAATTTGAACATCCATACCTGCTTCTTCCAAAATAGCTTGATTGCAACGTAAGGAAATTTCTTCATCATCAACACATAAAATTCGATAGGGATTGATTTCAATATGACCGGATAAGCCGTTTACCGTTTGATATAAGTCGTCAATATTTAATGGTTTCGAGAAAAAACGTTTAGCACCGATACGAACGGCTGAAAGTCTAATTTCCATTGTATCTGATTTTGCAACACAGATAATGATAAGGTTCTCTGAGTATTGTTTTTTTAATTCGGAAAAAATTTGGCTATCAATAAAAGTGCCATCAACAATAATTACTGCCGGTGTTTTTTTTATAATGGCGGCATGAAATTCATGTAAATCAAAAAAACTATGTATGAGATAATCTGACTCATCGAACTTTGTTTTTAAACTGGAAACAAAATGTCGATCATTGTCCAAAATATAAATTAAGTCATTTTTAGCTGTATGATGGATTCTGCTAACAACAGTCATGGTTTGTAAACCTATAGTTTGCTATGGGTTAGTCAAGAATTTGTTGATTGTTTTTTGTTTGAAAAACACATCGGTGAATAGAAAAAGACAGCTGATTTATTGTTTTTGAACGGCAGAATAAAATATTCTTTATGGAAATTAACATCTTACATTTTCCCCTCCAGATAGTAAGTGTATTTTTATATTTTAAATGTAATAAATAGATCTGGAAAATGCAACCTTCGTTTGCGGGTAATAGGTTATTTTTTTAATAACTGCCTATATTTTTTATAATTCGTTATGTTTTTTTAAGATTGGATAGGATGTAAGCAATATTAGTTTTGGATCAAAAATTGATTATTAAATATATTTAATTTGCAGCGCAAACGACTTTTTGGTATAAAGTGCGCCATGCTACTGAATTTTCTTTATCGAACCAGAAAGTTACAAAGAATCGTTTTAAGCACATTGCTGATAACGATGATGTGCAGTATGTCTATTGTAACGGTTCATGCCTTTATGGGTATGAATAATGCTAATACTATGACAGTAACTGGCATGCAGGATAATAATGATAGGGCTGTTCCAGTAAAGGAAATGGCTGGTGATATGTGTGATTGTCAGCCTGGACAGTGCCAAACCATAATAGCTCAAGCGGATATTTCCAGCGAAGGCTTAGCGACTTTTCCTCTGGATTTTAGTCGTTTGGAATCCATATCTTATATTCCCCCAGTGTTAGCTACCATATCGCAGCAATCAGTGCTTCATGCTAATGCCGGACTGAGTAGCTCTTTACCTCCCATAACTATCCGTTTCCAATCCTTTCTAATCTAAATCGTCAGTTTTAATTGTAGATATTTGCCTAATCATTCGGTTTCCGGCCGTATTGCTTAGTCGTTTATTTTGGTCTTACAATTTTCTTTATTTTTTTATATACAAGGTTTATCTACCTAGACGATAGGAAAGGTTAATGAAAGCGATAGCTGTATTTGTTTTAAGTCTGTTGTTTAATTCTTTATTATTTGCTCAGACAGCCACCATTAGTAATCTATCTGAAGCAGAGCAAGTTGCTATACAGCGTGATTATTTACTCATGAGTATAGCCAGTTTGAAACAATCAAAATTGGAAAACTCCCAAGCCGCATTGCACTGGCAAGATCCTGCACTTAAATTTGGCATCAGCAATCTTCCTGTTGATACGTTTAGTTTTGACCAAGAGGCCATGACCCAGCTCAAGGTGGGAATCGTGCAACAGTTTCCCCAGGGCGATAGCCTGGAAATTCAATCAAGGCAATTTGAGCTGGCGGCATTGGAAAAGGATTTTGATGCGCAGCTAAGAATCAGACAGATATTAAAATCGTTACGCCTAAGTTGGTTGGAAGTTCTCTATCAGGAGTATGCCTATGGTTTGTTGCAGAATAACTATCAGTTGTTTGAGGAATCCCGTGACTTAATTGAATTAAATTATGCCAGTGGCCGTGGCGACCAACAGGATATTTATCAAACTGAACTGGAATTATCCTTATTGCAAGATAAGTTAGATGATAATCGGATGAAATTAGTGGTGGCTTTGGATGCTTTAAAACGCTGGTTGGGAGTGGAGTTGGAGCCTGAACTGATTCTCCAAGACGGTCGTTTACTGGTTTCTGATTTGACTATGGATGTTGAGCAACAACAGGTCTTATTGTTGAATCATCCCAGCCTAATTAAAATCACCCAACTGCAGGGACAGGCAAAACAAAGTATTAAACTTTCACAGCAGAAATACAAACCGGCTTGGGCCATGGATCTTAGTTATGGCTTGCGTTTTGGTGATAATCCCGACGGCAGTAATCGCAGTGATTTTTTCTCTACCGGATTGAGTATGAAATATCCTTTGTGGGGAACACAAAAGCATGATCATAAGTTAGCGGCAAGTGAACAAAACCTGCAGGCGGTCAGCTTCAATTACGAAGACAAGAAAATGGAATTACAGCGTGATTTATTACAAACCAATTCTCAGATTCAACGCTTGTTAAAACGAATTAATAATTACGATCAGAATATTCTCGACAAAGCTGCGCAAAATGCCCAAGCCGCTTTAAATGCCTACCAGGCCGGCGTGGGTGGATTTAACGAACTGGTGCGCTCCAATGTTACCCAGTTAAACATTGAACTGGCACAGCTAAAATTAAAAATTGAATTGGCTCGCCAATATGTCAACCTCGCTTATTTATTGGGAGATAAACAATGATTCGTTTTTTCAGTTATTTCAGTGTCATCATTGTAGCGGCTGTAATAGGTTGGTTTGCCAATCAATATTCGTCTCAGAATGATAATAGCAAGAAACTTGTTTCCTGGTTTGATTCATTGCAACAACAGGCTATGGCGATGGTTAAAACGTCGGAAGCCACTCCCCCGGTTATTGAGAACGAAACAGCCTTGGAACATGCGGAAAAACATCTTGATCCAAACTATGTCTGCCCCATGCATCCGCAAATAGTAAAAGGTGAGCCCGGTTCCTGTCCTATATGTGGTATGGATTTAGTACAGGTAGAAGCGGAAGAGGACGCCAAACCGCAGATGTCGATGGCATCGATGCAAAATTTGCCGCAGGAAACAGCAATGGAACATGCCCAGAAGCATATGGATCCCAGCTATGTTTGTCCTATGCATCCTCAGATTGTTAAAGATGAGGCTGGCTCTTGTCCCATATGCGGTATGGATTTGGTCGCAGTGGAAGCGGAGCAGGAAGAAACTCCGCAAATGACTATGGCATCGATGCAAAGTCCGGCTAAGGAAACCGCAATGGAGCATGCCCAGAAACATTTGGACCCAACTTATGTTTGTCCCATGCACCCACAAATTGTTAAGGATGAAGCGGGCTCCTGTCCTATTTGCGGTATGGATTTAGTGGCGGTGGAAGCGGAGCAGGAAGAAACTCCGCAAATGACTATGGCATCGATGCAAAGTCCGGCTAAGGAAACCGCAATGGAGCATGCTCAAAAACATCTGGATCCTACCTATGTTTGTCCCATGCACCCGCAAATTGTTAAGGATGAAGCGGGCTCCTGTCCTATTTGCGGTATGGATCTTGTGGAGGTTGAAGCGGAACAGCCGCAAAATAGTGCAAAAAAAGATAAAAAAATACTCTATTGGGTGGCGCCTATGGATCCAAATTACCGTCGTGACGAACCGGGTAAGTCCCCTATGGGTATGGATCTTGTTCCGGTTTATGCAGAACAGGTAAGCAAAACATCAAAGTCTAAAACAGTCGTGGTGAAGATTGATCCGGGAGTGGTTAATAATCTTGGTGTACAAATTGATAAGGTTAAATCAGGTAGCCTATATCGTGAGTTGGATACGGTGGCTTATGTGGATTATGACGAGGATAAACTAAGCCATGTGCATCAATTTAGCGATGGCTGGATTGAGAAATTATATGTGAAGTCGATTGGGGATGAGGTGAAAAAGGGTGACCTACTTTATGCCGTTTACTCACCGGATCTTATAAATGCCCAAGAGGATTATCTTTTATCACTAAAAAATAAATTTAAAGGTGTGGAGAAGGCTTCTAGAGAACGTTTGTATTCCTTGGGCTTTACCAATTCTCAAATCAAACGTTTAAAGAAACGTCGAAAAATTGAACGGACATTAAAAACTTATGCCAAGCATAGTGGCATAGTTGTCCAGTTAAACGTTCGGGAAGGGATGTATATTAAACCGCAAACCGAGGTAATGACCTTGGCAGATCTGAATTATATTTGGTTTATTGCCGAAGTCTATGAGAAACAGTCTGCTTGGGTGGAAAAGGGACAAGATGTCAAAATTACCATGGATGCTTATCCCGGCAAGGAATGGTATGGGGATGTCGATTATATTTATCCGGAAATGGATCGGCAAAGCCGTACATTAAAAGTGCGAGTGCGGATGCCCAATCAGCACGGATTATTTAAGTTGAATATGTATGCCAAGGTGAAAATCTATACACAAAAGATCGAGAAAGCATTGTATATTCCGCTTCAGGCTCTGATTCAGAGTGGTGATGAAAGCCGCGTTATTATTCAACAGGAACAAGGACGTTTTTCACCACGCGTGGTGGTAGCAGGAATGGAATCGGACAATAAAATTGAAATTAAGTCCGGTTTGGAAGAGGGAGAAAACGTTGTCGTTTCCGGACAGTTCCTAATTGATTCGGAAGCTAGTCTAAAAGCCAGTTTATTGCGTTTTAAGAATAAGGGATAAGCATGATAGAAAAAATCATAAAATATTCCCTGCATAATCGCTTTTTGATTTTGGTTTTAACCCTGATGTTGACCCTTTGGGGGATCTATGCGGTATTAAAAACACCCTTGGATGCCATTCCGGATCTTTCCGATGTGCAGGTCATTATCAAGACTTCCTATCCTGGACAAGCTCCGCAGGTAGTGGAAGATCAGGTTACCTATCCGCTAACTACGGCCATGCTGTCGGTACCCGGTGCGGTTAATGTGCGTGGATATTCCTTTTTTGGTGACTCATACGTGTATGTGATTTTTGCCGACGGTACCGATATGTATTGGGCAAGATCGCGGGTTTTAGAGTATCTTTCCCAGGTTTCTTCTAAGCTACCAAGCAATGCCAAACCAGCACTTGGCCCTGATGCAACCGGAGTTGGTTGGGTATATCAATATGTATTGACGGATAAAACCGGACAATATGATTTGGCACAGTTGCGAAGTATCCAAGACTGGTTTTTAACATTTGAATTACAAACCGTAGCTGGAGTTTCCGAAGTGGCCACGGTGGGGGGGATGGTGAAACAATACCAGGTGGTATTGGATCTACAATCGTTGCGTGCCTTTAATATCTCCCTAAACCAAGTTAAACGTGCGATTCAAAGCGCCAATCAGGAAAGTGGCGGATCGGTAATCGAGATGGCCGAAGCGGAATATATGATCCGAACCACTGGCTATATCTCGAGTATGGATGATTTAAAGCAGGTCCCTATTGCTTTAAATAAAAACGGTACGCCGATTTTACTTAAGGATATTGCCCAAATTCGTCTAGGACCACAAATGCGTCGCGGCATAGCTGATCTGGATGGTGAAGGAGAGGTGGTTGGCGGTATTATCGTGATGCGTTCGGGAGAAAATGCCCTGGAAGTGATCGATAAGGTTAAGATCAAAATTGAACAACTAAAGCCCGGCTTACCCAAAGGGGTAGAAATTGTTGAGACATATGATCGATCAGCTTTGATTTTGCGAGCGGTAGATAATCTTAAAAACACGGTTATTGAAGAATTGGCAATTGTTGCCGCAGTTTGTGTCGTTTTTCTGTTTCATCTACGTAGTGCAATGGTGGCCATCGTCAGTTTACCGATTGGGATTTTAATTGCCTTTATTATTATGCAAAACCAGGGTATTAATGCCAATATTATGTCGCTTGGTGGGATAGCTATCGCTATAGGGGCTATGGTGGATGCGGCCATAGTCATGATTGAAAATGTCCATAAGCATATCGAAAAAACACCATTGACCGATGAAAATCGCTGGGATGTGATCTATCGCGCTACGATTGAAATTGGTCCGGCGTTGTTTTTCTCATTGCTGATCATTACCTTGAGTTTTATTCCGGTATTTACCCTAGAAGCACAGGAAGGTCGCTTGTTTTCTCCTTTGGCATTTACCAAAACCTATGCCATGGCAGCAGCAGCGGGATTATCTATTACCTTGGTACCAGTTTTAATGGGGTATTTTATTCGTGGTCATATTTTGGAAGAGAAACGTAATCCCATTAATCGCTTATTGATCTTCTTGTATATGCCGATTATCAAATTGGTATTATTGCTACCCAAGACGATAATTTTATTGTCATTGGTCATGATAGCCAGCATGTATTGGCCGATTAGTAAAATAGGCAACGAATTTATGCCGGATCTGGATGAAGGTGATCTGATGTATATGCCGACAACCTTTCCGGGGCTTTCTATCGGCAAGGCTCAACAATTATTACAGCAAACGGATAAATTAATTAAAACCGTACCCGAGGTAAAACGGGTTTTTGGCAAAATCGGACGTGCTGAAACCGCCACGGATCCGGCACCGCTCACCATGATTGAAACCACTATTCAGTTACATCCCCGCAGTCAGTGGCGAGAGGGCATGACAACCGAAAAACTGAAAAAAGAACTCAACCGGTTAATTAAGTTTCCTGGATTGACCAATGCCTGGGTAATGCCGATTAAGACCCGTATTGATATGTTGGCTACTGGAATTAAAACACCGGTTGGGATAAAAATCTCCGGTCCGGATTTGAAGGTAATTGAAACCATCGGCAAACAGATTGAGGAAGTGGTTAAAGAAGTTCCCGGTACCTTATCTGCTTATTCGGAACGTGTGGTTGGTGGTCGCTATATTACGGTTGATATTGATCGGCTGTCAGCATCACGATTTGGGCTGAATATAAAAGATATTCAAGATGTGATTAGCTCTGCAGTCGGAGGAATGAACGTATCACAGAGTGTCGAGGGATTGGAGCGTTATCCCATTAATATCCGTTATCCGCGTGATAGTCGTGACAGCGTGGAGCGAATTAAACAGATTCCTATAATCACTCCATCCGGTACCCGAATAGCATTGGAACAGGTGGCGAACGTATTGGTACAGATGGGACCGGCCATGATAAAAAGTGAAAATGCTCGACCTAATGGTTGGATTTTTGTCGATATTGATGGTCGCGATTTGGGGTCATATGTAGCCGAAGCACAACGTTATGTACAACAGCAGGTGAAGTTACCGGCCGGATATTCGGTTGCCTGGTCGGGGCAATATGAGTATATGGTTCGCGCCAAACAAAAATTACAGGTTGTAGTACCGGTTACCATCTTGGTGATTATGTTACTACTGTATCTGAATTTTAGAAATCTAACCGAAGTCATGATTATTATGGGCGCTTTGCCCATGTCCCTAGTCGGTGGTTTTTGGTTGTTATGGTATCTGGATTACAATCTTTCAGTGGCGGTTTGGGTCGGATTTATCGCCCTGGCCGGGGTTGCGGCCGAGACTGGTGTGGTGATGTTGGTTTTCTTACTGAACTCGTATAAAAATATAAAACAAAAGGCTAATCGTTCTCAACGGCAACTATTGAAACAGGAACTTTATGATGCCATTATAGAAGGCGCGGTGGGTAGGGTAAGGCCGAAAATTATGACGGTCAGTGCCATTATGGCCGGTTTATTACCCATTATGTTGAGTACCGGAACCGGTTCAGAAGTGATGCGTCGGATTGCCGCACCGATGTTGGGAGGGATGGTTAGTGCCACTGTTTTAACCCTGGTGGTTATTCCGGCACTGTTTTATTTATGGAAAAAGGGTGAGTGTGAATAGGGGAAAACACTCGAAGATTAAGGAAGTTTTATGCAAACCCACGCTTTGGATAAGTGGCAACACAATCATGATTTTAATGTAATCAATGAACATGGTGAAAAACGTACTTTATATGTTCTGATTTTAACGGCAATCACTATGGTGATAGAGATTATTGCCGGAACGGTCTATGGTTCCATGGCCCTATTGGCGGATGGCTGGCATATGGGGACTCATGTTGCTGCGTTTATGATTACCATTTTTGCCTATCGTTTTGCTTGCAAACATGCCCAAGACCCGTCCTTTGCGTTTGGGACCGGGAAAGTGAGTGTGTTAGGCGGATTTGCCAGTGCTGTGGCGTTAGCAGTAGTTGCCCTGATGATGCTAATTGAATCCATTATGCGCATTATCGATCCACAAGCGATTCAGTTTAATGAAGCTATCGCCGTGGCCACTTTGGGATTGATAATAAATTTGATCAGTGCCTTATTATTAAAAGAACATCACCATCATGAGCACGGGCATCACCACCACGAGCATAGTCATCATCATGATCATCATCACGGCCATGACCATAATCTACGTGCTGCCTATATGCATGTATTGGCCGATGCTTTAACGTCTTTGCTGGCGATTGTCGCTTTGCTGGCCGGTAAATATTTTGCCTGGAATTGGATGGACCCCATGATGGGAATTGTTGGGGCGGTTATTATCACCCGTTGGTCGCTGGGGCTACTAAAGCAAACCGGGCCAATACTGTTGGATGCCAGCATTGACAGCGATTATAAAGAGAATATTGTACGATGTATTGAAAATGATTCTGATAATCGAATTACCGATGTGCATATTTGGAAAGTGGGAGCCAACCATTATGCCGCTATTATTTCTTTAATGACCCATGATCCTAAACCAACGAATTATTACCAAGACTTGCTCAAGGAATTTAATCGACTCTCTCATACCACTATTGAAGTTAATGTTTGTGAGGATGAAAACTGTCAATCAAAATAGGGTGAAAAATTATTTTTTTGACTATTTGGTTCGACTTGATAAGATAGAAGCACAAATGACACCAAAGTAATAGGGAGGCTGCGGTGAATAATCTTTTTAAAAATAGGTATTTACTGTTTTTTATTTTTCTATCTGTTTTCTCAATCAGTGTATTGGCCAGTGATGATAATGACGATGACGATGATGACGAACTGGAAGAATCTGATGTTTTAATCGTTGAAAATGATATTGGAGATGCAATTGTTGCTACTGCGGTTAGCGTTGATACCCTTCACGTAATAGTTCCGGCAGTTAATGCGACGGTTACCGATGAAAATGATGAGATGTCGGTACGCGATATCGATGATAATCAGCTTACCATTAAACCCAATAGTGTGGTTACTCAACACCCTAAAGAGCTGGTAAATGTAAAAACAATAAAACGGGTCAGCCTATTGCGCGGTACTTTATTGGTAACAGTGCCTTCGACGGCGATTATAGACTACGTGGTTGAAGCTCCGTTTGCTGATTTGATTGTAGAAGGTGGCCAAGTACCGGTGAATAGGGCATTGGCAACACCGACCAAATTTTCAGCGGATTATTCCCAAGTGCAAAATACTGCTAACCTAAACGTAAATGTGACTTCGGGAACGGTAAAAATCGTGGATCGAAATAATGTCACAACAATTTTAAGCGCCGGGCAAAATTATACAGTTAATAATGTAGTAAATCGTAGTAGTATGATTTTGCCTATCGATGGGGATTTTCTTTATAGTAATCAGCAAAATACTTTATCCTGGTCTGCCTATTCCAATGCGGCAGGATATATACTGGAATATACCTTACCTTTGCCTAACTTTGCCGAGGTAAATCCGGCCGTACCGGAGTTTTTAAGTCAATCAATATATTTATATCCTCCTCAGTATACTGTCTGGAATGAGTTGGTTGTGATGCCGTTCAACATTACCTTACCGGTTGGAACCAAAGTTGAAGCAAGGGTATTTCCAATTGATAACGCGGGAAATATTATATCCGACAGCAAAGGATCGGATAAGGGAAGTTATACCGTGCAGTAGCGAATGTTGTTTGAGAAGTTTCTATCAATTGTTTTAAATGAAATGCCGGAAATTAGACGAATTGAATTGATTGCCCGGGAATCTAATCGCAAAGCACTTGCTTTTTATACATCTCTTGGTTTTGAACTGGAGGGGAAAATGATTAACCGAATAAAAAACTTGGACGGCAGTTTGGATTCAGATATCCCTATGGCTTGGATTAAGGATGAGTAAAACTGGCTGAGAACTAATCACCTTGAATTAACCATATGCCGGCTAGAGCATTGCCTTTTGATCGCATTAATTGTGTCATCAGAAGCAATTATATAGGGGCAGAATAGCCCCTATTTTTTATTGGAATCGATAGCGACTCAATAATTGTACTAATTTATCTACCATTGCTTTGATTTCGCCGGCAGAATGTCCGGTTTGTTGCACGCCCAGTTCTACCTCATGAGTTGATTGCTTCATGGTTTCTGTCTGGTTGGAAGTGTTTAATGCACTTTCACCTTGTTCTCTTGCCGAACTGGCACAAGTGGTCACCTCTTTTTCAATTCTTTCCTGGGTGGCTACCATTTCAATCAATAGTTCTCCTGCTTGACGACTGCTATCAACAACTTTGCCTACAGCACTATTACTATCGGCGTTTATTAATTTATTGGCTTCGATACTGCCTGTCATCAATTCATGCATTAAGCTGCCAATCTCTTCGGTCAATTCGTGGGAACGTTCTGCCAAGGATCGAACCTCGTCTGCCACAACCGCAAATCCGCGACCGGCTTCACCGGCTCGGGCTGCCTCAATGGCGGCATTAAGTGCTAACAGATTGGTTTGTTCGGCAATTCCCTGGATCTGTTCCAAGGTTTGTTTAATCCCCTGACTGATCCCATCAAATTTAGCCACGACGGTTGATGCATCACTCAACTGTTGCTGCAAATCGATAATAACCGAAGTAACTTCGTTCATAGTTGCATTTACGTTACGACCAATTTGAGCACTTTCGGTTACAGCATCGGAAGTACTACCGATGGTCTCCGCTAAACTACTACTATCTTGAGCGATTACTGATATGGCTGAGGTGACTTGCAAGACATTGGTATTTAATTGATTTTCAGCTTTTTGCAAGCGTTGGGAATTTTCCTCCAAACCGTTTACCACCATGTTTAAACTTTTTGCCGTATCGTCGACCTGTTTCATAAGAGGTAGTAATTCCGATTCATTGGCTTGTTGGTTTGCCATAACCAGACGGTCCAATTCTTCAAAGCCGGACAATTCGGATTTTTTAGTTAAGTCTCCCCCTTCACCCAAATGGCGAAGTGAATTGGCCAGTTTGTTGACTCCTTGTTTAAAGGTTCGCAATGAAAAAAATGAAAATAAGTATGACGCGAAAAGGATCACTATAATTATCATTAATAAAAATAACAGCCGTTCATTAGCAGATTGTTTGAGTTGTTCCAAACTGGACTGCTGTTCTTGTGCCAGCGAATCGACCGCTTGAGCACGTTTTTGTGTTTGCTGTTCAATGTCGGCAGATTGTTGTTGTTGAAGTTTTGCTATGGCTTGATGTTGTGAATCTTTTGCCGCGTTGAGTTTGGCTGTTCCGCTTTTTTGCAGTGCCGTCAGGGTTTCGGTTGATTGTTGATGTTGGGTGGATATAGCATTATTACCGGATTCGCGACTGAGTTGATGGGCTTTTTCGATGAGATTGACCAGGGATTTATTATCTTCCTGGATCATTTCCAACTGATCGAATAATTCGAAAATGGCATCTTGTACATCATCTTTGTCGGTCATTTGTGCCAGACTATCTCGGAATTTTAAAAACTCTTCGATATGCTGTTGCATAGTTTGTTGTTCTTTAACGAACTTTTTGAATAATGTACTTTCTGCATCATTTGATTTTACGGTCTGCAGATCTTTAATAGCACTGATACTGGGCTTACTAATTTGTTGTAATTCGTTTCGCAAGGTATTGCGGGGGACATTGCCGCCCAACATACTCATTTGTTGAAGGTGTACTACCTCTTTAAAAATACGAGTGATGGTATTGAGCTGTGTTTTCTCGATACGGTTCCAGGCATCTTTTTTCCTCTGAATTAAATTGATCACATTGCTCATGTGATTATTAGTCTCGGTAAATATTTTGGCGTAGGCTTTTTGTTGATCCTCCGAGAGTTTGCTTAGATTATTACTGATACTATCAATAGCCTGTTTGGAACGAGTGATGCCATGAGTTAGTAAAGTGGAATAATTTTTATCGACCTGTTCTAACAAGCTTGAGGTTGTGGTTAAGGACTGTTGAAACTTTTCTTGTTGGGTTTCTGAACTTTGCTGATTCTGGTAAAAAGCCAAGGCAGCGACGCATAGCATAGCCGCTGTAGCACCAATATCCTTTCTTATGAACATACCGACCACACTACGTCCGGCAGCTATTAAGGTGAGGATGTTTATTTTTCCTTTCGCAAGGGAATCTGTTTTATTCATTTCATGAACTTCCAATGGGAATAAAAGAATCAGCGATGGATTATATTTCGGCACCGAAAGACTATTGCTTTAATTTTGTTTAAGGATAGACGATGCGATAAAGTAAAGTTGGAAATAATAACCCCTTTCATGAAAAAGGTGGTTTGATCTAAATTAAGTTAGATTGATTAAATGGCTAAAAAATGCCGGTAATACTAAAATGCTCAATATACAAGGTTTAAGAATTGTCTCTGTTCAGAAGAAACTCATACTAAAGAGATGCTTCGTCCAGCATGTTGGTTTAATCATCAATCGGCAGAGGTGCGCTAGAGATCAAGGTTTAATACAGCGAACGGCAAATTTTTCGGCTCTATCTTTATAGCCTTGATGACCGTCCAAACTGTCTATATATTTTGATACCCCAAGGTTATAGGCAGTTGATGACCAATAGAAAGTACGGACTTTGATGTTTGGGATGGTTCTGGAGAGGCCGCTATTTTGACATTTGGGATCACTTTGCGGGTATCGAACGTTTAGTTTTTTGACTTGTATATCGGCATGACAGAATATCTGTCCCAGTTCATCAATTGTGGGCAAACGCATATTTTTATCCTTGCATGCATTTTTGGCATATGTCCAACTATATAAATCTGTTTCATCGACATGGGCAACGGAAAATTTAAGATTATGTTGGGATAAATCGATTAAGTTTGATTGAGCATAGACATCGCTGAATGCAATAAAAGTTAAAATTATCGATATAAAAAATGATTTTGCCATAAAATGAGAGTCCGTGATCAAAGATTAAAAAAATTATTGGATAAAGTTAAACTTAAGTCAAGCACTCCTAGCAAGTTTTAGCCTAACCAATTGTCTAAAACAGAGCGTATGATTTCAATTTTAACCGGTTTGGTGACATAGTCATTCATTCCGGCATTTAAACATTTTTCTTTGTCCTGTTCCATGGCATTGGCCGTCATAGCAACGATGGTTAAATCGGGATTATCATTGCGAATTTGTCTCGTGGCTTCGATACCATCCATAACTGGCATTTGCATATCCATAAAGACCAAATCAAAGTCATGTCGTTTAATTTGTTCAATAGCTTCAAGCCCATTATTCGCCGTTTCTACTTGGTATCCCAGTTTGTGTAGCATTTTTGTAGCAACCATTTGATTGACTCGATCATCCTCAACCAACAATATTTTATGGGAAGTATCCACTTTTGGTAGATGCTTTGATTGTTCTTGGCTAGATACCAGTATGGGGGCTTTTTTTAATTTTAGGTTAAAGCTGAAAGTTGAACCTTGACCAGGTTGGCTTTCCACATTGATATCGCCCCCCATTAAATGAATCAATTTTTTCGATATAGATAAGCCTAAACCTGTACCGCCATATTGACGAGTCGTGGTGGCATCGGCCTGGGTAAAATTATCGAAAATGTGATTCAGCTTATCCGCTTCAATACCGATGCCAGTGTCGGATATGACAAAACGAAAGCTAAGAGACTGTTCCGATTCTTCAAGGATTTCGACGGCCAGACTGATTTTACCGTTATCGGTAAACTTGATGGCATTGCCTAGGAGGTTAATAATGACTTGGGTAAAACGTACCTGATCCCCGATTAATTGCGAGTCAAAATTATTTATTTTGTTTTCAATAACTAAAGTTTTACCGGCAATATTGGGAGTTAACAAATTAATAATATTTTCTACCGTTGAGGGAAGATCGAAAACTACCTCTTCGAGAATAATTTTTCCAGACTCAATCTTAGAGTAATCCAGAATATCATCGATAATTCTGAGTAGTGAATTTCCTGATAATACCATGGTAGCAATCAGTTCAACTTGCTCCTGATCCAGCTCAGTATCCTTTAACAACTGACAGACACCTAACATTCCGTTCATTGGAGTACGAATTTCGTGGCTCATATTGGCCAGGAAATAGCCTTTGGCCTGGTTGGCGGCTTCGGCTTTCGCTGCTAATTGATTGGCTCGCTGTTTCTCTTGTTCCAATAATAAATTGGAATCCCGCAAATCCTGTTCTGCTTGTTTTTGAGAACTGATATCGGTGGCAATCTGCATTCTGGCATATGCTCTATCACTCCAAGGGATAGCTATGTCATGGCATAAAAACCAACGATTTTCAGTTTGGTTATGGAATTCCCAACGATAAACTCCAGCTGGCATACCATTTTTGTCGAATAGTTTAGGGATGACACAATTTTTACATTCATGACCAAATTCCGCTTGTAATACTTCCCAACATTTTTTATGTTTGACATCGCCAAAAACTTGCTTGGCTTTATCGTTGAGATAAAGAATTTCATGATTTTCAATATCGGCAACGTAAATAATGGCATCGATTCCTTCCAATACTGATGAAAATTGTTGGTTAGCTACCTTGATCGCCTGTTCAGCCTGTTTTACCTGAGTAAGATCATCGTAAATGGCAACAATTTCTCCCGATGATAATTGATAAACAAAATTTTCTCTCCAAGCGGTGACTCGTTCATCCTGGTAGAAGGAGACTGGGTGACGTACTCCTTTGCCTGATTGGTAAACCTTTCGAAAAACATCCAATAAGCCAAACTCAATAACGCCGGGAAATATTTCAGTAACTTTTTTACCTAATATTTCATTCCTATTGACGTGGTCAAATTTTTGAGCGGTCTTGTTAAAATCAACAAATACAAAATCATTACCGTTTTCAACCGCTTTATAGACCGCTACTCCACTCGCCATATTGTCAAATAGTTCCCGAAACCGCTCTTCGGACAAAAGCTGGCGTTGTTTGTACATATGTTCTTCACGTTGTTTTTTATCTAATAGATAAAAGTAGATAGCGGTAAAGGTTGTTACCATTAAGCCAGCAAGTAAAATCAGCCAAGGAACTATGGTGCTGGCGGGATTAAAACGGTTATCTCCCTGATAAATGGATAAAATAAATTGATGATTAGCTATGTTTAATTCGCTTTCGGGTTGATTTGGGATTCTTTCGTTCTCTTTGGAGAAAGATTTATTATTCTTGGGATGGGATAGAATAAGTTGCGGAGCATTATCATTGTTTTTGGCATAGATTCTTAAACCTCGATTGGATTGTTCCATAAAAAAACGATTCAATGCTTCATCTATCATAACCGGAAAACTAAACTCCAAACTGACCAACCCCAATAGATACTGCTGTTCTTTTTCCTTCTTATAGACCGGCATATAGACTGATATAGTTTTGTCACTGCTACTACGATAATGTTCAAATAGAGTTATAGCAGATACGATTTTTAAATTTTTTAGCTTGTTTAGCATCTCTAAAAATTGAGCAGAACTGCCTAAATCCAATCCTTCATCATATGGAGTAATTGAAGGACGTGAATAACTATACATAACCGGATAATAAACATCTTGAGACTCGGTTTTTAATAATTGTCCTTTGTCATCAAAAGTTTTGACTTCGTAATTTTGTTGGATATCTTGATAATATTCAGAGTTTGAAATAATGGGATGAACTTCGTCGGCGTGAAGAATCCAATTAGCCTGGATAATGTCATTATGTTCCGGAAAGGTTTGCTTAAAAAAACGGAGATATTCTTCTTTGGTTACGTGTTCGGAAGAGACAAACAGTCCGCCCAATCCTTGCATTAAAGTCAACATAATATTAACTTCGGTTTGGATGGCATTAGCCGTTTGATTATTTAAAGTTTGTAATTCGTCATAAAAGCGCTGTTGTTCAATTTTATAAACCCAAGCAAAAATACCCAATGTTAAACAAAAGAAAAAGCTAACGAGTATCGTGGGAATTTTATTTTGGCTGAAAATATTAAACATAAAATTGTAATATTATTATTTTTATTAGCTCCTTGTGCGTTCTTCATTTAACCATAGAATATTTGGAATAGAAAATAAAATTTTATCCAAGATGACATATAGAAAAAATAAACGTTACATATACTTGAGTAACAAAGTCAGCTATAGTAGAAGTATGATCGGATATTAACAATCCGTTTAATCCACAAATTATTTTAAAAATACCAAATGAGTTTTCATTACCAGTAATTTAGGCATTGATAGCGCATTGCGGCTTGACTCTCGACATACCTTCCCTAGGAAATTGGCAGAGAATAAAACGTTATTTAACATGGAAAGAAAATGAAAATTCATACAATGTTACTGGTCTTTGTATTGTTGTTTGGCAGCGTCGGAAGCTTATCTGCAGAAACGACGATTTTTTCTGATGATTTTGAAACAGGTGATAGTACAGTATGGAGTCCTAATAAACAAAACGACAGACCAACCCAATTCACTTCAGATAAATCTATAAGCCGTAGCGGTAGTTTTTCAGCTCGAGATCCTTCTAATTTAACGACGCAGTTGTTTGTTGATGAGGCCGCTTCTTTACAAGAGTTCTCAGAGTTAAATACAGGTAAAGTGACACTGTCATGGTGGATATATTCTGATGATGTTACCAATGGAGCGCTAAGGTTTTTTCTAACAGCCGATGCCGCAACATTTTCACCTAATGGCATACAGCTTCAATTAGCAGGCGCTGACCTGCATGCCTATGCTGCTTCTGATTCAACGAATAATCCAATTTTAGACGCTTATTTTATTTCCACCATCACAGCGAACAATTGGCAGCAATTATCAATAGCATACGACTTTGACCAATCTAAAGCAGAATTTTCATTAAATGGTAATATATTTCAGGAATTTGACATTGCTATCTCATCACTAACAAGTATAACTTTTTTTTCCACCGCGCATAATTATTTCATCGATGATGTATTGGTGACGCATACACCAGCTGCAACCCCAACTCCATTGCCGACCGCTACTCCTACTCCGACACCGGAACCAACCACAACTCCTGAACTGACTACAACACCAGAACCAACTACTATGCCAGAACCAACCATAACACCTATTCCAACGGCAACGCCTGATCCGACTACAGAACCTACACCAACGGCAACGCCTGAACCGACCACAACTCCTGTGCCTACTCCCAGTCCTGAAAAAACAACGGTATTTACATTATCAGGTGAACCCACTTTTGCCGAAATATTTGGGAATACTTTTGTCAATAATACCCCAATTAGTCCAAGCGTTCCCGGTGATATCGGGCTCTATGCAGGTTTTGATCGCTTAAGTTTTACAACGGATATTGGGTTTGATCCGCGTCATATTGAACAAGATGTTGAGATTGTTATTGCCGCCAAATACAATAATGATTTCTATATGAAAAGTCCCGATGGTTGGAAACCCTGGGATGTTTCGGCATTAGATGAACTGGAAGCATTTGAAAAAATAAATGTTGGAGCAGACTTTAAAGTTGATGATTCTTTTAACGTTTCGTTAGGTTACCAATATAACGATATTGAGATTGCTAAAGATTTAACCGGATTAGTCGGTGGATTCACCGTGTTTGCCGGTTACAGAATCGGTGCAGAGATTATCTATAGCAATACTTCTACCTTTAACGTTGTCAATCTACAAGGTACTTGGAATTCTATAACTCAAAGTATTGTGTCGCCGGAATGTTTGACTAATAGTACCATGCAAGTCACCCAAGTAGGCAATACCTTAACCGGAAAGGGGACTTTTACGGAAAACTGTCTCGGTGTCGGCAGTGGTACTTTTAGCTTAACAGGTGAAATAAAAGGAAAATCAGTTTTCTATACTTTAACCAGCGGAAACTTCCAGATTAGTTTTGAAGGTGAGGTGTCTGAAAAATTTAATAGTATGAGTGGTACTTATGAGTGGCCGGATACTCAAGAAAAAGGTACTTGGACAACTGAGTATGAACCTGATGATGATATAGATTCATCTATAAAAGCTGGATTAAAATTCGTCTTCTAGATAAGAGCTATTCTAAAAATTTACTCAAAGGGAAATTAAGTGAAAATTCATACTGTGTTACTGACCATTTTGATTTTTTTTGGATTAACAGGAAGCTTAACCGCCGCAACGACTATATTTTCTGATGATTTTGAAAGCGGTGATAGTACCGTATGGGGTTTGAGTACTGGTGGCGGTACATTTCCCCAGCTGGAATCCAGTAATGCTTTTAGTCATGCCGGAAGCTTTTCAGCTCATCCTGCTACTTTAAGTCGATCAGTATCAAAGCAAGATTTTTTAGCACAAACAACGGGTAAAGTGCTGATTTCCTGGTGGGTATATCTTGATAGCCCTACGGCATTTGATTTGGCCAGTTTTTATACTAATTCAAGTACCCATCCTACTATAGGGTTTGAAATTAGTGGTACTGATTTGGTTGCATTGGCACAAGGTGGAGGGGTAAGTGATTATGTACCGGGACTGGCTACTCTAAGTAATGATACCTGGCATCAATTGTCTCTAGAATATGATTTTGATACCAGCAAAGCTGTTTTTTTATATAATGGCAATTCGGTACATGAATCAAATATTACAATTTCATCCCTAAATGACATTAGCTTTAGAGCAGATGACCCTAAACTTTATATTGACGATGTGCTGATTACCCAAACACCTACCGCAACACCAACACCAACCGTTACGCCGACACCAACTCCAACGGCTGAACCAACACCGACCACGACACCTACACCAACGGCAACACCGACCGCGATACCAACACCGACCACGACACCTACACCAACGGCAACACCGACCGCGACACCTACACCAACGGCAACACCGACCGCGACACCTACACCAACGGCAACGCCTATACCGACCACGACACCTACACCCGAAGTTCCCACTATAGTGGGTTTAACAGTGAGTACCATATCGGGTCAACCCACTACGGCTGCTATTTCAGGTGATGTGCAGTCTGATGGTATCAGCTTCGAAAATGATCATACTTTTAGCCATTCCGCTCAGGTTAACTTTACCACGTATATTAAATTCGATGAATTTGATATCGGCAAAGAAGTCTATATTTTCATGGTTGCTCGTTGGGATGGAACGTTTTATATGAACACAGAATCCGGATGGAAAGTATGGAATGAATCACTGACCTCCTTAGAGCACTTAAAAAGAGTGGCCGCAACCACAGAAAACGAAAGAAATGTGGTACAAGTTCCTTTTGGTTTAGCGGGTAAATTTGATGTCTTTATGGGATATCAACCGCTTGAACCAGATTCTAGTGGAGATATGAACCTTACTTATAATATAGAGCCGATCAAGTTTACCATTCAGGAAAATATAACCGGCAACTGGATTGGAACAGTTATTAGTGAAGTCCTTTATCCGGATTGTCCGGCAAACATGGATATATCGTTTGTTCAAGATGGGAATAATATCAGTGGCTCCGGCATGGTTGATGTCCAAAATCCTCAATCGAAAAGCGAATGTGATCAACCTCAGAATTCTTTTAATTTGAGCGGGCTAATAGATGGTTCGATTGTTTTCTTTACCGTAGTAACCGAAGAGTACATCTTAAATTATGCGGGTGATATTTCAGATACACATCGAAAAATAACCGGAACCTATGTTATTCCAACTCTCGAAGAAAAAGGCTCTTGGCAACTGGAATTAACAAAATAAAATAAGTTAATTGAATTGGGTCTATGGTTTAGAAGGGAAAAAAATGAATAAAACAGTTATAGTGATGTTATTTGTAGCGATTCTCAGCGCCTGTACTGAAAGACTTGAAGAGTCTGTGTCAGAAATCCCACCGGATGATGGTGAGTCGAAGGATTGTTATGTCACAAACAGCAACTTTGATGTCGGGGTGGGAATGGAATGCTATTACTATGGTGGTCTGGATGCTAACTATTGCAATAACGCTAGACAAAGAGGCGATATTTGTTCCGACAATCAAACCGCAAATAGGTCAAATATTAGAAGACGGTAACATTACATTGTTAAAAATACCCAGTCACAATATATCAGATATCATAACCGAAAGATTTTTATCTAATCGCGGACATGGTTGAGCTTCATTTCGGCTGGTTGCTAACGGTACAACTCCGGCCCAGACCGGCCAGCCATAATCGTCTTCATCATCAGCGGGTGGTGCCGAGCGAACTTTAACCGAACCTTCATCGATAGGCATAAACATAACTCCGGTTGCTTTTAGCTCGGTTTTATTTATTGGCCGCAATTGCGGCCAACGATTGGGGATTAAGTGATTGATAAAAATTTCTAATTGCCGTTCCTTTTCCTCGGGATCTGTGACCATCTGCGGCTGACCAAATAGCATGACTGAGCGATAATTAACCGAATGGTGAAAGGCCGAGCGGGCTAATACCAGCCCATCGACCAAAGCGATGGTAATGCATACCGGTTGTCCGACCATTCCTCGCGTCATGCGTCCGCTGGCGGCACCATGCCAGTAAATTTTATCACCATCACGCCAGTGTGAAGTGGGTATGACAAATGGTTGTTGATTAACGTTAAAAGCAATGTAGGCTACCAATGCTTCATCAATAATAGAATAGGCCAATTGACGATCATAACTGGCTCTTATTCGCCCACGTTTTACCTGAGATTTTTCTGTTACCCTTAAAAGGTTTTGATTATCTTTCTGCATATTCCATATACCCCACGTGGTAAGTTTGATATAGAAATTTTATAAGTTTATTGGTATGTTAAAAATAGCCAAAATAAATTAAATATTAGATACCAGTTTGAAAAAAAGTAACGATGATCTCGCCACTCTAAGTATTAGCCTCCAGCATAATACTGAAACTCCGATTTATCGTCAGTTAATCGAACAGATACGCATATTGATTAAAAGCGGGCGCTTGCAAGCCGGGGAATGTCTACCTTCGAGTCGGAAATTGGCACAATTGCTAAAAGTTTCACGAACTTCAACATTAAATGCCTATGAACAATTAACTGCAGAAGGTTTATTAATTTCGCGCCCTGCATCGGGAACATTTGTTAGCAAATTGGCCGAGTCGTTAATAATTTCGAAACAAATCCATGCAGAACCAATTTCCAGTCAAAAGTTAACATCAGAAAATATCAAGCATCTTCCGGCAGCAATATTTGATGCAGGGGCAGATGTGGAAATGTTTCCATTTGCAGATTGGGCAAGGGCATTGAGCAAGTCTTGGCGACGGCCTGAATTAAGTTTATTACGAGACTATCAGTCTGGTGGGTATTATCCCTTACGCGAATCTTTGCTCACTTATGTAAAGCGATTGAGAGGAATTGACTGTCATCCCGAGCAAATTATTGTGACAGCTGGAAATCGTGATGCTTTAAGCTTGATTGCTCATTGTCGGCAGGTATCAACGCGGCGAATAGCATTGGAAGAACCTTGTTATCCGCCTATTAGGGACGCTTTTATCGGCCTTGGTGCAGAAATTAATTATCATCCTGTTGATCGAGATGGAATGCGGCTGGGGAAATTTTCCTCTAATCCGGGATTGGTCTGGATGACTCCGGCCAGACAATATCCTTTAGGTATCACGATGACAATCGAGCGTCGCTTAGAATGGTTATCATACGCTCAAAAGCAAAACTGTTGGCTGGTGGAAGATGATTATGATAGTGAGTTTCAATATCGAAAATCTCCCTTAACTCCTCTTTTTCAGTTGGAACAGCAACTATATCCAGAACACCAACGTAATGTGATTTATGTTGGTAGTTTGTCAAAAGTAATGTTTCGGACTTTAAGAATTGGTTTTATTATTGTTCCAGTTGGTTTAATTGAACATTTTAAAAATGCTCAGAAAGAATTAGGGGCTTTAACCTCAGTACCGATACAACCGGCATTGGCGGAATTTTTAACCGACCGAAAATTTGTAAGCCATATGCGCCGCATGCGACAAATTTATCAACAGCGACAAAGTTTTTTACAGCAACTAATTTTAGAACGCTTAGGTGAATATCTTGATTGTGATTTGCCGGATGCCGGAATGCATCTTTTAGCTAAATTTAAAACTGAATGGGACATTGATGATAAACAATTGGAAAAGCAACTAAATTCACTTGGAGTATTCGCTCCAGCGCTATCGAGGCACTATCACGAGAACGGTCACAGCGGATTGCTATTAGGTTTTTCTGCTGCTGAACAACAGTATTTACGACAAGGAGTAGAACTTTTACGGCAACAGATTAAAATTCAGATCGCTGAAACATAAATTAGGATTTAATCTCCCGGTCGTATATAGCTGAGCACTTCTGCGGTCCAGTTATGAAATTCCACTAACTGTTGGTAATATTCCATACAATGTTCAACAAAGTCAGCGCTATAGATGGAATCGGGTAGAGGATGTTGATGAATATAGCGCAGTCCCTTATGGCGAATTAAAGCCTGATTTGAGAGTTCCGATGAATAACCATGCGGCATACGTGATAATTGTTGGCCATTAGGATTAAAACCGTTTTTTTCTAATTGATTAACGATTTCCGCTAAACGCGGTGCCATACGTTTGTCGATGCAACATTCTCTCCAAGCCGTAAGATAACTGGATTCAAAAATATTAATACCAGCGCCGATACGAACATCCTCTGCGGTAATTCCCATAAAAAATCCGGGGCAGCGGGTGCGTTTAATGGAACCTTGCCAAAATAAATAAGAATAATGGGTTTTATAGGGCGTTTTGTCTTTACTAAAACGGGCATCTCGCGCAAAACGGTAGATAGAGCCATTCACCTTGGGGACAACATGAATTTTTGGTGCAAGCGTTAATAGTCGTTCACCTAGGGCTTCAACAAAGTCACGAGATTTTTCCAATACCTCTTTTTCATAAAAGGAACGGCGTGCTTCAAACCAGTCGCGATTATTATTGTGTTTGATGTCGATTAAGAATTGGATTGCTTCGGGGCTAAAACCGGTAAATTGTGGCATAAAAAAACAAGATGGGAAGTTTAAAAACGGGCAAGTATAGCATACCTGCCCTAAACAGAATGTTTCAAATTAATATTTTAGGTAATGACTGTCGGCTCCGTCCTACCGGTTAATTCGGTCAAATGACTAATTTGAGTGGCAATTTGAATAATTTCGGCCAGAGCTTCTTGGCTATCCAATTGCTGTTTTTCAGAGTCGTCCGTATAACCTTCAAAATAGATTCGTAAAGTTGCTCCTGAGGTGCCGGTCCCGGATAAACGAAAGACAATCCTAGAGCCATCGCTAAAACCGATTCGAACGCCTTGTTTTACACTTTCACTACCATCGATCGGATCGGTATAGGCAAAATCATCGGCAAAATCGACCGTATAAGAACCAAAGGTTTGTGTTGGTAAATCGCTTAGCTGAGCCCTTAATCTATCCACAAGTTCATTGGCTGCATCATTGGCAATTCCTTCATAGTCATGACGGGAATAGTAATTACGGCCATATTCTTGCCAATGTTCGACAACTATATCTTTAACACTTTGACGACGCACGGCCAAAATATTTAACCAGAAAAGTACTGCCCATAAACCGTCTTTCTCTCGAACATGATTGGAGCCGGTGCCAAAACTCTCCTCACCGCATAGGGTAACTTTGTCGGCATCCATTAAATTACCGAAAAATTTCCAGCCGGTGGGTGTCTCATAAAGAGGAATATTTTTCTTTTTCGCAACTTGATCGGCCGCTTGGCTGGTCGGCATAGAACGGGCAATACCAGTGACCTTATCGCGATAAAAGGGAATTAGATCGGCATTGGCAGCAATCAAAGCCAGGCTATCGCTAGGATTAACAAAAAATTGTCGTCCCAAAACCATATTACGGTCTCCGTCACCATCCGAGGCAGCGCCAAAATCGGGAGCATTATCGCTAAACATTTTATCGGCTAAAGATTTGGCATAAGTAAGATTAGGGTCAGGATGACCGCCGCCAAAATCCTCCAACGGTACAGCGTTGATAACTGAGCCACCCGCTGCGCCCAGTTGCTTTTCTAAAATGTCTTTGGCATAAGGACCGGTAACGGCATGCATGGCATCGAAACAGAGGCTAAAGCCGGATGCAAACAGCTCTTTAATAGCGTTAAAATCAAAAATATCAGCCATGAGTTCAGCATAGTCGGCAACCGGATCAATGATTTCAACAATCATCTCGTCCATATTTTGCTGGCCGAGAGTGGAAAGGTCTATGTTTTGTTCGGTATCAACAATTTGATATTGCTGAATGCTTTTACTGGCTGAATAAATGGCTTCGGTAATTTTTTCCGGAGCAGGGCCGCCGTTGGAAATGTTATATTTGATACCAAAATCTTCATCCGGGCCACCGGGATTGTGACTGGCGGAAAGGATTAATCCACCAAAGGTTTTATATTTTCGAATGACAACCGAGGCTGCAGGGGTCGATAAAATGCCATTTTGACCAACAATAACCTTGGAAAAACCGTTGCCGGCAGCCATTTTTAAAATGATTTGAATCGCCTCTTTATTAAAATAACGTCCATCGCCACCCAAAACCAGTGTTTTGTCCTCGGGCTTTCCTTCATATAAGGGGGCAATGGTAGTAAAAACGGCTTGAACAAAATTTTCCAGATAATTGCTCTGCTGAAAATGTTTGACCTTTTTTCTAAGCCCTGATGTTCCTGGCTTTTGGTCGTTAAATGGTTCGGTAGTTATGCTTGTGATAGACATGAATCTCAATTCCGGTTGCTGGCAAAAAATTTATTTATGGAAATAAATCAAGATTAAAACAAAATATGCTTGAATTATTTTAATAATATCCCCAGTTAATGTGCAATTAATAGAGTATTCATTTTATCCTGAAACAAATCGGCAAATCTATGAAGATTTTATGACGATTTGATTATTTTGGGGTGAGAAAGTTAACCATGAACAAAATATAGGTAAGATATTAATGAGTGTAGAAGCACATAAAGAAACGTTAGGTTTCCAAACCGAAGTCAATCAGCTATTAAAACTGATGATTCATTCTCTTTATAGTAATAAGGAAATTTTCTTGCGTGAGCTGATTTCCAATGCCTCTGATGCCATTGATAAGTTGCGTTTCGAAGCCATCAGTGAAAGTAAGCTTTATGAAGATGATTCTGACATGAAGATTATTGTAGACATTGATAAAGAAGCGCGCACCATTACTATTTCAGACAATGGTATTGGTATGTCACGTGACGAAGTGGTAGATAATATTGGCACCATCGCTAAATCCGGTACTCAACAGTTTTTAGACTCTTTAACCGGCGATCAAAAGAAGGATGCCCATATTATCGGTCAGTTTGGTGTTGGTTTTTATTCCGGTTTTATCGTTGCCGATAAGGTGACTTTAAGAACCCGTCGTGCCGGGGCCGGCCCGGATCAAGCTGTAGAATGGAGCTCACAAGGTGAAGGCGATTTTACCGTTGAAACCATCGAGAAAAAAAATCGTGGTACGGATATTATTTTGCATCTGCGTGAAGATGAAGATGAATTTTTAGAAAGCTTCCGTTTAAAAAATATAATAAAAACTTATTCCGATCACATTACCGTTCCTATTGAAATGTTAAAAGATCCTGAACCTCCTATGCCAAAGGAAGAAGGCGAAGAGGAAAAGAACGAAGACATTGAAGATGTTTTGGAATATGAAGTTGTTAATAGTGCTTCTGCTTTATGGACTCGCAATAAGAGCGAAATTAGCGATGAAGAATATAACGAGTTTTATAAACACATCGGACATGATTTTGAAGATCCTTTAACGCGCATGCATAACCGCGTCGAAGGAAAATATGAATACACTTCCTTATTATTTATTCCTAAACGTGCACCGTTTGATTTATGGGATAGAGAGCGTCGTCATGGTATTAAATTATTTGTTCGTCGTATATTCATTATGGACGAAACCGAAAAATTAATGCCGAATTATCTTCGTTTTGTACGTGGGATTATTGATTCTAACGATTTACCGTTGAATGTATCACGCGAAATTCTGCAAAATTCCAAGGTTCTGGATAATATCCGTTCCGGTTCGGTGAAGAAAGTTTTATCCGAATTACAAAAAATGGCCAATAATAAGGTCGAAGATTATGCCTCGTTCTGGAAAGAATTTGGTCGCGTGATTAAAGAAGGTCCTGGTGAAGACTTTGGTAACCGCGAAAAAATTGCCAAGTTAATTCGTTTTGCCAGTACCGACAAGGATACCGATGAGCAAATCGTCTCTCTGGATGATTATATCACCCGCATGAATGAAGGACAGAAGGACATTTACTATATCACCGCTGATAGCTTTGCAGCAGCGAAAAACAGCCCGCATCTGGAAATTTTCCGTAAGAAAGGCCTGGAAGTGTTACTGCTTTCTGACCGTGTGGATGAGTTTCTTATGTCTTCCTTGCCAGAATATGAAGGTAAGAAACTACAATCCATTGCGCGTGGTGAGTTGGACTTAGGTGATTTGGAAACGGAAGAAGACAAGGAAGAAAAGAAAAAAGCCGAAGAAGAATTTAAAGATTTTGTTACCAAGGTTAAAGATAGCCTAGGTGATGAAGTAAAAGAAGTTCGTCTGACGCATCGTTTAACCGATTCTCCTGCCTGTTTGGTTACCGGTGAACATGATATGAGTGCCAACCTTGAACGTATGTTGAAGCAAGCCGGACAAGATGTGATGGGACATAAGCCTGTTTTTGAATTAAATCCTGAACATCCTTTAGTAACCCGTCTTAAAGCTGAAGCCGAAGGTGAGCGTTTCAACGATTGGGTGAGAATCTTATTTGACCAGGCTTTATTGAGTGAAGGTGGTCAATTGGAAGATCCTGCCAGCTTTGTTAGTCGCTTAAATAAAATGTTATTGGAATTAAGCAGCTAATTATTGATAAACTCGGGACACGGAATTATCATCTAATAATTCCGTGTTAACCGAGTAATACATGCAAACCACTCTAACTCCCTCTTATAAAAAACTAGTTCTTTTAGCCTTACTGTCTTTATTTATAACCGGCCTTTGTCTATCGATTGAGGTAATCTTTAATAAAATCACCGAAGGTACACAAATTATCGTTATGTACGAGAGTTTGTTTTTTATGGTGGTTTCAGCCTATTTTGCTCTGCAAATGCTCCCCAGTTTTGCAAAAGTGGAAATTGATGACCAAGGATACCGGGAAATCTGGTTTTTCAGGCAACGAATAAGAGTAAAGTGGGAAGATATCGATACCACGCAATGTATTGAAAATAGAGCCGGTGATACCCTTTATCTGAACAATAAAAACGAACAGTTTTTTTCTCGAAAGCTGGCCGTTAAAGGAATTTATGTTCCCAGCATAAAGGATATATATAATCATTTTGTGGGTTTTTCCAAACAGGTTCAATCATCTCAAGAAAATTTTTATTTCTCTCTTAGGCAGATCCGCCGTACCCTTCTTATTGCCTTCATGGTCGTATTTATTTTGTTTAATGGTTTTTATTTAAGCATGGAAGAAAATAATATAGCCTTTCAAGAGCAATTAAAAATCTGGCAACAACAAAATAAGACTCCCGAGCAATTATTTGAAGAGTTGAGAAAGTACGGCATGGGCTGGAAATCGGCAATGAAAAAACTGGATAGGAATCTTTATTTTAAGGTATTAGAGGTGGAAAGCTCGCGTATAGAGCGGCTTATGCTAAAATATTTTCAGGACAATCATCAGCCGTCAAAGGAAGTATTGGAAGATTTTAAAAAGGGGATGGCCCGTTGTCGGCAACAGTATTTATACAAAGAAGAAAATGCGTATTTGCATTGTATGAACAGATTATAAAAAGCAGAGAAAAATAACCGGAAAGGACCTTTATGAAAACACTACTCCTAGGTGGAAAATCCAATCAAGCAGGCCAGCAGGTAATAATGAACGCAGCCATGGCGAATCGTCATGGCATGATAGCCGGTGCTACCGGTACCGGAAAAACCGTTACTTTGCAGATATTGGCAGAGGGATTTTCAAAATTAGGGGTACCGGTATTTTTAGCCGATATAAAAGGTGATCTCTCCGGTTTAACTGCAGCCGGAAAAATGAATGACATTGTTCAACAACGGGTTGAGCATATCGCTATTGAAGACTATCAAAATCGCCCCAATCCGGTCGCTTTTTGGGATATATTTGGTCAAAAAGGTCATCCCATGCGTGCCACTATCTCGGACATGGGACCATTATTATTAAGCAGTCTGCTGGAATTAAATGATACCCAGACCGGTATTATGTATAGCTGTTTTAAAATTGCCGATGACAACGGTTTATTATTACTGGATTTAAAAGATCTACGCTCCATGCTGTCCTGGATGGGGCAAAACGCGAAGACTTTAAAGGTGGAATACGGCAGTATCTCCGCTTCCAGTATCGGTGCCATCCAAAGGCGTTTGTTAGTGTTGGAAGAGCAAGGTGCAGAACATTTCTTTGCTGAAACGGCGCTGCAACTGGATGATTTGTGTAAAACCGATTTTTCCGGGCAAGGCGTAGTCAGTGTTATGGATGCGACTAAACTGTCTTCCCAGTCACCGCGTTTATACGCATCCTTTTTACTTTGGTTATTATCAGAAATCTACGAAAACTACCCGGAAGTCGGTGATGCGGAAAAGCCCAAACTGGTGCTGTTTTTTGATGAGGCCCATCTGCTTTTTGACCGTGCCCCCCGGGTTTTAGTGGATAAAATCGAACAGGTGGTGCGCCTGATTCGTTCAAAAGGAGTAGGTGTTTATTTTATCAGTCAAAGCCCTCTGGATATTCCGGAAGATATCCTGGGTCAATTGGGTTTGAAAATTCAACATGCCTTAAGGGCATTCACCCCTAAAGATAAGAAAACCGTGGATACCGTGGCCAATACCTTTCGGCCTAATCCCGATATCGATACCAAGAAAGTGATTACTTCTCTAAAAACCGGAGAAGCCTTGGTTTCGGTACTTGATGATAGCGGCAGTCCGACACCTGTAGAACGAGTTTTGATCCGTCCCCCTGAGTCGCAAATAGGCCCTATTACAGATGCTCAACGTTCTGAATTTATAAATCGTTCGCCATTTAAAGGAAAGTACGAGCAGCTGATCGATCGTGAATCGGCCTATGAAATTTTAAAGAAACGAGCTGAACAGGCCGCTATCGAAGCGCAACAAAAGAATGAGGAAAAAGAGCAGGAAAAACAGCGCAAACCACGTTCCAACCGTCAAAGCGTGGGTGAGGCAATGTTAAAAAGTGTGGCTCGTAGCATAGGTAGCCAATTGGGGAGACAGATTATCCGAGGGATATTGGGCTCGTTGGGTTTAAGACGTTAAAGCTTCAAATTAGGTACAAAAGCGCTTGAGTGAATTAAACTGTTTTTAGAGCAGCCTCAAGCTCACTGGATAAATTCGCTTTTGCTTTGGCATTAAAGCCCAGCTTGATGCAATATTCCGTATAAAAAATGGTGTCCCGGTCCAGCATTCCCTGCAGCCAGGCTATCCGACCTTTTTTATAATCATCCGGATTGATTGACTGAAATTCCTGATTAATTTTTTTACCGTTGACGTGAAACTCTTCATCACCAGCCAGGGTCCACAAATCCAAATCAATCAGGTATTTGGATAAATCAAAGCTGGGAAAATGTTTCTGGGTATCTCTAATCATTCTGGCTACCAAATCGACATCAGCCTGGTTTAGCTTAAATTTTTCATCCACAATAAGTCCCTGAGCGGCATGGGACAAAAATAATTGTGCACTTTCCTCTTCATTGTTTGGGTTGCCTATTACAAAAATAACGTCATGATAAAGAACGGCCAACTTTAAAAGAAAAAGCTCTTTATCGCTAAGTTCCTGTTTAAAAAGCGAAACGTTCCTGAGCATATTGGTAATATGCTCAAAGGTATGATAATAGCGATGAGGCTCTAAATAATGTTCGACTACATTTAAAATCATGCTTGAGGAAAAACTTTGAAATTAAAAAAACTAAAACTTATGCAATTATAACAAATAAATGGAGTTGCAGAAGAAATAAACATAAAGCATTGGGTCGTAGTCCAGAAAGTTGGCTTTCAATGCTAGACGCTTAGGACAATTACTAAGACACCCAACCGGATAACAATTACTAAGACACCCAACCGGATAAAATTAAAAAATGGGTTAAATATGGTGTTGTTTAAATGCTATGAAATATAAATGATTTATTTAGGCATTAATTTAGATGAAAAAATCATATAAGTCGGAATTTATTCAATATGAGTAAATTAAAGAAGCCGTACAGATTGATTGTCTGTATTGTGAGGAAATGATGAGATTTATTTAAGGAGATAGTTGGTTTTGCTGATTAAATAACCGTCGGCAAGTGTTGATCCCTAATAACCATTTTTTATTCTGTTTTTGGCAGATAGTCTCCAGTTTTTCATTTGGTCCGATAAATGTGTAAAAATGATTGCTGAAATTGTCGACTGTTTCCATCCAGGTTTCAGAATCAATGCCAAGTTTGTGAATAATTTTAGGTTCGCCACTAGGAATATAGCCACGTTTATCATCTCGTATGGCTCGTCCAGTCCAGTCAGCCAGTTCAAAATAATCAAGTAATGAATATGGAATTCCCTGTCGATTTTGGTCGCCACCTATAAATTTTGCAATGGGAATATTGGTTTGAGTTATCTTAGTGGATTTAAAGTGCGGCTTTAACGAATACTGTTGGGATGGGAAGGAAATTGATTTTGACTGAAAATATTCCTGGATTCGTTGAGCAATGGAAGTAAATTCTGATGTTTCCAAAGTTTGACAAAGACCGGCTCGAATGGGATTTAAATCGACGTACACCATAGCGGCCAGTAAAGCCTGTTCATCTAATAGAGCTTGAGATTTGAATCTACCTTCCCAGAACCTTCCGGTACATTTATCCTCAGCATTGGCTTGTCGAGCGATACTTTCATTTAAACAACGCATAAACCAAGAAATATCCATTAAGCGTTCTCGCCATATTTCCACAAGTTCCTTTACTTTGTCTATTTCTCCTTGTGTTTTACATTGCCCAGCTTGAAATTGTTGAATTAAAATATCACCGGAAAACAATTCAGTCCAACGAGCAATGATTTCTTGCTGCTCCCAACTTTTGGCTTTTTCTTGGTTTATTCTCAGCACATAGTGACCATGGTTTGACATGATTGCGAAAGCACACACATCTATAGCAAAAATTTTGGCCAATTGGCTTAATTTATCGACAATCCACTGTTTTCGATGATCAAAGTTCTTGCCGGTAAATTTGTCTTCCCCACATAAAAATGCTCGTCTGACACAGCGTGATACGCAATGGTAGTAGGGGGTGTCCGTTAACGAAATTTGATATTTTCGAGCTGTAGGCATAATCAATTTAATCAGTCTTTAATCGATAAAAATAGCTTATCCGTTTTTTAAAACAGTTGATATCAGATTTTTCTGAAATTAATGTAAGAAAAATCTTAAAATTTAGATATAATGAATCTAAATGGGGTGGGTGTCTCCGTATTACGTCCGTATTACGATAAGTTAATCAAAGACGGGTATTGCAGAATAGAATTATCTTATGGGGAATTTAGTAGAAAGCGCTCTTGTAAAGTATGCGTAAAATGTGCTGATAAAACTAAAAATAATATAAAATCACTTGTAATTCTATTTATATTGATAATCTTCATATTAATGGTTGTAAAATCAGTTGGCAGGTTATAAAAGCACAAGATAGGTAAATATAAAACAAGTTGCTAGTTTTATTAATCATGTAATTTCTGAGAGATCCCCACGAATTATATGACACTCTCAACTTTACTAGTAAATTCTGAAATTTTCTCAAAAAGTAAAAGAAAGGGGTCAAAGACTTTTCTGAAATATACGTAAGAATAATTCGAAAGTTTAGATATAATGATTATGTATAGGATGGGTGTCTGAGTTCTGGTGGAGTTCTTCCGCGTGAGTTCTTCCGCGAGTTCTTCGTCCGAATATTTCCGGTACTTCGACCCTATTAAATTTGATTTGATGTTGATTTTTTAATCGCGAGATTATGAATATACTTTTAGTTGAAAAAAATAAAATGACACGCCCTTTATATTTGTTTTTCGACGGTATATCTGAAGGGCTTTGTATTAAGATATATAATAAGTTTCAATCTTATGTGCAGCATGGAAATGTTTATCATTGTAAACATCTTAAAACTTTAAATCCAAAAATCTGGAAATATAAAGGCACTATTTATAAGCTTAGAATTGACAATGGTAATGAATCAGCAAGGGTACTTTTTTCTAGATCAAAGGATGGTAATTTAAAAATTATTCACGCATTTTTAAAATCTACAAGAAAAACACCAGTGAAAGAAGCCCAACAAGCGATCGCTCTATATCAAATGCTAGAAAGCCTTGAAGCGGTCATATGGGATAAGCAATTAATGCATTGCTAAATGAAAAATATTGCTAACACATTATTTAATAGAGATTCGAAATAATAATTGTGGTTGCATTGTTCTCTAAGAAGTGTGGAAATAGTTCTAAACAATACGCATAACTTGCTTATCAAGGCGCTTCTGCCTATCATCTCTTGTAAAACAATAATTACTGTGGGAGATCAATTTGAGCGGTGAAGTGATAATCCTGACGGAAACTTTTAGCTTGGTTACTGCGGTTCAGGAAAGCATAACTGAATATCTGGAGAAACGGCGATTAGAGATTGAAAAAGCCATTCGGGAGAAAAAGGAAAAAATCGAACAATGGCAGCATTTTCAAGATAGGCAGAGGCAAAATATAGAAGAAGTTGCCCGTGCGCAGGCTCAGTTGCAAGAAAAAATAGAATCGTTTAAGTTTAACGATAGTGAAAAACTTAAAAACTTGGGAAACGATTCCCGAGCTCGTGGTTTTATTCCGACTCCTGCCGACCATCAAAGTCAGATAGATGAGCTAACTAACATAGTTGAAAATGCCAGAAGCCTACCTGCCGCCGTATTAGAAATTGATTCCCCAATTTATCGTTTAGTGACTCAGGCGGAAGCCTTAATCAATCAATATCAAACTACTCAACCGCCTAGTGAACATTCCATAAGCTCATTCAAACAAGCTCTTAAGGCTACTATCGATAACCAGCTACAGGAATTGCAGGAGCAGCAATTAATTAACTCACAACTTTTAGAGGAAAGTGAGCAACTACTGGAACAGGTTCTGGAATATCAGATGTTGGCGTTATCACTAACCAATGATGATAACTTAGAAATTGATCTGGAAGAGATTGTTAAGCAACCGGATAGTCAGCAACTTGTCGATTTAAAGACCATCGAGCAACATTTGTTGAAGGTATTGGACCGCCAGCAGATTAATCTTTCCGATATCCGTTTGTTGAGTGACAAAGTGACTCAAATAAAACAGGAGATTGATAGTCAAATCGAACAAAAAATGGTTCGCAAAGGTGTTAACGAATCAGTTGATAGGCATTTAAAAATCATGGGATATCGGCGTTTAACATCAGAGTCAGAGCTGCAACAGAGTAGTTGGCTTATCCCGGGTGGTGAGCAATTAAAAGTTCGATTGCATCCGGATATGCGATTCGCATTTCAGGTACAACATGAAAGAGAGAATAATGACCAATCGGTTTTATCCGGTGATGAACTGAACTTTTTGCATCAGCAAGAAAAAAAATGGTGCGATGATCTGCCCTTATTAATGGAAAAATTGGCCGAGGATGGTTTCCAGTATCAGGTGGAATTTCGTCGTGATATTCCTGGTGATTCCATCCCAATAGTGGTCGTGGATGAATTGGATGATTTGGTGGCCGAACAAGAAGATGAAAAACCTACCAATACTCGAAGTAAAACGAGGTACTTGCAATGATTGTAGTCGATGATGCCGCGGCACGCTGGATCCGTGAATTGGATCGTTTTATTCATCTAAAAAGTTTATTGCTCATTCATGGTAATGTACTCGATCTGGTCTCCTACCAAATTGAAAATAACGGACATAACTATTGGACTGAAGGTAATCTAGCTCATTTTTTTGAGCGTTATTTGATGCAATTGGATTATAGTGTGGTCGGTTTATACGATCCTTTGGATGGCTTGAGTTTTCCCAAACCGGAAATGGAATCCAGCTTCGATAAGATTATCGGTGGCGAACGAAGCAAGGCGGAAATTCGCCGGGGACAAAGTAGTTCTGAAATGGCTGATGCCACACCTGTGCTGCATGATATGGCTAAGGCCATGGCTAATCGAGAACAGCCCTGTGCGTTTGTGGTCAATTTTGCCTCGCGCTTAAGTTCCAGTCCGGAGCATCTCAGTCGGCAGGAACAGGCGTTGTTCACCCGGATTTTAAAAGCTTCTTTGGAAAGCAATATTGTTGTCGACGAGAATCAGCGTTGGAATAATGTCATTATCCTGGTCTGTGACAAGATCAATGATCTCCCGGCTTTTCTGTTTCTAAATAATCCCCGTTCCCGTTCGCTTTACTTGGATAAACCGGGGATTAACGAACGTAGTCGTTTTTTAAGCTCCAATTTTCAGAGTTTTTATGCCAGCCAATCCCAGTCAGAATTATCTAAAGATTTACCAGGATTATTTAGCGCGCTGACCGAAGGTTTTACTTATTATGAAATGCTTAGTCTGGTAGGCATGTCATTACGGGAACAAATCCCCTTGGATAACCTCAAGCTATTAATCGAACGATTTAAGTACGGCATTATCGAAAGTGATTGGGATAAGCTGGACCGTGCACGACTGGAAAGGGCAGAGCAGATGGTTACCGACCGCATTAAAGGTCAGGATGCCGCCATTGTGCGCTTATTGGAAATCATTAAGCGAGCCAAAATTGGGCTGGAAGCGGGTAGTGCCCAGAAAAGTCAACGGCCACGAGGCGTACTATTTTTTGCCGGGCCAACCGGTGTGGGTAAAACGGAGATGGCGAAAGGTTTGGCAGAACTTTTGTTCGGTCAAGAGGAGCGCTTGATCCGATTTGATATGAGCGAATATGCTGCGGCACATGCCGATCAAAAATTATTGGGAGCACCGCCGGGATATGTGGGCTATGAAGAGGGTGGAAAATTGACCAATGCTATCAAACAGCAACCCTTTTCGGTTCTTCTGTTCGATGAAATCGAAAAGGCCCACGGCAGTATCTTCGACAAGTTTCTACAAATACTCGATGATGGCCGCCTTACCGATGGTAAAGGCGAAACTGTGTATTTTTCCGAATGTATTATTATCTTTACCAGTAATTTAGGAACCTTTGCCTTAAATGATGATAATCGTAAAACGGCATTAGTGTCTTCGGAACAACCTTATAGTCAGGTCAAAGAGACTATTTTAGGCGCTATTCGTCATCATTTTAATCAGGTCTTGGGGCGTCCTGAGATATTAAATCGCTTTGGTGAAAACTTTGTGGTCTTTGATTTTATACGACCACCGGTGGATGAACTGATTGTTGATCGATTAGTTGGACAATTGTGTAGCTCCTTAAAAGAGCAATATGGCATCGAATTTCAGGTTAGTGACTCGGTCTATCAAACCCTTTATCAACTTTCTAAAGGATACCTGGAACATGGCGGACGTGGTGTCAGAAATATGATTGATGCAGCTTTGATTAATCCCCTGGCTACGGCATTATTTGATAGTAACTATGAAAAAAATCAGCAACAGGCCTCGCAGGCGGTGATTAAGCAATTACAAGCAATGGGCGATAAACAGAGTCAGCGCTTTAACTTACAACTGGAATTTACCGAGTAAGTAAAATGGTTGATACCTTATCCATTTCTCATATGGCTTACCCGGTCACAGCCCTAGGGCCGGGTAATCGGATTGCTTTATGGGTTGCCGGCTGTCCCATGCGTTGTATGGATTGCATTACACCGCATCTACAAGACAAAAATAATGGAAAAGTTGTCGCTGTCGATAAACTATTACAACGGATTTTATCCCTTGATAAGAGAATCCTCGGGTCTATTAATGGTATCACTTTTACCGGCGGTGAACCGTTTAGTCAGGCGGAATACTTAGCTGAATTATGGCAAGGACTAAAGCAGGCATTTCCAAATTGGAATTTGTTGGTTTTTTCCGGCTATCAATTATCGGCATTGCAACAGAAACAGGAATATTCGGCCTTATTGGCAAAGGTGGATATACTTATCGATGGTCCTTACCTGCCGGAATTGGCGAAAGGCATAAAAGATCCCTTAATCGCATCGACTAATCAGAACACTCACCTATTAACTGAACGTGGACATGCTTTGTCTAACGGTTTAAATAAGCAAAAAGAGGTTAATTTAGGCATGGGAAATCAACATAATTGGTTGATTGGAATTGTTGATAAACGGCAACGCTTAAATTACCATCAACTTATCAACGCTTAAAATAATAAAATCCAACATCGATATTACTATGACCGAGTTCGTAAAAGTCTGTCCAAAGTGCAAACATGGTAATCCTGAATATTTAAATGTTTGTGAAAAATGCCAGCAGTTTATCGGTATGGAAGTACCGGTGGCTAAAAACACCATTCCCGAAGTTGTAAAGAACAAAGCGTCTGAAGAGCAACAGAAAGCTCCTGCTCCACCTCAACAATCTATTGCTGACGACACAACAAACAGTTCGCCACTGGAAAAAACGAGTCAACCCTTTATGTATTTGGAGCTTGCCGATAATGGTCAGTTATTAACGATTAAATCGGGCGATGTGTTAGGACAGGACCATCCAACCGGGATTGCCGAGGTAAAAATTCCCAAGCATATTCAAGGTGTAGAGTTTGTCCATCGCCAGCATTGCCAATTTTATTTTGAAGAGGATAAATGGTATCTGCAGGCTCTAGATCAAACACGATTTCAGCATGAGTTTACCAATCCGACCTTACTAAACCGAACAGCTCTAAAAACTGAAGCACGACAACAATTATCTCATGGTGACGTGTTGCATTTGTCATCATTAAAATTTAATGTGCGTCTGGTATCATGAGCCTAGCCAGTTCGATAACCAAGCCATTTCCATGCGCAGTCACAAAAGCGTTTAATATCAGGAAAAGGATAACTCATCGATATGATGCTCTCGAACGGGAATTTTCTGAAAAAATAAAATGCAGTCCTGTTTTAGCTCCAAATACTCTATTAGCTCAACGCTATAAGATTATGCAGGAACCATTTAATAATCCTTCATCTCCTGATAAAAGCGGGGAAGCTTTTGTATATTTAGCTGAAGATCAGCTTAAGGGAGTAGAAGTGGCCTTAAAGGTCTTTCATCCTCAACTTATCCCTAACTTGCAAATTATGAACAAACTGCAGGGTTTGGTTCATCCTAATCTGGTGGGACTAATAAGCTTTGATAAATGGCAAGAGCAGTATTTTCAGGTTTTGGAATTCTGTAGTGGTGGAACGCTGGAACAGCATATGCCGTTTAATGAAGAGTCCTTAAGTAATCATTTGGCTGATATTGTTAATGGTCTTCATTTTTGCCATCAGCAGGGAATTACCCATGGTGATATAAAGCCAGCCAACCTGTTTTATCGGGATAATTTACAACAGGAAATTGTTATTGGTGATTACGGAACTACTTTGCTATTGCATCGTAACGAAAACAATTCTGTAAAAAGTAATGATACTTTTACTTTGGATTATGCCGCACCGGAGTTATTGGATGGTAAAAATATCGATCCCAAGGGTGATTATTATGCTTTGGGTATTACGTTGATTCATCTTCTATTGGGCCGCTCACCCTTTGCAGCCATGAGCGAAAAAGATATTTTGATTAGTCATTTACGAGGTCGAATTCCGGAACTTCAGCAATTATATGGTTCAAAAACTATAAGCGATGGCTTTTACCAGTTAATTCAAGGCTTGCTTTATTACGAATCGGCAGAGCGTTGGGGAGCCGATAAAGTCAATGATTGGTTAAGAGGGCACAGCACTAAGCAGTTATCGGATTCTGTCTATATTAAAAATTATCCTTATCCCAATTATAAAAAAGCCACTAACCCCAAACAATTGGCGGCGGTATTGGATGAATTTAATGCTGAACAAGATCTTAGAGCTGGCAAGATCCGACAGTGGGCTGCCGAACATTTTGATAGTGGATTGGCAGAAAACATTGAACGGTTGGAAACGCAATATCCGGACTATCCCAGTATAGCTTTAGTCAAATTGCGATATATTCTCGATCCGGGGCAACATTTATTTGTTGACAATAAAGCGCTCAATAATATTGCCGAACTGGTGCAATTACTAGGGCAAAAGCCGGAATTGTTTTACCCGCTTTATCAACGTGAAGAGATTGCAACTTGGATAGAAGCAAAAAATCTAGCCAAAGAACGAACAGCGGAATTATTGACGGAAATTGAATCCATCCGTGAACGTCTACCCTACAATAAAAAAGCCGCTATGATGGCTTTATTATATACTCTGGACCCCCATCAAGCGCTGCAAATGGGTGAGATTAGCCTCAACCATCCCAATGAAATCAAGAAACATTATATCCAAAATCATAAAAAAGTGATTACTGAGATCCAAAAAGTGGTGTTTAATCATCGCCTGGAAGAATGGATTCGAGCCGCGAAGTTTGATAACTGGCAAACCGAAGTGGAGTTCCTAAAGTCGTGTCGAACCTATTATTTAGGCAACCAACAAGTCGGTGCACAATGTGTACTATGGCATTATATTCCCGAGCTGCCATTTCCTTTTGCAGGAACCAAGGTTTCCGAACCCAAGCAATTAGCCTCTTTAATCGATGAGTCCGAGCAGAGTAGGGATGCGGGGACAAATATGTTGGCTAAGGGCTGGATTAGGGCGTGGCTAATAGGTACAGGGAAAATCAAAGAAAATACTGAATTTGATGAAATTATGGCTAATGAGGATATTTCCACTAAAGCCAAACTGGAAATTATTTTAAAACTATTCAATCCAGAACTACAACCTCCAAAACTCTATACTGATTATAATCAGATTGACTTTGGCGAGTTCGAGGGAAGTAAAGAACGAACTCGAATACTCAATATTAGCAACCACGGTAGGGGGGAGCTATATGGCAGTATAGAACTAAAAAATTACCAGAGAGGCATTAAAATCAATAAGATAAAGCTGGAAGGCAATCATACTATGCTCAACATAGGCGTAAGTAGTTTGGGGCTGGTAGCGGGTAACTATCAAAATGCTATAGTAATAAAAAGCAATGGCGGTAATAAAGAGGTCAATATTAGTTTTAAAGTATTGGATGAAAAAGATAATCGTAGCTGGTGGGAACAGGTTATCGACGATTTATAAGTGCTTAACTTTAATAGTCTATTGAAAAAGAATTAAAAAATTTATCTTATTGTTTTGAAATTAAAGTGCTAAAGTCTATATTTATAATAGCTAAAAGACACACATTCATCCTTCTTTAACGGAGAGTTAGAAAATGATAAAAAGAATGATTGCCAGTGCAATTTTAATGACGGCTACATTGGGGGTATCAGCTAATCCTTGGCAGACTGGTAATCCCAATAATTATCGTGGCCCCTCTAATCCTAATATCCATCGTTCTTATGCACCACCTCCACCTAATTATAATGCTAACGCTTATGACAAACGGGTAGCAGAAAGAAAAGCCTATCGTGAAAAGATGGAAAAACAGCAACGTGAATATGAAGAAAAAGTTCGTACCGCTATGTGGCAAGCGGCCAAAGTCAAAGCAGCACAAGTTCGTGCTGCACAGATGAAAGCAGCCGAAGTTAGAGCCGCTCAGGTCAGGGCGGCACAAATGAGAGCATCAGAAATGATGGCCGCTAGAGTTCGGGCAGGACAGGTTAGAGCAGCACAGATAATGGCGGCGGAAAAAAAGGCCGCTGATGTTAGGGCGGCTAAAGCAGCTGAGACCAATAGAACGCCGACTAAATAAAATATCATTTCAATGTCATGTGCCATTACTGGTTATCATGGTGCATGACCATGGAAATTACCGTACAGTTCTTTTAATAAATGGGGCAGAGGAGGCCAGTACTCATCGATTCCCTGTTTAGGTACCTGCCAGAATAAGTTTTCTATAAAAGCGACATCGATACAGTTGAAAATTTCATTAACACCGTTCTGTGCTGATTCCTCCATAAATTCAAACAATTCTTTGTGTATTTCATAATTTACTCCGTTCGCCATATCTATATTAATGGTCTTGGCTAAACTCTCAAACCAGGAATAAGCGTATTCCGGATCTAGATCGCCCCAATATTTAATATGGATAGCATCGGCTTTTTTTGTGATGTCGGGGAATCGTTGTCGGGTTTTATAGTAAAAATCCAATAGTGTGTTCATAAAAACCTTAAATGAATCATATTAGGCATTTTAGCGGCCGTATTGTTTATCTTTAATTGTTCCACTTTAACGGAATAGCTATTTATTTTTTAGAAAATTGAGAAGCTTGTTAATATCATAAAGCCTAAAAACTTTCCCTAAAGGTAATTAAAAAAAGAACAATGTAGAAAAATTTGCTTGTTTGGAACATTAATATGTCGATTTAGGAGTAAAAAACAATATTTACACAGGCATTTTTTTGGTTGAGTTGAATAAAGCTCTTATTTCAACTAATTTAATAAGGAAATAATAGGAAATTTGGGGCCTGATTATAACCGAAGCGTGCTAATCGATATCCCGATATTCCATTGATAAAGGTATTAGCATATCTTTAATCTACAGTCGTCTCTAATAACACAATAAAAACAGGACCAGACGCGTGAAACTAAAAACTCGTACAAAATTATCCTTAATCTTATTAGCCCCTTTATTGGGGCTTATCTTTTTTGCTCAGCAAGACCTACGCTACAATTTTTCCCGAAATGCTTCAATGGAGAAACTTGAACAATTGGCTAATTTGGGTACCTTGCTTAGCGCTTTAGTTCATGAACTTCAAAAAGAAAGGGGGATGACGGCTGGTTTTTTAGGTAGCCAAGGGAAAAAGTTTTCTCGTGAGCTACCGGAACAACGCAATTTAACCGATCAGAAACGAAATGTTCTATTGGAATGGTTAAAAAGTTTTCAGCATGAAGAATACGGAAGCACCTTTAACCAGCGCTTGCAGAGTGCTTTAAATGCCATCAATCAGCTTAGTGACAAGCGTCAAGGCATTTCGGCCTTTAGTATTCCGATTAAACAAGCTATCGGTTATTACACTAATACCAATGGGCAATTATTGCTTATTGTGGAAATGTTGCCGAGTTTATCAGAGGATGCCGAAATTAGTACTCAAACCGCTGCTTATATCAGTTTCTTGCAGGGAAAAGAACGGGCAGGGATAGAACGAGCAGTACTTACCAATACCTTTGCTGCTGATAAGTTTGCTGATGGACTCTATAATAAATTTGTTTCATTAGTGGCGATGCAAGATGCCTATATGAGTCTATTTACAGCTTTAGCTTCCCCTGATATTCAGGAAAATTACCGACGGTTATTGAATGAGTCCAGCTTTCGTGAAGTTGGTAAAATGCGGCAGCTTGCTATGAACCAAAGAAAGGGACCCTATAATGTGGATCCAACCTACTGGTTTAAAACCATTACCGAAAAAATCAATTTATTAAAGTCCCTTGAGGATGGCTTGTCAGAGCAATTATTAAACACGGCAGAAGAATTAAAAGAAAGGTCTTTACACTCTTTATATCTTTCCTCGGCATTGAGTCTATTAGCAATCATTATAGCTATCGGTATGGGATGGCGAGTAGGTGAAAGTATCTTATCAGCATTAGGCGGTGAACCTGATGAACTGCGTGATGTTGCCCAACAAATAGCTGCCGGAGATTTACGAATTAAACCGCATAATCTAGTGCCTTCGGAATCTCTCAATGGGGCCATGATTCAAATGTCTCAGCAATTAAATAGCATCGTTTCCAAGGTACAGAATGCTTCAGACCAGATTGCACAAAGCTCTTCTCAGATTAATTCCAGTGTACAAAGCCTATCCAGTGGGGCGTCTCAACAAGCTGCAAGTGTAGAAGAAACATCCTCCTCTTTGGAGCAGATGAGTGCAAATGTTAATCAAAATGCTGACAACGCAAAGCAAACTGAAAAGATGGCTGAATCGTCTTCCGGAAAAGCTAAACAGGGAGGTGAAGCGGTTGAGAAAACGGTCAAAGCGATGTTATCGATTTCCGAAAAAATTGGTATTATTGAGGATATCGCTTACCAGACCAACTTGTTGGCTCTAAATGCGGCTATCGAGGCAGCTCGGGCTGGTGAACATGGGAAGGGATTTGCGGTGGTTGCTGCCGAAGTTAGGAAATTGGCGGGACGTAGTGAAGAGGCCGCAGGAGAAATCAGCGAGTTGGCTAAACATAGTGTTTCGGTCTCTGAAAAAGCCGGCAACTTGTTAAATGAGATTGTTCCCAGTACCCAAAAAACGGCTGATTTGGTACAGGAAATCTCTGCCTCCAGTGAAGAACAAGCCAGTGGAATAAGTGAAATTAATAGTGCAATAAGTCAGTTGGATAATGTTACCCAACATAATGCATCAATGGCTGAACAACTGGCCTCAACTGCCGAAGAGATGAATTCTCAGGCCGATATGTTAAAAGAAACCGTTGATTTTTTCTCTATTGATAGGGCTTAGCCAATTACCGTAAACTTAAACTTCCATTAACGTTTCGAAACGGACTAATTAATTGTTGACCCTCTATTATAAATCTTAAATTTCCACCTTGTTTTAAGAGGTGGAAATTTGGCTCTGGCGTTTATCAGTGTGCTATTGGTAATTTGACGATAGCATAGCTAATCAGTTTAAAATACCCTCACATCAGAAACTCATAATTTAAGCTCTAAACTCCTGCTTATAGATATCGTTTTGCTCGAGATATTTCTTATAAAAAACTTATAGAAGGTAAATTCTATAAGAAAACCCATTTTTTAATATTCCTTGTTTAATTAAGGTGTTGTTTTCAAATGATATTTGGAAACTGGCATAAATTTCTCTAGTAGACAGTAACATTCCTTTATTTAGGGAGCAAATTATGAATGTTAAAATGGGGAACCTCCTCACACCAACATCTCTTAAATCAACTGCAAATAAACAGGCTTGGCTATCGGATGAAGAGCGATGCACTCTTGTCAGGACTATATTTCAGTTTGATACGACGAAAATTAATGAACCCAAGCGACAATTAATCGAATTGGATACCACTATGGACCACAATCAAAATAATAAAATAAAAGATCTTAAGGCACAAAATAGGGTGAGCGTGCAATATGATTCAAATCCATTGTTAAATCAAATTGAGTTTAATCAGCCCCATAAATTTGATGAGGACATGGCCGCTATGCTGGAATTTCTTCTTTTGCAGTTTGAGGGGGAAACTTTAGATCGTGAAGCAATCAAGTTTATTACTGTCACTATGTGGGAAATTTCTAATAAAGACGAATCTCAAACTTTTTTAAATTACTACATATAGAAACAAAAATTTAAAAATGATATTTAGCTGATACCAAGAACCCGGTTATTTGGTGAAACTAGATTCATAAAATTCGGAGAATATAATAATGCCTTTACAAAAGTTTCATCCGGAACATCCTGAATTTTTATTAAAATCTACTCAATGGTGTGCCTTTATGTCGGTGATAATATTGACACCCTTTGGTCTCAATGATTTTATCCAAGGAAGGTATCTGTTGGGATTTTTTACAAGCATCGTTACCTTTCTTTGTATTATAAATGCAGCGTTATGTTACCGCGGTAACTATCCAAGAGGTCTTAACTTATATCTGATAGCACCAGTAATCTCCATTGCTCTTATATTTGCACTTAATGAACTCGGGATAATGGGCTCCTACTGGGCATTTATGGGGGTGTTGGCTTATTACTTTATGTTACCCATTAGACTTGCCAGGATAGTCAATTTAGTTTTTATTGTAACTATTTTGCCAGTAGCTTGGAACGTACTTGATCCAGAAGTTGCATTAAGATTCTCCGCAGTACTTTTAGGGGTTAGTTTTTTTGCCTTATTATCAATGCGGGAAATATATAAACAACACTATATGTTAAAAGGGCAAGCCGTAACTGATTCGCTTACCGGATTATATAATCGTTCTCTTTTACAAGACTCATTAGAGCATGCTATTCATCAAAGTTATCGTTCCGCTACACCGATGACGCTGATTATGTTTGATATAGACCATTTTAAAAAGGTAAATGACAAATTTGGGCATGACACGGGAGACATTGTTTTAAGGTCCTTAGGCAGATTTTTAAATAGGTTTTTCCGTGCCAGCGACTTTGTGTTTAGAGTTGGTGGTGAGGAATTTATGGTACTGGTTTACAATACCGATGAAAATAAAGGTAAGGATTTGGCTGAGAAATTACGTTCAGAAATCGAACAAATTAAGTTAATACCTCAGACTCAGGTTACAGTTAGTATCGGAGTCTCCAGTCTACGTCCCGATATTGGTTGGCAAGAATGGATAAAGCGTTGTGATAAAAATCTATATTGTGCTAAGGCAGCTGGTCGTAATCAGGTCATAGCGGATTCTTACGAAGATGGTTCCAACCTAGAAGCAACGAATACAATGCGTGAACCCGTACATGATTCAGTCAGCGTTTCGAGCCAGTTAGTTGAACAAACATCGTAGTTCATACCTTCATTATCGAATGAGTGAGTTGGTTTTAGAAATTCGTTTATTATTTATGGCATAATCAACTTTATTATCAATCCGAACACAATCAAATGGCTGTACGCTGCCATCGTCTTGTACTTTGGCGATAAAAATAGCATGTTGTCCGGGAGTGCCGTTTACATAATATTGTTAAAGTTTAATTTAGATGGTTTTTCAGAATTATCAATGGTTCGAATTTATTTTTAATTGAACAATTTTATAATAATAAGACGCTAACTATTATTTCGGTTCAATAACGTGTTTTTTTAGTAATTTTTCAAACTGCTCAGCAGGTACCGGTTTACTAAAGAAAAATCCTTGTATTTCGTCACAATTCATTTCTAATAAAGTGGCTCTTTGTTGGTCGTCTTCCACACCTTCTGCAATTACCTTCATTCCCAATTCATGTGCCATTACGATAGTTGATTTTACAATAGCTTGTTCTTTATAGGATGTTGCAAGGTTGATAATAAAGGCTCTATCTATCTTCAAGTAATCGACAGGAAAGTCCCTTATATATTCTAAGGAAGAATAACCAGTACCATAGTCATCAATACTTATTTTTATACCAAGCTTTTGGATGTTTCTAACGATTTTTATAGACTCTTCAAAATTATCCATAGCTGTACTTTCGGTGATTTCCACCTCTATATATTGGGCATCTAAACCTGAAGAGGTCAAGGCTTGGCTAATCTCCGTCAATAAAGATTTGTTTTTAAATTGTTTTGCAGACAAATTAATTGATATAGGAATTTTGGATAATCCTTTATTTTGCCATGTTTTATTTTGGCGGCAGGCTTCTTCAATAAGCCAATTCCCAATAGGAATTATCAGGCCTGATTGTTCTATAAGCGGAATAAAAACATTAGGGCTGATGATGCCTTTCCCCGGATATATCCATCTCATTAATGCTTCTGCACCAACAATTCTATGAGTGTTAGTGTCGATTTTAGCTTGATAGTATAATTGAAGTTCTTTTTTCTCTAAGGCATCGTGTAAATCTGCCTCCATTAATAATTTTTTTAATAGTTTATTATTTAGTTCTTTAGAGTAAAAATGGTATCTTGCTCGGCCATGTTTTTTTGCCTCATACATGGCCGTATCAGCATTTTTAAGCAAAGTTTCAGTGTTATTTCCATCTTGAGGATAAATAGCAATACCAATACTACCGGTTACCCTCAACGAATTATTGTTTAAAAAAAGTGGCTCACAGATAACCGAAAGAATCTTTTTAACCGTTTTTAATAAATAAAAATCACTAGAATCGATGTATCCGGACAATACGATAACAAATTCGTCGCCGCCTAAGCGGGCAACAATATCGGTCCGACGTAGGCAGTCTTTAACTCGCACAGCAACTTGTTTTAATAGATTATCTCCGGCTAAATGTCCCAAAGAGTCATTGATAAATTTAAATCCATCTAAGTCAATAAATAACACGACTGGAGTTGAACCGTCACGTTCCCCTTGAATGATGGCATCTTGCAGTTTTTCATTAAGCATTAATCGATTCGGCAATCCTGTTAAAGTATCAAAATGGGCCTGATAGTAGAGTTGTTCTTCCCAGGATGCATTCGCAAAAGCAACTGCAATACGATCGGCAAATTCTGTTCCCCAAGTTTTGTCCAGCTCTGATAGTGTCGGTGATTGATGGTAAGAGAATGTTATAAATGCAAGATTGTCACCCTGGTTTCGAATAGGAACCAGTACAAAATATTGGAATCCCATATCAATTAGCGGTTGAACGTATTCATGGAAGTTAGGGGTATTAAGATTAAATTGAAAAAATTGGTTTAGGTTTATTTCACTTAAAATGTCCTCTCGGATAGAGTAATTTTGTTCAGTGACCTTTTCGGTATCGTTACTATTGGCGCTATACATTATCGCATCACATTTTTTTTCGGTCGCCAAAATGGTTATTGTTACCTGATCTGAATTGATAATATCATTTGCCCGTAAAAGAACGAGCTGAATAATGTCGGTCATTTTTAGTCGGGATAAAATTAATTGGTCAATTTCTGCCAGGGCAGTTAAAACGTTGAATTGATTGGATAAACGTTCAGACATTTCATTGAAAGCAATTGCTAAATGTCCGAATTCATCCTTTTCATGTACTTGGACGGGTTCGTTGAAATTATTTTTACTTATCCGAGCAATCCCTTCCATTAATTTGTCAAGAGGGCGCATCTGTTCCCGGATTTTAAGAAAGCTTATGTAAACGATAAAAATTAAGGTAAATGCAATAATGCTATAAAAAATGGTATTGAAATCTTTTTTAAAGAATATGGATTCGGCTTTTGGTTGAGCAAAAACAATAAGCCAATCTTTTTGGAAATAATGATATTCTAAAAAAAAAGTGTTGTAGCCGGAAAAATAAGATTGATTATTATTGCTCCAAGAAAATTTCCCCCGAGATGTAAAACTTTTATTCGATATCATGTTGGTCAATTGAGTGGAGATGTCTGATTCTGAACAAAACAAGGTAACTTTTTCATTATTAACGACACAAAAAGCTTTTCTAAAATCAAAACTATCTTCTTCTCCAAGTAGTTCGACTGAATTCAACACAGCAATAAGAAATGAATTTTCAGTTGATGGCAAGAGTACTTTTCTAATCATTACAACTTCAGAAGATTTATCGTTATTCTTTGAATTTATTAAGATTAATGTTTTGTTTTTCTTTAAAAAATTAAGTTGTTCTTTTGATAACGGCTTAATTTGAGGCGCGGTCCCCCAATAAGTTTTTTTTTCGTTGCTTGTAGAAAAAAATAGAGTGTTAAACCACTTTTTGTGTGTATCTAACAGTTGCCAGTTTGCGAGGGTTAAGTTTTTTTCTATCGCTGATGACATTTGAATCATAGCATCTGAGCGAGAAGATATTCGATCACTTAATAGATAAGTGTATGCTTTAGCATCTTTTTGTAATTCAATTTGTATATTTTCGGCTGTGACCCTGTCAATTTGACGGGTTGCAAAAAATGCGAAAATACTGACAGGTAAAAGTGCAGAGAGAATGAATAGGATGAAAATTTTTTTTGCAATAGAATTTTTAAATGTCGTCAGTTCTATTTTCATCATAAATTCAGCTGATTAACAAAATAGAGTCAATGATTTGATCAATAATCTTCAGCGACACCAATAAAATCGCCATTGTGGGCTCGTACAATATCGTCACGACTGTGTTTTGCAGTTAACGGCGAAACTGAGCGGCCATCGGGCCCCATGCTATAGAGGTCGAAATCGGTATTAATTGGGACTAAGTTTTTATCTTTTCGTCTTTTTCCTTTCCCTTTGTCGTTGTCAAAGTTTAAATAGACGTAGGGGTTGCCCCAGGGATCATCTGGTAAACCTCCGAGCTCGTCGGCGTCAGCAGGGTAATAATTGTTTTGGGTGAAAAAGATAATTATATTTTGTTCTATTGATTGGATATCAGCTATAGCTTTGGTAATGTCGGCCTTTTTTAAATATTCCTGATAGGAAGGGATTGCAACTGCCATTAAAATGCCAATAACACCAAGGACTAACATTAGCTCTAGTATTGTTACTCCGGCTAAAGGATGTATTGCTATTGAATTCTTTTTACATATAGAAACGCTTTTAACCATGATTTTGTTAAATTCAAATGCCTATAAAATATTTTAAGTATAAACTTTATGGAGTCTTAATTCACTAATTAAAAAAAGGCTTACTGATATTTGAGATTGCTCTTAAGCGGAATGAAGTACTTGAAAATGATAGATTATTCAAAATCATATACTTAGAAAAAACAGTTTACTTGATAGTGACACGCTATCTAAACGGTCTTCATAAATGTTTAATGAAGTTGCAGTAGAAGGCTACAAAGCTTCAATAGTTGCTAGAAATAGTTAGACTTACATGGTTATTTGTAATTTGATTGCATTTAACTTTTTTAAATAGTGTTAATCCAGTCGTTTACGATAGGCAATCATAGGCGAACGCATAAATCCATTTTGCTCATAGAAATGGTGTGCAGCTTGATTGTCATTGTCGGTCAACAACGTGATACGTTTGATATCATTGTCTTTGGCAACCAGTATTTCTCCGAAATCATTTCCATTAATCACCATCGCCAATCCTTTTTTTTGGGCGTCGTGGTTAGGTTTAAATTCTGCTTCTTGAGAAAAGAGAATATCAAGCAGTTGACATAACTCGGAAATATCCTCATTTTTGGCTTTTAAAATTTGCATTTAGCTGATCTCCGTTCAGTTTTTATAATGAGTATTTATATTAATTGTAGGTTTATTTTACCAGTATCCTAGCAAACTCGTATAGATAGAGAAGGGGGAGTGGAAAAGTCAGGAAATTAGTGTTGAAGCAATTAATAACGTTAAAATTGCCAATCAGGCAGGGGAACTGCATGTCGATATTGTGTCGGCCATAGAAAAAAACGATAAATATTTTGCGACATCTATGTGATTAGCACCGGACACTGGTATTTGAAATTTTCTATTGTTTCAACTTCTCCAAAAGTAATTAACCGAATCTTGGGTATCTTTTACTCACAAATACGTTTACATTTGATTTACAATAACAGATTTTTGTACACTTGGTAGTATTCTTAGGTTATAAAAGAGTTACCAAACTATTTCTTTTTTTTAAAACTTAGCGTCCATATTATTATGAAAACTTTTGCTCAAATTGCTGCAGAAATTACAAAATATATTACTGAAATGATGCCGTGGGATATAGAAGAATATCTCGAGTCGCATCCAGATTCACTTATCGTTGATATTAGGGAAACACATGAATATGATACTATGCATATTCCTGATTCTCTTAATGTCCCTCGTGGAATCTTGGAAAACGCTTGTGAATGGGATTTTGAGGAAACCGAACCTGAGTTAGTGGAAGCAAGAAAAAGACCTGTCATCTTAGTTTGCCGTTCGGGTAATCGTACAGCCCTAGCAGCTTATACATTGCAAGAAATGGGATATGAGAATGTCATCTCGCTCAAAACAGGATTACGAGGTTGGAGTGATTATGAATTACAGATGGTAGATATTGAAGAAAAGCCTGTCGATATTGAAGATGCAGATCATTATTTTGCAAATAAAATTCTCCCGGAACAACGAAATCCTGCTAACAGATAAACAGTCATATATGCTCAATTTTTTTGCTAAATTAATCACAATATTTGTCTTTCTTTTAGCAAAGAATCAAAATAGTGGTCGGCCATAGAGTAACCTTGGGAAAAATCACACTGCGTCTCATGAAGTAAATTCAAGCAGGATTGATCTTCTACTCCTTTAGTTTTTCTTATCTATACAAGCAAAGGGGGGAATAGGATAAGGTGTCAGAGACAGCTCTTAAAAGTTCAGTTTCTTTACTAGAAATTTGTTGGTCAATGGTCACCATCGCAATAACCGACTTTAATAGGGTCGCCTTAAAAGCAGGTTTAAGTATGGTAAGCTCGTTTAATGCCATATCAAGGTCTGAAAAGTTTAGCTCGTTGTCTTCCATCAACCCAATATCTAGCCAACCCATTTCTATTTGAGCTGCCTCAATCAAATTATTAAGGTTTGCTCTAAACATTGCCCGACTCAATCCTTCCAAAGGCAGCATGTAGGAGACACTTAAGCGGGCCATGTGGAGCGATAATTTCAGGCATGAATTATTATTTGGTGAAATTTTAAGTAAAGTATGCGTTTGCCCTAAAGTTGACGAAAGATAAAGCATAAAAAAATTATTTCTAAAGGTGTATTTATGCTAAAATATCCGGCTATTTCGTATCGAATCAAACTAATAAATCGGATAATAAATGGTAGATTTTGCAAAAGAAGTGCTTCCTATAAGCATTGAGGAGGAAATGAAGCAGTCCTATATGGATTATGCCATGAGCGTGATTGTCGGACGTGCTTTACCGGATGTTCGTGACGGTATGAAACCGGTGCATCGCCGGGTGATTTATGCCATGCACGAAGCAGGAATGGATTGGAACAAGCCGTATAAAAAATCTGCGCGTATTGTCGGTGAAGTTTTGGGTAAATATCATCCCCATGGTGACACTGCCGTTTACGATACCATCGTTAGGATGGCGCAACCCTTTTCATTGCGTTATATGATGGTGGATGGACAGGGTAACTTCGGTTCAGTTGATGGTGATTCTCCTGCGGCTATGCGTTATACGGAAGTCCGTATGGCTAAAATATCTCATGATATGTTAGCAGATATAGAGAAAGAAACGGTTGATTTTCTGCCCAACTATGATGAATCGGAGTTTGAACCTGCAGTTTTACCCACTCGGATCCCAAACTTATTGATTAACGGTTCTTCCGGTATTGCAGTAGGGATGGCTACTAATATTCCTCCGCATAACTTGAGTGAAGTTATAAAAGGTTGCCTCGCCTTTGTAGATAATCCAGACATTACTATCCCAGAACTGATTGAAATCATCCCAGGACCGGATTTCCCAACGGCCGGGATTATCAACGGTGCTCGAGGAATCCATGAGGCTTATCATACTGGTCGCGGACGGATTAAAATTCGCGCTTTGGCCGAAGTGGAAGAATATGATAATGGTAAAGAGCGCATTATTGTTAATGAGTTACCCTATCAGGTAAACAAAGCCCGTCTTATCGAGCGTATCGCCGAACTGGTTAAAGAGAAGAAAATCGAAGGTATCTCCGCATTAAGAGATGAATCCGATAAGGATGGGATGCGCATCGTTATTGAAGTGAAGCGTGGTGAATCTGGTGACGTGTTGCTGAACAATCTATACCAGCAGACAGCCATGCAGAATGTCTTTGGTATCAATATTGTTGCTTTAGTGGATGGACAGCCTAAGCTACTTAATCTAAAACAATTAATCGAAGCCTTTATCCGTCATCGCCGCGAGGTAGTATATCGTCGCACCGTATATGAATTGCGTAAGGCACGTGACCGCGCCCATATTCTGGAAGGTCAGGCGGTAGCTTTGGCCAATATCGATGAATTGATCAAACTAATCAAAGAATCGGCTACACCAGCAGAAGCGAAAGAAAAACTCTTGGCTAAACGCTGGGGTCCAGGGATTGTTGGCCAGTTATTAGATGATGGTGGAGTAGAGTCAAGACCGGATGGTTTACCGGAAGAATTTGGTTTAAATCAAGATGGGTATGCTTTATCACCTGTTCAGGCCCAGGCTATTTTGGATTTGCGTTTGCACCGATTAACCGGTTTGGAAATCGATAAAATTATCGATGAGTATAAGGAACTGGTTGAAAAGATTAAATGGTATTTGGAAATCCTTTCCAGTAACGAAGTATTGATGGAAATTATTCGCAAGGAACTGGAAGAAACGATTGAAAAATTCGGAGATGAACGCCGAACAGAGATCCGCAGCAGTGCTGAAGACTTGACAATGGAAGACATGATTACCGAGGAGGATCGAGTAGTTACCTTATCTCATGCCGGCTATGTGAAGACTCAACCATTGGCCGATTATGCGGCCCAACGTCGTGGTGGCCGTGGTAAATCTGCCACCTCCATGAAGGAAGATGACTTTATTGATAAATTATTTGTCGCTTCCAGTCATGATACCTTGTTATGTTTTAGTAATATGGGACAGGTATACTGGAAAAAGGTATACGAATTACCATTGGCCAGTCGAGGTTCGAGAGGACGCCCAATTATCAATCTACTACCACTTTCGGAAGGCGAAAAGGTTAATGCCATTCTTCCGATTCGGGAATATGAAGAAGATAAGTATATCGTAATGGCAACCACTCAGGGAACCATTAAGAAAACGGCTTTAACGGATTTCTCTCGTCCGCGTAGTAATGGTATTCGTGCCATTGAATTAAAAGAGAACAATACTCTGGTGGGAGTGGGACTTACCGACGGTCAACAAGATATTATGTTGTTTTCCTCAGAAGGAAAGGCCAATCGTTTTAATGAATCACATATTCGTTGCATGGGACGAACGGCTGCCGGTGTCCGCGGAATTAGACTGGGTGAGCAGCATCAGGTTAAATCATTGATTATTGTTCCTCCCGAACAAGAGGATGATGGTGAGGTTACAGCTGAAGAGGCTGCTAATAAGCTATGCATCTTAACTTCTACTGAAAATGGTTATGGTAAACGAACGCCATTGGCAGATTACCCGGTTAAAGGCAGAGGTGGTAAAGGAGCATTTGCCATTAAGACGTCGGAAAGAAACGGCTGGATGGTCGGGGCTGCACTGGTTGAAGATACGGACGAATTAATGTTGATCACCGATGGTGGGACGGTAGTCAGGACAAGAGTTGCAGAAGTTTCCATCGTAAGCCGTAATACTCAGGGAGTTCGCTTGATTCGTTTAAGTAAAGGCGAAAAACTGGTAGAAGTGGAAAAGGTTTGTGAAACTGATGATGAAGAGAATGATGAATTATTGTCGGAAGAAACAGGGGAAGATTCTAGCGAAGAATAAAAGCTGATTCATATCATTATTAAATTTATGGTTAATATGATATGTTATCGCATTGCAATTTTAATAATGTAGCTAACAGCACTAATGAAGGTCATGGATTAAGGGGACCTATGAGCCTATAGCAATAGAGTTGATTAGTTTTTCATCAAGCATATAGAGGATAAAAAATGTCACGAGTTTACAATTTTAGTGCCGGACCAGCTATGTTGCCGGAAGCGGTTATCAAAAAAGCCAGTGAAGAGATGCTGGATTGGCAAGGTGAAGGTATGTCCGTGATGGAGATGTCTCATCGTGGTAAGGCCTTTATGTCCATTGCTGCTAAAGCGGAAGCCGATCTGCGTAAACTTATGGCAATTCCTGAAAATTATAAAGTTTTGTTCTTGCAAGGTGGTGCCAGTACACAGTTCGCCATGATCCCTTTAAACCTCTTGGGTGACAAGACTAGTGCAGACTATATCAATACCGGTATGTGGTCGAAAAAAGCCATTGCGGAAGCAAAACGTTATTGTGATGTTAACGTCGCTGCGACATCAGAAGATAGTGGTTTTAGCACTGTTCCTGAATTCTCCAGCTGGAAATTAAATCCGGATGCTGCATATGTTCACTATACGCCCAATGAAACCATCGGTGGTGTGGAATTTAATTATATTCCGGATACAGGCGATGTGCCGCTGATAGCGGATATGTCTTCGACGATTTTGTCGCGTGAAATAGACGTGTCAAAGTTTGGTATTATTTACGCAGGGGCACAGAAAAATGTCGGCCCCGCCGGTTTGACGATTGTAATAATTCGTGAAGGTTTAATTGGTAATGCCGGTGATAATGTTCCCGCTATGTTAAATTATGCAACTCATGCCAATGCCGATTCCATGTATAACACACCGCCTACCTATGCTTGGTATTTAGCCGGAATGGTCTTTGATTGGGTATTGCAGCAAGGTGGTTTAACTGCGATGGCGGAAGTCAATGAACGTAAAGCGGCAAAACTATACGATGCTATCGACTCCATGGATTTCTATGCTAATCCGGTTGAAAAGCAATATCGCTCATGGATGAATGTTCCGTTTACTCTAAAAGACTCAGAGTTGGATGCAAAATTTCTTGAAGAGGCAGGCAAACTAGGTCTACAAACATTAAAAGGACACCGTTCGGTTGGTGGTATGCGGGCCAGCATATACAATGCGATGCCAGAAGCAGGAGTTGATACCCTGGTTCAGTTTATGAAAGATTTTGCTCAAGCGAATAGTTAAGTAATATCTGTAAACAATATAAATAAATGAAGCAGGTTATCGACCTGCTTCATTAAAAACATTTTAGCCAGATTCTTCAATTATTCGCGCTGATCGGAATAAATCGTAAACATCCCGATCTATTTTAAATATAAAAATCATGTTTGGTTAAGATGTTTTTTTACCGCGCTGTAATCACATAGCATGCTGATAGAGCTGTGCTTGTGATAAAAAAATAAAAAGGAACAAAAATGTATAAAGTCTTAACACTAAATAATATTTCCGTTGCCGGTTTGGAAAAGTTACCTCGCGAAACTTATGAAATAGCTTCAGAAATTCAACATCCTGATGCCATTTTATTACGTTCTTTCAAAATGCATGATATGGAGATACCTCCCAGTCTTAAAGCCATAGGCAGGGCCGGTACCGGGGTTAACAATATTCCAGTGGATAAAATGAGCGAACAGGGCATCGTAGTATTCAATGCTCCGGGTGCTAATGCTAATGCCGTAAAAGAGTTAGTTCTGGCCGGTATGTTAATGGCCTGTCGAAATATTGGCCCGGCATGGGATTTTGCTCGCGGTTTAGAAGGAAGTGATGATGAAATCAGCAAGGCTGTAGAAGCCGGTAAGAAGAATTATGGTGGTTTTGAATTACCGGGTAAAACCCTTGGTGTGGTTGGTCTTGGTGCCATTGGACGCTCGGTGGCGAATATGGCTGAAGACTTGGGAATGAATGTTATTGGTTTTGACCCGGGTTTAACCGTTGAAGGTGCCTGGCAAATTTCTTCTACGGTTAAACAGGCTTCCAGTTTCGATGCTATGTTACCGGAAGTGGATTTTATAACCTTCCATGTGCCGTTAATCGATGTCACCAAGAATATGCTTAATGCCGACCGGGTTAAAATGATGAAGAAAGGGGCCGTTGTCCTTAACTTTGCCCGTAATGGGATTTTAGACGAACAAGCTATTGTTGATAGTCTTCAGGCTGATAAGCTATATGGTTATGTTTGTGATTTCCCAAGCAATTTATTAAAAGAGGTGAAAGGTGTTATGACCTTGCCGCATTTAGGTGCTTCTACTAAGGATGCAGAAGATAATTGTGCCATTATGGTCGCTGAAAATGTACGTGATTATCTGGAAAACGGTAACATCAAATTCTCAGTGAATTTCCCTGAAGTTTATATGCCCAGAGCAGAGGGAACACGGATAACCATTGCCAATAGTAATGAGCCGAATATGGTAAGCCAGATTTCGACTAAGCTTGCTGATGCCGGTCTTAATATTGTGGATATGGTGAACAAGTCTAAGGGTGATTTGGCATACACTCTAGTCGATGTCAATAATGATGTCCCTGAAGATGTAGTAAACGCCATTCATGATATTAAAGGAATTTTATCCGTTCGAATTTTAGACTAAATCCTGAAAAATTGCAGATCTCGCCGGTTTGAGCGAGATCTTGCACTCCTTGAATATTATTTATCCCACCTATGAACCAATAGTTGAGTTTATTTGTCATATTTTTAATAAAAAAGGCTTTACATTGCCGAGTGGATTATCTTTAATTTAAGCATCCAATAAAAATATTGAAACTGTACGTCACTATAGTCATGTTATTGTTTAAATCTTAATCGTATTATTTGAGAAATTGATCATGCAACGCAAATTCACTTTTATGGTTTTTCTAAATTTAGTCATAGCTCTAATTGTCAGTACTTCTGTATATGCCGGTTGTGAAGGTAATTGCATAAACGGTCAGGGAAGATATTTGTATAAAGACGGGCAAGTCTATAAGGGAAGTTGGCTAAACGGGAAGAAACATGGTCAGGGACATTTTATCTATAAAGATAAATCAACTTATCGAGGTGAATGGAAAGCTGAACTAAGACATGGCAATGGGGTTTATACTTGGACCAATGGCCAGACTTATGAAGGACAGTTCGTAAACAACCATATGGATGGCTACGGTGTACTAAAGTATGCTAATGGGGCTCGTTATGACGGGGAAATTAAAGGTGGTATCCCGCATGGAAAAGGAACCATGCTATACACTAGCGGTCAAAAATATGTTGGTCAGTGGAGCAAGAATAAAAAACATGGTCAAGGTGAGTTTTATTGGCCATCGGGTCGAAAATATAGCGGTGAATTTTTCCAGGATAAGCTAACTGGAAAAGGAACCTATACACATAATAATAAGAGTATGCAGCCGGAGCAAAAGCCTATCGATCCGCGCGAAGCAGAAAAAGCCGCTCAACTGTATGCCGGAAAAGAAGGTGTTGTTAAAAAGGCTAAGCCAAAGGTTGTCGCTAAAAATTCTATTAAGTCTGAACCAAAACCCGTCGTCAAAAAACAGTTGCCCACCATAACTAAGCAAAATGCTAAAAAAATTGAGAAACTGAACAAAGCCAAAAAAATTGATAAGAACTATCGTCTCACTATTGTCAGTCAACCTAAAAATGCAACTATCCGTATCTTAAATATCAAACCCAAGTATCAACCCGATATGCCTCTTTCGGCTGGTAATTATGAGGTTGAGGTTTCTAGTAAAGGGTATGAAACTAAGACCACATGGGTAAAAATTCAAAAAGATGATTTGGTTGTTCCCATTCAACTGGCCGAGTTGGCTGTTAAGCCAATGATTCCTAAAACAAACGTAGGGGAAATTGAAAAATCTGAACAAGTTGTCGCTGTTCAGGAAAATAAAAGGACTAAGTCGGTACAGGCCGTCAATAAATCACTCAAAGAAAAAACAACTCAACAGATAGCGAATAATACGGAAACAGATAAAGAGAAGCAGCAAAAGCTAAAAGAGAAATTGGATTTAGCCAAGTTAAAAGAAGAGATTGATGAACTGAAAAAACAGATAAAAAGTAATCAAAAGAGTGCTGTTGTAAACACTCAACTGACGTCAACATTGCCGGAAATCAAAGAGCAAGACTTAGCCCGACATGCGTTAATAATAGGCAATAGCGGCTATGATTATAGCCCGTTGAAAAATCCAGTTAATGATGCCAAAGATATAGCCGGCATGTTAAAATCTCTGGGATTTGATGTAATACTAAAAACCGATGTCGATCAAGAACAGATGGAAGATGCCATTGCAGATTTTGGACGCGATCTGACTCAAGGTGGAATTGGATTATTTTATTATGCCGGTCATGGAATTCAATATGAAGGAGATAATTACTTGATTCCCATTGACTCAAAGATTAAGCGTCAAAAAGATGTTCGATATAAAGCTGTCAATCTAGGACAAGTATTAGATGAAATGGGAGCCGCTAGAAATGGATTAAATGTGGCTATTATTGATGCCTGCCGTAATAATCCTTTACCAAGAAGTTATCGCTCTGGGCAACGTGGATTAGCTAGAGTAAATAGTCCACAGGGGACTTTAATCGCCTATGCCACCAGCCCTGGAGCAACAGCAGCCGATGGTGATGGTCGCAATGGCCTTTATACCAAACATTTATTAAATCATTTGCAAATTCCTAATATCACCGTTGAACAGGTGTTAAAACGGGTTGCCCGCGATGTTCGTGAAGAAAGTGCTGAACAACAAACCCCCTGGATGGAATCCTCTTTTACCGGTGAATTCTATTTTTCCAAAAAAAAATAAGCTCTATTCCTCACTAGTTTTAGCGTAGTTAACACTAATTGGGATAGATATCCTTAATAGTAAATTATTGTGGCATTTGAATTTTTACCAGTAGATCAGCTAAAATCTACACTCGTTTTTATCACATGCCCAATCTAATTTGGTTGGGAATTCTTTGCCCTTGATTTCGATTCGATTATTCGATTTGAAATCAGTAATTTACTATCAAGGAAAAGAACTTTTGACTGAACAATCCAAAGCTATAACATTAATCGACTTGCGCGATCAAATCGATGCGGTCGATAAACAGATTCATTCATTACTCAATAAAAGAGCCGGACTGGCCAAACAAGTGGCCGATATCAAAACCTTGGAAGCTCAGCAAAACGGCTCAAACGATATAGTCTTTTATCGTCCCGAACGAGAAGCCGCTGTTTTAAGGAAATTGATGGAGCGTAATGAGGGCCCTTTATCAAATGAAGAAGCGGCGCGTTTATTCCGGGAAATCATGTCTGCTTGTCTGGCTCTGGAGCAACCTTTGAAGATTGCTTTTTTGGGGCCGGAAGGAACCTTTACGCAAGCTGCCGCATTAAAACATTTTGGCCATTCAGTTAAAACTATCCCATTCTCCTCCATTGATCAGGTTTTCCGAGAAGTTGATGCGGAAGCTTGTAATTATGGTGTCGTCCCTATTGAAAACTCGACCGAAGGTGTTATTAATTATACCTTGGATCTGTTTATCGATTCACCTTTAAAAATAGTTGGTGAAGTTTCGCTACGTATTCATCATCATCTAATGTCAAAGGCAAATTCTCTTCAAGAGATTGATAAAGTGTATTCACATCAGCAATCTTTAGCCCAGTGTCGTGATTGGTTGGATACCAAAATGTCTTGTATTAAACGTATCGACGTCGAAAGTAACGCCGAAGCAGCCCGTTTAGCGGAGAATGATCCCAAGGCTGCAGCCATTGCCAGCAGTGCAGCGGCTGAAATATATAACTTGGATATTCTGGAAGCTAATATTGAAGATTCACCAGACAATACCACTCGCTTCTTGATATTAGGTAAGCAAGACGTCGAGCCGAGTAACACTGCTACTGAAAAAGATCCGGCTGCTTTTGATAAAACCAGCTTGCTGGTATCTTCGGCCAATAAGCCAGGTGCTCTATATAGCTTGCTGACGCCATTGGCAAACAATGGTATATCCATGACCCGAATCGAATCACGCCCGGCACAAAGTGGGGTATGGCAATACGTATTTTTTATTGATATTGAAGGGCATGCGGCTGAACCTCTGGTCAGTAAAGCCATTGATGAAATCAAATCGGAAGCCACCCTGGTTAAAATTTTAGGATCTTATCCCAAAGCTGTTTTGTAATTTGGCAGACGTAATTAACAAACTATAATATTTGCGAAGAATTAATATGACGAATTTTATTGAACAATCGGTTGGCGGTGTGGCCAATCTATCTCCCTATCAACCTGGAAAGCCGCTAGAAGAGTTGGAAAGGGAATATGGCATAAGCAATGCTGTAAAAGTGGCATCCAATGAGAATCCTTTTGGCCCTAGTCCCAAAGTGATCGAAACGATCCAAAACTTTTTAGCTAATCCTGTTGAATTGGGACGCTACCCAGATGGCAGCGGTTTTAGCTTAAAGGCTAAAATTTCCCAATTTTATGGTCTAAAGAGTGAACAATTGACTTTAGGGAATGGTTCCAATGATGTACTCGACATTATTAGTCGTTGTTTCTCTGGTCCTGGTGATGAGGTAATTTTTTCCGCTTATGCTTTTGCCATTTATTACTTAACAACACAGGCAGTTGGAGCTAAACCCGTAATCACACCAGCACAGGATTGGGGGCACGATTTAGAGGCTATGTTGGCTGCTATTACCGATAACACCAAATTGATTTTTATTGCTAATCCCAATAATCCAACGGGTACTTGTTTGGAGGGTTCCGATATTAAAAACTTTTTGGATAAAGTGCCTGAACATGTCGTTGTCGTTATCGATGAAGCCTATATGGAATTTGCCAGTCATGCTTTGTCACCCTGGTCGAAAAAGTATCAGCAGGCCTTACAGTGGTTGGATAACTATCCCAATTTAATTGTTACTCGAACCTTTTCCAAAGCTTATGGTTTAGCTAGTTTCCGGGTCGGTTTTGGCGCTTCGAGTGCGGAAATCGCTGATATTCTGAATCGTGTCAGACAACCCTTTAATAATAGTATTTTAGCTTTGGAAACGGCGCTTGTAGCACTTGATGATCAAGCATTTATTGAAAAAGTTGTGCAAAACAATTGGCAAGGAATGGAATTGTTGATCAAGGGTTTTGAAGAGCAAGGTTTGGCTTATATTCCATCGGCAGGAAACTTTATTTGCGTGGAAGTTGGTGATAATGCCGATGAAGTATATGACAAATTACTTTATCAAGGAGTAATTACCCGACCTATCGGCGCATATAAGATGCCGCGCCATTTACGTGTTTCAGTCGGATCGCCAGAAGAGAATCAAAGGGTTCTTGAGGCTCTAAAAGTCGTTTTGGGATAATGATGATTGAGCAATTAACTATAATTGGAGTTGGTTTGATCGGTGGCTCTTTTGCACGGGCATTGCGTCAAGCAGGGAAAATAAAAAAGATTGTTGGTTGTGGACGCAATACGCCTAATTTAGAGAAAGGAGTCGAGTTGGGGGTAATCGATGAGTTTCATCTCGATATTCCCAGTGCCGTAAAAGATGCCGATGTTATTTTTATTTCAACACCAGTAAATAGCTTCGAAAATATTTTTCAGCAATTAAAAGGACATATTAAAGATACTGCTATTATTACCGATGGTGGAAGTACTAAGGGCAATATCGTGGCTGCCGCTAAAAAAGTGTTTGGCCAGGTTCCGATTCATTTTGTACCAGGTCATCCCATTGCCGGAACGGAAAATAGTGGGGTAGAAGCGTCATTTGCAGAACTTTATATCGATCATAAAATCATTCTTACGCCACTATTGGATACCGATAAAGATGCCTTGGAAATCGTAACCGGTTTATGGCATAGCTGTGGTGCAGAAGTGGTATTAATGGATGTGGAACATCATGACCTGGTTTTAGGTGCAACAAGTCATTTGCCTCATCTATTGGCTTTTTCATTGGTGAATACATTAGCTACGGTAGATGATAAAAAAGAGATCTTTGATTATGCGGCTGGCGGTTTTAAGGATTTTACTCGAATAGCTTCGAGTGATCCGGTAATGTGGCAGGATATTTGTCTGGCTAATAAAGCGGTTTTATTAGAACATTTGGAGCACTTTCAAACGGACTTAGACTCCTTGACTCAAGCACTAGAAAATGATGACGCTTCCTATATACGGAATATTTTCAGCCGGGCAAAAAATACCCGGGATCAGTTTATGAGTAAAAAAGAAACTTAGTCAATCATTGAAGACAGGCTAAATTAACCTATCTATAGATGCAGTCCGTCCGACTCTGCCAATTTATAGGCAATATAATATTTAAAAATATTGGCTACATATTGTACCGTCTCTCGACCGATAATTTTACCGGCCGCCATTTCCACGTTATTAAACCAACGATTTGGATCTAAGCCCATTTCTTTGGCCAGTTTTCGCATTTTTCTGACATTGCCGGGACCGGCATTATATGCTGCCCAGGAAAAAGCGAACTTTGACTCGGGAGAAATTTCGTCGGATGAAAAATAGCGTTTTTGTAAAAATGCTAAATACTTGGCTCCGGCATGAATATTATTTTCAACCGACTTAATATCTGGAATATTAACGTTTTTATCAGCTGCTGTAGTGGGTAATAATTGCATAATGCCGATAGCGCCGCGATGGCTTTTTTTACTATTATCCAACCCCGATTCCTGGTATGCCTGAGCAGTCAACGCCAGATAATCAAATTGGTACTTACCCCCATACTTTTTAAACAATTTAATAAATTTTTCCAGTTTTTTTCGCTCTTCCTCACTATTGGGATTTTTGAGCCATTTTGTTTTAGCATAGTAGCGTTTAAATAGCATATTACCCATTAAGGTTCCTTTTTTTACTGTCTGTGCAAAGGAATTTAAACTTTTTGCCAATAAAGGATTATCTTTACGAATGGCCCAGCCAACTTTGTTATTTGGGGAGATTATTAGATTGTCATGTAAGCGAATATCAGGAAGTACCTTGGCCCATAGCTTGCCTTTATATCCATCAATGACAGTGTATTTCCTAACACCGGAGTTGACCAATTCCAAAATATCTTCACTAAGAAGATTGGAGTCGGCTTCCTGAATTTTAATGGCTGCCAGACCTTTCTCTTTAAACTTTAAATTCAGTTCCTTTAAATGTTCTACATAGCTGCTTTTTTTTAGGACATAGACAACTTTCCCAGACAATTCCTCGATCGTATTGATTTGTGGCGCATCCTTGTGACTGACCAATAACTCAGAAACATTCATTTGTCCACCGCTGGCAAAATTTACCTGAGACTCACGTCCCGGAGTAATAGTCAACATGGCAGCGGCAATATCGCCTTTCCCATCTTTTAAATAGGGTATCAATTGGTCGAAGGTTACGGGGATAAAAATAATACGGGTTTTGTTTTCTTCTCGTTTGATACCTTTGTTTAACCATTTTTCATATTGCTGTAAAAATTCGACTTGCATTCCTTTTGGACGTCCCTTGTAAAAAAAAAAATCTGTTTTACTATAAGTGACGAGGGCTCTGATAAATGAGCGCTTTTGCATTTCAGGTAGATCACCCATAAATGTCTTACTTGGTATGATCTGTTCAGCGGCCATTAAGGATTGGCTTGCTAGTATTAATGCAATAATAACTAAATATAGAAATTGATTGATCTTTTTCATCGACAATTATGCCTCTTAATATATGAAATAAGGAATCTTACATGAAAAATAAAATACTCACCATATGTATCATCTTATTTACGCTTACAATAGGGGGGTGTATTGTTGCCGAACCTCATCAGGAAAAAAAAATGGATGAAGTAAAAGAAAGTTTGAGCAACAAAAAGTGGCAATTACAACAGTTAGGAAATAGTCGTCGCTTGGTTACCAATAAAGCTTATATTAAGTTTCAAGACAATGGTAAAGTACTTGGTTTTTCCGGTTGTAATCGTTTTCAGGGAAAAGCTAAATTTAATTCGAAAATGCTATCCATTGGACCATTGGGTAGCACCCGAAAGGCTTGCCCCGATGTTATGGCGTTTGAGGCCAAGGTTTTAAAAATGCTTAGAGAAACAAATCGCTATAGCATAAAGAATAATCAACTTGAATTATATAATGGTAAAGTTCGATTGGGCGTTTTTAGATAAAAGCTATCTACACCTTCCATTTTGATTTTATGCTAGAATATGCGGCCTGAATTAATTAACACCAAAAATACGCATGTCTAGTCAAGAAAAAATAACTTATATTGCAAGCCCTGGGGGAGAACTTAGTGGTGAAATCCATGTCCCGGGTGATAAATCTATTTCCCATCGTTCCATCATGTTGGGGTCGTTAGCTAATGGGACTACCCATATATCCGGATTTTTACAGGGTGAAGACTCTCTGGCCACTTTAAATGCTTTTCGTAGCATGGGGGTTTTCATTGAAGGTCCTGATCAAGAAGGCAATGTCACCATAGAAGGTGTGGGGATGCATGGCTTAAAGGAACCTGGGCAACCGCTTAACCTGGGCAACTCGGGTACATCCATGCGATTATTGACCGGATTATTGGCTGCTCAAGACTTTGATCTGGAATTGATTGGCGATGAATCGCTATCCTCTCGGCCAATGAAACGTGTCACCATGCCAGTTAAAGAAATGGGAGCGATAGTTGAAACAGCCGAAAATAATACTGCGCCTTTAAAAATTAAAGGTGGTAATCAACTAAAGGGTATCGCTTATAGCCTCCCGATGGCCAGTGCTCAGGTAAAATCTTGTATATTATTGGCAGGATTGTACGCCAAAGGAAAAACTTGCGTTACCGAACCGGCCCCGACTCGTGATCATACCGAAAGAATGTTGCAAGGTTTCGGTTATGAAGTGGAAGTCAATAATCTAGGGGAAGGCAAAAGTCAAATATGTCTGGATGGCGGTGGTGAGCTGAAAGCCTGCGATTTGCATGTTCCGGCAGATATCTCATCGGCTGCTTTTTTTATGGTAGCAGCTTGCATTGCTGAAAATTCAGAGCTATTACTAAAACATATTGGTATAAACCCGACCCGTATCGGCATCGTAAATATCCTCAAGCAGATGGGGGCCGATATTTCATTACAGAATGAAAAGGTTGTCGGAGGTGAACCGGTGGCCGATATACTGGTTCGTAGCTCACAATTACAAGGAATCGATATACCGGAAGATCAGGTTCCTTTGGCCATAGATGAATTCCCTGTTATTGCCGTCGCCGCAGCATGTGCTGAAGGAAAAACGGTATTGACCGGAGCAGAAGAACTACGCGTTAAAGAAAGTGATCGGATTCAGGCTATGGTTGATGGTTTAACGAGCTTGGGTATTCACTGTGAAGGTACCGATGACGGTATGATTGTCTGGGGCGGAGAAATAGGTGGTGGCCAAGTTGATAGTTTAGGTGACCATCGTATCGCCATGTCCTTTGCTGTTGCCGCTCTTAGGGCATCAGAGACAATAGAGATTTTAGATTGTGCCAACGTTAATACGTCGTTTCCTGGATTTGTTGAATTAGCCGGTAGTTGTGGAATGCGAGTTGAAATTGCATGACTGAGCAATCTAACAAAATGCTGCCAGTCATTACCATTGATGGTCCGAGTGGGGTTGGTAAAGGTACCATGAGTGCTATGTTGGCAAAGCATCTAAATTGGAACTACTTGGATAGCGGCGCTTTGTACCGTTTGACCGGCTTGGCAGCCGTAAAGCAAAATTTGAATTGGGAGCAGGAACAGGAAATAGCCAAAGTTGCAGTACAATTGGATGTGGTATTTGAAACCGACGGCAAAATTCTTTTACAAGGGGAAAATGTTGCCGATGACATCCGTACTCGGGAAAGTGCTAGTAATGCTTCCAAAGTGGCGGCTATTCCTGCGGTAAGAGAGGCTTTATTACAGCGTCAAAAGGACTTTTTAAGTGCTCCGGGATTGGTTGCAGACGGACGTGATATGGGAACTACAGTATTCCCCACTGCGGCAAATAAAATCTTTCTCACTGCATCCCCAGAATGTCGCGGGGAAAGGCGATATAAGCAGTTGATCGAGAAACAAAACGGTGCTATCCTACCGGGCTCTCTCGAGCAAATAGTGGTCGAGATTAGGGAGCGTGATGAACGGGATATGAACCGTTCCAGCTCGCCATTACGGGCTGCAGAAGATGCGGTAACGATCGATACGTCAGATTTAAGTATTGATGAAGTTTTCCAGCAAATTCTTAAAGTCTGTAATTTAAATTAATTTTTAACTCCTGTCCTGATTTTTTTTAAATTGGTGCAGGGTAATATTAACTTGTAGGAATAGTTATATTCTTACCATAACCTATACTGGTCAGAATTCGCTGGCCAAGGAATGAACGTCAATGAGCGAGAGCTTTGCCGAACTTTTTGAAGAAAGTTTAAAGAAAACAGAAATGCGTCCTGGAGCACTGGTAAACGGTGTAATTGTTCGTATTGATAATGACTTTGTGATTGTTAATGCCGGTCTGAAGTCAGAAGGTGTAATTCCTAAGGAACAATTTGCCAATGATGGTGAATTGGGAGTGGGTGACGTCGTTGAAGTCGCTCTGGATTCTTTAGAAGATGGATACGGAGAAACTCGTTTATCGAGAGAAAAAGCGAAACGTGCCGCAGCATGGATTAGGCTGGAAAAATTATTTGAAGCCGAAGAGACCGTTAAAGGTACTGTTATCGATAAGGTCAAAGGTGGATTTACCGTTGATTTAGGCGATATTCGTGCGTTCCTACCGGGATCATTAGTAGACGTTCGTCCTGTTCGTGATACGACCTTCTTAGAAGGTAAAGAACACGAATTTAAGGTTATTAAACTGGATCAGAAACGCAATAATGTTGTTGTTTCTCGTCGTGCAGTAGTTGAAATCGAACACTCTGAAGAACGTGATAAGTTACTTGAAAATCTTCAGGAAGGTCAAAATGTTAAGGGTATCGTTAAGAACCTTACCGATTATGGTGCATTTATTGACCTGGGTGGCGTCGATGGCTTGTTACATATCACCGACATGGCTTGGAAACGTGTTAAGCATCCAAGTGAAATCGTTAATATTGGTGATGAAATTGACGTTAAAGTATTGAAGTTTGATCGTGACCGTTCACGCGTATCATTAGGTCTCAAGCAAACTGGCGATGATCCATGGTTAGCTATTAAGAACCGTTACCTGGAAAATACTCGTTTGAAAGGGCGTGTTACTAACTTGGCTGATTACGGTTGTTTCGTTGAAATCGAAGAAGGCGTTGAAGGTTTGGTTCACGTATCTGAAATGGATTGGACCAACAAGAACATCCATCCTTCAAAAGTATGCCAGGTTGGTGATGAAGTTGAAGTTATCGTTCTGGATATCGATGAAGAACGTCGTCGTATCTCTTTAGGTATGAAGCAGTGCACGACTAATCCTTGGGAACAGTTTGCTGCTACTCATAATAAAGGTGATAAAGTTTCCGGTAAGATTAAATCGATCACAGACTTTGGTATCTTTATTGGCCTGGAAGGTGGTATTGACGGTCTAATTCACTTGTCTGATATCTCTTGGAATGCAACTGGTGAAGAAGCGATTCACAGTTACAAGAAAGGTGACGAGTTAGAAGCCGTTGTTTTAGCCGTTGACCCTGAACGTGAGCGTATTTCATTAGGCGTTAAACAGTTGGATCAAGATCCATTCTCTTCATACGTAGCCAGTAATCCAAAAGGTTCGATAGTTAAAGGTACCGTTAAAGAAGTTGATGCAAAAGGTGCTGTTATTGAATTAATCGATGGTGTTGAAGCTAGTCTTCGTGTTTCTGAAATTTCCAGAGAACGTGTTGAAGATGCAAGTAACGTTTTAAATGTTGGTGATGAGATTGAAGCTAAATTTGTTAGCATTGATCGCAAAAATCGCACTATCAACCTGTCGATCAAAGAGAAAGATTCTGATGAAGAAGCAGAAGTTATCCAGGAATACTCTGCAAATGCTTCAACTGGAACAACCTCTTTGGGTGATTTGTTGAAAGAGCAAATGAGTTCAAAAGAATAGTAACTTCCCACGCCGTTCATCTTTTGCACCATAACTGCGTTGTTTTCGTACTCGAATGGTCACGTATTATCTATACGCTCACATTCTCCGTGCGAAAACGCCTTGTTCTGGCACAAAATCTAAACAGTGTGAGCAGTGACTAAAATAGACTTTTATGCTAATTGTGTTTCATGGTGACTTTATCGTCGCTATGAAACGATAAAAACTTGATAAAATTCAAAACTATTAAGAACTTAAATGCTTATTAGAAAGGTACGGTATTCATATTTTTAAAATGATGTGCTATGCTGTTCCTTTCCAATAATAACAACTAATTTTAAGACGCTAAATAAGGAGAGCGAAGCACAAATGACAAAGTCAGAATTGATTGAAGTCTTGGCTCAAAAACACACTCATCTGGTACAAAAAGATGTAGAATTGGGTGTAAAAATGATCCTAGAACACATGGCCCAATCTTTAGCCAGTGGCGAACGAATTGAAGTTCGTGGTTTTGGTAGCTTTTCATTGCATTATAGAGCACCAAGAACAGGCCGAAATCCAAAAACCGGTGAAGCAGTTGCCTTGGCACCAAAGTATGTTCCACACTTCAAGCCGGGTAAAGAGTTACGTGAAAGAGTTAATAGCTCGATTTAATATACCGCCGGATATATCCATTCACTATTAGTTAGATTAAAATCATGCACAAATTAATTAGTTTGCTTGTTTTTGTTTTTGTTATGCTATTTGGTGTGGCAGTTGCTATTGTTAACACTGAAATGGTGGCCTTTAACTATTATATTGGAGTAATTACTGTTCCTTTATCATTGCTATTGGTAACTGTTTTTATTGCAGGGGTTGTGTTTACTTTAATTTTATCGTCGTTAATGATGTGGAATTTAAAGTTGAAGTTGAAAAGAAACCAGTCTCGTTTGCATAAATACGAAATCGATCAGGCAAATTTGATAAATGCGATAAATAAATAAAGTAGCATCTACTTTATTTATTTGGGGGGGATTGATTAACAATCCCGAATAGCTCTTATCCTTTAAGTCAGTTAAACTTATAAGTAAGTATAACTTTCTTCATTTTACACAGCCTTCCCTGGCCGCTAAAAGGTTTAACCTTTATTGGTCTTAGCTTTTAGCCCCAAGCTTTCCTCCTTTTCGAGCGGATAGAATATTGGACTCAAAGACGTAGGTGTTTTTGTTTTTATCCCGGCTTCGTTCTAGGGCCAGTTCAATTATTTTTGAAGTTAAATCAGTAAATGATAGACCGGACTCTTCCCATAGGTAAAAAGATAAGGAACCAGGAATAGTATTGATTTCGTTAACGTAAACTTTTTGTGTATCCATATCTTGCAAAAAATCGATACGAATTACACCGTTTGCACCAATATAATTAAAAACTTGTTTGGCCATATTACTAATCTGTGCACGTAATTCTTTGTCCATCTCTGCCGGTAAAATTCTTTCTGTCGAAGTGATTCCTTTACTTTTTCCGCCGCCTTCATATTTATCGGTAAAATTTAACATTTTGCTGGAACGGATGGGTTCTTCGATGGCAGAAGCTTGCGCTTCTTTTTGGTTGCCAAGGACCGAACAATTTAACTCTTTTAAGTTTTCCACCAGCTTTTCGATTAAAATCGATTGGGTAAACTGTCCGGCATTTTCGACTGCTTCGATAAATTCAGCTCGATTCTCGGCAACGCTGATTCCAATACTGGATCCAAGGTTACTTGGTTTGACAATAACAGGAAAACCGAGCTGTTCTTCTGTTTTTTTGATCAGATTCTCCTGCTCAGAAAACCATTGGTTAATATCGAAACTTACATAATCGACAATAGGTAGGTCATAGCTTTTTAGGACCACTTTGGCCAGTAATTTATCCATGGCTATAGCTGAGGAACTAATATCGCAACCACTATAGGGGACATTGAACATTTCCAATAGGCCTTGTAGACTACCATCTTCACCATGGCTACCATGAATAACCGGAAAAGCGACATCTATTGATTCTACAGTGCTGTTTTTAAATAGTTTGTTTTCTTTGCGTTGTAATAATAACTGTTCTTGATGGCCGGTAGGTATGACTTCAGTGACTTGCTTCATAAGCTCCGGGATATTCTCATAGTTAGCAATTTCTGCTAAAGCTTCGCCGCTATACCATTTTCCTTGCTTGGAAATATATATGGGAACACCGTTATACTGATTTTTATCTATGGCATGAAGTGCCTGCAGTCCGGAAATAATTGAAACTTCATGTTCAACCGACATACCACCGAAAATGACACCGATATTGGGTTTCATCTGTTATTCCTTGTTAATACTGTAATCTTTAGGGTTAATAATTGCTATATATAATTATCGGGTAGATCGTTCTCATACAATACCACATCCCCTGGTTGGGCTATAGAGTTTAAATGTTGATTGGCATCGTTAAGGTCGCTGGCCATATAGAGTTTTTCCGATGGAAAGTTAACTTCCTGTAGTCCCTCTTGAATGGCGGATGATTGTCTCGATTGACCGACTAAAATTACGTAATCTAATCCGTTAGGTAGATTACTACCGAACTTTTTATTTTCATCATATTCGATGTCCCCCAGTTCTATCATACCGGGGGTGATGATAATTTTTCTTTGTCCTTCAATTTTTGCCATTACTTCTACCGAGGAGCGTGCCGCACTTGGGTTGGTGCTAAAGGCATTATCGATTATAGTAATACCGCCAGGGGTATTCTTAACATTCATTCTATGGGGTGCTGGTTTAAGCGAACGCACTGCGGTTTTTATTTGCTGATGAGCGATGCCTAGCTCGTTCGCGATGGTAACAGCAGCTAATATATTATAAATATTATGCTGGCCTAATAAGCGTGATTCCAAAGATAATACTTGTTCATTTGGCATTAATATATCGAAAGTAGTCAGACCGTTTTTTAGAATTTTTATGTTTTTCGCTTGGTAGTCAGCTTGCTGGTTTTCTAAAGCAAAATAAATCACCTTGGCATTGGTGGCAGTTTTTAATGATAAAGAAGGGGAATTGTCACCGTTTAATACTGCTAAGCCATCGCTCGGTAGATCATTTATGATTTCAGACTTAGTGTTTTTAATATTCTCCAGTGTTTTAAATGTCTCCAAATGTTGTTCGCCGATGGTTGTAATTAAGCCGATTTGTGGCTTGACCAGTTCGCATATCTCTTTAATATCACCGCTTTGTTTAGCTCCCATTTCTACGATAAAAAGATTATGTAATGGCTTTAGATTTTCATTAATTACTCTTGTTACCCCCATAAGCGTGTTAAAACTTTCCGGAGTCATTAAAGCGTGAAATTGGGTTGATAATATTTGCTGTAGAATAAATTTGGTGCTGGTTTTGCCGTAGCTACCGGTAATTCCAACTATTTTCAAATTAGCATGGGAGCGAACGGTCTTTTGAGCTTGCTTAACAAATCCTAGGGCAATCGCTTTTTCAATTGGGGTATTAAGTGCATTGGCTATCAGTGTGGTATAGGGCGCTAAAAGTAATAAAAGCGATAAAACGATTAAAGCTGCTGCCATCTGCTGACTCAAGAAATAAACCGCCGAAGGAATAACAATCCCTAGAAGCAAAATTGTTATGGCAAGTCTATTCACCCTAGCTGTAATTACTAACGGTTTCTTTTGTTTCGGGGCTTTAAATGTGCTGTTTAAAATCCAATAACTTACCCCCCATAACAGGACAAAAAAAAGGTCACTGGTAATAGCAAAAATACTAATTAAAGCAAGAGCAGGAAAAAAATTAAAATTTTTAACAAAGTCGCGGTGCAACCAACCAAAGTAGCGTTCGTTTCGATAGGAATTCAATTGCAACATATGCAATTGATGTAAAACATGCGTATAAGCATAAGCTCCATATATTCCTAAGCTAAGAAGAATGGCGATGCTGAGTATGGTTTGATTTAGCATAATTTACACGTCATCTTTAAGAAAATGATCAATAATGGTCAGAAATTCCGATAGTTTTTCCAGATGGGAAAAATGACCTGCCTTTTTCAGTATCACCAAGCCGCTATCCGGAATCAGTTTTTCCATGGTTTTTGCCTGGTAGAGTGGAGTGTCTTGGTCATTTTCTCCCCATATCAAAAGACTCGGCGCAGTAATTTGGGGCATTAGATTAGTTAAATCCTCGTTGACTACATTAATCAAGATTTTTTTCATCGTGGAGGAAGCATTTTTATAATCTGTCGAGCCTGATTTTTCTTGGTATTTTTGTAACAAGGTGGGGGCTATTAGTTTTAAAACATTTTTAACCAGTTTATAGCTATAAACTTTAAAATAATATTCAAAGCTACGTTTCGGCTTTACTCCGGCACTATCAATTAAGACCAGTTTTTTAACGGCCATTTTTGCGGCAAGACGAATACCGATTCGACCTCCAAAAGAGTGCCCGAATATAATAGGTTCTTGAATATTTTCAAGCCTAAAGAATTCTTCAACTAATTGTGCATATTCTTGAGTATGCCAATTTTCGGATGGCTCCGAGCTTTGACCGAACCCTGGAAAGTCAATGGCGTAAACTTTAAATTTTTTTGCCAGATGATTTTGTATGGGGTGAAAGCTTTTTAAATCACTTCCCCAACCGTGCAAAAGAACAATATTTTTACCTTCTCCCGATACTTGATAATGGATATTTTGGTTGTTGATTTGTGTAAAAATATTTTTATCCTCGTTCTTTTTTCCGTAACTTCTATGTTATAAAAACTTAATTTGTTTTTTAAATATTAGAGTTTGTCACTAAGGGACTAAATCATAGTCCATTGGTTATTTTTAATCTTGAATCAGTTCTTTAAAACAAGCGAAATTTTATCATATTCTCATTATTTTTTAATGCATTTTTGATACAATGAAATCCTTCTTTTCCAAATCTGCCTGATTGACGATAAATGCCTGAAAGTATGCCCACCTATTTTGTTGTTTCAATTATATTTCTAGCCTTATTGGTTGGAATTATTATTGGCAGAAGGCATGCCGAAAATGAAAAAAAAAGCCGCGGCTGTGATCTTAGTTCCGATTACTTTAAAGGTTTGAATTACCTTTTAAATGAACAGACAAACCAAGCTATTGATGTATTTGTAGGAATGCTTGAAGTGGCAGAAGAAACGGTTGATACTCATATCGCTCTAGGAAATTTATATCGACAACGAGGAGAGGTTGAGCAGGCAATTAAAATTCATCAAAATATAATTGCCAAACCGACTTTACCTGCCAGTAAAAAAAATCAGGCCTTATATGAATTGGCGCGAGATTTTATGAAAGCAGGTTTGCTGGATAGAGCCGAAACATTGTTTCAAGAGCTGCTGGTGAAGCAGGCCCATGTAGTCTCTGCACTGGAAAATCTGGTTATTATCTTTCAACAGGAAAAAGATTGGGTTACTGCAATAACCTTTGCCAAAAAGTTGGAAGCAGCTACCGGTAAGAGCCAAGCCATTAATATTTCCCATTATTACTGTGAAATTGCAGAGCAATATCAGCATGAAGGTAATCATAAAGAAGCTTTAAATGCCTTAAAAAAAGCATTAGGAACCGATAAAGCTTGTGTGCGTGCAAGTATACTGGAAGGAAAAATTTATCTGGAACAGAAGCAATATAAATTAGCTATTCGGGCATTAAGACGAGTGGAACAACAAGAATTGGAGTTTATTCCTGAAGCTCTGGAAAGCCTTACTGACTGTTATCGCAGTATGGGAAAAGAAGGTGAAATTAAAGACTATTTACAGCACGTTTTAGAAAAATATCATAGTATTACGTCTGTTTTACTGGTGGCAGATTTGATTAGAAAATCTGAAGGTGACAAACCAGCCACGGAATATGTGATTTCTCACATGCGTAGTAAACCGTCTGTTAAAGGGCTACATTACATAATTGGCATCAGTTTAAACTTTACTACCGGGACAGGACGACAAAACTTGCTGACTTTGAGAGAGCTCACCCAAGAATTACTGAAAAATAAACCTAATTACAAATGCAAACAATGTGGATTCGAAGCGCAATCGCTTCATTGGCAATGTCCGGGATGTCAAACCTGGGGTAGTATTAATCCGATTAAGGGAATAGAAGGCGAATAATCATGACTAACACGACAGAAAATCAAATTGGCCCCAGAATTATCGTAGCTCTGGATTTTCCGGAAGAGCAAGCTGCTATGGCTATGGTGCAACAATTGGACCCTAGCATGTGTCGTTTAAAAGTCGGCAAGGAGTTATTTGTTCGAAGTGGTCCGCAATTAGTCGAAAAAATACAAAAATTAGGTTTTGATGTATTTTTAGACCTTAAGTTTTATGATATTCCCAATACAGTAGCCGGTGCCTGTCGTGCCGCAGCCGATTTAGGCGTATGGATGGTTAATGTGCATGCCTCTGGTGGTCATAAAATGATGGAAGCCGCTAGGGAAGCCGTGACGAACTCCAGTCATCAACCCTATTTAATTGCGGTAACCATTTTGACCAGTATGACTTCTCATGATTTATCTGAGTTGGGGTTTGATTTAACACCCATGGAGGAGGTTCAGAGATTAGCTGCTATTGCCGGAGAGTGTGGCATGGATGGAGTCGTTTGTTCTCCTATGGAAGCGAAAATTCTCACGCAACAAATGGGTAAAGAATTCAAACTGGTTACCCCCGGTGTTAGGCCGGAGGGCAGCGATAGAGGTGACCAAAACCGTGTTATGACACCGATTCAGGCTTTGCAAGCAGGTTCTGATTTTTTGGTTATAGGAAGACCCGTCACAGCCGTCGAGGATCCCATTAAAAGTTTGGAAAATATAATTTCCAGTATTCGAAATGTTTAATCTACCTAGAGCATTTGAGTTAATATGTAGGGGATTGTTATGTTAATGCCGTTTGGCAATCCCATGCTAAAGTTGCCTTCATTGCGAATTAACGGGCAAGAGTTTAAAAAAAAAGATGCGGCTAAAGGCAAGATTAGCACGGTAACAGCCAGTTTTATTTTATTCTGTGTGGTGATGTTAACTTTTGCTAGTGTCTGGAATGCTTTTAGCGATGAACTGGCCAGTGGTGATAGAGAATCCATTCAACAATTTTTGAACTTTTCCTTTGCCAGTGGTGTATTAGCTTTTAGTTTGGCATTTATATCCTATTATAAACCCACGCTTTCTCCCTATACTGCTCCCTTCTATGCAGTGTTTTCTGCAGTTTTTATTGCCGGCTTAAGTTTGTCTGCTGAATTTCGCTTTCCCGGAATCGCTCTACTAACCTGGGTAATAACCGCAACGGTTTTTTTGTTGATGCTGTCTGGATATAAATTAGGAATTATTAAGGCGAGTAAAAAATACCGAGCGGGTGTTTATGCTGCTACCGCCTCCATTGCGCTGATTTATATGGTTAGTATTGTCTTAACCATTTTTGGTTTTAAGATCCCTATGATTCATGACGCTGGTATCGGCAGTATTCTTTGGTCGGGATTTATAGCCACTATAGCAGCCCTTAATCTAGTAGTAGATTTCGATAATATTTCCAGAATTGATCGAGATATACCGGCATATATGCACTGGCGTTTGGCATTAGGGCTGACGGTAACTTTAATCTGGTTATACTTCTCGATTTTACGATTGCTGGTAAAAATTAAGCGCAGTTAAAATCTTTGGTTGCCCGTTTAGTAAGTCGGGCAACCATTATTTTCAAAGTATGAACTAATCTCTATTTTTCGGCTGGATGAGTTATTGTGTCTCAAAGATACATTTATCGTTAATTACATTATACATTGATTGTGAGGCATTAAACTCTAATTCAAACTCAATCACCGCGTCTTGCAAAGATGAAACAATAATACCCAGATCATTTGGAAATTGTTCGTTATCTTCGCTTCTAGTTACGGTACCAATAGCTTGGGCTTTATCACCGGCATCTTCTAAAAACATATAGTGAGCTTTGGGAACCAATACGTATACATTCTTGACTTTGAAGATAGTAGGTTCACCAAACTTGTTATAGTTGGTTTCGAAAGAATGAATTAATCTGTCTGTACTTTCGTCCGTAATACCTTGAACATTTCTAAAATCAAATTCTGCATTAAGTTTAAAAGTATCAAGGTTATTATCGATATCTTCATTGCCGGAAGGATTATAGATAATCATTGGCAAGACCCAATTTCTACTCTTATTGGCATAACATGAGAGTGTCACCGTTGGAAGTGATTCTGTGACTGCGTTAAGTGACGCTGACTCGATATCGTCACTTAAAGCACTAAAATAAGCAAAAAATGAATCCGGTAAACTAGGCATTATGATTTGGTCAATAAAATCCAGACCCAGGCTATTAACAAAGGCTAAGGTTTCAGAGTTGGAAGTATTTTCGGCATGATAAAGTGCGAAAGGATCTAACTCTGTTGATGAAATATCACCAATTTGACGGTAAGTGGTGCGATTAATCACCAGTTTTTCAATGTTCGAGTAAGCACTTTCTGTGTTGTTATTATATGCCTTTGCCGCAATTAAATAGGCATCACCGTATTGAAGATCGAGCATATAGCCAGTTTGGTTTCCGACATCGATTGATTGTATGGTATGTTCACCTTGATAGAAGAGGGGGGCATAAAAAAGCTTGTATCCGGTTGCGTTTTCCACTGCGTCCCAGTCGATAACAGCACGTAGGTCGTTAATGGTAGCCGTTATTACTGGTGCATCGAGAGTCTCATCGGGATCCTGATCGACAATATCATCAAAATCGTCTAAATTACCAATAATGGTGCCGTCAGTCACGCTGTTTGGATCGTCAGCGGTGAATGGTGTATCGGTATCCTCATCGACGACTATCGACAATAAACTGGAACAATTATTGGAAGTCGATAACTCATTGCTTATAGGCGCTACACAAGCTCCATAGTAATAAGTACCATCAAATGAAGGGGCTTTAGTGCTTATAGACTTAATACTTGTTTCTGCCCCAACCGACAATGCTTCGACTTGTTTACTGCCAATCAGCGTATCACTAAAGTCGATTTTGTTATCTTCGGAATAGTAATAGTATAGGAGGCTACTGCTCCCATCCGCCGTACCTGAATTTTTGGCCTTAGCCGATATGTTAAAACTTGATTCGGGTTTTAAGGTAGAGTCACTGATTTGAATATATGAAATAATAAGGTCGGGGTTGGTAGGAACCTCTTCAATTTTAATGGTTAAAGCGTTGGAACAATTATTGGTAACCGACAGCTCATTGCTTATTGTTTCTACGCAAGTTCCCAGATAATAAGTTCCTAATGTAGAAGTGGCGGTTAGGATAATAGTCTCTCGGGATGAAGATTCGCCGACGTTTAAATTCTGAATACTAGCAGTTCCAAGTGGAGTATCTAAAAAATCGATAGTGCTATCATCGGATAGATAGAATATTAAATTGCTACCACTCGAAACTTCCTGGCCACTATTTTTTACTTCCGAAGATATGGTAAGTTCGGTTCCCGGGTTTAGAGATATATCGCTGACGCTCAAATATGAGATCAATAAATCGGGCTTTTGGATGGTCGTCGATGTTGTGGTAGAGGTGGATGAATTTGAAACGTTAACCAACACACCATTAGAGCAATTATTGGTAGTTGACGACTCTCCACTAACTTTTTCAACACAAGCGCCATAATAATAATTTCCGGTCGCAGTGGGAGACGTCGTTACTACTGATAATGTTGAAGACTGGGTTCCACCTGATGATAGATTACCGACGTTACTACTACCGACATTCTCATCGGATTCATCTATTGTGGAATCACTGGAACGATAATAGTTGACTGTTACACCACTAGCTGATTTATCTCCATTATTTTTAGCGCGTGTGGATAAGGTCAACGACTTTCCCGGTCCTAAATTAGAATCGCTGGCGCTAAAATAAGAAATAAGGAGATCGGGACTGCTTTCGGACACTGATAATGCCAGTGCAGAGGAACAATTATTGGTGGTGTTACTTTCATTCGAGACATTCTTGACACACGCACCATAGTAGTATGTGCCTGCTGAGGATGGCGCCGTTACAGATATGGATTTTTTCTCAGAACTTTCATCTTTTGTTAGGGAATTGATACTGGTGCTTCCTAACTCGGTATCAGAAGTCGAAATGGTACTATCACTGGAACGATAGTAATAAATCTCGGTAGCGGCTGAATCACCTTGGTCGGTATTCTTAGCTTGAGCTGTCAGGGTAAATGTATTGCCGGTGGTTGGAGATGCCGTACTGGCACTTAGAAATGAGATAGATAAATCAGGAGTCGATTCTGTTACGGTAATCGCTAAAGCCTTTGAACAATTATTCGTATCATTAGATTCACCACTGAATGTGGCAACACAGACGCCATAGTAATAGGTGCCGCTAGCGGATGGTGCAGATATATCCCATGTTATGGTTGAAGACGGATCTCCTGCATTTAACGTTCCTACAGTGACACTACTATCATTGCCGACTGAAGTATCAGTGGGGGGGATGGTACCATTAGTAGAACGATAGTAACGTATGGTCGTTGAGTTTGTGGCGTCTCCACTGCCGGTATTTTTCACTATAGCAGATAGCGTAAATGTCTGGCTGGTGGTTAAACTGGTATCGTTAATACTGAAATAGGAGATGCCTAAATCGGGACTCCCCCCACTACTCGGGTCACTAACTATAACGGCAAGTGCATCTGAACATTCAATCTCATCAATCGTATCATTATCAAAGTCGCCCTCTATGCAGGCCCCGTAATAATAGGTGCCGATTGTGTTTGATGCATTTAAAGAAAGAGAAAATGAATCCGGAGCGGTATGAGTTTCTGCACCTGGACTTAGAGGGTTGATAGTTTCTATCACTGTGTTGGTGCCATCAGTGAGCGGAGTATCTGTGGTATCTATAGTAGTATCGTCGGATTGATAATATTTTAAGGAGGCCGTTGATGTTGTTTCGTCACCATAATTCTTGACTCTGACAGAAAGAGTAAATGGAGCTCCATCAGGAGGAGTTGGATATAGACTGATATCGTCAATTTGAATATATGAGATATCAAGATGGGGATCGGCATAGGCTTTCGAATTTTCCGAAAATAAGCTACCGAAAGAGATTAAACTAAATACAATAGCTAGTTTGATAAAAAATCTTTGCAGGAAAAAATTTTCATTTATAAATTGCTTTTTGGTTAAACTTGAGGAAAATTCTCTTGGTTTAATATTGGTTTTGGCTAACAATTTGCTCATGGAGTTTCTTCCCCCAAAATTTAATGATTTATAAAAAGGATTTAACGTTTTCATTATCTATTAGAATTCATTTATAAAAAGTGTTCACTATAAAAAACGATTAATTAAGAATTTACTTACACTTAATGCCCGCAATCGCCTTAAGTTGTTTTGCTTTTTACTTTCTTTAATCATCCTAACTTCTTTGATAAATTTTATTACACCACACACTTTAATTGTATCATCTAATATAGATAACTCATCATTAGTTAAATCGGTTTTCGATTTATAGGTATTAATAAATTCATCAAAACGATTAAAATCGTCCTTTCCTGGGGGTTTCCCCCCAAATGAAAACTCGTAGGCACCGTCGATAACATCCAGAAGACGTGGCCCGAAAAAAGCATTTTGAAAATCAATTAAAATGGCCGAATTATCCCTAATAACAAAGTTACGGGGAGTCACGTCCCCATGGTTATGCAGCCACGGAATGTTCTTGTCTGTTTTGATATTTTGATAAAGGCCTTTTAACTCATTGTACATTTTTTTTAATTTGGAAAATGCTTGGGATATATCTTTATCTCTATCTGCCATTTCATACATAAAGCGATAAAATTCGGAGTGCCAGATATTAAACACATCGTCAAATGAGAAGGAATGATTTAACTTGAACGGCTTAGAAATCTGCAGATTATGAAGATTGGCTAAAACTTGGGTTGCTTCGACAATTGGAAAGTTAGGATCGGGATACTTATAAATACGACCATCCTCATAACTATACAATATCGCAGGATAACCATTAATGGTATTAACATAGGTATCGTTTTTATCTGGAAATATGTTGGCTAGCTTGACATTCGTATCACTGAGATTGGCAACCAACTCCGCTTCGTAATCTGCATGTTCCGAGATTCTCTTGGAATTATAATTTCCGGAAACCTTATAAACCTTTAACACATAGTCCTTGTTATTAAAGGTGAGCTTGTATAGCTCATTTTCAGTGGCTTCGGTCATTTTGGACAAGGTGTCAATCCGGACTCCATAAATATCTTCAATTTGACTTTTAAGTTTGGAGAATCG
>Ga0209692_10000224_pt1:0-67500 | contig 176026 bp, 133 predicted proteins | sample tdDd472_FD_187129 | JGI IMG/M metagenome (GOLD analysis project Ga0209692, IMG submission 187129) | Marine sediment microbial communities from the Atlantic coast under amendment with organic carbon and nitrate - tdDd47.2 (SPAdes)... | ecosystem: Environmental > Aquatic > Marine >... | reverse complement strand
ATTAACCTATAGACAAAAGGGCCCTAACTTAAAAAGTTAAGGCCCTTTTTTTTAAATGGAGATGACCTAGTGGTATAAACAACAGAATGAAAAAATTTGCCTAACAATAATGGTTGAAGGGATTATGAAATGGATGGGGAGGTTATGGAATAAATATCTCCCCGATTAACACAGGGAGATTATTTATAGAAGGAGTAAAAAAATATGGGCCAGAATTAACTTTGGTTTCTACCACCTCTAGGTTCATATAAGTTTAAAACTACGCTGGTTTTATTTTCAGGATTGGGTAAACCGCCGGGGTTGAACCATCTATCTAATAATAAATAAGGTCCCTTTTCACCTTCGAACATAGCTCCCACGTTTTGCCAACGGGTTTTTTCGTTACCGTGTTTATCGGTATAGACGCCTAGTGGAACTTCAATATCATACAGTTTTTTGTTCATTGTTTTCTTCCTTTGGTGTTAAATTTTCTTATTCTGATTATACAGCTTTTTATCCTGTGGTATAGAAAACATCATTCGCAATCAAACAGTCTTTCTACAAGGGTAATATAAAATAATAACCCATGCCATTTTTCGCTATTTCTATATTTCTAACTAAAAAGTTTTCTCCGTCGTCATAAGGAAAAAAGAAAGTGATTAGTTTAGTCAGTTCTTCTTTATTAATAAAACGGGTTTTGAAATCGGTTATTCGATTATCAATAAAAATAGGGTATGCTTTTAGATCCATTTTTAGGTTTTTATCAGTTTCTTTGATACATAATTTTGGAATCAGACCAAAGGGGTTAACTTCATATTTTCGAAAACGTCCTGGAGAGTTATATATAAAATTCCCAATGCCGTATAAGATCCAAGATTCTTTGTATTTTTCTATCTCCTGCATCATGTGTGAACCGTGACCTATAATCAGGTTAACGCCGGCATCAATCATTAAATGAGCCAATTTTTGTTGTCGTTCAGCCATATAACAATAATTACTACCCCAATGGGGAAATGCGATAATAAATGCTTCAGGGTATTCACTACGCAATTGTTTTATCTGAACGGTAATATTTTTCCGGGACCAATCATTAACTCCAGCTTTATTATCATTAGCATAGTATCCCCAATCTTCATGATTTTTCCGATATTCGAATCCGGCAATAAATATAAAATGCAGCTTATGTTTTCCTAACTTGATGTGGTGATGTAACGGTTGTTTGGCGTCTGTTTTATTCAACCCTGCACCCAGATGCAATATGTTATATTCATCGAGTATTTCGAGCATCTCTGAGAGGGCATTTTCACCATAATCAAAGCTATGATTATTAGCTAAACTTACCGCATCAATTTTTAAAGTTTTTAGTAATTGAGGTGTTTTTTTTGCATCAGTCCAATCTAGGTAAGGCTTGATATTTTTGAATGGTGAAACTCTTTCATTTGTTATGACGGCTTCAAGGTTTGCGATGGTATAGTCGGACTCGTTTAAAAGCTGTTGAAAGTCTTTAAATCCTTCATCATATCCTCTGCGCTTTAGGATGTTGTCTTGTTTTTTTTCTTCTCGTCTTAACTGATAGGTTTCCCCGGGATTGGTATCCCCTAAAAATAGTATTTGATAGCTATTGTTTGTCTCTTGAGGAACTGATTTTAACCGGGCTCTTTTTACCATAGCCTGATGAACCAAACTTGGAAAACTGCTTTTATAAATCTTATTAAATCCCCTAAATCCCGGTGTCCGATTTATCTCGATAATATGAATGGTATTGCTTTCGGTAAGCGCAATATCTATTCCGTAAATTCCAAGTTTATGGGTTGTTAATTGCAAAGACTCTATGTATTCGGTAAGCATTACTTGAGTTTTATCATCAACAGCAATAGCCTTTGCTCCTTGATGAATATTGGCCAAAATACTTCCTTTGGCAGTAACCTTTTCGTAGAAGCCGGTAATTTTTCCATCTATAAGATAAACTCTGAACTCTCTTGAGTAATTCATAAATTTTTCGAAAACCAGAGCTGTTGAGCTTCTTTTAAAATGTTTTTCAGAAAAAGAAATAGCTTCCTCATAATTATTTAACTTAACAATACCTCTCCCTTTATTGCCGCGAACCGGTTTATTGATTAGTGGGTAATCATATTCGGAAAGATGGCTAAGAGTCTTTTTGGACATCTTATATGAGGTAAGGATGTGTGAGGTTGTTCCTGTTTGATTTTCAAAAAGGTTAAAACTGTCTATCATTTTATGTAGGCATTCCCTACTGACTGTGCAATAAGGATCAGAAAATACACAGCCACAGAGTTGTAAGGATTTAATTAAAATAAGCGTTTCATTTCGATATCCAAAAGTGTATAGCATGGAAAGCTTAGTTAGATCGAATCCATTGTATTCTATATGTATTTTGTTTGATTCTCGATCGAGTCGGTATTGAACCTGTCGTGAATCAATAAAAATTACAGCATCATAGAAATCCAGTGCTTCTAAATAATATAAGTATTCATTTCGAGACCATTTGTCTCTAACAATTCCGAGTAGCTTTTTATCCATTAATGTATTTTTTTAGAGTTTTTTCTGTAATGCCGTCAAATATCATCTTTTTAAGATATTGTTGTTTTTTTTACTTTACGACTAGAGCATAGACATCAATATGTTATAAAAGTATATTGGTATCTTACATCAAGTATATAATGATACATTCCGCAAGTATAGCGGCGTTAATACCGGACTAAATTGAGTAGCTCAAATGAATATTATTATGAAACAAAATCTTTGTTTAATTAAAAAGTATAAATTGTTTATATCACTGTTATTTATTGTGAGTAATATTTTTACCATAGCAAATGCCGGCGATAAATTTGACGACCTAAGTTTCTACGATAAAAATTTTTTATATTATCCGGGTGATAAGTGGCAAAAAATTGATGATCCGACCAAAATGGGATGGTCCAATAAAAAATTAAGAACCGCGAAAGAGTACTCCAACTCAATCCATTCTGATGCCGTCGTAATTATCCAAAATGGTGTGATAGTCGATGAATGGGGAAAAACGAATAAACGCCTTAAATTACATTCGGTCCGAAAAAGTATTATGAGTTTAATGTATGGAATTGGGGTAGATAGGGGAAGAATTGATATCAAAAAAACGTTAAAAGAGCTGGGTATTGATGACAGAAAAAAACTAACTAAAAAGGAAAAAAAAGCCACTATTCAAAACCTATTGCAGGCTCGTTCCGGAATTTACCATCCCGCTGCCTACGAGACAAAGCGAATGACCAAAAAAAGACCCAAACGAGGAAAATATAAGCCCGGCACACACTGGTTTTATAATAATTGGGATTTCAATGCTTTATTGACAATTTATCATCAATTGATGAAGCAAGATTTTTTTAAAAGTTTTAAAAAAGAAATTGCAGAGCCCTTACAATTGGAGCGATTTCGATTAAAAGATACTAAATATCACTATGAACGGCATCATTCAGAGCATCCGGCTTATCGATTTAAAATGACGGCATTAGACCTTGCCCGTATAGGCTTATTGGTATTAAGGGAAGGACGTTGGAAAGATAAACAACTTGTATCTAAAAGCTGGATAGAAGAAAGTACAAAAATACATTCAATTATCAAGAAAAAAAATCCCGATCGTGGTTATGGTTATATGTGGTGGTATGACGAAGGAGTAATATATGGTTCAGGGACCGGAGGACAACGTCTTTTTGTTGTACCTGCTTTAGATTTGGTCGTTGTGCATCGTGTTAATACTTACACTAAAAAAAGGCTTAAATCGAAAAAAATCTGGAAACTTTATAGTAAAATTATCAAGGCTTCCCCCTCATACCAATAAAGAGAATAAAAAGTAGTGGAACGAAATATAAAAGCTTTACAAGGATTGCGTGAAATATCCATCGAAGATTTAGAATTATTTGTATCTTTATCACAAAATACAGTCCATCCGGTTTTTTACCAATATTTTCCTTTTTTGCTCAGTTATTCGCAGTCGAAAACTCGTTCGATTATGCTGCATGAAGATGAAGGTTCTCTTTGTGTGTTTCTTTTTTATCATACTAAAAAAAGAAATCGACTCCATCTATACCTACCACCGATTCCCTTTAACGAGAGCGTGCTTGCAAGATGTTTTGAACGGATCAATTCTTATAATAACGACTATTCGGGACGTCTGGTTTGGCTGAGCGAAACGGATAAGACTAATATCCGTAAAATAAATGATCTGGAGATTTATGAAAAGGATAATGAATTTATCTATTCTTCGGAAAAATATGTTGATTTAGTGGGTAGTAATTTTTCCAAGATTCGATATAACCTACGTCGAGTTGAGAATCATGGAGAGGTTATTCTTAATCCCTATCAAGTTAGTGATTTTGATGATGCACAACTATTATTGGATACCTGGTCTGAGGTCTTAAAAGGAAAGGGGATTAAAGTAACCGGTACTCGCTATATTAAAGAGGCGTTGCGTTATTTTGAAGATTTTCCAAATGAAATTCTCAATGGTATGGTTGCAAGAATCGACGATAAAATGGTTGGTTTGGCCCTAGGAGGACAAATAAATCAAAAATGGATATCGTCTTTTGTCAATATTACCGATCATGATATTTCCGGGCTTGGAATTTACATGCGATATCAGTACTTTAGAGCGCAGCCGGGAAATTCCCTAATTAATGACTCAGGTACCGGCGGATTAACCGGCCTGGAAAATATAAAGAACCTTTTAAACCCTGTACAGATAAATAATATCTACGCAGCTCGTCAGTTAAAAAACACCCAAGTTTCCGTGCCGGTGAAACAATTAAATTATGAAACGGCTACATTTGACGAAATTGTCAACGACCAAATGAAATCTCTTAATCCCATTAAAATCAATGATGAGGAGATTTTTGTCGAAAGACTAAAAGAAGCGAAAGCAAAAATCTTTATCGCTTTTTTCCCATTTCTCCATGCCTTCGGTAATCAAAAAAAGCGTCGTTTATTGTGGGAAGAATATGATGGGGCAATTTGTCTCTACTATTATCGGGTAGCCGATAAAAAGACCACCATGCAACTTTATTATCCTCCTTTTCCCTTTTCTAAAGGAGCTCTTAGTCATGCCGTTGAGAAAGTGCAGGCATTTAATAAAAATGAGGAGGTCAGAATAGCCTGGGTAGAGAGCATGGACAAATTGGCCGTGCAAAAATTTGGCTTTATCACTCGAAGTAAAGAGCAGGAGTTTACCTATAAAACCGAAAATTATATAGAAATGAGTGGTGCGGCCTATGCCAACCTGCGTCGAAAGATTAACAAAAGCAAAAAGATTACCGGATTAACGGTGAGAGATTACCAGGATAGCGACAAAGAGCAATGTCAGGCTTTATATGACGACTTTTGTAAAAATTTAAAAGACAAGGGAGTCGCGCCTTTAGGCTGGTATTATTATCGCGACAACTTTAAAAATTTTAGTAAGTATCAAAAAAGTGACTTAAAAGCTGAAGTCATTGAGATAGATGGTGAAATTGTCGGTTATTGTGTGGCCGGATTGGTTAGTCCTGAATACGCCGTTATTTATATCGCCATAACATCTTCAAAAACTAGAGATTTGGGGTATTTTCAACGCTACTCAATGTTTCAACAATATCCCGAAATTCGCTACTTTAATGATAGTTCCGATGGTGGAAGAAGTGGTGTCGGCGATCTGAAAAAGCGTTTTAATCCGGTGTTTATGGTTAAAACCTATTCGGCTAAGTTAAAGTCAAATAGTGCGATAAACACCATGGAAAAAAGCGTTAGGGATAAAAACACCAAGCTATTTATGATGGCCGCTGATAATCTTGGATTAAAGGTGGAGAAAATATGGGATGGTTACTCCACTTGCTTAATATCCAGTGGAGATAAAAGGCTCTACGTTTATAAAAATACCACCAGTATGACTGATTATGCGGTGCGAAAAATTACCCATCAAAAATTTTTAAGTCAACAGATATTGCAAACAGCAGATATCCCTGTTCCCGAAATCAGGATGTTTTCCAAAACTCGACAGAAACGAATAATTGATTATGTAGAGCAACGTGGAGATGTGGTCATAAAGCCCTTAACGGGGTCAAATAGTGTTGGCGTGACTTTAAAGCCCAGCGGAGAACAGGAAATTTTGGAAGCCATCAAACAGATCCAAACACCCAAACTGGTCGTGGAAAATTTTATTCCAGGAGAGGACTATCGAATTTTAATGTATAAGGAAAAAATAATTGATGTGATTGAATGGGTTCCGCCTTATGTCATTGGTGATGGCGTAACTCCTATCTCGCTGCTAATCGAACAAAAAAATCGCTATTGGCAGATGCGTAGCATGTATCCGATAAAGCCGGATATGGAATTTCTGGAAGAACAAAAACTATCCATGGAGTCTATCCCCAAAAAAGGTCAGATGACTTTCGTCCACACTTTAGCAGAGCATTATGTTGGTGGCGAGACAATCAGAGTGAATAAAAATAAGATTCATCCTGATAATATTGCAGTTTTCAAAAAAGCCGTTGACGTTTCCGGGCTGACTTTGGCAGGGATTGATTTTATAACTGAGGACATATCGCTTTCGTACCATGAAAATAATGCGGCAATTAACGAGGTAAATAGTGCACCACACATATGGCCTCATTACTTTGCGAATTTAAAAGAATATATTAAGCCGGTTCAGGATTTAGTGGAATGTTATTTTTCGGATTAAAATGCCATGAAATAATGACTAACTACCATTTGCGGTTAACCGTTCTATCTTCTTTGTAATCCCTTTGGGATAAGGATAGCCAAGTTCCAAGGCTTTATTATATTGGAGGATGGCATCTTCGGGTAAGTCTAAGGCTCTATAAACGTCACCTAACTCCACTAAGGCATAGACATTTTCCGGTTTGATTTTTAGTGCTTGTTGAAATGAGTTTAGTGCTTCTTGCCAACGCTGCAGTTTGTAAAGAGCCTTTCCCTGCCGAATTAATCCAGGCAAGAATTTTGGTTTAGCTAAGACGACCTGACTAAAATAGTTTAAAGCTTTTTCAGCGTGGTCTTCTTTTATAGCCAGATCACCCAGTTTGAGCAAAATCTCGGGATGTTTTGAGTGGATTTCCAAGGCATCTAAAAGTACCTCCTGTGCTTTCTCATATTTGTCCATTTTTGTCAATGTGTTGGCTAATTTAAGCCAATTCCAAATACCGCTTGGGTCAATATCGATTCCTTTTTGAAAGGCTATTTGAGCTGATTCATATTGCTTAAGTTCATACCAACAATCTCCTTTGGCTCGTTGTAAATCGGAACTTGGGCGGAGATCGGCAGGGAATTCCGATAGCATATCAAGTCCCTGCCGGCTTTGATTATTAGATCGTGCGATATCCAAAGCCAAACAATAGGATTGAATATGCTTGGGATTTTGTTCTATGGCGTTTCGGCATGCTTCGATGGCTTGGTTAAATTTCTTGGCTTGGCGAAGCAGACGTGCAACCTTTAGCCATAAAAATCGATCGGGTCGTTGTTGCATGACTTGTTTATATTGTTCGGCAGCGGCTTCCGGTTGTTTGGTACGTTCCAAACATTCCGCCAATTCTTCGCGCCAGATACTATCCATCTGCTGATTTAAAGCTTGTGAATAAGCCTCAATAGCTAATTTATCATCTCCTTTAGTAGCGTAAATGTGCCCCAGAAATGCCCAGTTGGTGGGGCGTACTTGAGGTAATTCTGTTCGATAACGGGCATGCTTTAGAGCCAGTTCAATCTGATTTAATTCCATCGCCAGTTTGGCGCAGTGAACATGTAGGTCCGGATCGTGCGGGTATTGACTTAATCCCTGACGGTTAAATTCTAAAGCAGTCTCTAGACGTCCCCAACGTCTCATTGCATTGCATAATTCTTGGTACACTTCGACTGACGGATTGGAATTAGCGACTAATAAACGCTGGGTATGATAGATGGTTTCTTTATCAGTTATTGTTTTCCACGCCTTTTTAGCTGCTTTTAGTTCTATTTTGTAATCGATGGAAATCTGCTCATCTAGCAAAACCTGAGCAGGTATGGTACAAGTGTCAATTCCCCTAAGGCTGGCCCAAGTTGCATTATGTTCTAAAAGGTCAAATACTAAACAATATTGATCGGGAAATTCCGGGGCTATTACCGAACACTCTATTTTTATGGTTTGTCCGGATTTAACCGGAACAGAAAGTGGGGTTAAACCCGCGGACCAAAGATATAGGCGATGATGTTTATCGTACCAATGATAGCCAAGTGATAATGGACTATCCCAATCGATGTTACTATTATTTTCCAGCGATATAATAAGATTCTGTTTCTGCTCGACTTTGCAATTGATTTGAGGGGCGGCTTGCCAGGAAAGTTTCAGAGCTTCTTTTGGTAGAGGTTGTTGTTTATCTATAGATTTCAATCTTGCTTTTATTCGTTCCCCGAGAAGGTTTGCCAGAGCGCCTTGGTTCATAATCGTATCATGATTGCCGGGAACCGGATCAATGGTAACGCCTGCCGGAAAAAGTTCTTGAATTTTGTTTTGCCAATCTTTAGCGCCTAAAAGGTGCTTAAATTCTCCGTCGCTGCAGATAAACTGTGCCACTTTTCCCGGATAGGGGAGATCAACCGGCTGGTCGAGCATGCACAAGAGAGGAACCTCTTTACCCATGGCCAGTAGTCCTTTTGCCATCTCGAATGCAACTTGAGAGCCGAGGCTGTAACCAATTAAATAGTATGGACCGGGAAGATTGTGTTGGATAATTTCCTGCACATAGTGGGTCGCCAGATTTCGAATGTTTTTATCTGTATAGGCCATTGCCCCATGCCCGGTATCCATTCCGATGATGGGATATTCGGCCATGCCTGGAGCCAATCTGAATGCACCGCAGAAATACAGTAACGGACCCTTAGCGTTCTCGTTGAGTTTCATCAGTAGTGAGTCGGGAGACAATCGTTGTTGTTTGCGACCTACATGAAAGGTGAGTAGCTTACGATATAAAGATTCACCTAAAACTGCTGAAAAATGTTGCTTGTCTTTATTCTGGTCTATAGAACCGGATTTTTTAAGAATATCGGCTAATTGAGCAATGGTTCGGAAACGGGAAAAGGAATCTAAGGGAAACTGTAGTTGTAATTTTGTCTCAATAATATAGACCAGTCTGACTGCCAAAAGGGAATCGCCGCCCAAATCAAAAAAATCATCATTAATACCCGGACTGGAAACTAATCCCAGTACCTCTTGCCAAATGTCAACCAAGTTGGTTTCCATTTCATTGCGCGGGGTTGCATTTGAGTCGAAAGAAGAGAGCTGATTGTTTGTGTCGGGTTTTGGCAAAGCTTTACGGTCTAATTTTCCACTAAATGTCATGGGCATGTCATCCATGGCAACGTAGATGTTTGGGACCATATAATCCGGAAGATGAACGGATAGTTTCTTTCGTAATTGTTGGATATCCAATTGTTGACTTGTCTGTAGATAGGCAACTAAATGTTTAATACCCGGTGTATCTTCGCGTACTAAGACTGCAGACTGAGTTACTTCGTCGTATTGCTCCAATTGCGCTTCGATTTCCCCTAATTCAATACGAAAACCGCGCAATTTTACCTGATGATCGATGCGCCCCTGACATATTAGATTTCCATCTGAGCGCCAGTGAGCTAAATCTCCGGTACGGTATAGGGCAATGTCGTGTTTATCGGGTATTCCTAGTTTCGCAGCAGGTACGGAGATAAACCGGTCGGAAGTTAATTCAGGTCTGTTTAGGTAACCTCTGGCCAAGCCATCACCGGCAATACAAAGTTCTCCTGTTGCACCGATACCGACGGCTTCATTTTGTTGATTTAAAATGTAAATTTGAGTGTTGGCAATTGGTTTACCGATAGTTATATCCTGGCTCGAATTTATCTTTGACAATGTCGACCAAATAGTGGTTTCAGTCGGTCCGTACATATTCCACAAAGGCCCGCCTGTTGCTAACAAACGTTCTGCCAGCTCGGGATTTAAAGCTTCGCCGCCACTTAACAAGCGAGTATTTTTATTTGGGCGCCAGTCCGATGTCATTAGCATTTGCCAGGTGGAGGGAGTGGTTTGAATCAGGGTTAACGGCGCATTAGCTAGGCGGCTTTCCAAACGTATACTTTGGCGCGATTCGGCAAAATTTGCCAGTCGAATGGAAGCTCCTGATATTAAGGGCAAAAATAGCTCTAGGACGGCAATGTCAAAAGTAATTCGTGTTATTGCGAGAAGGTGATCATCCTCTGTTATGGAAAGCTCTTTTTGCATTGATAATAAAAAATTCGTCAAGGAACTGTGTTCAATCAATACTCCTTTCGGCTTGCCGGTTGAACCGGAGGTATAGATGACATAGGCTAATTTATCCGCTTGCCAACGGGATGATTGAACTTGCAATGGTTGTTGCTCAAGTTCTTCCTTGATAAGGTCTAAAAGATAAATATCTCCCTTGAAATAAATTAGGCTATCAGCTAAAGCTTGTTTGCTCAATATTGCACCTATTTGTGCATCATCAAGCATAAATTGTAAACGATCGGCGGGATACTCAGGATCCAAGGGTACGTATGCTCCACCGGCTTTAAGGATCGCCAACATTCCAATCAGCATTTCCAATGATCGATCAATGTAGATTCCGACTAGAGTTTCCAATTCGATAGGACGATTGAGTAGATAATTTGCTAATTGGTTGACGCGTTGGTTTAATTCCCGATAGCTTATTGATTGATCTTCGAATATAACCGCAATGCTTTCCGGAGTTTGTTGAACCTGTTTCTCGAATAGATCGATTATGGTTTTGTGTTTGGGATACTCAGATTCAGTTTGATTCCATTGCTTGATTAGTTCCTGATCTGTTTGGTTCATATAATGATCTGCTCAAAAGAAATAAATATGTGACGCTAATATCGCGTGCATAAAGAGTGAAAAGCATTTTTTATTGAGGGGTAAAGTTAAGAGATGCTTATTGTTATTCTAATAGATTATTTTTTATTCCCCGTTCTCATGATTATTTCAAAATTTCCCGGTTTTTTCAAATAAAGCTTAGGGCTGGTTTATCTATCATCTTTGCCACTGTTGGAGAAACAATATCATTCGGCAAGGAATAAGGAAGGTATAAGCGCTTAATCAAGCCAGGGACGGGCTTGCATTATTTTCAGTTCACCCTGAGGTGTTTTTAAAAACTCAATTTCCATGGCAAAATCATTATTGTTCTCGGCAAGATAAGCCTGTTTAAAGTGGGTGTGGATGGTTTCTGCGATACCGATCAATTCCATGACATCATCTTTATTCATTACTTTTTGGGTTTTAGGGATTAAATTAGAGTGACGGAGATATTGAATTTCATACTCCACTTTGGGACCGGACGCTGCTATTAAAATTTCTTCCGGTAGTGCCTGTACGTCTGGGTTTGTAACCAACGAAGTGCCACTTTGGACATTAATATAAAAGCCTTTATAGACCTTATGAAAGAGGTTTTTCGTGACGCATACGCCATTATATAATTCATTTTTATGGTCTTCGTGGACGAGGATTCCCATCGCTACATTGTCGTGTTCAATATGGTGATAATCGCGTTCTTCAAAAGCTCTATAGGTCCAAAGACTGGACCAGATGGACTTGATATTTCGGTCTATTTCATCATGTTCCCCGTAATGGATTTTTGAATCGTAAAGACCGGCTCCGTTAAAATCAGGAAGGTCTTCATTATTTGAACTTGAGCGTAATCTTAAATCCTGTAGTTGGAAACTAGAATTCATCTTGTGGAAATGTTCATGCATCCAATAAGGCACCGGTTTTTGAATCAATAGTTCACGAAATTCCCGAAGCGTATGTTCTTTAAATTCATGGTTATTATGAAAATGTTTGTCTGCCAAAATCGCTTCTAAAGATTTATATAGTCCGTTGTGTAGCATAAAATTGTGGTAAAAATAGAAGGGAATAGCATGTCCATCGATGACGTGTTGTTGATGCAATAAATTCGATAACTCCCCGATATTGGCGGCTTTAGAGCCGATTGCCGAACTATCATTCATACTGGTATCATTCAGTGCAATAATCGTTTTATGATGCAATGCCTTTTGTAAAGTAACGGATTTCTTGCGGCGATTTTTAGATTTTGCATTGCTATATTCGGTTGAGGAAACTGGTCTGACATCATAGCCATCGGGAGTTACCTTAAAATATACCGGTTTGTCCTGCAGCGCTATGAATTTAGGATCTTGAGAAGCATCTTTAATATAGATATTGGGAATTTTATTCTGTTTCGCTTTAAGGTTTACATGGGATAGAGGAGTTTGCGGGACATCCGATATTATCCCTCGAACGTTACTCAGATCATTCGGCAAGGTTTTAAAGATAACAATATCTTCTTTGGTGGGTATATCATCCATTTCCATTATGCGTAATATGCCGTGTGATTCACCTAAATTAAGAGGAATGCTATGCATATGGTTAAACAGAGTATCGGTATCAATGACGCGAATTTTGGAATCCTGATAATGGGATTTTTCACGGTTATACAGCTCGGTTTGCAGCTGACTGCTCAAGTGATAATAAAGCTTCTCTTTCAAAAAAGGTGCGGACTCAATGACCATATCCCAACTCAATTTAATGTATTGATGTGCCACACCGTCGGTAGCCCAGTAGCCCAATGAAAAAAGACCTTTGTTCCCCATCTTATCGGTAACATTGTCATGTGCTACGATGAAGCCGCAAAGGTTCTCTCGAGTGCTGTTTTTTGAATAGGAGATATAATCAAATTGTTTGCTGCTGATGGGATAACCTAATATATTTTTATAAAAAAGATAATGGTTCTTGTGTTCCCTGGTATTACAGAAATAGAACATGGGATTGGCTGAGTTTATATGGGTAATAATAAATTTGCACTGGATTATATCGGTCATACCGGGAATGGTATTGCGGTGAGAGTAATTTTCGAACTGCTCTCGGTCAATTAGAGAGCCAACTGCTTCGGATGATTCATTTTCATTAAGTTGTAGGGATTGAGATAAGCGGTTTTCTGCCCGCTCGTAATTGGGGCGTAATTTCAGAGCTTTTTTATAGTGGATAATAGCATCATGATTCATTCCGCAGGATTGATAACACAACCCGAGGAAGTAATGGCATCGGCTGTTATCGGGATTATGGTTAAGGAGGCTGGAAAAACATGCGATGGCGTCACCATAAAGATTTAAACGTCGGTAAATCTTTCCCAAATTTAGGGTGGCGGAAAAATTCAGTTCGGTTTGATGATAGAGTTGTTCGCCATTTGCAAACAATTTACGTAAAGTCTTTTTAGTCCGTCTATCTTTGGTTTTTGAAAGCTCAAACAATTCTTGTTGATATTGATTTAATACCTCCCAGTTAACACCATCTTTTTCTAAAATGGCAACTAAATCATACGCTATCATTTTGACTCCAAAATAAAGCTAATATCAATTTTTGTTGATAATTAATCATGTTTTATCGGGCTGTTGTCTAATACGTGTTTCATAATAAAGGAACAATTTTCATCGGCTGAATGTATAACGGTATCGATGGTCAAATCGTATCGAAAAAATTTATGAACGCATTCATATTGTTCTTTAACCAGTTTTGAATAGTTCCTTCCTCTTTGTTTTTCACGTTTCAACAGGATTTTGAGATCCGCTACAACGGCTATGTAGTAGGTTTTACTCGCTGGGAGATTATCATAAGCGTGTTTGACCAAGGACTGCTTTTCAATTACAGTGTCGATAACTACATTAAAACCAAGTTGATGCCAGCCCAGAGCCGTCAGATGAACGCCTTTGGCTATTTCATCGTATAATGGACATTCATCATCCGCAAAACGGCCATTTAATGATTCATGGAATTGGTCGAAACTTAAAAAAATGGTTGGCTCTTCTGTTATTTCGCGCAATTTTGATGCAATTGTCGATTTACCCGAAGAACTGACTCCGTTTAGATAGATTATTCTTGGATAAGCACTATTTTGCTTAGCTGAATTTGACATTATATTTCTAATAGAAATTAGCAAATAAGATATTGAAGTCGCCCCAAAAGCGCAATATCAAGTGAGTTTCAGTTATTATATAGAACTTGTTATTGATAAAACATATGCTGAAAGGCACTTTCCTGAACAATTAAACATAAAAAGATGAACTTAAACCAAAATAATAGGGAAATTAACGCCAATCTTGATGCCGAAATTGAATTGCTTAGACAGATTCGAGCCAAGCTAAGCGGGGAGTTATCCGGCCAATTCCAATTAAGCAGTCAGTATTCATTTAAATTTGAACCGAAGATTTCTCGAGTTTACATATCTTTATTTCAATCGGGTCAAAAGAGTATACGCTTTGGTTCCACCAAAAAAACATTGGCAGATACCTTGGAAAGGATTGTCTATAAACTGAAACAGAATAACCGTTTTAATGATTTTGCCGTAGAACATCCGGAATTATGTCGTATTCTATTTGAAATCGTGGTGGAAGAGACCAGCTGTGATATTAACCGTTTAAAACACTCCGCATCGGGTAAAAACCAATTTGATCCCGGTCTACATGGATTAAAGTTTTCTCTACCGGGAAAGATCGGTTATTTCATGCCCAGCGATGCTGTTGTAAAAAACATCCAAGCTGTTAAGGACGTTATCTTATATTTGTCACGACGTACTTATATAGCAGATAAAACACGGAAAAAAAGTGAGCGAATCGAATTGATGAAAAGTGAGCCGATCCAGTTTTCCCGTATCCGATCGGCTGCTTTTATTACCTATCAAAATGAGGTGTTCCCTTTATTCCGGGGATACCCCTTGCCACTTCCCACATTTAACCGGGATTATCTCTATCATAGTATTTTAGATGCCAATAGTTGGCTGGTTAACCATCTGGATGAGAATGGCAAGTTTGTCTACTTTTATGATCCGGTAAGTGACTCTAACACTGATATAGACCATCCTAAAAATCCCCATTATTACAATATGCTCAGACATGCCGGGGCGATTATTTCATTGTTACAAGCATATGAATTGTCGAAGCAACAGAATTATCTGCAAAGTGCCGAACGAGCTATCCAATATTTATTGGAGACATTTCAGGATGAGTGGATCAATAACGACGATGGGAATAAAGAGTATATTTGTTACCCCATGTGTAATAGAAAGGCCAAATTAGGCGGAGCCGGTATTGCATTGGTTGCATTGGTGAAATATAGCCAATGGGGAGCTACCGAAAAAATCGATAAAGCAATGGATGGTTTGGTCAATCATCTCTTGTCCCGTATTGATGAAAATGGAGAATTTTTAACCTACTATATCCACCCAAATTTTAATCATGGTCAACCCATGTTAAATATGGATGATAAAACAAAAAAACTATTGTTTTCATTTTATTATCCTGGCGAAGCCATGTTGGGAATTGCACTATACTATCGATATCGTAGAAGTTTACCAAAAGAAAAAGAACAGCTGTTACTAAATAAGTCTCGCTTGGCCATGGATTTTCTAATCGAAAAGCGTCCGCAAAAATATCCGGAGTTGTTTAATCGGGTTCCCGACGATGCTTGGTTAATGCAAGCGGTGGAAGAGTGGGTAAAGGTTGACGGATTTGACAAACAGTCGTATTACGATTTTTTATATCAGGATGCAACCGCGATAATTAAGTATATGCGTTCCCGAGAAGATTCGCCGCTGATAAATATAGGTGCTCGTAGCGAAGGCGTGATTGCTGCTTTTTATGCAGCTAAAGCAAGAGGGGATAATGAAAAAGCGGATTATTTTATCAGCAATATTATTCAATCGGTTAAAGGTCTAAGAAAAACTCAACATACGGAAAAATCAGCATATGCTCATTTATATCCTGACAAAAGTATTGGTTCCTTTAGTTTTCGCATGACCAGTCAATGGATACGGATCGACAGTATTCAACATACGGCTAGTCTCTTGGTTCGTTTGTATCAAAGTGATGAAGTTCAGTAAATTAGGTTCATCTTATTATGGCTTCCGACAATATCATTGAGACGAGCTTTCCGAATTCCCACCTGTTGAGAATGCATAAAGAGTTTTATCAGGACCAGAATATCGGTTCGGCGTGGGGAGAAAATATGTCCACTTTTTTCTCCACGAATAATAACTTTATTGCCGAACGATATAAAGAGATGCTGGTACCATTAATAGAACAAGCGGAATTACCGGTAAATATCATTGAATTGGGAGCCGGACAGGGACGTTTCGCATTTCAGCTAATGAGATTTTTAGAACAACACTTTTTAGCTAATGTTCGATTTGACTATATTTTAAGTGATATCTCACCAAACAGCTTACAGGCTTGGAAAAAGCACCCTAAGATGCAGACCTTTATTGATAAAGGAATGCTGGATTTTGCGATTTTTGATTTAAATAATAGAGAAGGGGTCATTCTCGACTCAGGAATAGCCTTGTCGAAAAAGTTGGATAACTGCTGCAATATAGTTATCTCGAATTATGCCTTATCGGATTTGGCCGGAGATCTGTTTAATGTTCAAGACGGTCAGCTGTTCGAATGTTTATTGCGTTATGATAAAAGCCTGGAGTCTGTTTCAGCTCAGGAACTGCTAAAAGCACTTAAGGAAGCTGAAATTCAGTTTAGATTAAATCCTATAGATAGCGACTATTATCCGGAAGCCGATATAAACGAGGTATTACGATATTATCGTGATAATTTCAACAAAGCGACTTTTGATATTCCATATGATGTAATTCGAACTTTTGATTTTTTTAAACAATATAGTGCTGAGTTTTATTGGTTTATCACTGACGAAGCGCATTCTCAGCCTAACTATTTTAAGAATCGCAACCCGCGTCTGCATCGACTTTCTACGGGATTATTTTCCAATGAGATCAATTTGCACGCAGTGCAAAAGTATATTTTAAATCATCAATTCGATGTTGTATCCAGAACGGCTCCTGACCCTGTATTTGATACTTATATTTTAGTCGCTCAGGATTCGGCAAGAAAAGATTTTTTATCTACTGCCATAGAACAATTTAATAGCAATGAATTTTTACAAATATACCATGGTATCGAAAGCCAAGCGGATATAGAGCCAGGAACCTTGCTGGCATTCATTTCTTTAAGCCGATTTGATCCGGGAATTGTTCAAAAATTTAGAAACCAGCTTCTCCAATTATCAGGGAAAAAGAAAGCCTTCTATCGTAATAGTTTGCGTCAATCTCTAATAAAAATTTGGGAATGCTATTTTGATATCGGTGAAAAATATGATTTAGCTTATGATTTGGGGCGAATGTTTCGTCGCCTTGGAGAGTACCCCTTGGCCATTGAGTGTTTTTCCTACTCTATATATAAATACGGTAATTATCCGGCTAGTTGTTATAACCTGGGACGCTGTTATCAAAGTGTTCAAAATCATCAACAAGCCGCAGAACAACTGCAAATAGCACATGATTTGCGGCCCCAGCATAAAAATACCATAACAGCTTTGAATAGAAGTCTGAATTTTCTCAAAGGCTATATTTGATCTTATTTTTTTAGTTGTTGTAGATATTTTTTGCGCGTGGCATATCCTTGATTAAGTTTTTCCGCAATCATGTCGTAATGTTCGGGCATTTCCACACCGCACCAAGTAATTTCACACACAATGACTTCTTCTTGATGATAAAACAGATCGATACGAATATGGTCGGCCCTCACTAAGTCGGCAACCTGTTGCGCTTTAAGCATAGCTTCATGCCACCAATGTGGGGGAGTATGATTGGAATCTTTCAGTGATTTTCCATTGGTATCAAAGGTCTGTAGCTCCGGATCTTCTTTAAAAAAGCCGATAACTTCACCAAAGACTAGGGTAAATTTTAATTCCACCGGCTCATCTAATAATTCTTCTAAAATCATTGCCGGAGGAACTAACAGACTAGCCCATTCTTCGGTAAATTGTTGATCAAACCAGTATTTTTTAATTTGGGTGTTAATAAACTCAAAATCGACCGGCCGACCCACTCGTTTGCCTTTAAGGTGGGCACTGGGAGGTATAAATCGGCCGTCTTTGACCCGCATAATTCCGGTACCATAGGCCAAATGGCTGTGCTTAATAACAAAAGAACGCAACCCGTCGTAGTAGAGCTGTTTTACCTGGTCGATAAAATCGTCGCTTATACGTTGGGTATATAGAATTATCGGCATTCCCTTAATACCATGCTCCTGAAGAAAGTGATAAACGTATATCTTGTCGGCCCATTTGGAAAGATCGATACGCCTTAATTGTCCTCCACCGAGTCGGAAACCACGCATGGTTAGAAAATCATCATAACCGGAGTTTTCTTTCCATTGGTGATCCAGTGAAAATTCAGAACGAATATTTAATGCAGCATACTCGAAATCGGTAAATCTATCGGCGACTAGGCTCTTTAAAAAATCAAAATGACAGGCGCTACTTAATGCTGTTTGACGACCTTTGAGTGCAGCCTGATGATCTTTTATGACGGTGATTTCTTGTAGTGATACCCGGTTACCGGGGAGACCGATCTCTTTTCCATGATTAGAGAAAATGGTTAGGCGTATTATTCCCGTCTTAATTTTAGGAAAGGAAAATATCTCGAGATTATGGGGATTGCTTTGAAACGCTCTTTTGCTAATCGGATTGCTAAAGCTTTTTCCCTTACCATCAATGTCAAACTGGATCGTAAAATCGCGAACGGAATGGGCGATTGTTAAGGCACTGGGCCAAAAACCAATGGCATCCACTTCGAAGCTATCGCCCAAGTGTAAGTCAATTACAATGGGTTCTGGATATTGTTCAAAAAAGTTGATGGAAGCACGATCGGTAGGATAAGTACGCCAAGAATCGACTGAAATAAAATCAAATGGAGGATGTAATGAAAATCCGATTCCAGGACCCTGAATCATACTTTTTAACGATGATTTACGCGAGGTGTGGGAATTGGGTGAGTGGATATCGACTATTTTTATAAAGTTTTCTGAAACATCTGTAGCTTGCGGCATTGTTTTATTGTTTTTATATTATTGTGAATAGAAAATAGACTGATTTGCTATTCCTATCTTAAATTCTAATATTGAATAGCAGAAACGGCTTCAATACTCTGGTTGAAAGCGATTAAATTTTAACATAGTATTAAACTTAATGAAGAGAGTACGTCAAAGAAATTATAAACTCGGTGATTGTGGAATTGCCTGTGTTGCCACAATTATCGGTATGGAATATAAACCCGTTAAACGTGCCTTTGTGGAATTGGGAATATTAAGAGAGGATGGACCTTTCTATACCGGACATTATGACCTGATTCGGGTGTTAAAACATTTCGATTTTACCACTACTATGAAAGAGTTCGTCAGTTGGGATGATATGGAAGGGAATGCCATCGTTAAGGTGAACCCTTATAAACCCTATTACTGGCATTGGGTGGTCTATCATAGAGTCGATACAAAATCAGGATTGATCCTGGATCCTAGACCTCGTTACAAAGAACCGCTCTCGAGTTTTAAAAAACATAAAGGGGCTGGAAATTATATTTTAGTCGAGAAAAACGATAACCAGTTTTCAGATAAACAATAATACTTAAAAAAATACCAAAGGACCCTTCATTATGAATACAACTAAATCCCAACAAGCGATGAAGATAGCAAAGGATTTAATGCCCGGAGGTGTAAATTCACCTGTTCGCGCCGGGAAAAGTATTGGTATGACACCAATCTTTGTTGCTAAAGGAAAGGGGGCCGAAATCTTTGATATCGACGGCAATCGCTATATTGATTATGTACAAAGTTGGGGTCCTTTATTATTCGGCCATGATGATAAAGATATCGAAGCTGCGGTCATTTCGGCAGCTCAAAACGGTTTAAGTTTTGGGGCTCCGACACTGATTGAAAATGAATTGGCACAGGAGGTTATTAATACTTTTTCCGCAATTGAAAAAATTCGTTTTGTCAGTAGTGGCACAGAAGCGGTAATGAGCGCTATTCGTCTGGCTAGGGGATTTACAGGTAGGGATGATATTGTTAAGTTTGAAGGCTGTTATCATGGGCATAGCGATTCCTTATTGGTTCAAACGGGCGGTGGAGCTACTGATTGTGGAACGCCAAGTTCTCCGGGTGTTCCTGAAGATTTTACCAAACACACTTTGTTGGCCCAATATAATGATATAGCGAGTGTAAAACACTGTTTTCAGAATAGTTCTGATATCGCCTGTGTAATCATTGAGCCGATTGCCGGTAACATGGGCTTGGTTCCTGCTGAAGCTGACTTTCTACGGGAGCTGCGCTCATTATGTGATGCCCACGGCACGTTATTAATTTTTGATGAGGTTATGAGCGGTTTTCGTTGTACCCCTAACGGAGTGGAAGAGGTTATCGGAGTAAAACCGGACTTAGTTACTTTAGGTAAGGTTTTGGGCGGCGGAATGCCGGTTGGGGCATTCGGGGGCAGGCAAGAGATAATGAATCATTTAGCCCCGGAAGGGCCTGTATATCAAGCCGGGACACTCAGCGGAAATCCCATCGCGATGGCGGCCGGATTGGCTGCCGTTCGTAAATTAAATAGCGATGCTAATTTAATTCCGACTCTGGAAAAAAGAACATTAAGATTGATGGATGGAATGCAAGCGGCAGCTCTGAAAAATGGGATTGCTTTGCAAACCAATGTTCGTGGTTCAATATTTGGTTTCTTTTTTAACCAAAAAGCCGTTAAGAATTTTGACGATGCTACCTCCAGTAACCTGGAACTGTTTAAACAATTTCATCAATTAATGCTTGCCGAGGGGATCTATTTTGCCTGTTCTCAACTTGAAACCGGTTTTATGACTGCAGCCACAGAAGAAAAACACGTTGATAGGACCATTGCTGCTTTTGAAAAGGTTTTTAAACAAATGGCTTAATAATTTGCTTTGTGCAATGATTTCTATAAAGATTTGATCATAGCTTCGCTAGGCTAATAGCTCAAATCAACATGCAGAATACCAATTAAAAATTATAACAAAAGATTAATATGAGCGTTCCAGAATTTCAGAGTGAAGAATATTTTCGTCAGGATTTTGTTCAGGAAAACCTATTATTAGACCGCATTCGTTCGGCTCTATCTTCGCAACAGGAATTTCTCCTTCCTGATAATTTAAGTTTTGAATTTTACCCAAAAATTTCGCAAGTCTATATCACATTATTCCAACCGAACAAAAATAAAATTCGCTGGGGATCAAGAAAAAAAAACCTGCAACTAACCCTACAAAGAATAATCGATAAATTAAAAACTAATAAACGTTTTTCAGATTTCGAAATTAGCGATTCAAAAAAGACACGAATATTGTTCGAAATGGTGGTGGAAGAATCTGATTGTGATATAAAAAAACTCAGAATCGACAAGTTTTCCCATAATCGATTTGAAGCCGGAATCACCGGTATTAAATATGTCTATAATGATATTTTACGATATTTTATGCCGACAGATTCGGTCACTCATAGCATATTAACCGTTAGGCAATTACTTAATTTTTTATCTAAGCAAACCGGGCACGCGAAGCGAACTTTTAGTATGAGGGAAAGGGAGCAACTGATGATGAACGAGCCCATTGAATATAAATTGGTTCAGAGTATTGCCTTTGTTAGTTCGGAAAAGGGTACGCAGCCCTTGCATCGTGGTTATCCGGTCCCTGTTGAATTTGATAAACATATTTTATATGAAAGTACTTTGGCCAGTATGGATTGGCTCATTGAGAATATGAATGATGACGGCAGTTTTTTATATTTTTACGATGGCATCAACGACACCAAAGTCGATCTCGATCATCCAAATATGACCGATCCCCTCTACAATAACATCCTTAGACATAGTGGCGGAACTATCACTCTGTTTCGCGGCTATGAAATGAGTGGAGAAAAGAAGTATCTGGATGCAGCATGTCATTCCATAAAGTTCTTCTTATCGACCTTTCGTGAACACACATATAAAGGTGAATATGCCTGTTACCCCTTTTTTAACAAAAAGTCTAAACTTGGTGGAGCCGGTGTCGGTTTAGTCGCTTTAATGCACCATTATATTCATACCGGCGATAATTGTTATCGTAACTATCTCGACGGTCTTGTAAGACATTTACTTTCGCGTATTGCAAAAGATGGTGAGATGATTGGCTACTATGTTCATCCACGCTTTAACGACGCCAATCCATTGGAGATGGATGTCATAGAAAGTATGAGCCATGAAGAGATAAAACAATTATTTTCCTTTTATTATCCGGGGGAAGCTCTGCTTGGACTGGCTTTATATTATCTACATATTCCCAATATCGAACCCTCTTTGAAACAGGAGATTAAGGGACAAAGTCTGTTGGCCCTGGACTTTTTGATGAAGATTCGTCCGGTTCGATATAAAGAACTATTTATGACCTTGCCCGCCGATGCCTGGTTGATGCAAGCCATTGAAGAATGGATGAAGGTGGATGGATTTAAAAAACAATCATACATGGATTTTGTGTTCGGCGATGCTCAGCAGATGATTGAACATATGTATCAAGAAGATAATTCTCCATGGTTTGATTATGTGGGTGGCTTTTATTACTACTACGGTGACTCGGTTTATCATGATGCCTCAAGATGTGAAGGGGTTATCGCCGCTTACAACCTGGCCAAGTTTTTAGGTGAATATGATAAAGCTGCCAGCATCATGGACATGATGTTGAAATCTGCTAAAGGCTTTATGTATACCAGGCATACACCGGAATCTATGTATGCTCATAAATATCCCATGAAGAGCCTTAATTCGTTTCGATTTAAATTAACGCGTGCCTGGGTCAGGGTTGATTCAGTTCAACATACGGCTTGCTTTTTCGCCCGTTTGTATCCTGTTTTGGATGACGTTTTGCCATAAAACCACATCTGTCCCTCTTTTTAGTTTGAAGAACGTTAACATTGTTTACGGAATCGAAAAGGTTTATTAATAAAGGTCATTGGGGATATTATTTTCGTCAAAAAAGGCTTCCCCTGGTCGTGGTATTCTCTTTTAGAGAGCTTCCCGAGGGAAATTTTTCCCATTTCAGTTATTTTAATAAAAAAACTCATAATGTCGTTTTTCTCAATTGTGTTGATAACGGTTGGTTCCAGACTGGGGTTGCCGATTTTGGAGCAACACATGAGGCTACCCTAGCTCGTCTGCAAGAGTTAATTGATGCTTTTGAGCCCAATCATATAGCCTTTTTTGGTTTTTCTATGGGAGGCTATGGGGCCATATTGTATGCCTGCCACTTGAAGCCGGATAAAGTCGTGGCCTTGGCTCCTGAACTGGAGCTTAATTTGCCTTTTAGCCGCAGTCTTGAAAATTTAAGGGAAAAACCATTATTGGGCGAAAATATTACGCAGCTTTTAAGTGAAAATAGTCATAGTGATTTTCATATTATATGGGGTGATATGGAACCGATTGATCTATATCTCGCCACAAAATACAGGCCTCATATCCATGGGAGAATCTCTTTTATCTTTGGTTGTAACCACTATATCACTACGTTTTTACGTAATAATAATCAATTAAAGCCGTTGTTTAATTCTTTAGTTTCCAGCGAGCAATATAGTCTGCCGGAAAAGTATCGTGTTGAATCCATAGAAGAGTTTAGCTTTGACGCCGCCAGAGTGTTGTTCGATTCGGTCAATGCCTATAAAGAAGGTAAATTTATGGATTCCGTAGAGCGGCTTTCGGTACTCGATATGATTTTTCAAGATTGGGCACCTTATTGGTGGTATCTGGGGCGTACCTACGTGAAGCTCAAGAATTATGGAATGGCTGAGCACAGTTTTCGTCGTGCGCTGGATATTCAAGCTGATAATGTTTATTATTTGTTTGATTTTGCCAATATATTGCAATTACAAAATAATAAAGAGTCGGCAATACAGATATTAAATCGATTAATAAACCAGCCCATGATCGGTAAACGAGCGGAAAGATTGCTCGCAAGATTGTAACGAAATAATGGATTTTTAAAAAAATACAATATAAAACAACGCAATATAAAACCTAGGTCCATCAACCAGCATCTTTATAATAAGGAATAATAAAATTGGCCATACAATTGGATGCCAAACAGATTGCCCAAGCGACTGCGGGCGAATGGCATGGAAATATATACGGTAATGAAGGATTTAGTGCTGTCACCGTATTATCCAATGCAGCCCCTGGAAACTTATGTATCACCGTCGACAGCACCCGAAAATGGCAGAGAGCAGGTGTAAAGCCTCCCAGCGAAGAGAAAATCCATGCCGCCGCCGCTAAAGGTGCCAAGGCTTTTGTGGTGGGAGAAAATTTCAACTTTGACGTACCTTATCCGATTCTAAAAGTAGCAAATACCTGGGACGCGCTTTCCCAAATATCTGATATGAATCGTGATTCTACCATTGCCAAACGTATATTAGTCACCGGTTCGGTAGGAAAGACTAACTATAAACTGATGATGCATCATTGTTTTTCGCCGCTGACTAATATCCATGCCGTATTAAGTAGTGCCAATCTTAACGTTCCCATATGGTGCAGTTTGGCTTCCATCGGTAATAAGGATAAATTGGCTGTGGTAGAGGTTTCAGTGGCAAACCCCAATCGTGGTCGTACCCGCAGTGCCCTCATCAAACCACATATTTGTGTGCTTACTAATATCAGCTCTTCTCACACGGCTTATCACGGTTCAGTCGAAAACTTAATCCATGCTAAAGCCGAATCGGTTCTTAGTTTGGAAGAGGGTGGAATTGTCTTAATGAGTGCCGATCATCCCTATTTTAATCAATTAAAGGATGAAGTACAGCGCTTAAGGCCGGTACCGGTATTAACTTGGGGAAAACAGGATTTTTGTGATGCTCAGTTGTTGGGCGCCGATTATGAATTGAACGCCTCCTGTTGGAAAGTAAAGGCAAAAGTGATGGGTAATCGCTATGACTATCAAATTGGTACCCATCATAGTTTTGCTCCTATATCCAGCCTCAGTATCTTGCTTTCAGCAGCGGTAACCGGAGTGGATGTAGAAGGGGTTGCAAAGCAATTGGCATCCTATATTCCGGGAGATACTACAGGACGTTTATACGATGTACCTCTGGAAGAGGGGCAATTTAAACTTTTCGATTATAGTCAACGTGGTTCAATTGAAGGGTTTCGAGCCGCTATATCCGATCTTTACCGATTGGCACCTCGTAATAGAAGAATTATTATGGCTTTGGGTGAGAGCCGTGATTTAGCTGAAGATGATGAAAAACAAGTACATGAAGAGATTGCCGAACTCATTCAGGTTGATCGCACAGCCAAAGTATTTACCGTTGGCGGTGGAATGAAAATATTGCGGAGTTATTTGGCTGATTCCAATATTTTGGAAACCCACACAGATACTCCTGAAGAGTTACAAGAAGAATTATTAGATACCATAAAAAACAACGATATTGTATTTATTCAAGGACACCACCGAGTTTGGATGTCCCGCATTGTTAAGACCATCGACCGCCGTTGGGGATTGAATCTAAGTCTTTCACCTAATTTGGCAGGAGATAGTGATGAGCCGGAAATTGAATCTGGCGATCCTGACACAATTTCCAGCTTCCTTGCCGTTGGTGATGTTATGATGACGCGGGATTTTCCGGGACGTTTAATTGAAGAGGGTAGTGACTGGGTATTTGGTAAATTGGCTGCAGATATGCAAAAAGCCGATAGTTGCCTGGCTAATCTGGAGTGTGTTATCAGTCAACGCGGGGATTATATTTCCAAACTGAAGGAAAAGCGTCCGTTTCATTATCGAGCCCCCCAATTTGTCAGCGAAGTTTTCAGCAAAGCCGGGTTTACCCTGTTATGTACGGCAAATAATCATTCAATGGATTATGGTGCGGAAGCATTAACCGAACAGCTCAATCTTTTGGAACAGATGGGAATGCCTTATGTCGGATCGGGACGTAATTTGGAGGAATCTAAACGTTGGCATATTCAACAATGTGGTGCGACCAAGGTCGCGGTAATCGGTTTTGATACCACAGCTCCCTATAGTGTCGCAGATGAAAATACCGCGGGTAATTTTTATTTACCTGGTACCTTAGAGGCGATGGTTGAACTGCAACCTTTAATCCAACAAGCCAGAAAACAGGCTCATATCGTTTTGCTGACCATGCACTGGGGGGATAATTGGAAAGAGACGCCAAAACCGGCAACGGTGGAATTAGCTCATGCTATTATTGATGCCGGAGCCGATGCCATTTTAGGACATTCATCGCATATTTTACAAGGGATAGAGATCTACCAAAATAAACCCATTATTTATGATATGGGCTCATTTTTATTTGACCGAGTGAGCCAGGCTAGAATGCGGGATTCTGCTTATTTTGAACTTAAACTCAGTCAAAAAGGAATTCATGAAGTCATGGTGTCTCCGGTTTATCTTTCTCGCTGTCGAGTTAGGCGTTCGCAAAACTCTCGTCGTAGAATCTTAGACCTGATGTTAGGATTAAGTGCAGATCTGGGGACTCAACTAACTGAAAGAGATGGTCACCTAAGTATTCAGCTAGAGATGGATGAGTCGCCAAGAAAAATACAGAATCATTCAATGGAAGTCGGTTTTAGTAACCCAGCTCAAAACAAGCTAAAAACACTCACAGAAATCGATCTAAGTCTCTTTAACTCAGGTAATATTCAGCCACAAGGTCGAATAATTAACGTTGGTGGGGGATTAGAAGTCGCTGCTTTTAAGCATCCTAAACAAGTTTTTCCCGGTTATGCATTTGTATTTGAAATTCAGTTTCGCTGTCTTATAGAGAGGTCCATGCGTTGGCGTGGTGAAATCAGTTTTTATGATCAGGAGGGTAATCGCACCTATTTGCGTTATCCTATAGCTGATGGAAGTTGGCACAATACTCGGTCGGGAAGCGAACAGTGGTTTGCGGATACCACCTTGGTCAGAACTCCTCGTGAATTAGGCATAGGTCGATATAAGCTCTATTGGAATATTTGGTCCAGAGACGAAAATAAAGATGTCGTCTACTGGATTGATAAATATGCGGCCGAAAGAGCTATTGAAAAGGGAATTTACGTCGGCGAGATAGAAATTACCAAGGCAGTCCAAAAAGGGGTGGCCGGTGTAGATTGGGATACCGAATTAGCTTACCAAGAGCCTTTAGTGAAATACAGCAATCATTAAATTAACTGATTGCGACGTTCAGTGGATAATTTAGATGCATGAAAATAAATATATTTTTACCCCTGGTCCGGTAAAAATGGCAGATGAAATAATTTCGGTGGGGGGTAAGCAAACGCCTTATTTTCGGAATCGAGAATTTTCCCAAGTATTGCTGGAATGCGAGCAAAAATTAATTTCTTTTGCTAATGCGCCGCAGGGAAGCCGAGTTATCTTTCTAACCGGCTCCGGAAGTGCGGCAATGGAAGCGGCGGTTATAAACTTTTTTGACTCCGGTCGAAAGCACATCGTTATTAATGGCGGCGGATTTGGTCAGCGTTTTGTCGATATTGCTCAATTGCGCCAATTCGATATTTATGATGTGCGACCAAATCTTTGTAATTTAAGTGATGTTTCCGGTTTGGATGAGTATACAGATGCTTCGGTATTGTGTGTCAATGGTCATGAAACCAGTATCGGTCTCCTATATGACCTGGATGCTATCGGACGGTTTTGTCACTCTAATGGAATTTTAAACATTGTCGATGCAATCAGTTTATTTGTAACCGATCCTATTGATATGCAAAAGCAATTTATCGATGTTCTGTTGATCGGTTCTCAAAAAGGATTGGCTTTGGATCCGGGATTATCTATGATTATATTGTCGCCAAAGGCAATAACACAGATTCAACCGACCAACTCTCTTTATTTCGGTTTTCAGAACTATTTAAAAGACGGTCTAAGAGGTCAAACGCCTTTTACTCCGGCTGTATCGGTTATTTTGCAGTTACATCAACGTTTAAATCAAATTGAAAAACATGGTATTACCGAAGAGCAAAAAAAAGCCCGAGAAGTTGCTGAATATTTCCGTCAAGCAATTAAACCGCTGCCTTTGAAAGCTTATACGGAATATCTGCCCAATGCCCTAACCGCTTTAACACCTACCGATGACCGCAAAGCCGGAGAGTTGGTTGAGCTGTTGGATAAACGTTATGATGTTATTGTGACACCTAACGGTGGGCCATTGGCCGATGTGGTGTTTCGAGTCTCTCACATGGGGGATATGAATATAGAGTATATCGATCATTTAATTAACGCCCTTTACGATATATATGGAGTAAAACGATGAAAGTTTTGATTATGGCCGCAGGAGTTGGAAGTCGTATTAGTCGTCATTTACAGAGTCAGCCAAAATGTTGTGTTGAAATTCAGGGTAAACCGTTAATTAAACATACCTTTGACCTATTCAATCGCAAGGGAATCCATAATATTGCTATTGTTACCGGTTACCAGGAAAAATATATTCATCAGGCATTAGAAGGCTTCCAATATGCGAGATTTTATAATCCTTTTTTTAGGGTCGCCAATTCCATTTCATCGGTATGGTTTGCCAGGGATTTTCTAACAGCCAACGAAGATATCCTAATTATGAATGGAGACGTATTTATGGAAGACTCCGTGCTTGAGACCATAATGAAAGAGGAAAAATCGCCGGTTTTGTTAAGTGATAGCACTCGTATTGAAGATGCCGATTACCGTTTTCAATGGCAAGGTAATCTATTAAAAAAATATGGTAAGGAACTAAGTAATAAAGAAACAACCGGAGAGTATGTGGGGATCGCCAAACTGAAAAAAGAGGACATCTTACCGTTTAGGCAGAGTATTATCGATGCCGTTTCAACCGAAGACTACCAGTGCTGGTGGGAAGATATTCTTTATCGTTCAATTGGTGAGGGAAAAGATATCTATATTCATGATATTGCCGGTCAATTTTGGGCAGAGGTCGACTATATTGAAGATTATCAACGCATTAAAGATTTTGTTGAAAAGTTTTAGGGCTTATAAAATTGATACGAAAACTTATGGGGTGTTCCATTTATGCCAATTGGAATCGAACTAAATAAAAAATATAGTTCTCACTGGATTGCATTTCCGATAACACTTTTTTTATTGATGGTACTTTACTAATTCCAGCAGATAACTATTTTCCGGTTTGCTTAAATCGGTATCGTTTAATAAGCAGTTCAGTACCAGAGTATAAGTGTCGATTGAAGTACCGTACTTGGGTTTTAAATGAGTGCTCAGTGCAGGAGCGCAATTAACCTCAAGAATACGATAATCGCCTTCTTGATTTACAATCATATCAATACCTGCGTATTTTATATTAAGGCTTTCGCATACCTGGGCAGCGATGACTTTATATTCTTCCTTAAACAGTTCGGTGACGTTGGTTGCCTGTCCTCCTAAGGAGGCATGAGAATTATAGCTTAGGATATAACGTTCACCATCGGGTAGAATCGTTTCCCAATTATTGCCGTCATTGAATACGCTGAGACGTAAGGAATTATTGATTCGAATACGAGAGCGACTTACCAGGTTTTTGGCACGGATCAAATCATCGATTTGTGTTTTCCCGTCGCCGGTAATACTGGCTGGAATAAATTTAAGTACGGCTTTGACTTGACCACTGATGACCATAACTCGATAGGTGATGCCGACAAAAAATTCCTCGACCAGCACGGGATCGATATCTTCCATTTTAATCAGTTTTTTGACCGAATGGAGCATTCTTTCCGGGTTTAATATGTTGGTAACCACTCCGTAGCCCTCTCTTTTATCGGTGGGTTTTAATACCAACGGATAATTAAGAGGCAGTTCTTGAATGGCCTTTTTGCTATTTAATTGATAAAGTGAGTATTCATGGGAGGTGTTAACTTTAAAGCCTTTCTTTTTAAGAAAGACATTGGTCCGGTGTTTATCTTGAACCGTAGCAATCCCGTCTTTATCGTTTACTCCGCCGAAATAGCTACGTTGTAGTCCGATTTTATCACCTTGTGTTAATACAAAGGTACGGAAATAGGATGGTTCAAAATCAACATCATGTTCTTGGCATAAATCGATAATGTATTTTCTAAACGTGACTTGTTCAATAAAACGATTCATCCGGTATTCCTGTAGATCGTCTAGATATTGGAACAAAAAGTCTTGATTCAGGTCTAGGAGTTGAAACATATCTAGCTGATTGACGGACGCTATCTCAAAAGAAACATCGGCGTAAACCTCATGTAGGGAAAACTGGATATAAAAAACGGCACTTCGATGATTTAATATGGCCTTTTCATAATCGGTTTCAATTTTTTTAAAGTAATTTTTTGCCGCAAAGAACTCTGTGATTGTTTGTTCTAAAGGACCTTTACAGTTTGCCCCTGTAAAGAGAGATTTATTTTCATCGGAACTAATTTCCAAGCTTTCCATGACTATCTTGAAACGAGGGGTGTCGAGGTTAGGGGTGTAGCATATGCAGTGGGATAAGCTTTTATCGATGTTCAGCTTGGGTTGAAATAGGTTACGTGCATTTTTTAGGTGGTGAAAGGCTTGTTGGCAATTCATCCAAGTATAGATTAAGTATTTATCTAAATTAAAACCATGTGTTAAATCGATAATTAAAGAGGGCGACAGTAGGACATCCTCGTGGCTAACCATTTTGTTTAGTACTAAACACTGTTTGGCATAAATTAGTTGGTTCTTGGTATAGATATCCTCATAGGTTGCCAACAATATATTTTGACTTAAGGATTGTGGGTAGTCGGTAATTTTTCTAATCTGATCAAAATTACCCGGCTGATTGGTTAAAAATAAAATTTGCATGAATTATTGGTACCTTATCCCCGATAGGATTAAACCTGTTTGAGGCGTTCTATAAATGCAGACATGAGCCGACATATTTCAGCAATATTCTGGTCATCTTCATCATCGATTGAGTGACCAAACACTCTGCTGGAGGGATTTTCCAGGATTTCTCCAACCAGTTTCTGACCTTCTACAATTTCTTGCATTATTTCATCAGTAGTAAATGCGTCGAATATGCTGGGTTCTTCGAAAATAGCGGGGTAAAATCCATGAAAAAGTAATAAGTGGTTTAATAAAATTGTGATAAATACGCGAGTATTTCCATCGACGAAAGGATGTAAGCGTTCCAGTTCCTTTATAAAATTGACGATATAGCGCATTTTTTCCATTTGTGGTACATTGTCAATAGTTCGATTAAATTCGTCCAATTTAACTTGTATTTTGGATGTTATGTTTTTCTGGACCTGGGCGCGTGCTTTTAAGTAGAGGTCTTTAGGAGCTTTATCTAAAGAGGCCTGATTCAGATCCGGTGGTAAATCCCCCACTTCTGCAATGTAACGGATTTTTTTACCGTTGCTAATCGCATTGTAGAGATCTTCGGGGTTTTCACAGCCCTGAATATCTTTTTTAAAGGCTTCGGTTAACTTACGATCACCTAATAATTCTTTTAGTCCATCTTTGCTGGTTGCTCTGGGACGAACTAGAAAACTGATACGAAACTCTCTAACTTGTCCCGGATAGCGATTTTTACGCAATTTTTTTTCAATTTTATAAAAAGTTAAATCATGCAGACGGGATAGATAAGCTAAGGTAACTCCGTCGGGTAGGGTAAAATTATCAATCATATGAGCGTATGCTAAACTCATACCCTCAATACATCCCGGTTGCCTTTCTTCGTATCCTACCCAACCATTTTCCTTGGTATAAAATCGACCATCGACAAAAAAACGAAATAACTGTCGATGATCAAATTTTTTTAATATTTCTAGATTTTCCATATATGAGCACTAAATTTTTATTATAAGTTGATAAGTTGCCGTATTTTCATTAAAAACACATTTTAAATATTGCTTATAGTATTTTTATACTGAATCTTATCATTATAAGATTGGTTTTAAAAATTGATGAAAAAGTTTTTTAGTTGGCGATAATTTAAAAAATAAGTAATAATATTAGTTTTTGCAGACAATTACGGATTTTTCGAATAGAAGTCTTTTTTAATGCAATATAAGGTTAAATAATAAAAGCTTTTAAAATACATAGGATTTCCAGTGACAGAAGAAACATTAAAAGAAAAGGAGCTGTTGGAAGAAGAGCAAGAACACATTTTCGATGCTCAAACTGCGCATTTTGATGATCCGTTACTTGATTGTCTAGTGATTATAACAAAATTGGATCATAACCCATTTTCAGCAGATTCCCTGCGTGCCGGTTTACCTTTGGTAGAAAACCGGATAACCCCAGAGCTATTCCATCGAGCAGCCAAACGAGCCGGTTTTCAGTCAAAAATTGTTGAAAGATCGTTAAAAGATATTCCCACTATCGTTTTACCGGTAGTCTTGATGCTTAAAAACAATCAGGCTTGCGTCCTAGAATCCATTGATTATGAAAGTAATCGAGCAGTTATTGTTCTGCCTAGTCAAGGGAAGGAATTACAAAAACGAATTACTATCGAGAAACTGGAAGAGATTTACCTAGGGTATTGTATTTTTGTTAATAAAGAGTTTATGTTCGATAATCGAACTCCTGAAAATATTACCACCCATAACAAGCATTGGTTTTGGGGGACCTTATGGGAAAATAAGGGAATATATCGCGATGTTTTAATTGCTTCGTTTTTTATTAATTTATTTGTTATTGCCACACCGATATATATTCGGGTGGTATATGATCGGGTTATTCCCAATAACGCCATGGAAACTTTGTGGGTTATCTCTATCGGTGTACTGATTATCTTCCTTTTTGAATTTCTGTTGAAAACCTTACGTGGGCATTTTATCGATGTGGCGGGGAAAAAAGCTGACATCATCCTGTCATCGCTGATCTTTGAAAAAATTATGGCCTTACGGATGGAAAATAGGCCCGAATCCGTCGGTGCCTTTTCCGATAATGTTCGTGCTTACGAAAACATCCGTAACTTTATGACTTCGGCGACTATCGCTATTTTTATCGATGTACCGTTTTTCCTGCTATTTGTTTTTGTTATCTATCTGTTTGCCGGTAATATGGCCTGGATACCTTTGGCTGCTGTTGCCGTCATTTTTGCCTATAGCCTTCTAATTAAAATACCAATTAGGAAACTGGTTCAAAATACTTTCAGGACGTCTTTGCAAAAAAATGCAACTCTGATTGAGAGTATGACATCCGTGGAAACCATTAAAACCATGGGAGCAGAAGGGAGAGTACAAAGGAAATGGGAAGAACCTGTCGGTTATATGGCTAACCAGGGATTAAAGGTACGATTGTTGACTCAATCAATCGGCAACTTTTCCAGCTTTGTGATGCACTTTACGACTATCGTGGTGATGATTTACGGTATTTATTTGGTCTCTTTGCATGAATTGAGTGCCGGTACGCTTATCTTATGTTTTATGCTTACCCGTCGGGCCATAAGCCCTATGGCTAAAGTAGCTGGTATGATTGCCAATTTCCAAAATACCAAAGCCTCTTTGGATTCTCTCAACAAAATTATGGAATTACCGGTAGAACGTGAAGATGAGCAGAAATTTATCCATCGTCCTGTTTTTAGCGGTAAAGTGGAATTTAAAAATGTTGATTTTAGTTATCCAAAACAGCAAACAAAGGCCCTTTCCAATATTAACATATCCATTAAATCCGGTGAAAAAGTTGCTTTTATCGGACGCATTGGTTCCGGTAAAACCACCTTGGAAAAATTGATCCTGGGATTATATAAACCCATCTCGGGTCAGGTACGAATGGATGGGGTGGATTTGAGTCAGATTGATCCGGCTGATTTACGTCGCAATATCGGTTACGTTGCCCAAGATATCACTTTATTCCATGGAACGGTGAGGGAAAATATTAGTATTCGTGCTCCCTATGTATCGGATGAAGAAATTCTGCGTGTAGCCGAGCTGGCAGGAGTTACCGATTTTACTAATCGTCATCCGGCCGGTTTTGACATGCCTGTGCAGGAGCGTGGTGAAGGTTTATCCGGAGGACAGCGGCAAAGTATTGCTATTGCACGAGCATTACTATTAAGCCCTCCCATTATGTTGATGGACGAACCTAGTAATGCTATGGATAATAATACTGAAGCTGAACTGAAAAATAAGTTAAAAGACGTTGTTAAGGACAAAACACTTATTTTGATTACCCATAGGGCATCTTTGTTAGAGTTGGTTGATCGGCTAATTATCCTCGATAATGGTGAAATTATTGCAGATGGTCCGAAAGAGCAAGTATTAGAAGCCCTGAAACAGGGACGGCTTAAAATTAGGAAAGGTTAATCGATGGCAGCAGAACCAAAAAGTAAAAAGAGAAAAACCGGAAGAAAAACTAGTTATAGCCCGGAAGATCTGGACTATATGCGCAGTACCAGTGCGGCTATGTTGGAACAAACTCCAAAACGTTCTCGCTTACTCTTCTATTCATTAATACTTTTTTTTACGGTAATGGTAGTTTGGGCCTTTTTTGCCGAAATTGATGAAGTGACCCGCGGTAGAGGCAAAGTCATACCCTCACAAAAGGTTCAGGTGATTCAAAACCTGGAGGGTGGGATTATTGCTGATATTTTGGTTAAAGAGGGACAAATTGTTAAAAAGGGTCAAATTTTATTAAAAATTAATGATACCGGCTTTAAATCTTCCTTTATGGAAAGTCGTCTAAGATATCTTGAGTTATTGGCAAGGGCAGCACGTTTGCAAGCGGAGGCCGATGGAAAGAAAAACTTTAATGTTCCGGAAGAAGTATTAAAGGGAAAACCGGAGCTGGCTAGAAATGAGCAATCATTATTTACCTCAAGAAAACGGGGGCAAGAAAATAGTTTATCGATAATCAAGATCCAGACCAAAAAGTTTCAGCATGAGCTTTCTGAAGCTCGGAGTAAGGCCAAGCAAGTCAAACGGAATTTAAAATTGGCCAAAAAAGAGCTGAATATTATTGAACCGTTGTATAAGAGTGGTGCTGTTTCACAAGTAAAATTGATTCAGGTGGAACGTTTGGTAAACGACCTGGAATCGGAGCTAGATGGAATCACCAGCTCTTTACCAAGACTTGGAGAAAGTATTAAAGAATCGCGCCAAAAGGAAAAAGAGATAGTTTCCACTTTTCGTAGTGAAGCTCGAGAAGAATTAAATTCGGCTCTGGCTGAGATTCCGCGAATTAGAGAATCTATCGGCTCATTAAAAGACAAGGTTAGCCGACGTGAAGTGCGTTCACCGGTTAAAGGAACCGTCAAGCAGCTGTTGGTGAATACGATTGATGGGGTGGTACAACCTGGGATGGATCTGATAGAAATTGTCCCCCTGGACGATGCTTTGGTGGTAGAGGCTAAAATCAGGCCTAAAGATATTAGCTATCTTTTTCCCGGACAAAAAGCCAAGGTAAAAATCACCGCATATGACGCTGCTCGCTATGGTAGCTTAGATGCCGAAGTGATTCACATCAGTGCGGATACGATTAAAGACTCAGAGAGTGGCAAAGAGGAGAGTTACTACATGGTTAGGGTTAAAACCGATCAAAATTTCCTAAAAAGTGGTGATATTAAATTACCCATTATTCCTGGTATGGTTACCGAGACAGATATTTTGTCCGGTAAAAGAACTGTTATGGACTACATAATAAAACCGGTGCTAAAAACTAAGAGCACGGCATTAACAGAACATTAATTATTAATAAGGTTTTCCGTCAATTCTTAAACCCGGCGTAAAATGTCGCCCAGGTGTAATTGTTGAATGCGGTTGCCAAAGTGTTGGTTGTTTTTTGGAACGAACGATAGATTGACCGATAGCTAAATCCGATTGAATATGTTCAGCAGAACATTTCTTATTACCACAATCGCCCCAGGTTAAGTGTTTTACATGATTGCCGAAGTTGTCTGAAAGAAACAGACCATCCCCATGGCGCTTTAGTTTTAAAGCTGCACTGAAGTTTGCCTGTTGTATAATGGCATTTCCAAAACTACCAATCGGTATTCCTCCTCCAAACACGACAATGGCTTTGCCGGGGAAGAGTTTGGTGCCAATGGGGAACACATGAAGTAGATTATTTTGATTTCTAAGCTGCCACCCGGTCAGACAAACGGCTTGTTTTCCCACATTTAAAATCTCAATAAACTCATCTTGTTGGGCATCTCGAATTCCATCATGATTACTGTCTCCTTTCAATGATTTATCGGGGTCTGCTAAAATTTCGCTAATAAAAAGTGATTTTCCAGCTGTTTGAGGGCTGCTTAGACAAGGTAATTGATTAATATGATGACTCAAATACCAGGCTGCGGAGAGTGATATCTGTTTTGAATTGTGTTCCGCTTTGGGAACGATGGCCAAACGCCAGTTAAAGGGAGAATTTAGCTTCCTCGCTTGTTTTTGAGCGGTTTCGAAAAAGTGTATCGCCCGTTTATAACGATTTTCTCCTTGAGAGAGAGCTGGTTTGTTTATAGCTTTATCGTTAGGAGAAGTATTCTCCTCTCCAACAAGAATGCTTAACTTATGATTAAAACTCTTTGTTAAAGACTGCTTGTCGATTGGACTACCTTGCAGACCAAAGGGTATAAAAAGGTTTTTATTTTTACCCATTCCTTTGCTTGGAATGGTATACCAATCGGCATTAGCTGCAGCGGCATTAATCACCCGACTCTCGGGTGAAAAGATTAACATACGTTGTACAAATTGTGCACCGGCCCCATGACCGTATAAGAAATAACCGCAAGCGTCCAAATTCAGTTTTTGTTTAATGCCTTCAAATAGATGTTCTAACTCATTGTAAAGAAATTCGTACGGCTGTTTCCATTGGGAATGGTGAAATTGTCCATCGGATACTGAGCCGTTGTTAGTCACGCCAAATGTAAATTGCATCGTTTTAGGAAAGTCTCTCTTGGAAAATTCAGGCGCCACAATAAGGGCATTAAAACGCTCGGCAATCGGTGCAAATTCAGCGATTAATGCTTTGGCATCGCGATTGTGGTCGTGAATTAAAAATCCTATAGGACTGTCAACGCTGTGCTTGCTGGGTAGATAAAAATAAGTATTTAAAGGCAGCTGATTTTCATGGGTTAAAAATTGAAAAGAACCGATTTTATTTTTTTTGTCAAGCTGAATATTTTCTATTTGACTGGGGAAGAGGTCGGTTCTACGGCAAAACTCTGATTCTGCCGCATGAACCGGATAAGTCAAACTTATGCCTAGCAGAAAAATTAAAAAGAAAATCATATTATTTAGACGATAGGATTTAGGATAATCTGTTTTTGTATTCCTCATAACCAAATTCTTTAATTATTTTCAGCAGATTGTCTTTCGTCCAAATTGCCAAGGTAGGTAATTTAATCCCATTAAAGGTCGTGTTTTTTACAAAGGTATAGTGAATTTGATCTTTAAAGATTACTTTATCGCCGATTTGTAGTGGTTGATCGAACGAATAATCCCCCATTATATCCCCGGCCAGACAAGTATTTCCACCCAGACGATAGGTATGGGATTTTTCACCTGCTTCTCCTGCGCCCTCTACATCGGCTCGATAGGGCATAGCCAAAGTGTCGGGCATATGTGCCTCGGCTGAACTATCCAAAATAGCAATGTCCATACCGTTATGAATAATATCCAAAACCGAGCAGACTAAATCTCCGGTTTGCCAGCCAATCGCTTCACCGGGTTCCAGATACACCTCTATATTTTTGTAGCGTTGTTTGAAAGACTTTATGACCTCGATTAAACGTTCAACATCATAATCGGCACGGGTTATGTGATGTCCGCCACCAAAATTAATATATTTCATGTCCTGAATATAAGGACCAAATTTTTCCTCAAAGACAGCCAATACAGCTTCCAAGGCATCGACATTTTGTTCGCATAAGGCATGAAAATTTAAACCATCCAGATCGGTTAATAGGCTCTTATCAAAGTTCTTTAAGGTCGTTCCCAAACGGCTAAATGCTCCACAGGGATTATAGAGATCTACCGGAGAAGATGAAAATTCAGGATTAACTCGTAAAGATAAGTGAATGTGCGGATTAATCTGTCGGACCTTATCCTTAAATCGGCTTAACTGGCCGGGGGAATTAAAAACCACATGCTCACTGATTTGAGCGATTTCAACAAGGTCTTGTTCTTTGAAGGCGGGGGAATAGGTATGCACCTCTTTGCCAAAAGTTTCATGAGCTAACTTTGCTTCATGTAATCCACTGGCTGTACAGCCGTCCAAGTATTGCGATATTTGGCCAAAAGTAGACCACATGGCATATCCCTTTAGAGCCAAAAGTATCTTGGCTCCCGAGGCATTTTTTACCTGTTGTAATCGTTGCAGGTTTTTTTCCAGCAACGATTCATCGCATACGTAACACGGTGTTGGTATCTGAGAAAAATCGATACTCATAAAGGCTTTATTTATTCCGTATCCATTTCAATGAGTTTCCAGGGTAAGCCCTGAACGTTAAGCTGTTCCATAAAGGGATCGGGATCAAATTCTTCGACATTAAATACGCCGTTACCTGTCCACTTATTCTCTGCTATCATTTTTGCACCAATGACCGGTGGAACCCCGGCAGTATAGGACACCGCCTGAGAATTTACCTCAGCATAACATTCCTGATGATCGCAGATCTGATAGATGTATATTTTGCGTTTTTTGCCATCTTTAATGCCTTCGGCAACGATACCGATATTGGTTTTTCCCTTGGTTCTGGGGCCTAAAGTTGCGGGATCGGGTAGCAGCTTGGTTAATAATTGAATGGGAATAACCTTGACACCATTGACTTCCACTTCGTCGATACGCAACATACCGACATTTTCCAGACATTTCATATGGGTTAGATAACTTTCCCCAAAGGTCATAAAGAAACGAATTCGCTTTAAACCTTTAATATGTTTAACCAATGATTCCATCTCTTCATGGTATAGAAGATAGCTATCTTTAGGCCCTACTTCGGGATAATCCCAAACCATCTTGATTTCCATTGGCTCGGTGGTAATCCACTCGCCATTTTCCCAATAGCGACCATTGGCACTGACTTCGCGTAAATTGACTTCGGGGTTAAAATTGGTGGCAAATGGATAACCATGATCTCCAGCATTACAATCTAGTATGTCAATGGTGTGAATTTCATCAAAATAGTGCTTTTGAGCGTAGGCGCAGAAAATATTGGTTACACCGGGATCAAATCCACAACCCAGCAAAGCCATGGTTTTGGCATCTTTAAAGTTATCATGTCGGATCCATTGTTCTTTATATTCGAAATGGGCAGTATCCGGATGTTCGTAGTTGGCAGTATCAATATAAGAGACACCGGTAGCAGAACAAGCATCCATAATGGTGAGATCCTGATAGGGAAGTGCCACATTGATGACAATATCAGCTTCCGTATGTTGGATTAACTCAATGACTTCCTCAGTGTTGTCAGCATCGACCTGAGCAATTTCAATTGCCCCCTCCGGTAACTGCTTTTGAATTTTTTCACAACGACTAAGCGTTCGGCTAGCTAATACGACTTTGGAAAAAGTCTCCTTGTTTTGTACACATTTATGAGTGGTTACGCCACCCACTCCACCGGCACCAATAATCAATACAGTAGTCATTTTATATTTACCCGAATTAACTGGAAGAATTGTACGAAGTCTAGTTTAGAAGGGGAAAATTATACAATATAAATTTATAAGTAACTATTCAGTTTACTTATATTTTCTCATTACTACGTTGCCTATGTATAATGAAGTTAAGAAACGACAATTGGACGTGATCTTGAGTAAAAAAAGAGACTGATTTTTCACCGAGAACAAGTTGTAGAAAAAAGCAATTTAAAAACAAAAGGCATCTAACAAGTGCTTCGAGGATGAAAAAAAGCTGCCCTTGTTTTTTCGTATTAATTAAAGGTCGAGAGGGCTGTTTTATTTTGCAGCTCGAGCATGAGTTAGGTACTATAGTGGTAACGGAGTTGGGCTATAAGAATAGTGTCATTTTTGATATTTGTAGACGATTCTATGTTCATCATTAATACGTCCAGACCAATAACCTGAAAGGCCATGCTTTAGTAGTTCATGCTTACCAATACCTTCGTATGGGGAATGTGTGATGTTTTTAATAAGAACATTGATTCGTATAAGTATTTTTTATCGGTCTGATACTAGTAAATGTCGTTTCCCATGCAGTTGAGGAAAAAGTTAACTTCATTCAATGAGATCTCTTTGTTTGCCACCACCATCCTCAAGTTCTGCAATGGATTCAAGTAACTTCCTTGCATTGGCTGGAGAACGAAGTAAATAGGTTGTTTCTTCCATGGCCTCATAATCTTCAAGAGATATCATGACTGCAGGAGATTCGCTCTTACGAGTAATTATTATCGGGGCATGGTCGTTGCACACCTTCTCCATTGTATTGGCAAGGTTTACACGAGCAGCGGTATAACTAGTGGTATCCATTGTAACTCCAAAAAGTGCATGTACGTAAAACTGTTTGATTCAAATAGGTCATACCACCATTTCCACCTTCGTTTCATATAAACCATTATGTAGAAATTTCCATTTGTTTATTTGCTAATTCAAAAACTAAGCAGGCTGAAAAGTCACATTAATTATTTAAAAAAGTATTTTTTTAACTTGGCAAGTGGAAAAAATATGGCTAATAATATAATCCTAAAGAGATTAATATTAGGGGGCAACTAGAATAGGTAGGATGAGTATGAATTGTATAAAAAAATTGCAGGGATTAAAGCAACCGGCAGACGTTTTTGATATGTTAGATTCTGCTTCAGAAGTTAGAGGGAATACCACTCACCTGATTGGCTTTGAGTTCGACGGTACCGCTTGTTATCGCAAAGGGGCGCTCGAAGGTCCCGATGATATTCGCCGTCAATCGCCGGGCATTGAATCATTTTCGCCGTATTTAAATCATGATACCCAGGATATAGCCGCGCTCGACTTGGGTAATTTACCTGTCGGTGATGGGGAAAATATCGAAAGTAATTGGCATCAGGCAAGTGATTATTTCTTTTCCATGACTCAGGATCTTAATCTGGTTGAAGATAAAGTCCGTTTTTTAACTTTGGGAGGAGAGCATTCCATATCCTTTGCCCCCATTGTAAGTTATTTAAAGCAATATCCTGACCTGGTGATACTCCATCTGGATGCCCATGCCGATCTTCGCGATGGCTATGAGGGCTACCATTTTTCACATGCTTCAATTATCTGCCGAGTGCTGGAACGTATGAAAGCAGAGCATGAGTTGATTCAATACGGGATTCGTTCGGGAACTCGGGAGGAGTATCAATGGATGCGTAAACATAAGAGCATTTGTTTTTCTCAGTCCCAATTTATAGAAAAAGTTGCGGCTATTCCCGAGCAAAGGCCCATCTATTTAACATTGGATCTGGATTACTTTGATCCGGCTTTTTTCCCCGGCACCGGGACACCGGAACCAGGAGGTGAAGATTTTCATTCGTTTATTAAGCTAAATCGGCTTCTGGCAAGTAAAAACTTTGTCGGTGCAGATGTAGTGGAACTGGCTCCGGCAATCGACCCGACCGGAAACAGTAGTGTTTTTGCAACTACTGTAGTTAGAGAGCTGCTATTGTCTTTGGATTTAAGTGCGAAACGTTAGCCCTAAATGTTATTGAGATAACCGTTTTGAAGTAAAATTTGTTTAAGTTTATCGACAGTTTGGCTTTTTTCGTTCGGTTTATCAAAAACGCTTTTTTCCAGTTCATTAGTTAATGTTTCGAAAAGGAGCTCTTGGTCATAACCCAGTTCCTTTATTCCATGAGAAATACTATCGGATTTAATTAGCTCATTGATTACATATCCGGTTTCATCGTATCGTATCGTGCATTCGGTAGGATGAGAAAACAGATTGTGATTCATTCCCAAGGTTTCCTGGTAAGCGCCGACATTAAAAAAGGCCAGAAAATAGTCTTCGCTTTCCAGATCTACATCGTGTAAGTATAAAGGGGTTTCGGTACTAAATGGAATTTCCCCATCACTATCACAGGTAATATCCCATAAGCTGGCGGCACGAATGGGACGAATGTCCAGTTTATGGATTGGCATTACCGGGAAATTTTGTTGAAGTCCCCAGAAATCGGGTAGACTCTGAAAAAATGAGCTATTGACTAGATAGCGTTCTTGCAACTTGGCCTGTAAACGTTCCAATTCTGGAGTTTGTGTTTCCTGGGATAGATAGAGTGATTTTTTTATAATCTGATGTACCAATATTTCGGCATTGGAACGGTCATTTAAGGTAATGTAACCGAGGTCAAATAAGGTCAATAGAGATTCAATATGATCCAATGCATCGTGTAAATATTCGATACAATTATAGGGTGTTAAATCATCGTACAATAATTTTAGTTCATTGATTAACGGAGGATTGGAATCTCCCAGGTTTAATTGTCGTTTATTGTAATCTTGAGTAAATAATTCTAAGACGGGGGTAACTAGAACAGCATGAGAAGCAACGATAAAACGTCCCGATTCGGTATAGATGTCGGGATGTTCAACACCTTTATTATTCATAATTTCCTTTAACAAAAATACCACGTCATTGGAAAATTCACGAATATCATAGTTAGTCACCCGTTTAGCCGGATGTTGCGCATATTCTACTGCCATACCACCGCCGATGTTCAATACCGATAGCTGATTTGCTCCGAGTTTTTTTAATTCTGCATAGATATTTCCGATTTCTCTTAGAGCTTTTTTAATGGTGATAATATCTTCGATTTGAGAACCGATGTGGAAATGTAACATGGTAAAGCGAGGCAATAGCTGGTTTTCTTTTAATAAGGTAATGGCTTCTAAAAGTTCTGTTGACGTTAGGCCAAATTTGGAGTTGATTCCTCCACTTTTCGCCCATGTTCCCGAACCGGTATTATGTAAGCGAATCCGAATCCCTACCTTTGGTACCTTTAACTCCGTGGTTTTTATTACTTCAATAATGGAATTTAGCTCATTGATACCCTCAATCGTCAAGGTGATATCATGGCCTATTTGAGCGGCTATAAACCCCAGGGTAATCATTTCGATATCTTTAAATCCATTTACCGTGATGGGATTACCAATCGGTGTTTCCTTTATGGCCAAGATCAATTCGGCTTTTGAACCGGCTTCCAAACCATATTGATATTTTTTCCCAGAAGCTATCAATGGCTTGATGACTTGAGGAAACTGGTTGACCTTGAGTGGAAAAACCGCATGAAAGCGCCCCTTGTAACCATTCTCTTCTATAGATAAGTGGAAGTTGGAGTAGAGTAGAGCGATCTGCCGTTCAATTAATTCAGGAAAGCGCAATAAGATAGGTCCATGAATACCTTGCGCTTGAACTTCACGGGTGATTTCCAACAATGAGGGTTTAAATTCGTTGTTTAATCTCAGCTTGTCATCATCAATAATGAAGTTACCTTTACCCCAAATATCAATTCCATAGTTGTTCATAATAAAACCGCCAACATGCCGAAAAAAATAGGGGTGAATCATGCCATAAAATAGTTATTTACTCCAGTATTTTTTGTTTTGCAATAAACACTTGCAACAAATAATAATTGGCTGGCATTGATGGCTCTGCTTGGATAAAATGACAAAAATTTGGAAGGAAGTACGTTATGTCTGATGTCGGTGATGGATTAAAAGCAAAAAATGCCAATTGGGCCTTTAATGACGAGGTGGCTCAAAACTTTGATAAGCATGCTTTACGTTCGATTCCTTTTTATCAAGAAGGTCATCAGGTTATTTGTAACTTAAGTGATTTCTTTATTTCGCATAATTCAACTTGTTATGAATTAGGATGTTCAACTGGAGAGCTAAGCTTAAAACTTGCACAGCATAATCTGGATAAGAAAATGGCGCAGTTTATCGGTATTGATATTGAGGCCGATATGATTGAACTGGCAGAACAGAAGAGGCAGCAAAAGCAGATTGAGAATGCTCAATTTGTCCAGGACGATATTTTACAACTACAGTTTATCAACGCCGACATGATTGTTGCCTATTACACGGTACAATTTGTGCGTCCCAGTCAACGTCAAATTCTTATTGATAAGATATACTCCAGCCTCAATTGGGGGGGAGCGTTTTTATTATTTGAAAAAGTACGTGCTAACGATGCCCGTTTCCAGGATATTTGTACTAATTTGTATACCGATTATAAACTTTCGCAGGGCTATGAGGCGGAGGAAATTCTAGCCAAAACACGTAGTTTAAAAGGAGTCCTTGAGCCTTTTTCGACCCAAGGTAATATCGACCTATTAAAGCGGGCTGGTTTCGTCGATATTATAAGTGTTTTTAAATATGTTAGTTTTGAAGGATTTTTGGCGATTAAATAGAATACCCATGAGTTAATAGGCCTGTTTATTTACGAATCCTTTAAAAATGGTTAAAAAGATAATTTTTATATCCAGATAAAGCGACCAATTACGGATATAGCGTAAATCGTATTTAATCCGTTCGCGCATCTGGCCAACCTCTTTGGTTTCTCCTCGGCAACCGCTAATTTGCGCCAGGCCGGTTATGCCGGGTTTGACCATATGACGGAGCATATATCCATCGATCTCCTTACGGTAAAATTCATTGTGGGCTACAGCATGCGGACGTGGTCCTACGATCGACATTGTACCTTGCAATACATTAATAAATTGTGGGAACTCGTCTAAAGACGTTCGACGAATAAAAGCGCCGAAAGGGGTAATGCGTTGATCATCTTTTGTGGCTTGTTTAACACTATCGCCATCCTCACAAACGGACATACTGCGAAACTTCCATACCGTTACCTCTTGGCCACCGATTCCATAGCGTTTTTGTTTAAAAATAACCGGACCGCCGGGCATGGTCACCTTAATAATAATGGCGATAATCAACATGGGGATACTAATAAGACTGAGGATAATGGAACCGAGAATAATATCTTCAATTCGTTTTACCATGCTACCGACACCATAAAAAGGTGTGTCGTATATGCTTAATGCTAAGTAGGAACCAATGTTGTGCCAGCGAGCATGGAGTAGATTATAGACAAAGAAATTTGGGATAATATGGACTTCAGTAGCCGAATCTCCCAATAAGTCTAATATTTTGGCAATACGATATTCTGCTACCATAGGAAGAACGATAAAGATAACATCCAGCTTTCCGCGGCGGGCATCCTCCACAGCTTGATCAAAGTCTCCCAGATAGGTGTGTTCACCCAAGCTATGTACTATGCGTTTATCATCTTTTTTTCGATCGTCATAAAATCCCAAAAAACGATAACCAATGGAAAAGTCATCCAGAATGGTATCCGCTACATGGCTGCCAACAGTATTAGCGCCTAAAATAGCAAAGTTTTTTAAAGTACTGGCATCTTGATAATATTTTGATTTTGCCAGTTTAATAGCGTAACGCCATATGACCAGATAAATCGGTGTGGCAATAAACCATATCGTGATCATGGTTCGTGGGAAATGTTTCAAATTACCGGAAAAATAACCGATGACCAATAAAAATAGAAATGTGACCGTCCAGGTAAGTAGTATACTTTTAACACTGGTTTTAAACATTCGGCTGATTTCATGCTGGTAGGTACCAACCATTTCGGAAAGAATAAAAAAAACAATAATACAAGTTGACGCCAAAATAAAATAATAAGGAGAGCTATTGATGCTTAAAACAAAAATACTGACATAAGTCGACAATGCGATACAGGACAAATCCAATAATCGATATAGTTGTTCTGTCGAGCGATATCTTGATGATACTTCTTGTGTACTCATAGGGTTTTATATTTAAAGTCAAGTTTGTTATTTTGTTTGACGTACATAGGATACTCAATTTTAGACTAAAAACTAGTCTTTTATACTTTTAATTAGAGCATTTTAATGTATTATATAAACAATTGTTAAGGGGTAAAGAGAGCATCCACAATTTGTTATAGTGCTTATAAAAATGACAAAAATAAAATATCTAATAATAACAGTGCTATTTAGCTCAAATTCTTGGGCCGTAGACAGTCAGCAGATTGAGTTTCCGGTTGGATTCGGGGCTATATCTCCAAGTCTGGAATTAAGAGCGGCTTATGATGATAATATTTTTTCCGAGGACGAAGGCCCGGGAGTAAAAAAATCCTGGTTGGGAATTCTAGCACCTGCGGTGGAATGGAGAGTCAGAAAGGGATTAAATCAGTATAGTGCTCGTTATCGTTTCGAGTCGGGGAGTTATTTTAGCAGTCATGATGATGATTATCTTGATCACCTATTTGAAGCCAATGCACATTTCGACTTTAATTCGCGTAACCGTCTCGACTTTGATTTTCGCTATGCCAAAGATCATCAACGTCGCGGTACCGGCGTAAATGATAATAGCGATAGTGTTTTTATTGAAAAACCAGTCGAATACCGAGATTGGGAACTAGAAGGACAATACAGTTTTGGAGCTAATTCTGCTAAAGGACGCATCGTTCTGAATGCTTCTCACCTAGATCGTGAATATACCAATTACACAGATTTATATGAGCAGTATGATCGTACTGAAGACCTCTTGGGTTTGACATTTTTCTATCGCTTCAGACCCAATTCTTCACTTTATCTTCGTGGCAATTATAATCGAGTCAAATATAAAAATGATCCTGGTGATAGAGATAAGTTAGATAATAATGAAACCTCTGCTTTTGTCGGTATCACCTGGGCTACAACTGAAAAAACCACCGGAGTGGCTCAAATCGGCTATGAAAAAAAGAAGTTTCGCTCGTCTCAGTATAAATCCCACGCCTTTGTACCTTGGAATGTGGGCATCGAATGGTCACCAAAAAGTTATTCAACCTTTACCCTGAATACAGAACGGAGGGCCGATGAAAGTCAAGGAACCGGTAACTTTACCCAATCTACAGAGAGTTTGTTATCCTGGGAGCATGATTGGTCTTATCGTTATACTACCTTAATGGCATTTGAATTATTGAATCGAGATTTCAATGAGTCTGAGCGTAAAGATGATATTGTTTCGCTAGAATTGGGGCTGGATTATTTATTGACCAGAACTATAGTACTGGGGACACGATACCAATATGAAAAAAGGGATTCCAGCGAGGAAAATCGTGATTATCTAAGAAATGTGTTTACCGTGTCATTAGAAGTTGGCTTATAGTATTGACTGATGATCTCTATCTGCTAATCCGTTAAAAATTATCAGTCGGATAAAATATTTAAATGTTAAAAAAGCTGATTTTATTCAAAATCCTACTCATATCTTGCCTCTTGATTCCCTGCTCTTGGGCTATCAATCAGGCTAATCCCAATATATTTTCCAAAAGTTTAGCCAACCAAAGCTTTGTCTGGTCCGATGATACGGATAAATTAAGCGGTCAACATAAATACCTATTATCAAAAAAATATCAACAAAACCCCAATAAGCAGAAATTAGGGATTCAATTTTTAAAAGATTCTGCCGGCAAAGGGTATGCTGATGCTCAATATGATTTAGGCATGAAGTTTTTTAAAGGTGAAAAATTAAATAAAAATCTTTTATTGGCAAATAAATGGTTAACAAAGGCAGCATCTCAAGAGCATGTTAAGGCGCAGTTCCAATTGGGATTGATGTATCAAAATGGGGAGGGGGTTAAGCGCAATACTTTCAAAGCAATAAAATATTTGCATAAGGCTGCTGAAAATGGTCATGGTGGGGCCCAGCATGCTCTGGCCATCAATTATATGACCCAAAACAAAAATATTGAGCAGGCTCTATTTTGGTTGCAAAAATCGGTACAGCAAAATAATTCGGATGCACAACGAGATCTTGGATATCTCTATTATCAAGGATTGGGAACAAAAAAGGATTATCGGCAAGCGGTGGCATTGTTGTCTGAACCGGCTAGTCAGGGCAATCCAATGTCACAATTTTTATTGGGTGAAATTTATGCCGAGGGTGGATATGGCATAGGACAACAACGGGATAAGTCTCTAAATTGGTATAAACAGGCTTTGCGTTCCGGTTATAGCGATGCCCAAATAGCCATGAACAAGCTGCATAATAAGGATAAAAGTCAAACTAGTGAAAAAAGTCGTAGTTTTGTCGTTGCCTCAAAAATTACCCCCAAACCCAAACACACCTCCAAAAAAAGTGATTTTAAAGTTAATCAGCTATATCAATGGAAAAATGCCTGGGAACAAAAAGATGTTAATTCCTACCTGGATTTCTATTCGAAAAAATTTAGGGGAAAAAAGCGAGATTATAGGGGCTGGGTAGAATATCGTCGTAAAGTTATCGGTAAATCAGATAACATTCGGATTAAATTGGGAAATATAAAAACGGAAATAAAAAATTCTAAAAATATAGTGGTTAGCTTTAATCAGTATTATCAGAGCAACAACTATTCTGATAAGGTGTATAAAAGACAATATTGGCAAAAGGAAGGCGATTCCCATTGGAGAATAGTTCGCGAGTATTCCAATTAATAAAAAATAGATATCAAATATTATCTTTTTGCGAAAAATTTATACATAAGTCAAAGACGGCTGCTTTGACCGTCTAAGAACTAGGGTTTTAATATTTAAGGAAAATAACATGAAAGTAACAATATTTGGTACCGGTTACGTCGGATTAGTAACAGGAGCCTGTTTGGCTGAAGTTGGTCATAATGTCTTATGTATCGATGTTGATGAAAGCAAAATCGAAGGTTTGAAAAATGGAATTTTGCCCATTTATGAACCAGGCTTGGAACCAATCGTAAAGGAAAACTTTGCTGAGCAAAGGCTCTCGTTTTCTACCGATATTGAAGCAGGTGTTAATCATGCCGCATTGCAATTTATTGCTGTCGGCACGCCTCCAGACGAAGATGGTTCGGCCGATTTGCAATACGTACTCGCCGTTGCTCAAAGTATTGGCGAAAACATGGATAGCGAAAAGATCATTATCGATAAATCTACTGTTCCTGTTGGAACTGCCGATAAGGTCAGCGCCAAAGTGAATGAGGTACTAGGACAGCGCAATGCCGATATTGGATTTCATGTAGTCTCCAACCCCGAGTTTTTAAAAGAAGGTGCGGCCGTTAATGACTTTATGAAACCGGATCGAATCGTTATTGGTACCGATGAAAATGACAAAGTAAAAAAGCTGATCCAGGAGTTGTATGCTCCCTTTAATCGTAATCATGATCGGATTATCTTTATGGACGTACGCTCTGCAGAGCTGACAAAATATGCTGCTAATTCTTTGTTGGCCACGAAAATCAGCTTTATGAATGAAGTTTCAAATCTGGCCGAACGTCTCGGTGCAGACATTGAAAAAGTCAGAATCGGTATCGGTTCCGACCCGCGTATTGGGTATCATTTTATCTACCCCGGATGCGGTTATGGCGGTTCCTGTTTTCCCAAGGATGTACAGGCCTTAGCCCGCACGGCAGATGAGGTTGGCTATGAAGCAGAGTTATTAAATGCGGTAGAAAGTGTAAACTATCGCCAAAAAGAAAAATTATTTACTCAAATATGTAAACATTTTGACGGCAAGGAAAATCTCAACGGCAAAACGGTGGCGCTATGGGGATTAGCCTTTAAACCCAATACCGATGATATGCGTGAAGCATCCAGTCGTGTGTTGATGGAGTCATTATGGGATGCAGGAGCAAAAGTACAGGCATTTGATCCGGAATCAATGGAGGAAACCAAACGTATTTATGGTGAGCGTGATGACCTGGCATTATTAGACAGTAAAGAAGACTGTTTGAGTAACGCTGATATGTTGGTTATTTGTACGGAATGGAAACAATTCAGGGCTGCAGATTTTAGTTTTATTAAAGAAAAGCTCAACAATCCAGTTATTTTTGACGGTCGTAATTTGTATGAGCCTGAGACACTTAAAAACAACGGCTTTAAATATTATGCCATCGGGCGCGGTGATAGTATCGCAGCAATATAAAAAATAGTTCGGATATTGAATTGTAGCTGTTTAATATCCGGTCTTATAAAATAGATAAGCGCAGACTACATGGCCGTTATTCATCGTAAAAAAAACACCGATATTCAACACGATCCCAATATCCAATCGCTATTGGCTCGTATGCCAAGTGATGAGGTGAAAAACAGTTTTAGTACCGACCAATTGGAAAACCTGAAAATAGCAGTGGGAGCTAGAGATTGGAAAACTCATCCCGTTGATATCCGTTTTACCCTTCCTTTTTTTGGCAAACGCTATTATGTTGTATTTATAGCGGGTAAAAGTAAACGTTCGGGACGATTACAGAAACTATTGTTACGCAGGGCAGAGATATTGTTTATTTCCCTGTTCGTATTAGGTTTCATTTTTGTAGCAATAGTTGTTTTATACCTATTGAAGTCGGCCTTGGGAATCAATTTATTCGATGGTTTTTCTCTGGGACTATGGGATTGGTTTAAAGCCTAACGGCCGTTAATTGGTCTAAGTTGTTGAAATAGAACATGGAAGGTTTATTAAAGATTTTTGGCTGAGGTAAGTTACAAATGAAATTAGTTAATCAAATTGTGTTGTTGAGTTGTGTATGTTTATATGCCTGTGGTGGTGAGGAAAAGGATGTGAGCAAATTAATGGAAGGGGACGATAAGATTAGTCAATTAACGCCACAGGATTTATCGGCTTTAGGCGATAAAACGATCTATTTTGGTCATCAATCGGTGGGAACCAATATTATGGATGGAGTAGAAGATTTGCTTAAGGAGCACAAAAAACTTCCCCTAAAAATAATTGAAACATCTGATGCTGGTGCCATTGAAGAAGGACATTTTGCTCATTCTAAGGTAGGTAAAAATCATGACCCGGATTCCAAATTTAATGAATTTGAAGAGTTTATGAATAATGGTATAGGTAAGAAAGTCGATGTGGCGTTTTTAAAACTTTGTTATGTCGATATTCATACCAAAACGGATTTAGAAAAAACTTTTGAAAAATATAAGCAATCCTATAATCGTATAAAACAGAAATATCCCGACACCACTTTCGTCCATTTAACCGTTCCTGTTACTGCTGATTATTCGGGGGTCAAAGGTGTGGTGAAAGAAGCCAAAAATGTTGCTAAGGAACTACTCGGAAAGCCCAATAAATATGATAATTCCGTGAAAACGAAATATAACGAGTTAATTCGCAAGGAATATGCAGGTAAAGAACCGTTGTTCGACATTGCTAAAGTGGAGTCTACTTATCCGAACGGAGAACGGCGACTGGTAAAAAATAATGAATCTCTGGTGCCACAGTATACTGATGATGGCAATCATCTGGATGCTCAAGGTCGTAAAATTGTGGCGGAAGAGCTATTATTGTTCTTATCCAAGCTGGATAAGGAAAAGCAGGCGACGGATAGCACTGCTGCAAAATAAAAATATTTACTGCTGTGCTTCCATTTACGGTAGCGTAACTAAATAATAAAACGAACTCAATATGTGTGGAATAGCAGGATTTATCAATCTGCAAGGAAATAATCCCATCGATTCAGCGACGCTGAGAAGGATGATTAGGCAGATAGAACATCGTGGGCCCGATAGTATTAATACCAAAAAATTCGAGCAAATCGGTCTGGCCCATGCCCGTCTTAGCATCATTGATTTAACCACCGGTGACCAGCCCATATGCAATGAAGATAAAAGCATTTGGGTGGTGTTTAATGGTGAAATTTTTAACTATATTGAATTGCGGGAACAATTGGTTAAAAAGGGGCATCGGTTTTCCACAAAGTCTGATACGGAAGTCATTGTTCACCTTTATGAAGAATATGGCGATGATTTTGTCAATCATATGAATGGACAGTTTGCCATCTGCTTATGGGATGATAATAAAAAGCGCTTGTTGTTAGTTCGGGATAGAGTAGGGATCTGTCCACTTTATTACACCATTGAAGATGGCAGACTTTATTTTGCAAGTGAAGTTAAAGCACTAAAAGTTGCCCTAAAAAACAAACTTGAAATTAATCTCGATGCTCTAGATCAAATATTTACCTTTTGGGCTCCGGTTAGCCCCAATAGCATTTTTAAAAATGTTTATGAAGTATCCCCGGGACAGATGTTGGTTCTGGAAAACGGTGATCTGAAAAAACGTCTATATTGGGACTGGGAATTTCCGGTCGATAATTATTGTTCAGATTCGGAAGAGTTACAGGCGGAACAGTTACATGATCTTTTAATTGATGCCACCAAAATACGCTTGCGATCCGATGTGCCTGTTGGTGCTTATTTGTCCGGCGGATTGGACTCCTCCGTGTTAGTGGCGATGATTAAGCATTATGGTGAAGTTCCTTTGAGGACGTTTTCCATCAATTTTGAGGAGCAGGATTTTGACGAGAAAAGTTTCCAATCCGCTTTAATTAAAAGTCTCGATGCCGATCACTCCCACTTAATGATAGAAACGGACAAGATTGCAGAAAATTTAGTTTCCACCTTATACCACGCCGAATCTCCTATCTTGAGATTAGCTCCGGTTCCCATGGGGATGCTCTCTTCGCTAGTAAGGAAAAATAATTTTAAAGTGGTTTTAACCGGAGAAGGGGCTGATGAGGTGCTTGGTGGCTACGATATTTTTAAAGAATCTAAGGTAAGGCACTTTTGGGCAAAAGATCCAAAATCTAATTTTAGACCCCTATTACTTAAGCGTTTATATCCCTATCTAAATTTACCTGACAGCGGGCAGGCGGAATATCTGAAACAATTCTTTGGTGATTCGCTGGAGCAGCCGGACGCAGTCTGTTTTTCTCATCTCCCACGTTGGAACACGACCGCCAAGGCAAAAAAGTTTTATTCTGCTGACTTAAATGCTCAACTGAGGTCCAGTCCGATGGATATGATGTTGAGTTCCTTGCCGGAAAAGTTAGCTGGCATGCATCCTTTTAACCGAGCGCAATATATTGAATCCAAATCGTTAATGGGGGGGTATTTGCTCTGTTCGCAAGGGGATCGGATGTTATCGAAAAATTCTGTCGAAGGGCGTTTTCCATTTCTTGATCATCGAGTTATTGAGTTTGGCAATAAGGTTCCACCAAAATATAAGATGAAAGGGCTAAATGAAAAAAACTTATTGAAAAAGGCGATGCGGCAATATCTACCAAAAGAGATTGTTCGGCGCCACAAACAGCCCTATCGTGCCCCGGATGCCCAAGTATTATCGGGAAAATCCCTTTCAGATGAGATGCGAAATCTTTTATCGGAGCCGGAACTGAAAAAAAATGGTTTTTTCGATGCAAATAAAGTAAAGTTTTTATTAAAAAAATCCGATTCCGGTAGAACCCTGACCATTCCGGAATCTCAGGCTTTAGTAGGAATTCTGTCAACCCAGATTATTACTGAACAATTTATTCATAGTTAAATGATTTCAAGGATGTATTGAAATGAGTGATGTAGCATCAAGCAACGAACAGTTATTAAGGAATTTTATTCTTGAAAATTACCTTTTTACCGATGACCAGAGTGAGTTAAATAATGCTGATTCATTTTTAGAAACCGGTATCTTGGATTCTATGGGAATTCTAGAGTTAATTTACTTTTTGGAAGAAGAATTATCGATTAAGGTAGCTCAAAATGAGATGATCCCCGAAAACCTCGATTCTATCGATAATCTTTTGGCCTTTATTGAAAAAAAGAGTGCTTAAATAATAAAACGGGATAGTTGGGAGGGAAACTTCATGCCTGGCAATACACTTCTTAAGCAGTTTGTACATATCAGCGATACCTATCCGGATCATATCGCCTTACAAGATCGAAAAGGGCAGGTCAGTTATGCAGAACTTCGAAAACGAATAAATAAAGCCAGTTCGTACTTCAGACAGCTTGGAGTAGGGGATGGTGACCGTGTTGCCATGGTGATTGAAAATTCTATCGAATACGTGGTGGCATTCTATGCCATCTGGAAAGTAGGTGGAGTAATAGTGGCCCTTAATCCTCAGGCCAAGTTTCATGAAATTGAAAATGTCATTCACCAATGTAAAGCTAAATGTTTACTGGCCGAAAAGCTGAAAAAAGATGATCTTGAATTACTGAAAACCTTAGATATCAATATAGTTGCCATATCGGCACGTGATTTTACGGGGATTGGAAAATGGCAAGATGCCTACGATTGTGAAGAGGATGAGCAATGGCACCTGGCCGACGAATCTACCCATGCCCAAATAATCTATACCTCTGGTACTACGGGTAATCCCAAGGGAGTGTTACTAAATCATGGTAATCTAATCGTTAATGTTGAGGATATCGTAGACTATTTAGAGTTAACGGACAAAGATAGTGTGTTAAACGTGTTGCCATTTCATTATTGTTACGGCAATTCAGTATTGCATACCCACTTTTATGTTGGTGGCAAAGTGATTTTAATTGGTTCCATCGCTTTTACTCAGGATATAGTCAATACCATGCGTGAGCTTAAGGCAACGGGATTTTCAGGGGTGCCTTCGACCTATAACCTTGTTTTGACCCATTCCGATTGGGCCGACGACCCGCCACCATTGCGTTATATGACCCAAGCCGGTGGTCCCATGGGTAAACGTCTGACGGAATTATTGGTAACCTCCAGCGACCCTAATACCACATTGTTTGTGATGTATGGACAAACTGAAGCGACGGCTAGAATCAGTTGGTTACCACCGGAAAATTTAATGCATAAGCTCGGATCTGCCGGTATTCCATTAAAACGTGTGAAGTTGGAAATTCGTGATGAAAACAATCAAACACTAGAACATTTCCAAAAAGGAGAGGTTTATATTTCCGGACCCAGCATCATGTCGGGTTATTGGGAAAATGAAGTGGCCACTCAAAAGGCATTAATTGACGGTTGGTTAAAAACTGGCGATTTAGGCTATTTAGATGATGACGGCTATATCTTCTTGGAAGGACGAAATAGTGACATGATCAAGGTGGGGGCGCATCGTATTAATCCCTTGGAAATTGAAGAAGTCATCAATAAGTTGGAGTTTGTTAAGGAAAGTGCGGTTATTGGGGTTGATGATGAGGTTTTAGGGCAAAAATTAAGGGCTTTTCTTGTCGGTAGCGATTCGAAAAAGAACCTTTTCGCGCTAAAAAAGCATTGTCATGAATACTTGCCTACACATAAGATTCCCAAGGAAATTATGTGGGTTACAGAGTTACCGAAAACGGCAAGCGGTAAGATAAAACGATTTAAACTGGGTAGCTAAACGGAGATTACTAAATGTCAAATAATAACTATGGTCTTGCACCTGTCCTTTCCATTGATCTCGAATCCGAAGTCGAGAAAATTACTCAAAGAATGCGTGAAATCTTAAGTAAAAAGCTGCATCGGAGAGGATTTGTGATTGCTATATCCGGCGGTATTGATAGCTCTGTATGTGCAGCACTTGCAGTTAAAGCACTGGGGAAAAAGAAGGTTTTTGGTTTGTTAATGCCGGAACAGGATTCTTCCTCCAGCAGCAGTAGTCTTGGGCAATTATTAGCAGAACACCTAGATATTGAATATACCGTTGAAAACATAGCGCCTACCTTAGACGCAATTGGTTGTTATCGTTGGAGAGATGATGCTATTCGGGAAGTGTTTCCGGAATATACCAGTGAATGGAAAAATAAAATTATCATTTCCGGAGGAGCTGAGGGAAAAATTAATCACTATGTTCTGGTGGTAGAAAACCCTGAGGGAGAAAGGTTTGAAGAAATGCTGCCCTTAAAAGCGTATTTGACTATTGTTGCTGCTACTAATAACAAACAGCGGATAAGAAAAACCTTGGAGTATTTCCACGCAGACCGATTCAATTATGCCGTTATTGGAACGCCGAATCGATTGGAATATGACCAGGGCTTTTTTGTAAAAAATGGCGATGGCTCTGCCGATATTAAACCAATCGCACACTTATATAAGTCTCAAGTCTATGCCATGGCAAAATATTTAGGGCTGCCCGATGCCATCTGTAATACAACACCGACTACTGATACCTATTCCTTGGAACAAGGGCAGGATGAATTTTATTTTGCCTTGCCATATGAACAAATGGATATCGCTTTATGGTCGCTAAATAATAATAAAACGGTTCAAGAATTGGCCAATATGATTGATTTAGAACCTGCCCAAGCAGATTTTATCTATAAAGATATTCAAGCTAAACGCAATACCACCTATTACCAACATGCTAAACCAATCCTCGTTGAATCGGTCGATGAAATTTCATCGGGTCTTTGAACGCAAAAAGCAATGAATAAATAGGTATGACTGAAGCCGATGTCCTACAATTAAATAAAGCCGACCAGAGTATTTTTAAAAAGCACTTGGTAGCTCTTCAATCTTCACTAAAAATTCTGCCGGATAAGCCTGAAGAATCGCCGTTTAGTGCTCTGTGTACTCTTTGGCATTATGTTTCAGGTAATCCAATGTCTTGTCAATTATCGGTGAAAAAACCCCTAAATGACTTAAATGAGGAACAGCTCGAGCGTTTGCAAGAATTCCTGAATGAACGTATAGAGGGGAAACCCATTGCCTACATAGTTGGCAGACAAAATTTTATGGGGTTGGAATTAGTCTCGTCACCAGCAGCCTTAATTCCAAGAAAAGAAACAGAGTTATTGGCAGAAGTCAGTCTTAATTATATAGCTGAGCAATCAGCGGTGCAAAATTCTGTAAAAGTGTTAGATCAATTTACCGGATCGGGAAACTTACCACTTTGTTATGCTAACCATTTTCCTCACGCCGACGTTTATGGGAATGACCTTTCAGAAGCTGCGATCGAACTGGCCTTAGACAATAGTCAACGATTAAACTTACCGGTACACTTTACTTCCGGAGATATGTTTAAGCCGTTTGAGTCAAATGATCATTACAAATCCTTCAATCTGATTTCCGCTTGCCCTCCTTATATTTCGGAGAAAAACGTCCCGATAATGGCCGACGAAATCTCCAATTTTGAACCTCTACTGGCTTTCGATGCCGGTCCTTTTGGTGTGCTCTTTTTTATGCGTTTACTAGAAGAGTCGCCAAAGTTCTTAAAAACTGGTGGTTGGTTGGCTTTTGAGGTCGGTTTGGGCCAGGGTGAAATGATTTCACGTCGCCTAAGTAAAAATAACATATTTGACAAAATAGAAACCTTTACTGATTGTGATGGAAAAATAAGGGTAGTTGCTGCTAGAAAAGCATAGTTGCTATTTTGGGGAAAAAAGTTACAATTTACTGGGAATTCTTAATACGGTTTGCCGTATCTCATCTACAACCAAATGACTGAGCTGAAAATGAAAATTTTCATGATTAGCGAACCATGGTTTCCAGGCTTTGCTCAGTGTATTAACTCCTGTTATCATCTTTCCCGCCCAGGTAATAATCTCTGCATTTCGATAAAAGATCGTCATAACTTGTTCAAAGTCATTGTTATTTCAGGGAATCATTCATTTGTCGATAATATCAATAAGTTTTTCTCTGCTATATTGGCTTTTTTCTCATTTGACCAAAGTACACTAAAAAAACTGATTTTAGGTATTTTTATATCAAAGGAATAGTAAAGGTATTCTACTTCACCGAATGTCTTTACTACAAAATAATGCCTAAGAATTCTATGCTGATTTAACTATTATTCCCATATACTTTTTATCTTTTTCAACAATAATCGGCTTGCAGGCTATTTTTTTTGCAAAGTCAAAGAAAGCCATGTTGTCGCCAATGTCGTCGGAAATAAAAAAGCCACCGGGACGGAGCGACTCCCAAAGTTTAGGATAAGCCCACATTCTACCCTGATAGCTTTTATCGCTATCATAGTGACACATATCAATGCTCTCTAGCATATCGATAGACTTTGGTAAGGATTGTCTATCCGGTCCCCTCATTATTTTCCAATCATTACGGATTTCGTCCGGGACAACGCACCCGACATATTCGGCATTGTTTCTATCGGGATAAGGCATATCTGTGCTGACCAAACGACTGTTTTCCCTCCCGACAAGTGATAGCAGAATAGCCATTGAAGACCAGCCATAGGCTACTCCGGTTTCAATCACTTTAGAAGCTTTTAAATATTCTGCACACCAATATAATAAATCTAGGTTTCCCGCTCCTCCCATATCAACAGGACATTTATTCTGGATTTTTTGAGCATTTTCAAAATGATTAGTAAATAATTGATTAGTCGGAGTTAAGTTTGTTTGTCCCGTCAGTTTTTTTATTGCTTCTTCTGTGTTTGTCGATACCGATGAGCATAATTGTTGAGATTCCTCCATGGTATGGTTTTGTTTTGCTTGGGAAGGTAGGAGTTTGCTAATAAGTAAGCGAAAAAGGTGAGCATAAAGATTAGGTCGCAGTAGATACCACAAAAGGATTTTTAATTTTCTAGTCATTATAGTGTAATACTCAAATAAATTGATAGTGGATTTTTTATGGGGCATTAACAAGCAAAAAAACAATGACCATATGTTGTTACCAGTGTAATATAAAGTGGTGTATTATAATAGCGATATGTTGCCTTTATTTTGTCGTATTGAACTTTTAAAGATGTTTGAAGGTCCTAGATGAGTATTCTCACAAACTGTCAATTTCAACTTAATACATGACGAAAATGAAATTTGCATTACTTTTTATTATTAAATTTTCAATACTTGTTTCAATAAACTGTTTAGCAGCTATTCCCATAATACCTGGTTTACAAGGCTTTGGTGTTGAAACGGTAGCTGGCAGGGGGGGAGAGATTATTCGGGTTACCAATCTAAACTCTTCAGGCGAGGGTTCATTGGGGTGGGCACTGTTCCAAAGTGGTCCACGCACCATAATTTTTGATGTCTCCGGAACCATTTGGATACAAGACCATCTTCAGATAGAAAACCCGTATGTTACCGTAGCATTTCAAACGGCTCCTTCCCCAGGGATTACCTTGGCCGGTGCTGGAATTGAAATTCGTACTCACGATGTATTGTTGCACCATCCACGCATCCGAGTTGGAGATTTGATTAATGATGCTTATCCAGGTGATAGAGATGGTATTGCGGTAAAAGCGGGTAGTTATAATGTAGTAATTGATCATTGTTCGGTCAGTTGGGGAGTTGATGAAAATGTAAGTGTTTCAGGCTCAGCAGAGACTACGGAACAAGATAATATTCATGATGTCACGTTCTCCAATTGCATAATCGCGGAGGGACTGGCCAACTCCATCCATCCTAAGGGTGAACATTCCAAGGGGATGCTAATTCTGGATTATTCGGAAAACATTGCAGTCATAAAAAATGTGTTTGCACATAATGTAGCGCGAAGCCCGAGTCTAAAAGGCGCAACCTCGAGTTTCGTTGCCAATAATCTAATCTATAATGCCGGAGCCTCGGCAACTGCAATTAATGAAGGGCTGGATAGCGGGCCGGTTATTGCCAGTATTATAGGTAATCGTTACCTGCTGGGACCGGATTCTTCGTTTGGTATAGATTCACCTTTTGCAGATGATGATGATGAGTATCTCTCGGCCATTGAGGTTTTTGAACATACGTCACCGGATTCCAAAATCTATCTTGAGGACAATTCTTCATCCCATAGCAATCAGCAAATCTACATCGACTGGTTACAACACTCTAGTCCCTTGACACCTTTGCAGGGAGAATGGTCGATTGTTCGTCTTAATACCGGTTTTATTCCACAGACAAATACCGTTCCGATTGATATTAATGATTATGTTCCGCTAGCAGTAAGTGATTTAACAGATATTTTGTACACAACTGCAGGTTCTCGTCCATTGGATAGAGACAGTGTTGACAGCCGTATAATTGATGAGATAAAGAACGGTACCGGTACTATTATTAACAGTCAGGATGAGGTGTCAGGATGGCCCACGCTGAATGAAAATAGTGAGCCTAATGTATTGCCCAATGCTCCCAATAATGATGATGATAATGATGGATACACCAACCTTGAGGAATGGTTACATTATAAAGCGTTGGTTGTGGAGCAAGAAGATGTTCAACCCTGGATGTCTTCTCAGGTCGACACTACCCCGACAGAAAAGGATAGTAATCATATTAATTATTTTCTGTTGCAAATCGGAACTGAATTAGTAAACGATGCCAGCGTCGATTATTTCACTCAAGACGGTACTGCAACGTCAGGGCAGGATTATGTCTTTAGTTCGGGAACTGCAACAATTAAAGCGGGCTCAACCCATACTGTCATCGGTATTGAAATTATTGGTGATAACGCCAAGGAAAACACTGAAACTTTTATGTTGACTATTAAAAACCCCATAGGAGCGTCATTTCCTGACGGTGTTACGGAAATCAGTGTGATCCGAACCATAATTGATGATGATTAATAATGCTTAAAGTAAGCTATTTTACCTTTTTTATTTTACTAGTGTCTGTGGGTAATTTTTGTGCTGCAGGTATAACAAGAGCTGAAAGTAAATTGCCTATTGTTCCAGGTTTACAAGGCTTTGGTGTTGAAACGGTAGCTGGCAGGGGGGGAGAGATTATTCGGGTTACCAATCTAAACTCTTCAGGCGAGGGTTCATTGGGGTGGGCACTGTTCCAAAGTGGTCCACGCACCATAATTTTTGATGTCTCCGGAACCATTTGGATACAAGACCATCTTCAGATAGAAAACCCGTATGTTACCGTAGCATTTCAAACGGCTCCTTCCCCAGGGATTACCTTGGCCGGTGCTGGAATTGAAATTCGTACTCACGATGTATTGTTGCACCATCCACGCATCCGAGTTGGAGATTTGATTAATGATGCTTATCCAGGTGATAGAGATGGTATTGCGGTAAAAGCGGGTAGTTATAATGTAGTAATTGATCATTGTTCGGTCAGTTGGGGAGTTGATGAAAATGTAAGTGTTTCAGGCTCAGCAGAGACTACGGAACAAGATAATATTCATGATGTCACGTTCTCCAATTGCATAATCGCGGAGGGACTGGCCAACTCCATCCATCCTAAGGGTGAACATTCCAAGGGGATGCTAATTCTGGATTATTCGGAAAACATTGCAGTCATAAAAAATGTGTTTGCACATAATGTAGCGCGAAGCCCGAGTCTAAAAGGCGCAACCTCGAGTTTCGTTGCCAATAATCTAATCTATAATGCCGGAGCCTCGGCAACTGCAATTAATGAAGGGCTGGATAGCGGGCCGGTTATTGCCAGTATTATAGGTAATCGTTACCTGCTGGGACCGGATTCTTCGTTTGGTATAGATTCACCTTTTGCAGATGATGATGATGAGTATCTCTCGGCCATTGAGGTTTTTGAACATACGTCACCGGATTCCAAAATCTATCTTGAGGACAATTCTTCATCCCATAGCAATCAGCAAATCTACATCGACTGGTTACAACACTCTAGTCCCTTGACACCTTTGCAAGGTGAATGGTCAATTGTCCGCTTCAATACCAGCTTTATCCCTCAAACGGATGTCATGCCTATTGAAGTTACCGACTATTCACTTATCCCGAATCAGGAGTTGAATGAGGTTTTGCTTAGTTCAGCCGGTGCTAGGGCGTTGGATCGTGATAATGTGGATAATCGACTTGTATCTGAAATCAATAATTTATCTGGAAACATCATTAATAGTCCAGAACGAGTTGGTGGATGGCCGATGTTAGCCGAAAATATTCAAACGAACCAGATTCCAAACAATCCTAATGGTGATGATGATCGTGACGGCTATACAAATCTGGAAGAGTGGTTGCATTACAAAGCAGCAAAGGTGGAAGGACAGAAAGCCCGTTATGATAACGATGGAAAGCTGGTCTTATATGGTGTTAGTGTTGCTAATGATATGTATGACGCTGAGCTGATATTGGTTGATTCTACAAATGGGATTTTTCAGCTATCCTTTGTAGGTACTGCTAAATCAAATTATATAAACAATGCGGATTTTTCTTTCCAGTCCAACCTTATGTCGATACCGATGTTGTATTCGGAATATGGAGCCTTTAAAGTGGAATTAAGTTATCTTAGTGGTTCTAATCCAATGCAATTTAAGGTGGTTAAGTTGTCACAAATTTAAGACATAAATTAATTTATGGGCTTTAACTGTTCACACGAGCAAGAACCAACTGGCAAGATTCCAACTGAAGTGTTTATTGGTTATTCGCTTTTTGGAGAATAGAGTTATCGAATCCCATTTTTAAAATTCTTGCAGGATTTCCCGCCACCAGCGAATTTTCTGGTACGTTAATGGTTACATTACTGCCTGCTGAAATTGCAGCATTGCTTCCTATTATAACGCCACCTTCTATTTGGCATTGAGGACCTATCCAAACATTATCACTGATTCGAGTATTATTGTCTCCATTCAGGTTAACAGAAACTCTTTGATGGATTGTGACGTTTTTTCCAATATGGCATTTTTTAATGCGAATGCCACTGACATGGTGGATGAAAAAACCTGGACCTATTTCGGAGTCAAGTGATAACCTGACGTCATAAAAAAGTCGAGTTAAAAACTCTAAAATGTAGTAAAGTCCCATCAATATAATACGAAAAGGTTGAATTTGTTTTTTTGCGAACTGTCCGAGTCGATATACTAGAATGCAATGCAGACCGAAATAGTATATAAGGACTCTCATAAAATTGGTTAGGGTTATTTTTTCTGTTGGAGATTCGTTTAATATAACTATGTGTCTCCTAATATCTGCTTGAATATTTTTAAACATTGATGTCTTTGTTGTTAGAGATATTGGGAAGAATGGGATTCAGGATTCATTCTTAGTTGCTGATTATCAAAGTTCTTTTTAATCACTCGCGCCGGATTACCTTTTAAGACGTAGTTATCCGGAATGCTTTTGGATATTACAGTATTTTCACACACAGTAACGCCGTTACCAATCTTAATTTTTCCGTATATTATGCTATTTGCTCCAATCCAGACATTTCTACCTATGATGGGTCTATTGCCTTTGCCATCGGCTAAGGGATTCGTACCGATAGTGGTATCGTGTTGTAATACACTACCCCTGCCTATTTTACGGGCTCCAATGACCATTCTTCCTCGGTTACTTAAATACAACTTACTTTCAAGTTCTAAGGTCGAATGCCACTCTGTTTTCGCAAAAATAACAATAATATATCGTAGTAAGTGATTAAATATCTTTATGAGTGTATTAAGAATAAAATTAGACTTGGGTTTGGTTGTTAACCTAGTGCGAAAACGACAGGCAGTTATAACCCACAATCCTCTGTTGAATAGAAAGCCCGATAACAAATTTGAAGCGTTGTTGCTGTAATTTTTTATATCGGAAATTAATAAGACACCAAGTCGTGATTTCATAAAACAACCATTTATAATTATTATTACATTTTTTTGTTAAAAAAAGCCAACTGACGGACCTTTTATTCTAGACTTAATAATCCAAACAATCAAATTTGAAAAAATCGTTCCGAAAACTATTTTACTCGTTTTCAAGAAAACACCCAATTCAGACGCACACGGTAATTAATCCTGTTTTTATCGAGCTGGTTATTTATACATTCCTAATACAAAAAACGCCGCTTAATAAAAGAACAATGGGTCTACATTTATTTGAGCCCATATCATTTTAGCCAAATAGTATTTTCGGGGTTGTAAATTTTAGTATTAATAATGATATGATAAGTTTTGCTGTACCTTATTGAGTACCTAGATGTGAACATAGTTTAAGTATAATTATTGTAGGAAGAGAAATCATGGTTGGCCTTTATGTAATCAACTCGCTGGAAGGTGGTGGTGCGGAAAGAGTTTTTTCACAACTTATAGATTTGTCGGTATCTGATGACAAAAGAGTTCATTCTATTGAAGTTGCGTTGTTGGATAAACGAGAGATTAAATATCCCTTACCAGAAGCTATAACGGTTCATCAAATTGATGTGGGTTCAGGTAAGTTTTCATTAATATGGGCGTTTTTAAAGCTGATAAAAATGGTTCGACCTACTTATGTCGTGAGCTTTTTAACCCGTGCCAATAATCTTAATATTCTGGGAAACCTGTTTTTCGATTACAGTGCCATTATTAGTGAACGAAGCAATACAAATGGAAGGCTTGGAACTGGTTTTTCCAAACATCTAAAGCGCCTCATTGTTAAAGTATTGTATCGTAGAGCAGCCTGTGTAATTGCCGTTTCTGAGGGAGTGAAAAATTGTTTAGTTGAGGATTATGCCATACCTGATGAAAAGGTAGAAATACTGAATAATCCCTATAATCTGGAAAAAATCCAATCGTTGGGCAGGTCGGGAAGCCTTGAGCAGAAAAAGCCGATAGTTGCCATGGGCAGGTTAACCACCAGTAAACGATTTGATAATCTTATTCACGCGTATGCAAAATCACGGCTTGAATGTGGGGTACAGATATTAGGCCAAGGGGAAGAGCTTAATAATCTAAAAAAATTAGCGGTTAATTTAGGTGTGGAAACACAAGTAGAGTTTTTGGGGTTTCAAGATAATCCTTATCAGTACATTCATCGTTCACTGTTTTTTGTTCTGTCTTCCAAACTGGAAGGGTTTCCAAATGCTCTGGTTGAGGCAATGGTTTTAGGAAAGGCGGTGATTGCGACGGACTGCACTGACGGTCCTAGGGAAATTTTAAAACTAACGCAGGAGATTGAGCAATCTGAATATGTTTCTACCGAGAATGGCATTATGGTTCGAGTTGACGATATTGATGCTTTAGCTAAAGCGATGCGGTATTTGGCAGAAAGTAGTGAGGTACGCCAAAGTTTTGAGAGACAAAGTATCAGGCGTGCTGATGACTTTAACTCAGCGAGTTTTTATCAGAACTTTAAAACCATTTTACAAAAACAATTAATAATCGGCGCATAGGGACTGAATATCAATGTTTGAAACTCTCAAACTAATTGCCGTGGGAGCGAGTGCACTTTACGCACTGTATTGGTTTCGACATAATGAGTGTAGTCGAGCGTTGATTTTTATATTTGTGCTAATTTATTTCCGATTTGTTCTAGCTTCCTATCATGAAACCACCTTCCCCAAAGTAGTCGGCCCATTTTCAATTAATGCGCTTTATTCCATCATGATGATCGGTCTGGCATTGTTTTTTATCAATTTAAAAATATTTAGCTATCGGAGTTTTACTGTTTTTAAGGTGCTGATTTTTTTAATGTTGATTAGTGCCGTCATCAACCACACACTAGGTCAGTCGATTCCCAGTATTATTAAATGGTTACTGGCGCTAGAAGTGATGACACTGTTTTTATATGCGTTCATCCAGGATGGTCCGGAAAAAACGACTAAGGCTACCGTGATTGCATTTATTTATCCGGTTGCAATGCAATTAATATCAATTTTAACAGGTACTGTAAAAGCGAATGAATCGGATGGTTCTGCCAGCTATATTGGAGGCTTTTTTCATGAAGCGGTTTTTTCGGTCATACTGTTTACCGGCATGGTGGTTGGGATCATGTGGCTGCGGCACTTAAAAATAAATTTTAAACAGGTAGCCATCTTTTATATGATCTTTTTTTTGTTTTTATTAGTTATGGTTAATTACAGGACCACATTGATCTCGAGTTTACCGATATTGGCTTTTTTTGCTTATGAGCACTACTGGAAGGGGAATATCGCTAAAAAGGTTTTATTTATGGTGCTGGCGTTAATTGCTTTTTCTGGTTTAATGTTGGTTAATACGGATAAAATGGTTGAGCGTTTTAGTGATATCCCGACTGCCTTGGAAAAATCTTCAGAATTAATGGTAGCTCCGCAATACTACACCAGAGAGCAACGTAGATTGTTTTCTGGGCGGATCTATCTTTGGAACCGTTATATCACTCGTACCAATCAGGGAACAGCAGTCCAAACAATAATTGGTCATGGTATGGATTCTTGGCGGGAACATTTTTTATTATATGCACACAATACTTTTGTCTCTTTTTATTATGAATTGGGCTACCTTGGACTAGTCATCCTGATTTATATATTTGCCCTGATGTTTCGAATGATATTTTCTATTCGGGAAAAGAAAGTTCGAACTTTATTAATGGGGATGACATTTTCCTTTATGGTGTTGAATTTGGGAACCATGCCATTGTGGCAGATAGAAGGTATCTTTCTGTTTTCATTTATATTTTCGATTGTTTATTACTATTCGATAAAACATAAATTAAAACCTTTATATAAAAGATAGAGGGTTGTGATTCCTCATGTTTTGGTGGTTTTAGTACTGTAAATTGTTGTTATGTCTTTCTTAATAGATTAATATCGTCGGAAGATCAAAGCCATAGCGGGTAATACTGATAGGATTTAATTGTTCAGTTTAACAAGGACGCCGGGAGATAGAATATTGGAATATGATTCTGTTGCAGTTTTACAATCCAGAGTGAGTGGCCGGGATGGACGTAGTAGAGTCGCGGCAGAATTAATCGAAACACTTAATGAAATGGGCGTCGTTCCATCTTTATATACCCATTCATCTAAAGAGCTTATTGACGAATTTTGTCAAGGATTTGGTAAGCAATTGCATGTGAAACCGTTTACCATAGCTGAATTCAATCCTTTGCACGTTTTAACACTGAGTGCAGCATTAGCCAATTTTCCCTTGAAAAAACATATTTCCGGTTACCATACTGTATGGAATATGAATAATAATCCATACTTTTTACCGAAAGGTCCCCGATATATTCATTATGTTCATTTTCCAGTTGATGCTGCCATCGATTATCATGAAAAATTTGATTCTGGAATACATCTGTGGTTTCGCCGAGCCATGAAGCTGTATTATCGGCTTGCTCGTGCTTTAAGTTATTCGTTCCTTTCAGATGACCATAAGCTTCTTGCTAATAGTCAGTTTACTGCTGAAAATATTCGTTCTTGTTGGAGAGCTCCTGTTGATGATATCCAAGTCGTGTATCCTCCATGTGACTATGAGGCTGTTTCTCAATTTTGTCCGAACCGATCTTGTATTTCCATCGGGGCTTTCAGCGAAGATAAACGACAGTTGGAGCAGATTAAAATCGGTTCACAGTTGCCCCATATCACTTTTCATTTGGTCGGACGTAGTGACCATTCACCAGTTTATTTTCAAAAGTGTGTTGCAGAAAAAGCAAAACTCAAGGCCGATAATGTGCTTTTACATACTGATCTTGACCGAAACGGTCTGAGGGATTTATTAAAAAGCTGTAGCATGGGGATCCATACTAAGCAATTTGAGCATTTCGGTATTGCAGTTGTCGAAATATTGGGTAGCGGTTGCATTCCTTTTGTGCATGATTCGGGAGGTCCTGCGGAAATTGTCACCGACCAATGTTGCCGTTTTCGAAACATAGAAGAAGCCGTAGAAAAAATATCCGCCATTGATTGGGATAATGCGGAACAGCTTTATCAAGACCTTTCTAAAAATTTGCATCGCTATAGTGCTGCTACGTTCAGACAATCAATTAAATCCTTGCTTAACAAGCCTTAAATTCCATTTTGTTATAGAAACAACTACCAACTCATAGCGCATTAGCCGCAATACCATGAGGCATCAAAAACAATACGATGAAAGCTAGGAAATAACGGTATTTGTAGCTCCCTGATGTTAATATGAGATTTAAAGTCCGTATGAAACAGCGAATTACCGATTGCTGTTAATTAGAGTCTGCTCAGAAAATACAAGTGTTTGATTTTATTTAAGATAAAGTATCATTGATGATATAATAGTGGGGACTGGTCAAAGCCGCTTTACACTCTAGCATGATTGAATGGATACCAAAGGGAGTCATCAGCGGGTACATCTGAGATAATATTGTTACCACACAAACATATTCAGAGGCCCGATATGAGCGGATT